>Ga0180222_1000198_pt1 | contig 105549 bp, 105 predicted proteins | sample eDN5th37CKraftOP_FD_151336 | JGI IMG/M metagenome (GOLD analysis project Ga0180222, IMG submission 151336) | Enriched Organic Plus compost microbial communities from Emeryville, California, USA - eDNA 5th pass 37_C Kraft OP (version 2) (version 2) ... | reverse complement strand
ATAGCGGCCGAGGCCCGGCAGGGCGAACACCGTCTCGATCACCACCGCGCCGGTCAGCAGGCCGGCGGCTGCGGGGCCGAGATAGCTGGCGACGGGCAGCAGCGCCGGGCGCAGCGCATGGCGGACAAGGATTCGCGCGGAGGAGAGGCCGCGGGCGCGGGCGCTGCGGATATGATCTTGCCCCAGCACGCCCGCGAGCCCCGCGCGCGCCAGCCTCGCGACGGCGCCGGCCACGGGCAGCGCGAGCGCGATCACCGGCAGCACGAGGTGCGGCGGATCGCCGCCGCCCCAGCCCGAAACGGGCAACCAGCCGAGGGCAAGGCCGAAGATGAGCACGAGCAGCGGACCGGTGACGAAGCTCGGCAAGGCGGTGAGCAGCGTCGCGGCGAGCATCAGCGCCTTGTCCGGCCAGCGGCCCGGGAACGCCGCCGCCGCCAGGCCTGCCGCGAGGCCGAGCGCCAGCGCGAGGATGAGAGCGAGCGCCCCCAGGGTCAGCGATACCGGCAGGCCCTGGCGGACGAGATCGGTGACGGTGAAATCCCGATAGACCAGGGACGGGCCGAAATCACCGTGCGCAAGACGGGCGACGTAGCGCGCCGCCTGCTCGGGCAATGGCCGATCCAGCCCATAGCTGCGCTCGAGCGCGGCGCGGGTTGCCGGGTCGAGCGGACGCTCGCCGTCGAACGGGCCGCCGGGTGCGATCCGCATCAGCAGGAAGGAAAGGAGGATCACCGCCGCGAGCGTCGGCAGCGCGGTGAACAGGCGGCGGACGATCAGGCGGAGCATCGGCCGGCCGAGGGCCGATGTCGCGCCGCCATAGCAGCATGGGGTCCGCGCCTGCCATCGCCCAGGCGAAGGCCGGGATCCACGCGCACTCCGATGACGGAAGGGCGCAGCGGCGCGATCATCCTGCTACGGCGTGCTGGAGGGGTCCCGACTTGCGTCGGGATGACGGCGAGGGCCGATCACTGCGGCGTGGAGACCGTCGCTTCCTGGCCGTTGCTGCCGGCCGGCGCGGCGAGAATGTCCTTGGTCACGGCGCCCTTGTCGACCACTGTCGTATCGGGATCGCCGGCATTGGACCGGATTCCCGTCGGCGCGTTCTGCGCGCCGGCCTGGTTCAGGATCGCGCTTTCGCTCGCGCCGCGCGGGGCCTGGCCGCCGAACATCGCCTGCAGCGCCTGGGTGGAGGAGTCCGCTTCCTGCGGACGCGGCGCGCCGGGCTTGGGCGGATTGAGCGCGAAATCGGGCGGGATCACCAGCGGCGCACGGCGCGCGACCGCGAACTCGTCGAGCCCGGAGCGGCCGAACACGCCCTTTTTGCCGCCGCCGCAGCCGGAGAGCGCGAGCGCGCCTGCGACGAGAGCCAGACCCAAAACCGCCTTACGCATGCGAATCCTCCGCGGAACCGGGCTTCTGGCGAGTCAGCAGCGCACGCAGAAGCAGAAGCAGGACGCCGATCGTAATGGCAGCATCGGCGACATTGAAGACCAAAAAGGGATGGATGTCCCCGAAATGCAGATCGAGGAAATCGACGACGAAGCCGAAGCGCAGCCGATCGAGGATGTTGCCGAGCGCGCCGCCCAGCACCAGCCCGAGCGCGAAGGCGTCGCCACGCACCTTCTCGCGCCACAGCCAGAGGAGCACGCCGGCGGCGATCGCCGCGGTGAGCGCGACCAGCAGCCAGCGGCCGAGCGGCGTCGTCGCGGTGAGGAAGCCCATCGAGACGCCGTGATTGCCGACCCAGCTGAGCTGGAAGATCGGCAGCAGCTCGATCGTGCCGCGGAACGGCAGCTGGAGATGCTCGACGACGATCCACTTCACCAGCTGATCGACGCAGAAGACGATGCCGGCGGTGGCGAGGCCGAGCGTGCGGCTGGTCATCGGCGTCCTCCCGTCATCCCGGCGAAAGCTGGGATCGCTCTCGACAGGCAGCCGGGACGAAGATGCGCGCGACCCCAGCTTTCACCGGGGTGACGGGGATGAGCGGTGCCTCTATCCATGCACGGCGCCTTCGCAGCGATCGCACAGCGCGCCGTCCTGCTTCACTTCGGGCAGATGCCGCCAGCAGCGGCCGCATTTCTCATATTCGGTCTTGCGCGCCTCGATGCGGACCCATTCCTCGGCATCGACGGGCAGGTCGCCGATCTGCTGGGCGACTGCCGGATCGCCTTCGCACACCTCGACCTTCGCGGTGATCGCCAGCTCGGCGAAATCGACCGAGCCGAGCAGCGCGACATAGGCGGGATGGTAGCAGAGCACGGTGAGGTCGGCCTCGAGGCTCGATCCCACGATCTTGTCGCGCCGCATCGGCTCGATCTCGCGCGTCGCCTGGCCGCGCACCGACCGCAGCCGGCGCCAGCGCAGATCGAGCGCGGCATCGTCCCAGGCGGGATCGACGGCCGGCCATTCGAGCAGATGGACGCTGCCCGCCTCGGGGAAGCGCGTGCCCCACACCTCCTCGGCGGTGAAGCAGAGGATCGGCGCCGCGTAACGCACCAGCGCGTGGAAGAGGATATCGAGCACGGTGCGATAGGCGCGGCGCTTGGGCGCGCCGGCCGGATCGCAATAGAGGCTGTCCTTGCGGATATCGAAGAAGAAGGCGGAAAGATCGTTGTTGCAGAAGTCGGACAGCGCCCGCGCATAGCGGTTGAACTCGAACGCCTCCGTCGCCTCGCGCAGCTCGGTGTCGAGCTTCGCCAGCAGATTAAGGATGTAGCGCTCGAGCTCAGGCATCGCCGCCGGCGCCACCCGCTCCTCCTCGGCGAAACCGTCGAGCGCGCCGAGCAGGTAGCGGAAGGTGTTGCGCAGCTTGCGATAGGCGTCCGACGTGCCGGCGAGGATCTCCTTGCCGATGCGGACGTCCTCGAAATAGTCGGTCGAGGCGACCCACAGGCGCAGGATGTCGGCGCCGCTCTCGTTGATGATCTTGAGCGGATCGACGACGTTGCCGAGCGACTTCGACATCTTGCGGCCCTGCCCGTCGAGCGCGAAGCCGTGGGTCAGCACCGCGTCATAGGGCGCGCGGCCGCGCGTGCCGGCGCTTTCGAGCAGCGAGGACTGGAACCAGCCGCGATGCTGGTCGGAGCCTTCGAGATAGAGGTTGGCGCGGGTGCCGGCGCCGTAACGCGCCTCGATCACGAAGGCGTGGGTCGAGCCGCTGTCGAACCAGACGTCGAGGATGTCGGTGACGGGCTCATAGTCCGCCGCGGCATAATCCGGGCCGAGCAGCGCCTGATGGTCGGCGGTGAACCAGGCGTCGGCGCCGCCGGCCTTGAACGCCTCGACGATGCGGGCGTTGACCGCCGGATCGCGCAGATAGTCGCCGGTCTTGCGGTTGACGTAGAGCGCGATCGGCACGCCCCAGGCGCGCTGGCGGCTGATCACCCAGTCGGGTCGCCCTTCCACCATCGCGTGGATGCGGTTGCGGCCCTTCTCGGGCACCCAGCGCGTCCGCTCGATCGCATCCAGTGCGATCGCGCGCAGCGTCGGCGCGTTGGATTGCTGGCGGGCGAGGATCGCCTCCTCCTCGGCGCAGCGCGGCGCGGCGCTGTCCGCCACCGGGCGGTCCATCGGGATGAACCATTGCGGCGTGCAGCGGAAGATCAGCTTCGCCTTGGAGCGCCAGCTGTGCGGATAGCTGTGCTTGTAATCGGCGCTGGCGGCGAGCAGCGCGCCCGCCTCGCGCAGGTCGGTGCAGATCGGGCCTTCGGGCGCGTTGAGCTTGGGCGCGATCACCGAGCCCTGGCCGCCCATCCACGCCCAGTCGTCACGGTAGAAGCCGCCATCGGTCACCGCGAAGACGGGATCGATGCCATGCGCCTTGCACAGCAGGAAATCGTCCTCGCCATGATCCGGCGCCATATGGACGAGGCCGGTGCCGGTATCGGTGGTGACGAAATCGCCGGGCAGGAAGGGGCGGGGCTTGGCGAAGAAGCCTCCCTTTGCGTGCATCGGGTGACGCGCGACCGTGCCGGCGAGCGTAGCTCCCGGGACCTGGTGATCCGCGATGCGACCGATTGCCTCTGCCAACGTGTCAGGAGGCGAAGACTCCCGGGAAGTGAGAGCCAATCCAGTGCGCTTCAGGAATTCTTCGACGAGATCAAATGCGACCAGATAGCGTCGGTCGTCGCTGCAGTGGATAAGCTGGTAGTAGACATCCGGCCCATAGGCGATCGCCTGGTTGACCGGGATCGTCCAGGGTGTCGTCGTCCAGACCACCGCATGGGCGCCGACCAGCTCGGGAATCGGGCTCTCGATGATCTCGAACGCCACGTCGATCTGGGTCGACGTGATGTCCTCATATTCCACCTCGGCCTCGGCGAGGGCCGTCTTCTCGACCGGGGACCACATCACCGGCTTGGCGCCGCGATAGAGCTGGCCGCTCTCCGCGAATTTCAGCAGCTCGCCGACGATCGCCGCCTCGGCGTCATACTTCATGGTGAGATAGGGATCGTCCCAATCGCCCATCACGCCGAGCCGCTTGAACTGCTCGCGCTGCACGGCGACCCATTTCTCGGCATAGGCGCGGCATTCGGCGCGGAACAGGACGGGATCGACCTCGTCCTTGTTCAGCTTCTTGGCGCGATACTGCTCCTCGACTTTCCATTCGATCGGCAGGCCGTGGCAGTCCCAGCCGGGCACATAGGGCGCATCCTTGCCGAGCAGCGACTGGCTGCGGACGATGATGTCCTTCAGCACCTTGTTCATCGCATGGCCCATATGGATGTCGCCATTGGCGTAGGGCGGGCCATCGTGGAGGATGAAGCGCTCGCGCCCGGCGCGGGCCCTGCGGAGCTGGCCATAGAGATCGTCGGCGGCCCATTGGGCAAGGATCGCCGGCTCCTTCTGCGCCAGGCCGGCCTTCATCGGAAAGCCGGTCCTGGGCAGGAAGACGGTGCTGCGCCAGTCTTGCGTGTCGGGCTGGTCGGCCATGGTCAGCCTTTCTGCGCCAATGCGGCGAGGCGGCGGCGCGCCTCCTCGCAATCATGGCCGATCTGAGCGATGAGCGCGTCGAACCCGTCGAACCGCGCCTCGGGGCGGATGTAGCTGGAAAGCTCGACCTCGATCACCTGATCGTAGAGATCGCCGGTGAAGTCGAAGAAATGCGGCTCGAGCAGCTCCTTGGGCACGTCGAACTGCGGACGCACGCCGAGATTCGCCGCGCCGTCGAGCGTGCGCCCGTCGGGCAGCCGGCCGCGCACGGCATAGACGCCGTAAGCCGCACGCACATAGTTGCCGAGCGCCAGGTTGGCGGTCGGGAAGCCCCAGGTGCGGCCGATCTTGTCGCCCTGCTGCACCACCGCCTGCACCGCGAAAGGACGGGTGAGCAGCCGCTTGGCCTCGTCGCAATCGCCGATCTTGAGCGCGTTGCGGATGCGGCTCGAGGAGATCGGGCCGACATCGTCGCACACCGGCGGCACCGCCTCGGTGCCGATGCCATATTTGCGGCCGAGCGCCTCGAGCACGGAGATGTTGCCCTCGCGGCCCTTGCTGAACGTATAGTCCTCGCCGGTCACGACATGGGCGGCGCCGGTCAGATCGACCAGCAGGTCGCGCACGAATTCCTCGGCGGACAGTGCCGCAAGGTCGCCGTCGAAGCGGAAGATCAGCATCGCGTCCGCGCCGGCGGCCGCGAACAGCCGCGCGCGCTGCTCGACGTTGGTGAGCGCGAAAGGTGGGGATTCGGGCCGGAAGAAGCGCACCGGATGCGGATCGAAGGTGGCGACCATTACCGGCCGTCCTTCCTTGCGGGCCCACTCCACGGCGCGCGCCACCACGGCCTGGTGGCCGAGGTGAAAGCCGTCGAAATTGCCCAGCGCCAGCACGCTTCCGCGCAGATGATCGGGTACGCGCGCACCGCCCGTCAGTCTTTCCATGCGCGCGCCTATAGGAAAGCCCGGCGGCGCGGGCAATCAGCGCGTGCGGACAAGCGTCACGAAATCGAAATCAGGGCCGCCCATCTCGCGATGCGCGACGCGCCAGCCATGGCCCAGCGGCGGCATCCTGGTGTCGCCCTCCACCACGCGATGGACCTCGGTCAGTTCGATGCGGTCGGCCCGGTCCATGAACAGCGCATAGATCGCCGCGCCGCCGATCACCGCGATCTCGGGCACCGCGCCGGCCCGCGCGATTGCCTCCTCGACGTCGTGCACCGCCTCCGCGCCCGGCGCGGACCAGGCGGGATCGCGCGTCAGCACGATATGGCGCCGGCCGGGCAGCGGCTTCCTGAAGCTCTCGAAGGTGCGGCGGCCCATGATCATCGGCTTGCCCATGGTCTGCTGCTTGAAATGCTTGAGGTCCTCGGGAAGGTGCCAGGGCAGCGCGCCGTCCCGGCCGATGATGCCGTTGTCCGCGCGGGCCACGTAGAAGACGATTTTGGTCATGGATGCGCGCCGCCTCCGCTTGAGACCGCATCCCGCCAGGCTTTCACACGGGCCCTATCCGCCATGCGGTGCTCCATCCGTGGGGATCGGGGTGACGACGGCGCTGCCCTCACACCGCCACCGGCGCGGCGATGTGCGGATGGGGCTCGTAGCCGACGATCTCGAAATCCTCATATTCGTAGCCGTCGATCGTTTCCGGCCGGCGCAGGATGTGGAGGCGGGGCAGCGGCCTGGGTTCGCGCGTGAGCTGCAGGCGCGCCTGGTCGAGATGGTTGGAATAAAGATGGCAATCGCCGCCGGTCCAGATGAATTCGCCCGGCTCGAGTCCGCATTGCTGCGCGAGGATATGGGTCAGGAGCGCATAGCTCGCGATGTTGAACGGCACGCCCAGGAACACGTCGCACGATCGCTGGTAGAGCTGGAGGCTGAGCCGGCCGTTGGCGACGTGGGTCTGGAAGAGGAGATGGCAGGGCGGCAGCGCCATGTTCGGCACGTCCGCGGGGTTCCAGGCCGAGACGATCTGGCGGCGCGAATCGGGGCGGCTGCGGATCATCGCGATCAGGTCCGCGATCTGGTCGATATGGCGGCCGTCCGGTGATACCCAGTCGCGCCACTGCTTGCCGTAAACCGGGCCGAGATCGCCCTTCTCGTCGGCCCATTCGTCCCAGATCGTCACCTTGCGGTCGCGCAGCCAGCCGATATTGGTGTCCCCGCGCAGGAACCAGAGCAGCTCGATGATGATCGAGCGCAGGTGCAGCTTCTTGGTGGTGACGAGGGGAAAGCCTTTCGCCAGATCGAAGCGCATCTGATGGCCGAAGACGCTGAGCGTGCCCGTGCCCGTGCGGTCGGTCTGCGCCACGCCTTCGTCGAGAATGCGGCGCATGAGATCGAGATAAGGCTGCATGCCTGCCGTTATGGGCGCTGGACGGGCAATCGCCAAGGGCCCACCCGCTCGCCGCGACTAGGCCCGCACCGCGTCGCGTGCGGCGCCGATCATCCCGCGCCGTTCATTTAATGTAAACCATTGACGCGGCACGAACCGCGGTGGTTCGCACAGGTGAGGGGGCGTTCCTTGGGCGATATGTCGCGACGGCGCGCATCGCGCGCCATGCTGGCGGGGCTGCTGGCCTTTGCCGCGATGCCGGTGGCGGCCGGACCGCTGGAGCAGGAGGGCTGGGAATGCGTTCCCTTCGCCCGCGCCATCTCGGGCATCCAGCTCTACGGCGATGCCTGGACATGGTGGGCCAAGGCGCAGGGCGTCTATGCCCAGGGGCATCAGCCCCGGCCCGGCGCGGTGCTCGTCTTCAAGCCATATGGGCCGATGACGCACGGTCATCTCGCCGTGGTCAGCCGCATCGTCACCAAGCGGGTGGTGATGGTGACCCATGCCAACTGGTCCCGCATCGGCGGCGTGCGCGGCAAGGCCGAGCAGGACGTCACGGTCATCGACGCCTCCGCGAACAACGACTGGAGCCTGGTGCGCGTGTGGTACCGCGACAATACCGGCCTCGGCGGGACGACCTATCCGACCTATGGCTTCATCTATGGCCAGCCGGCCGAAGGATCGAAGGCGCCCGCCGCCAAGCCCGCGCCCCAGCTCACCGGATCCTCGCCCGACTATATCGGCGCGATGATCGATTCGGTGGGATGATCGCCGGGGCTCCTATGCGGTGACGGAAGAGCGGGCTCGCGCCGCGGAGGCGGGCGCGGGGCACGGCACGATCGCCTTGGGCTCGGGCCGCGCGCCGGCCGCTTCGTAGAGCGCGATGTAGCTGTCCTGCGGCATCTTCTCGCGCGCCACGCGGCGATAGCCGACGGCGGCCATCTCGCAATCGAGCAGCGCGGGCGGCATGCCATGCTGGACGATCGGCCGGTTCGCATCGACCACGACGACGCGGCCGCCGGGGCGCAGCGCCGGCCTCAGCCGCCAGAGGAATTCGTAGGGCGAGGCGATCTCATGATACATGTGGACCATGAAGATCCGATCGAAGCTCGCCTCGGGAAGCATCGGATCGGCCGGTTCGCCGAGCTTGACGCTGACATTGTCGAGCGCCTCGCGCGTCACGCGGTCGGCCAGCTTGTCGCGCACCGCAGGCACCACATCCTGCGCCAGCACGCGCCCTTGCGGGCCGACGCGCGTGGCCAGGCGGACGGTATAGTAGCCTTCGCCCGCGCCGATGTCCGCCACCGTCATGCCTGTCCGGATGCCAGCGCGGTCCATCACCAGCGTCGCCTCGCGCAGGCGGTCGCGCGCCTCTTCCGTGGACCAGGCGCTGGCGACGATCGGCGCCACCGGCCGTTCCGCCTTCGGGAAATCGCCCGGTTTCGGCCCGTCGTCGGACGCATGCCGTCCGCACGCGGCGAGCGCGAGCAGCAGCGCTGCGAGGATCGGCGCGCGCCGCATCGTCAGTCGACGTCCTCCACATCCACCTTCTCGCCGGTCACGCGCTGCGAGAGGGCGGCGGCCATGAACGGATCGAGCGCGCCGTCCAGCACCTCGGACGGCGAGGTGGAGGTGACGCCGGTGCGCAGGTCCTTCACCAGCTGATAGGGCTGGAGCACATAGCTGCGAATCTGGTGGCCCCAGCCGATGTCGGTCTTGGTGGCATTGATCGCGTTCGCCTCCGCCTCGCGCTTCTGCAGCTCATGCTCGTAGAGGCGCGCGCGCAGCTGCTTGTAGGCTTCGGCGCGGTTCTTGTGCTGCGATCGCTGGTTCTGGCAGGCGACGACGATTCCGGTGGGCAGGTGGGTGATGCGCACCGCCGAATCGGTGGTGTTGATGTGCTGGCCGCCCGCGCCGGACGAACGATAGGTATCGATCCGAAGGTCGCTCTCGTTGATCTCGACCTCGATCTCGTCGTCGATCTCGGGATAGACCCAGACGCTGGCGAAGCTCGTGTGGCGCCGCGCCGAGCTGTCGTAGGGCGAGATCCGCACCAGCCGGTGCACGCCGCTCTCGGTCTTGGCATAGCCATAGGCATTTTCGCCGCGGATCAGCATCGTGGCCGATTTGATGCCCGCCTGCTCGCCGGCATGATAGTCGATCAGCTCCACCTTCATCCCATGCCGTTCCGCCCAGCGCGTGTACATGCGCTGGAGCATCTCCGCCCAATCCTGGCTTTCGGTGCCGCCGGCGCCGGCATTGACCTCGATATAGGTGTTGTTGGCATCAGCCTCGCCGGCGAGCAACGCGGAAACCTTGTCCGTCTCCGCGCGCTCGGCAAGCGCGGCGAGGCTCGCCACGGCCTCGTCGACCATCGCGGCGTCGCCTTCGGCCTCGGCCATTTCCATGAGCTCGACCGTGTCGTTGAGCTCGGTCTCGATCGCGCGTGTCGCACTGATGGCCTCGTCCAGCCGGCGTCGCTCGCGCATCACATTCTGGGCTTCCTTGGGATCGTCCCAGAGCTTCGGATCCTCCACCCGGGCGTTCAACTCGTCCAGTCTCCTCAACGCGCGGTCCCAGTCGAGGAAACGACGGAGCAGGGCGAGCGCTGCCTTGATCTGATCGACATGGGCTTGCGCTTCGGCGCGCATGGGAAATTCTCCGGTTGTCTCTTTGCATCGTCCCCGCGCAGGCGGGAATCCATACACTCCAACCTCTCGTCCTTTTGGAGGCATGAGCACCATGGATTCCCGCCTTCGCGGGAAGAAGGGCCTGAAGCTGGCGCGGCTATGGGTCAGCGCCGATTAATAGATGCCGCCCTGCCTTTGCAAGAAATCACTGTCGCTTGGGCGCGCCGACACCTGCGGCTTGGCGACGGGGCGGGTGGCGATCTCGTCCCGGCGGATCGTGCGCCGCGGCTCGCTCTCCGGCTTGAACGCTTCCCAGATCACCGGTGATTTGGGATCGCTGGTCGGCCAGGCGCCGAACACGCGGCGGCCGCTGTGCCGATCGATGCGGACCATGCGGATGCCCGGCGCGGCCTTGAACGGCACGACCGGCATGTCCTTCATCGCCACCTTGGCGAACTGCTTGAAGATCGGGGCGGCGAGCGTGCCGCCCTGGGCATAGCCGCCGAGCGGGCGCGGATGATCGTAGCCCATATAGACGCCCGCGACGAGATCGGCCGATCCGCCGACGAACCATACATTGGTGGGCCCCGATGTGGTGCCGGTCTTGCCGAACAGCGGCCGGCCGAGATCGCGCAGCACGGTGGCGGTGCCGCGCTGCACCACCCCCTCCAGGATGTGGACGACCTGATAGGCGGTCATCGGGTCCATCGCCTGGCGGGTGCGCAGCGGCGGGCGCGGCATCGGCTTGCCGTCCCAATCGGGCATGTTGCAGCGGTCGCACGGCCGCGTGTCGGCCCGATAGATCGTCTTGCCGTCGCGATCCTGGACGAGATCGATCAGCGTCGGCTTCAGCTCCTTGCCGCCGTTGGCGAGCATCGCATAGCCGTTGGTGATGCGCTCGACGGTGGTCTCGCCCGCGCCGAGCGCGATGGCGAGCACCGCCGGATAGTCGCCGACGCCCATCGCCTTGGCGGTCTTCACCACCTTGTCCATGCCGGTCTGGCTGGCGGCACGCACCGTCATCAGGTTGCGCGACTGCTCGACGCCCCAGCGCATCGTCTGCGGGCCGGCATAGCCGCCCGAGAAGTTGCGGAAGCATTTGTTGCCGAGCCGCGCCGACTGATAGACGCAGAACGGCCCGTCGACGATGATCGACGCCGGCGTCATGCCGTTGTCGAGCGCGGCGGCATAGACGAAGGGCTTGAAGGTCGATCCCGGCTGGCGCAGCGCCTGGGTGGCGCGGTTGAACGAGGCGCCGCGCGAATCGAAGCCGCCCTGCATGGCGAGGATCTGCCCGGTATGCGGATTCTCGGCGATCATGCCGCCGGAAATGGCGGGGATGCTGCGCAGCGACCAGACGCCGCCGTCCTTCTTCACCACGATTACGTCGCCGGGCTTCATCGCCTGGAAGGCGGTGCCGCCGGAGCCGGCGCGTGGCATGGCGGCATTGGCGGCGGAAAGCTGGCCGGTGCTGCCGTCCTCGAAACCGATCGTCGCGGCGCCGCCGGCCTTCTCCAGCACGACGGCGGCCAGCCAGTCTGCATAGCCGGTGCCCGCGTTGAGCGCGATCAGGCGCGTGCGCCAGCCTTCGCCCGGATCGATCTCGCCGATCGGGCCATGCCAGCCCTTGCCGCGATCATAGCGCACCAGCCCGTCACGCAATGCAGTCTCGAGTGCCGACTGGATACGCGGATCGAGCGAGGTGCGCACCCACAGCCCGCCGGAATAGACGCTGTGCGGGCCGTCTTTGGCGGTCTCGCCATATTTGGCGATCAGCTCCCGGCGCACCTCCTCGAGGAAGTAGCCGCCGGTGTCGTCGACGTCGCGGGCGACCTGCGCGCGCGGCACCACTCCCAGCGGTGCGGATGCCGCCTCGGCGCGCTGGGCCTGGCTGATGAAGCCGTTCTGCGCCATCTCGCCGAGCACCCAGTTGCGGCGCGCGAGCGCCCGGTCGGGATGCCGTTCCACCGTGTAGTTGGAAGGGGCCTTCGGCAGGATCGCCAGATAGGCGCATTCCGGCAGGGTGAGCTGGTCGACATCCTTGTTGAAATAGGCGCGCGCGGCCGACTGCACGCCATAGGCGTTGCGGCCGAGGAAGATCTGGTTGAGGTAGAGCTCCAATATCTGCTGCTTGGAGAGTGTCGCCTCGATGCGCCGCGCGAGGATCGCCTCGCGGATCTTGCGGCTCACCGAATATTCGTCGCCGATCAGCAGGTTCTTGGCGACCTGCTGGGTGATGGTGGAGCCGCCGCGGGCACGCTGGCCCGAGCCCAGCTTGGAGACATAGTCGAACACCGCGCCGGCGAGGCCCGGATAATCGATGCCGCCATGGCTGAAGAAGGTCTTGTCCTCGGCCGAGATGAAGGCATGGACGAGCTGCGGCGGAAATTCGTCATAGGCGAGCTCGACGCGGCGCTCGCGCGCGAAGCTGCCGACCGGCGCGCCGTCATAGCCGCGTACGTTCGTCGGCAGCGGCGGCTGATAGGTCAGCAGCGTGTCGGCCGAAGGCAGGCCGCGCGCGAAGAAGAACCAGAGCAGGAGCCAGCCGGCGAGCGCTATCCCCGCGACGCCGAGCACGATCTTGCCCCAGCGCGAGGCGGCGAAGCGCCGGAACCAGGCAAGCGCGCCGGTCGCGTCCCGGCGAAGTCGGAGGGTGAAACTGCTGTCCGCCGGACTGTTCATGACCGGAGGCTCTCTAGCACGTCCTGCCCGTCATGCCAGCGAAAGCGCACACCGTTCGCGGCGAAGGGAAGGCAGCATGCCGCCCCCGCAGGTCAGCGGCCGGAGGCGAGCCGCCTGGCGAAATGCGTCTCGACGGCGCGCCGCACGCCTTCCGCGATCGCCTTCTGCCCGGCACGCGAGAAGAGGAAGCGCGCATCCGTCATGTTGGTCATATAACCGGTCTCGAACAGCACCGAGGGCGTGTCCGCCGCCTTGAGCACGCGAAAGCCGGCGAAGCGGTGCGCGTCCGAGCGGAAGGTGACCGCGCTCGACGTCTCGCGCTGCAGCAGGCTGGCGAACTGCGCCGAGACGTTCATCGTCTCGCGCTGGCTGAGATCGACCAGGATCGACTGCACGTCGCTGCTCTCCGCACCGAGATCGACGCCGTTGATGATGTCCGATTTGTTCTCCATCGCGGCGAGCCTGGCGGCCTCCTTGTCCGAGGCGACATCGGACAGGGTGTAGACGGTCGCGCCATGGGCGTCCGGATTGGCCGCGCTGTCCGCATGGATCGAGATGAACAGGTCGGCCTTCAGCCGTCGCGCCACCGCGACGCGTTCCGGCAGGGGCAGGAAGCTGTCGTCGTCGCGGGTCAGCGCCACGCGCACCCGGCCCGATCGGACGAGCTCGTCGCGGATCGCCTTGGCGATGGCGAGCGTCGCCGCCTTTTCCTGGCGCTGTCCATAGACGGAGATGCTGCCCGGATCGTGGCCGCCATGGCCCGCATCGATCACCACCAGCGGCCGGTTCGAGGCGCGCGTGCCGGATACGGGGGGCAGCGGCGTCTGATCGATCGGCACCGGCGGATCGAGGGGAATGCTCACGCTGCTGCGATTGCTGCCTTTGGGCGGCTGGGTTCGCAGCGCATATTGATCGGCCAGCGCGGCGCGCTCCGGCGTGGCCGCATCGGTGCGCCCCACCTCGTAGACCTGGCGCGCACCGATGCGGGCGGCATTTGCGAACGCGCCCTGGCTGACCGGACGCAGGCCGAGGGTCAGCGAACGGCGATCGGGGGAAAACGCCCCTCCGGTCACGATCGCAGGTGCGGAGAGATCGAAGACGACGCGCGCGGTGCCGTTGCTGAATTGGCCCTGGCGCGCGCGCACCACCGGCCCTTCGAGCGCGGCGGCCGCGGCATGGCCGGGGGAAGCGCCGTTGACGTCGACGGCGATCCGGCGAGGTCCGTCGAGCAGGAAGGCGGAGGCGCCGTCCACGGGGCCGTCGAATTTCAGCTCGATGCGGTTCGCCGAGACGCGCACGTTGCTGATCGCGGTGGCATCGGCCGATGCCGGGGAAAAAAGGGCGGTGAATACCGCAAGCGACAGGAGCATGGCGCCACATTGCCGCGCCCGGAACCTGCCGGTCCAGTTAAAATCCATGTAAGACCCACCCCGCACAGACTTGTCCTACGGTATCGCGGCGTAGGACGACCGGTTCAAACCAAGGTAAATCGATATGGATAACGAAAGCTTAATGGCTTGCGCGCGCGCCGCCAACCGGCTTTTGCGCGATGCATTGCCACTGGGCCGGGCAGGTGCTAGCACCCTTGTCCACCGGACGGGGCGTTCATAGATAACATGTCTCGACACGCCGCCCGGCAAAGGCGCCGGCACCTTTCCGTGCCGGCCTTCTAGGTTGACGTTGCATGATCCATTTCCCTCCGAGCCCTGATCGCACGCGAGTTGCTCGCGGCGCATCGGCGCGGAGCTTCGCCCCGCCGCGCTGCCGCGGGGATGGACATGCGGCAGAGGCACAATCCGCACATTTCACAAGAACCGGGGCGATCGCGGCCTTCCCTGCGGGGAATGTGCCGCCCCCCACCAATCGCGCGCGCCGCCCTTCACCAGCAGGGGCGACGCGCGCCCGGAGATATAAGAATGACCACGCGCATGCTGATCGACGCGCGCCACCGGGAAGAGACCCGCGTGGCGGTCGTAAAGGGAAACCGCGTCGAAGAGTTTGATTTCGAATCCGCCGAGCGCAAGCAGCTCAAGGGAAATATCTATCTCGCCAAGGTGACCCGCGTCGAACCGTCGCTGCAGGCGGCGTTCGTCGACTATGGCGGCAATCGCCACGGTTTCCTGGCCTTCAGCGAAATCCATCCCGATTATTATCAGATCCCCAAGGAGGATCGCGAGGCGCTGCTGCGCGAGGAGGCGGAGCACGCCGCCGAGGAAGAGGCGTTGCGCGCCCGCGAGGAGGAGGCGGAGGACGCCCGCGTCGCCGCCGGTGCCGAGGCTGAGGAAGGCGCGATCGAGCGCTATGAGGACGATGGCGGCCACGAGACGCGCGAGGAGCTGGAGGAGCAGGGCGTTCCCGGTCCGCGCGAGTCCGTGAACGGTGCGGGCAGCGACGACAATGCTGTCGAGAATCTGCGTCAGCGCCGCATGAACCTGCGTCGCCGCTACAAGATCCAGGACGTGATCAGGCGGCGCCAGGTGCTGCTCGTCCAGGTCGTCAAGGAGGAGCGTGGCAACAAAGGCGCGGCGCTCACCACCTATCTCAGCCTCGCCGGCCGCTACTGCGTGCTGATGCCCAACACCTCGCACGGCGGCGGCATCAGCCGGAAGATCTCGAACGCCGCCGATCGCAAGCGGTTGAAGTCGATCATGGCCGAGCTCAACCTGCCGCGCACCATGGGGTGCATCGTGCGCACCGCAGGGCTGCAGCGCACCAAGACCGAGATCAAGCGCGATTTCGATTATCTCGCCCGGCTGTGGGACGAAATTCGCGAGACGACGCTGCAGTCGACCGCGCCCGCGTTGATCTATGGCGACAGCGACCTCATCAAGCGGGCGATCCGCGACATCTACAACCGCGAGATCGACGATGTCATCGTCGAGGGCGAGGAAGGCTACCGGGCCGCGCGCAGCTTCATGAAGCTGCTGATGCCGAGCCATGCCAAGAAGGTCCGCGCCTATGCCGACGCGGTGCCGCTCTTCCAGCGCTTCGGCGTCGAGGATCAGCTCGCCGCGATGTACCAGCCGATCGTGCAGCTCAAGTCGGGCGGCTATCTGGTGATAAACCCGACCGAGGCGCTCGTCTCGATCGACATCAACTCCGGCCGCTCGACCCGCGAGCATAATATCGAGCAGACCGCGACCGCGACCAATCTCGAGGCGGCGCAGGAGATCGCCCGCCAGCTGCGCCTGCGCGACATGGCAGGGCTCATCGTCATCGACTTCATCGACATGGAGAACGGATCGAACATCCGGAAGGTCGAGAAGGCGATGAAGGAGGCGCTGAAGAACGATCGCGCCCGCATTCAGGTCGGCCGCATTTCGAGCTTCGGCCTCTTCGAGATGAGCCGCCAGCGGCTGCGCACCGGCGTGCTCGAGGCATCGACCCGGCAATGCCCGCATTGCGAAGGCACAGGCCTCATCCGCACCGCGTCCTCGGCCGGGCTCTCGGCGCTGCGCATGCTGGAGGAGGAGGCCGCGCGCGGCCGTGCCAGCCGGCTCACGCTGCGCGCCGGGCAGGAGGCTGCGGTTTATGTGCTCAACCGCAAGCGCGCCGAGCTCGCCGAGATCGAGGATCGCTACGGCGTGGTCATCGAGGTGTTGCCCGATCCGGCGCTGGAGGGTGCGCGCATGGCCGTCGAGGCCGGCGGTCCGCCGCCGGCGCACCCGCCCAAGATCGCGGCGCTGCCGCTGATCGAGGCGGAGGATGCGGATCTTCCCGAGGAAGAGGAAGAAGAGGAGATCGAGGAGACCGGCGAGGCCGAGGTGGTCGAGACGCGGGAGAGCGGCGAGGAGCGCGGCGGCGGGCGCCGTCGCCGCCGTCGCCGCCGTCGCGGCGGACGGCGCGAGGAAGGGGATGCGCCCGCCGAGGCCGGCGAGGCGGCCGATTCCCAGGAGGACGCCGCGTCCGAAGGCGAGCCCGAGGAGGCGGAGGCGCCCGCCGAGGATGGCGGCGCGGAGCGGGACGAGAACGGCTCGCGTCGTCGCAGCCGGCGTGGCCGTCGTGGCGGACGCCGCCGCACCGAAGGCATGGAACCCACCGAGGCGGCCGAAACGGCCGATGGCGAAGGCGTCGCCGAGGCGGCTGCCGAACCCGTTGCCGAAGCGATTCCCGAACCCGTGACGGAAACCGCCGAGCCGGCACCGGCAGAGGAAGCCAAGCCGAAGGCGCGCCGCCGGCCCCGCGCACGCAAGAGCGAGGAAGCCGCGCCGGCGTCCGCTGCCGAGCCTGCGGCCGAACCGGCAGGTGCCGTCGAGGAGCCCGCCGCGCCCGCGCCCAAGCCTAAGCGGACCCGACGCAAGGCCGCGGCCGCTCCGGCGGAGCCCGCCGTTCAGGCCGAGGCGGCTGCCGTTCCGGACGAGGGCGAAGCGCCGGCGCCCAAGCCCAAACGCGCGCGGGCCCGCAAGGCGACGGCCCCCGTCGCCGCCGAACCCGCCCCCGCCCAGGAGCCTGCGCCGCCCGTGGAAGCGGAGCCGGAAGCCGCGGCTGCCGAAGCCGCGGACGGCGAATCCGACTCCGCGCCGCGCCGCGGCTGGTGGCAGCGCACCTTCGGCGGCTGATCCGCCGATGGCGCAGCTGCATCGGTCGGCGCGGTGCTGAGCCTGCCGCCCCGCTCCTTCCGGCCACGCGCCGGAGCGGACGGCGGCGGCAGGGTTCCGCTGGATGCCGATGGCGTTTCATCGGCGGTTCACCGCAACCGGGCAAGGTAGCCGCATGGCACGCGCGTGGTTGCTCGATCGCCTCAGGGCCGCATCATCCTGGCAGCATCGGTTTCGCGCGGCGGCGCGGATGCTGGCGCTGCTCCTCCTTTCCTTTGCCCTGGTGATCGAGCCGGCGGCCGCCCAGTCGGTGCTGCGCGATGCCGAAACCGAGGCGCTGTTCGCCGATATCGCACGCCCGTTGATCATCGCGGCGGGGCTGCAGCCCGGCAACGTCAAGGTCGTGCTGCTGCAGGATCCGGAGATCAACGCCTTCGTGGCGGGAGGGCAGACCGTCTACATCCAGTCGGGCCTGATCGACGCTGCCGACAATGTCGATCAGGTGCAGGGCGTGATCGCGCACGAGATCGGCCACATCACCGGCGGCCATATCGTGCGCTTCAACGAGGGTGCGAAGGCCGCGACGGGCATAACCCTCCTCTCGCTGCTGCTCGGCGCGGCGGTGATGGCCGCGGGCGGCGGCGAGGCGGGCATGGGCATGATGATGGCCGGCCAGCAGGCGGCAATGGGCAAGTTCCTGGCGTTCAGCCGCACGCAGGAATCGAGCGCGGACGCGGCCGGCGCGAGCTTCCTCTACAAGGCGCATATCTCGGGCAAGGGCATGCTCGATTTCTTCGGCAAGCTGCGCAAGGACGAATATCGCCTCTCGTCCAGCTACACCGACGTCGATCCCTATGCGCAGACCCATCCGCTGTCGGCGGATCGCATCCAGGCGCTGAGCGGCACGCTGAAGGCTTCGCCCTGGTGGGACGCGAAGACCGATCCGGCGCTTGAGGCCCGTTTCCAGCGGGTCAAGGCCAAGCTGTCCGGCTATGTCAACGATCCGGACGTGACGCTGCGCAAATATCCCGAGAGCAATCAGAGCATCCCGGCCATCTATGCCCGGGCTTATGCCTGGCATAAGTCGGCCTATCCGGACAAGGCCGTGGAGGAAGCGGACAAGCTGCTCGCGGCGGCGCCGCACGATCCTTATTTCCTGGAGCTCAAGGGGCAGATATTGCTCGAATCCGGCAAGCCCAGGGATGCCGTCCCCGTGCTGCGGGAGGCGGTCCAGCGATCGGGCAACCAGCCGCTCATCTCCAGCCTGTTCGGCCATGCGCTGATCGCGACCGAGGATCCGGCCAACTATGCCGAGGCGCGGCAGATCCTGAGGGTCGCCGTGGCGCGCGATCATGACAACCCCTTCGCCTGGTATCAGCTCGGCGTGATCTACGCGCAGCAGGGCGACACGCCGCGCGCGGCGCTCGCTACCGCCGAGCGCTACAGTCTCGAAGGGCGGGATAATCTCGCGCTCGCCAATGCCGAGCTTGCGCTCCGGAATCTGCCGCGTGGATCGGCGGACTGGATTCGGGCACAGGATATCGCGCTGGCTTCGCGCAATGCGATGGAGGGAAAGAAGAAGCGGTGATGACCGAGCCGAGCGATTGGCGCCCGCTTCCGGGCCATGGCGAGCATAAGGAGGAGGAAGCGGTGGCGGCCTCCGAACGGCTCGCCGCACGCCCGGGGGATCCGGCCGCTCCCGGTGCGGGCTCGGCGATGCAGGCACGCCTCGCCGCGCTCATCGCCGCGTTGTCCGCGCTGCTTACGTTTCTGCGGTCCTGGCTGATGCGCGCCTGGGAGGCGGTGTCCGTTCGTCTCCATGATCTGCGCACCCTGCTGCTGGTGGACAAGCGGCAGGCGCGGACGCCGCCATTCATCGCGGACGCCGCCCCCTTCGCGGCGCGGCAGGGGGAGCCCGATCGTCCTGTCGAGGCGCGTCCGCCCGATCCCGACGCGGAGCGGCCGGGCGCGGTCCCTTATGGCGTGCCCGCCGGCTATCCTCTCCATCCGCGGCCGGAGCTGCTGCTGCCGCAGGCCGGCCGGGCGAGGTCCCGCTTCCGGATCATCTGGTCCGATCCCGATTCGGACGAGCCCTGGCTCGGTCGCGTCACCGCGCCGCTCTGGGCGGCAAGCGATCGGCTGGAGCGCCGGTTGCATATGCTGCGCTGGCCCGAGGACCGGCGATCGCGCATCGTGGCGGCGAGCGCCGGCCTGCTCCTCGGCGCATCCGCCGTGGCGCTCGCCGCTTCGCCGCGCGGCAGCGGCACGACCGTCGCGCTTGCACCTGCGGAGGATCCGCGGCGCGTCCAGCTGGAGCAGACCATCCGCGACTATATATTGAACCATCCGGAGATCATTCCCGAGGCGATGGAGCGGCTGCGCGCCCGCGAGACGGCCAAGACGATCGCGCAGAATCGCACGGCCATCGAGACGCCCTTCGCCGGCGCCTGGGCAGGCGCGAAGGATGGCGATGTCACGCTGATCGAGTTTTCGGACTATTCCTGCGGCTTCTGCCGGGCCAGCGTGGCCGATATCGACAAGCTGCTCGCCGAGGACAAGCGGCTGAAGGTCGTCTGGCGGGAGATTCCGATCCTCGGCGACAGGAGCGAGCAGGCGGCGCGGCTCAGCCTCTCCGCCGCCCGCCAGGGCCGTTTCCTCGACTTCCACCGTCTCATGTATGCGGCCGGCACGCCCGATACGCTCAGCATGGAGAAGGTGCAGAAGACGGTCGGCATGGATCCGGTGAGGACCGCCAAGGATATCGGCGATCCCATGCTCCAGGCCGAGCTCGATCGGAACATAGAGCTCGCCCGCACGCTCGGCATCTCGGGCACGCCGACCTTCATCATCGGCGATCGGATGCTGTCCGGCGCGGTCGGCTATGCCGCGCTCAAGCAGGCGATCGAGGAGGCGCGCGAGACGAAGGGGTGAAGACCCCCCTTACCGCTCGCCCTCGACGTCGAACAGCCCCGCGAGCTGCTCCACCATCGTGCCGCCGAGCTGCTCGGCATCCATGATCGTCACCGCGCGCTGATAGTAGCGTGTGACGTCGTGGCCGATGCCGATCGCGATCAGCTCCACCGGCGAGCGGTTCTCAATCCAATGGATTACTTGCCGGAGGTGCTTTTCGAGATAGCTGCCGGAATTGACGGAGAGCGTCGAATCGTCGACGGGTGCGCCGTCCGAGATGACCATCAATATCTTCCGGTCCTCGGGGCGGCCGATGATGCGGTTGTGCGCCCAGAGCAACGCCTCGCCGTCAATATTCTCCTTGAGCAGCCCCTCGCGCATCATGAGCCCGAGCGATTTGCGGGCGCGGCGCCACGGCTCGTCCGCCTTCTTGTAGATGATGTGCCGCAGATCGTTGAGCCGGCCCGGCGCGGGCGGGCGGCCGTCCGCAAGCCATTTCTCGCGCGATTGGCCGCCCTTCCACGCGCGCGTGGTGAAGCCGAGTATCTCGGTCTTGACCCCGCAGCGTTCGAGCGTGCGGGCCAGGATGTCCGCGCTGATCGCCGCGATCGAGATCGGCCGGCCGCGCATCGATCCGGAATTGTCGAGCAGCAGGGTGACCACGGTGTCGCGGAAATCGGTATCGCGCTCGACCTTGTAGGAGAGCGAGTGGCCGGGGCTCACGACGACGCGGGCAAGCCGCGCGGCATCGAGCAGCCCTTCCTCCTGGTCGAAGTCCCAGCTCCGGTTCTGCTGGGCCATCAGCCGGCGTTGCAGCCGGTTGGCGAGCTTGGTGACGGCGCCCTGAAGATGCACGAGCTGCTGGTCGAGATAGGCGCGCAGCCGCGTCAGCTCCTCCTCGTCGCACAGCTCGTCCGCCGCGATCACCTCGTCGAACGCGGTGCTATAGGCCTTGTAGTCGAACTGCGGGCTGAGATCGGAGAATGGCCGGTTGGGGCGGACGGGGATCATCCCTTCCTCGCCCTCATCGCCGAGATCGCTGTCGGTCTCGGTCATGGCGTCCTGGTCGGCCTGGCGGGATTCGCCCTGATCCTCGCCTTCCTCGTCGGCCTCGGAGCGGGTCTCGGCCTGGCTGTCGGAATCGCCGGCATCCTCGCCGTCCTGCTTGTCCTCCCCCTGGTCGCTCTCGTCCTGCTCGGGGCCGTCCGCCTCGTCGCCGCCGTCGGGTTCCTGCTCGGGGAGCATCTCGCCGTCGATCAGCTCCAGATCCTCGAGCAGCCGGTTGGCGAGCTTGGCGAAGGCGCGCTGGTCGTCGATCGAATAGGCGAGCGCGTCGAGATCGGCGCCCGCCTTCTCCTCGATCCACTCCCGCACGAAGGAGAGACCCTGATGCGCGGCCGCGGGCGGCGCTTCGCCGGTCAGCCGCTCACGCACGAGCAGCGCGATGGCCGACGAAAGCGGCACCTCGTCGCGGCTGCGCGCGCGGGTGAGCGGATCGGATTTGAGGCGCAGCGTCAGCGCCTGGCGCAGGTTCGCGCGCACGCCTGCCATCGAAAGCGCGCCGATCGCCTCCACGCGCGCCTGTTCGATCGCGTCGAACACGGCGCGCGCCACCGCCTCTCCCGGTGCCCCGCGGGCGTGCAGCGCGGCGTCGTGGTGGCGCAGCCGCAGCGCGAAGCTGTCCGCGAAGCCGCGTGCCTCGGCGACCTGGTCCGCCGGCAGCGCCCGGCCCGGCATCGGCACCTTGAGCGATTTTCCGGCCGCGATCGGCGCATCGGCGGTGAAGCCGAGCTCCACCTCGGCATCGTGCGCCATGGCGCGCGCGGCGCCGCCCAGCACGGCGCGGAAGGCTTCGATGGGGGATTGCTCGGCCATGTTATTCCAGCAGGTTGGCGCGCATGCGGGCGATGTCGGCGTCGGTAAGCCCGAGCGCCGTCTTGAGATAGGCTTCGACCGATCCGTAACGCGCATTCACCGCATCCAGCGCCGCTTCGATATAGGCAGGGTCGGATTTGAGCAGCGGGGTGAGCACCGCGTCCGGCATCTTCGCGAAGGGCGAATTCGGCTGCGCGGCGATCGCTTTGCGGAAATCGACCACTTTGTCCGAGAGCGCATAGTCCGCGATCACCGTCTCGCGCGGAACGCCCAGCGCCGAAAGGATCAGCGCGGCGCCGACGCCCGTGCGGTCCTTGCCTGCGCTGCAGTTGAACGCGACCGGCACCTGCCCGTCGGCGAGATGGCGAAAGATGGCGCGATAGGCTTCGCGATGGGTTTCCGGCAGCGTGCGATAGAGGTCGATCATCGTCGCGCGGATCTGCGCGCCGGTGACGCTCGCGCCCGGGGCGAGCAGGCGGCCGAGATCGCCGCCCGTGCCCAACGCGTCGCTGGTCCAATAATCGGGCTTGCGCGTCCCGCGCCAGACGGTGGGTTCCGCGGCGCGCTCGCGCGCGGTGCGCAGATCGCAGACGAAGCGGATGCCGAGCGTGTCCAGATAGGCGTAATCGGCCGGGGTGAGGCCGCTCATCGCTCCGGAGCGGAACAGCAGGCCCCAGCGCACGTGCCGCCCGTCGCGCGTCGCATAGCCGCCCAGGTCCCGGAAGTTGCGGCCGCCTTGAAGCGGCAGCACGCGCTGGTGGGCCGTCTGCTGGGCGGCAGGCAGAGGTTGTGCCGGCAGCATCGCCGGAACGGTCGCGAGCGCGAGCAGGGGTGCGGCAAGAAGGGCCGGGATGCGCATCACGTCTCCACCAGTTGCTCGCGCAGCCGCTGCCGCTCCGCCGGGCCGATGCCGAGCTCGCGCTCGAGATAGGCGGAAAGCGAGCCGCTACGCCGCTCGAGCGAGTCGAACATCGTCGCGAGATAGTCCGGATCGGCGGCGAACAGCGGCCGCAGCGCGTCGGCAGGCAGCGCCCGCGCCTGGCTGCGCCGCGACCTGTTCAGGAGATAGGCGAAATCGGCGCGTCCGGTGAGCAGATAGTCGGCGAGGATCGTCTCGCGTGCCACCCCCAGCGCGCTCAGCACCAGTGCGACCGCCGTTCCCGTACGGTCCTTCCCGGCCGAGCAGTTGACGACGAGCGGGACCTTGCCCGCGCCGAGCAAGGCGAACAGCGCGCGATAGGAGGGGGCGTGCTCATAGGCGATGCCCTCGTAAAGGCGCAGCATCCGCCCCCGCATGTCCGCTTCGTCGGAAACACCCGTCTCCACCGCCTTGATGAGGTCGGCGGCGGTATCGCCATAGTCGCGCGCCCACAGCTCGACCGGCAGCGCCTCGTGCCAGCGCGTCGGCCGGCGTTCCCGCTCTCGCGAGGAGCGCAGATCGCAGATCGCGGCGATGCCGAGCCGGGTGAGCCGTGCGCGGCCTTCCTCCTCGACATAGGCCATCACGCCCGACCGGTAGAGCATGCCGCGCCGGACATGGCCGCCGTCCTCGGTCGGATAGCCGCCGAAATCGCGGAAATTGAATCCGCATTCGACGGGCAGGATGCGCTCCTCGTCGGCCAGCGCGCTCTGCATCAGGCCTTGCCGACGACGCTTTCCGGCAGATCCTTGCCGAACACGCGCTGATAATATTCGGCGACCAGCGCGCGCTCCGCCTCATCGCACTTGTTGAGGAAGGAGAGGCGGAAGGCGAAGCCGACATCGTTGAAGATCAGCGCGTTCTGCGCCCAGGTGATCACCGTGCGCGGGCTCATCACGGTCGAGATGTCGCCGGCGATGAAGCCCTGGCGGGTGAGGTCGGCGACCTTCACCATGTTGTCGACCACCTTCTTGCCCTCGGGCTTGTCATATTCGCCCGACTTGGCGAGCACGATCTGCGCCTCGACCGCGGCGGGCAGATAGTTGAGCGTGACGACGATGTTCCAGCGGTCCATCTGGCCCTGGTTGATCTGCTGGGTGCCATGGTAGAGGCCGCTCGTGTCGCCGAGGCCCACCGTGTTGGCGGTGGCGAACAGCCGGAAATAGGGATTGGGCCGGATCACCCGGTTCTGGTCGAGCAGCGTCAGCTTGCCCTCCGTCTCCAGGACGCGCTGGATCACGAACATCACGTCCGGGCGGCCGGCATCATATTCGTCGAACACGAGCGCGGTCGGCGTCTGCAGCGCCCAGGGCAGCAGCCCCTCGCGGAACTCGGTGACCTGTTGTCCGTCGCGCAGCACGATCGCATCGCGGCCGATGAGGTCGATGCGGCTGATATGGGCATCCAGGTTGATGCGGATGCACGGCCAGTTGAGCCGGGCCGCCACCTGCTCGATGTGGCTCGATTTGCCGGTGCCGTGATAGCCCTGCACCATCACGCGGCGGTTGAACGCGAAGCCGGCGGCGATCGCCAGGGTCGTGTCCGGATCGAACACATAGGCCGGATCGAGGTCGGGCACCCGCTCGTCGGCCTCGCTGAAGGCGGGCACCTCCATGTCCGAATCGATCCCGAACAGGTCGCGCACCTTCACCATGCGATCCGGCGCTGCGAGCAGCGTTTCGCTGCGGCTGTCGGGCTGGATGTTCGGCAGGTCGGTCATGGCGGAATCCTGATGCTTCGGATGCGAGAACGCGGTAGCCCGTCAAGCGCTGCAGGGCAACGTCATAGGCAATCGCCACTGCGCCGGCGCCCGCATCTTGGGGCCGGCTCGTCGCCCGGGGCGGATGTCCGTCGAGGCGGCGCTCATTTCCCGCTGGGCTTCTCCGCCTTGGGCGCCTGCGGCGCGAAGAGATCGCCGAAGAAGTCTCCCTTGTACCACATCGGCCGGGCATCGGAATCCGCAAGGTCGCGGGTGATGAGATAGTTGAGCCGTGCGAACCGGGCGCCCTGGTCCCAGAGGATCGGCTGGCTCATGTCGTCGCGCACCGAGTGATAGTTGCCGGAAAGGAAGCTGCCCCAGGCCTTGTCGCCGCCATTGGCGAAGCCTGTGGCCAGCATGATCGCCGGGACGCCCTGGCGCACGAACATATAATGGTCGGAGCGAGTGAAGATCCCCTGTTCGGGCATCGGATCGGGCGAAAGGGCGACGCCCATCTCCCTGGCCGCCCTGGCGACCGTCTCCGCCACCGTCGCATGATCCGCGCCGAAGGCGATCACGTCCCGGAACGGATAGAGCAGCAGCGGCATGTCGAGATCGACCAGGCCGACGATGCCGCCGATCGGCACGGTCGGGTTATGCGCAAAATAGTCGGCGCCGAGCAGCCCCTTCTCCTCCGCCGTGTTGGCGATGAACATCACCGAGCGGCGCGGCTTCTCCGGTCCCGTGGCGAGCGCGCGCGCGACCTCGATCATCGTCGCCACCCCCGCCGCATTGTCGAGCGCGCCGTTGTAGATCGCGTCCTCTCCCGGCTTGGCGTCCTTGTTGATGCCGAGATGATCGAGATGCGCCATCAGCACGACATATTCGCCAGCCAACTTGGGATCGCTGCCGGGCAGGATCGCGGCGACCTCGGGGCTCGCGATCTGCTGATGCACGCTGGTGCGCGTGATCCGGATCGTCGTCTTCAGCCCAAGGCCGCGCGGGCGGCCGCCCTTTGCGGCTTCGGCGCGCACCGCGGCATAGCTCTGCGTGGCGCCGGCGAAAAGCGCTTCGGCGGCCGGCACGTCGAGCGTGGCGCCGATCACCACCTTCGGTGCTTCCTGATAAGGTCTGCCGTCCTTGCCCATCCAGGTCAGCGCCGGCGTGTCCTTGTACTGCAGCCGCTTGGCGAACGGGAAGCTCCTGTCGGACTGGGCCGTGGGCAGCGTGACGAGTCCGATCGCGCCGTGCCGCTCGGCTGCGGCGGCCTTCTCGTCGCCGAAATGGGCGGCGAGCTCGCTGGGCAGGTCGGCGGGCGTGCCGGCGAGGACGGCGACGATCTTGCCGCGCACGTCGAGGCCCGCATAGTCGTCGAGGCCCTGAGCCGGCGCATCGATGCCGTAGCCGGCGAAGACGACGGGGGCGGATATGTCCTGCTCGGTCTGCGCGACGCTGGGGCGCACGAGCACCGCGGTGCCGTTCGCCCAGCGCTTCGTGCCGCCGGGTCCGGATATCGTCACCTCCGGCGCCGGTTTGCCGAGCGTCGCGGATCGGAACGGCACCTCCTGGTACCAGCCGCCCTTCTCGCCCGCGGGCTTCAGGCCCAGCGCCTCGAACTCGGAGGCGACATAGGCTGCGGCGATGCGATGGCCCCGCGATCCGGTATCGCGCCCTTCGAGCAGATCGTCGGACAGGAAGGCGACATGCGCCTTGAACGCATCGGCCGAAAAATCGGGCGTGGCGGCGGATAGCGGCGCTGCGAGCAGCAAAGCGAGGTCGGCGAGGGAGAATGAGCGCATGCGGGGGATCCGTAACAGGTGTGATAGCGCGACACTACACCGTGGCATCCGGTGCGCAAGCCACCCGCCGGTCAGGTTCCCGTCGCCATCGGCATCATCCGGCCGGACCAGGCGATCCGACCGGTCGGCCGGCCGGTAGGCGATCCCCCCGCCGGTTCCACGGAGACGGCGAAGACGAGCCTCCGCGCGGGATCGAGCGGCATGCGGCGGATCATCGGCGTCATGCCGGGGGTCAGCATGCCGATCGATTCCGGCGCCGTGCCCTCCGCCATCAGCCAGAGCTGCAGGCTGCGCCCGGCCTGCGGCGGTATCGCCACGGGCATCACCTTCAGCATCTCGCGCTTCGGATCATAGGCGACGAGCACCGCTGGCGTGCCGCCCTGCTCGGTGAGCGCTGCGAGCGAGCCATGCATCATCGGCTCCGTGCGCGGCCGCAGCGCGAGCCCGGTCGTCACCAGCGCGAGCAGCGAGGCCGCGAGCGCTCCCGCCTTCCAGCGGCGGAGCGGACGATCGTCGTTCGCCGCCGCAGGCGCAGCCCCGATCGCCTGTTCGATGCGCGGCCAGAGTCCGGCGGGCGGGGCGACGTCCGGTGCGGCGAGGCCGAGCGGTGCCAGCCGCTCGCGCCAGGCCGAAACGGCGCGGGCGAGATCGGGCTCGCGCGCGAGCCGCAGCAGAAAGGCGCGTCTCTCCTCGGGGTCGAGCGTGCCCAGCACGAACTCGGCGGCGTCGAGATCGGGTTGATCAGCCATCGAGACAGGCTTTCAGCGAGGCGAGGCCGCGGTGCAGCCATGTCTTGATGGTGCCGACCGGCCGCCCGAGCCGCTGGGCCAGCTCCTCGCGGCTGTCGCCATGGACATAGGCTGCCAGGATCAGCTCGCGCATCCCCTCCTCAAGGCGCCCGAGACAGGCGGCGAGCGCCGCCAGCAGCTCGGGCGAAGCGCCATCGGCCCCCGTGACGAGCAGCGCGGGCTCGAGCGGGGCCAAGCGGCCGTCCCCGCGCGCGCTTTCCGCGCGGCGGCGGTCGATCGCCGCGTTGCGCGCGATCGCGGCGAGCCAGGTGAGCGGACGCCCGCGCGCGGCGTCGTAGCCGGCTGCGTTCCGCCAGACGCGCACATAGCTTTCCTGCATCGCATCCTCGGCCTGCTGCCGGTCGGGCAGGATACGCAGGATCATGCCATAGAGTTTCGCCGAGGTGCGTCGATAAAGCGTGTGGAACGCCGCCGCATCGCCCTGTCCGGTGGCCACCAGCAGCTCCTCGAGCGATGCCTCGCTCACCGGTCCGTCCAGCGCGCCGCGGCCGCGTCGTCCGCCGCCCGCGCTTCCACCCAGCGGGTGCGGCCGTCGGCGAAGCGTTCGCGCTTCCAGAAGGGAGCGCCGGTCTTCAGCCAATCGATCAGGAAGGCGCAGGCTTCCAGCGCGGCGCCGCGGCGCAGCGAGGTGACGCCGACGAAGACGATGCGATCGCCGACGCGCAGCCGGCCATGGCGATGGATCACGCCTACGCCGAGCAGCGGCCAGCGGTGCACCGCCTCGGCGACGATGCCTTCCACGGCCTTCAGCGTCATGCCCGGATAATGTTCCAGCTCCATCTCGACGAGGCCGCCATCGCCGCGGACCAGCCCGGTGAAGCTGGCGAGGGCGCCGCCGCCGAGGGCCTCCAGCCGGGCAAGCTCGGCGCCCGGATCGAAATCCTCCTCCTGGACGCGGACGGAGATCATCCGCCCGTCACCGGCGGGAAGATCGCCACCTCGCGCGCCCGGACGATCGAGGTATCCAGCGGCACGAAGGCCTGGTCGACCGCGGCGCGCAGTCGTGACGGGTCGGCGAAGGCCTCGGCATAGCCGCCGCCGCGGGCGGCGAGCCAGCCGATCAGCGATGCGACGGTCTCGACGCCGTCGGGCCGGTCCACCGATTCGCCGTCCTTGCCGATTGCTTCGCGCACCCAGGCGAAATAGAGGAGGTCGAGAGGCATTCGGCCGGTCAATCCATATGCTTTATCCCGACGCGCAGATAATCCCATCCGGTGACGAGGGTAAGGGCCGCCGCGAGCCATAGGCAGATCAGCCCGATCGCCTTGACGAACGGCCAGGTGGCCAGCGCGCCGGCAAGGATCAGCGCGCCGAGCGCCACGAGCTGGAAGGTGGTCTTCCACTTGGCGAGCCGGCTGACCGGCAGCGAGACACGCACGCCGGCGAGGAATTCGCGCAGGCCCGAGACCGCGATCTCGCGCAGCAGGATCACGAGCGCGGCCACCACGTGCCATCCTTCGATGTCCTGAGTCGCCACGAGCATCAGGATCACCGCGGCGACCATGATCTTGTCCGCGATCGGATCGAGGAAGATGCCGAGTTTGCTCACTGTGCCCTGCGCGCGGGCCAGATAGCCGTCGAAATAGTCGGTGACCGCCATCAGCACGTAGAGCGCGAAGGCGAAGGAATAGCCGATCCAGGGAGGGCCGAGCCACAGAGGCCGCCACAGCAGCGCCACCAGCAGCGGCACGGCGACGATACGCGAGAGCGTCAATATATTGGGCAGCGTCAGCATGGCACGCGCAGCCTAAAGCATCGCGCGAAAAAGTGGGAAACGGTTTTCCGCGAAGGCGGCACGCCCTCGCGCGTCTAACAGCATCCATGGTCGAACCCCCGTGGCCGGATTGTATGGGTCCACAACGATGACGGAAACGGACGGCTTTGACCTTGGACCGGAGGCTGGGCTATGGGCGGACCGGACAGAGACGCCACGAGAGCAACGCCCACTCCATGCACGCATCCGTCCGGCTTCTCGCGCAGCGGCGCTTCCTGCCGCTGTTCGCGACCCAGTTCCTGAACGCCTTCAACGATAATCTCTACAAGACGGCGATGGTGATCCTCGTCACCTACGGAATCTATTCGGACGAGACACGCGAGGCACAGTTCAACGCGCTTGCCGGCGGGCTCTTCATCCTGCCTTTCCTGCTCCTGTCGGCGGTGTCGGGCCAGCTCGCGGACTGTCATGACAAGTCGCGGATCATCCGCATCGTCAAGACGGCGGAGATCTTCATCATGATGGCGGGAGCGGCGGGGCTGCTCCTCCATTCGGTGCCGCTGATGCTGATCGCGCTGTTCTGCATGGGCGTGCACTCGACCTTCTTCGGACCGATCAAATATGCGATCCTGCCGCAGCATCTCGATGGCGATGAGGTGCTCGGCGGTACCGGCCTCGTCGAGGCGGGCACCTATTGCGCGATCCTGGCGGGCACGATCGTCGGCGGGATCATTCCCGCGCAGGCCGCCGCCGTGCTGGTGCTGCTGATCGCGGTACTCGGCCGAATCTGCGGCCAGCAGGTCCCGGACGCGCCGCCGGATACGCGCGACGCCGGCGTCGATTTCCACATCGTGCGCTCCTCGGTCCGGCTCGTCTCCTCGACGATGCACGTGCCGCGCCTGTTCCGCGCGATCATGGCGATCAGCGTCTTCTGGGGGCAGGGCGCCATTCTCGCCGCCCAGTTCCCGCCATTGGTTAAGAACGTTTTCGGTGCCGACGCGCGGGTCGCGACGCTTTTCCTTGCCGTCTTCTCGGTGGGCGTCGCGCTCGGCTCGGTGGTCATCAACCGGCTGCTGCGCGGCGCGGTATCGGCGCGATTCGCCCCGCTGTCGGCGATCCTGATGGGCCTGTTCGTGCTCGACCTCTATCGTGTCGTGAAAGGCTGGCCCGCGCCGCAGGGGGAGCTCACCGATCTCGCCCATTTCCTGCTGATGCCGGGTGCCGAGCATGTCCTGCTCGATCTGTTCGGCGTCGCTGTGTTCGGCGGCATGTTCGTGGTGCCGCTCTACGCCTTCCTCACCACCACCGTCTCCAAGGCGGAGACGGGGCGTACCGTGGCGGCGAACAACATCGTCAATTCGGCGGCCATGGTGTTGGCCGCCGTGATTCTCTTCGCGCTCGTCCATGTCGGCGTCTCGGTGGCCGATACGCTGCTGTTCGTCGCCATATCGAGCATCGCCGCCGCCGCCATGGCGTGGCGGCTGCACAAGGCCTGCGACTGAGAGCGCCGCCGCTCAGGCGGGAACGCGAACCTCCTTCTGCTCGTCGAGCAGCGGCCACACTGCCTCCAGCGTCGGACGGACGATCAGCGTCGCCCGATTGAGGCTCACATAGACATTCTGCTTTTCGGCCGACAGCTTGAGCGCCATCGCGGCCGTCTGAAGAACTTCGGCAGGAACGGTAGACATGAAGACTCCCCGCAGGCGCTGCGAATCCCCACGATTCCGCAGCATGGCCATGTCCCCTGGTGTGGCAGGATGGGCAAGAAAGGCTTTCTAGAGACTGAACAACGTTACATTTTGTATCGTCTGCCGACATTCAGCGAGGTAAAATATTTCGCGAGAGAGGGTTAGGCGTGAAATTTCCCGTCGGAAAGGCTTGGCGAATGCTTGTTGCGGTCGTTGCCGAGGCGTAAGCTCGGCAGCAAAAGAGCTGGGGCAGGAGACGGGGATGCGGATCAAGGCCATCATCCTCCCGATCGGATCGGCGCTGGCCGCTGCCGCTACGGCAAGCCCGCCTCCCCTGATATCGCCGATGCCGCCGCTGCCGGCCACGCAGGCCGCCGCCGAGCAGCAGGTGGCAACGCGTGCGGACGCGGTGAACCGGCTCACCGTGCCGGTCAGCATCGCCGGCAGGGGGCCTTATCATTTTGTCGTCGATACCGGGGCGGAGCGCACGGTGATCTCGCGCGAGCTCGCGACGATGCTGGCGCTGAAGCCGGGCGGGCCGGTGACCATGCTCAGCATGAGCGGGATCGATCAGGTGCAGACCGCGATCGTCACCGGTCTGCAGCTCAGCCGCGAACCGATCTCGGACATTCGCGCGCCGATGCTCGCCGAGGCGGATCTGAGCGCGCCGGGCCTCCTCGGCATCGACAGCCTTGCCACCAAGCGGGTGGTGATGGATTTCCGCGAAGGCCGGATCAGCATCGTCGAGGCCGATCAGCCCGAACAGCGCATGTCCGACGAAATCGTCGTGCGCGCCCGCCGGCGCTACGGCCAGCTCGTGCTCGTCGATGCCGACGTGGAAGGCGAGCGGGTTGCGGTGATCATCGATACCGGATCGCAGACCTCGGTCGGCAACGAGGCGCTGCGCCTGCGCCTGCGCCGCGCCGATGCGATCGGCGCCCTTCGTCCCACCAGCGTGATCAGCGTGATGGGGAAGGAAATTCCGGCTTATTACACCCAGGCGGAGAAGGTGCGGATCGGTGGCATCACCGTGAAGAAGATGCCGATCGTCTTTGCCGAGGCCAAGCCGTTCGAGGCGTTGGGGCTCACCGGCCGCCCGGCGCTGCTGCTCGGCATCGACGTGCTGCGCACCTTCGATCGCGTCTCGGTGGATTTCGCCAACAAGCGCGTCCGTTTCCTGCTGCCGACGCCCGGCGCGCGGCTGCCCGGCACGCGGCTGGCGGCGCGCTGAGCGCCACTCGGCCCTGCCCCTGCTGCTGTCAGGCGGCTATAGGGCGGTCACGAATCGGAAAGGGCGCTCACCATGAAATTCTTCGTCGATACCGCCGATACCAAGGAGATCGCCGACCTCGCGGCCACCGGGCTGCTCGACGGCGTGACCACCAACCCATCGCTGGTCCAGAAATCCGGCCGCAAGTTCCTCGAGGTGGTCGAGGAGATTTGCGGGCTGGTCGACGGACCGGTCTCGGCCGAGGTCGTCGCGCTCGACCATGACGGGATGATGCGGGAAGCGGAGATCCTCCGCAAGATCGCCGACAATGTGTGCATCAAGGTGCCGCTCACCGTCGATGGGCTCAAGACCTGCAAGGCGCTGACCGGCGACGGCACGATGGTGAACGTCACCCTCTGCTTCTCGGCCAACCAGGCGCTGCTCGCCGCCAAGGCGGGCGCCAGCTTCATCTCGCCCTTCGTCGGCCGCCAGGACGATATCGGCTTCGACGGCATGCAGATCATCGCCGATATCCGGCTGATCTACGACAATTACGGTTTCGATACGGAGATCCTCGTCGCCAGCGTCCGTCATCCGATCCACGTGCTGGAAAGCGCCAAGATCGGTGCCGACGTGATGACCGCGCCGCCGGCCGTGATCCGCCAGCTGTTCAAGCATCCGCTGACCGACAACGGCATCGCCGCCTTCCTGGCGGATTGGCAGAAGACCGGCCAGGCGATCGGCTGAGCCGTTCGCCGATCCCGAGCCTCACCGTCCTCTCGATAAAAGGGGGGTGGGGACGGGAATGCCGGCCGGGCATCCCTTCGCCTCCTCCGATTTTTCGCTGCGCGCCATGGCATTTTAACCATCCCGCGCTACACTTGCCGGCATGGGCAAGGTGATCGATTTCGAGGACCGGGCGATGGCGTCGCTGCGCCGCCGCGTGGCCGAGGTCGAAGAGGCGAATCAGGATCTGATCGCGTTCGCCCGCGGTCATTCCGGCGCCGTCTCGGCGATCCATGAGGCGGTGCTCGCCGCGGTCGATGCCGAGGGGCTCGATCACCTCATCCACGTCATCACCCACCACTGGCCCGATCTGCTCGGGCTCGATGCGGTCGCGCTCGCGCTGTTCGTCGGCGAAAAGGGGGTCCGGGCGGATATGTCCGGGCTGCAGTTCGTCGAGAGGCGGCTGGTTGAACGTTCGATCGCGGGCATCGAAGGGGTCGTGCTGCGCGGCGTCGAGCGCGGTCATCCGCTGTTCGGCCCGGCCTCCGCTCTGATCCGCACCGAGGCGCTGATTCGCCTGGAAGGGGAGGCGCCGCTTTCGTCCGGGCTGCTCGCCCTGGGCCAGCGCCGCGCACAGGGCTTCGAGACGCGCCACGGGTCGGAGCTGCTGCTCTTCCTCGGTCGCGTGACGTCGCGGGTGATGGGGCGGTGGCTGCTGTCCTGACCCCCGGCGGGCCCGTGCTCGACGATCATCCGGCGCGGGCGATCGCCGCGCGCTGGGGCCGGCATCTGCGGCATGACCGCCGCCGGTCCGCGCATACCGCGCGCGCCTATGTCGCCACGGCGCATCGGCTGATCGGCTTTCTCGGCCGCCATCGCGCCGCGGTGGTGGACGGTGCGCTGCTCGCCACGGTCGAGCCGGCGGATTTGCGCGCCTACCTCGCCGAACGGCGCACGGCGGGAATCGGCAACGCCTCCGCGGCGCGCGAGCTCTCCGCGGTGCGCGGCTTTCTCGCCTTTGCCGCGGGCGAGGGACAGGCGCTGCCGCGGCTCAAGGGGCCGCGGGTCAAGCGCGGCGTGCCGCGGCCCGTGTCGCCCGACGAGGCGGTGGCGCTGGCCGAAGATGCCGCCGAAGCGGCATCGCAGCCCTGGATCGCGGCGCGCGATCTCGCCGTGCTGCTGCTGCTCTACGGCGCGGGGCTGCGGATCGGCGAGGCGATGGGCTTGAGCGGCGCCGTCCTGCCGCTGGGCGAGGCGATGCGCGTCACCGGCAAGCGGGCGAAGACGCGGATCGTGCCGTTGCTGCCGCCGGTGCGCGCGGCGATCGAGGATTATGTGCGGCTCTGCCCCTGGCCGATCACCGCCGAGGCGCCGTTGTTCCGCGGGGCGCGAGGCGGGCCGCTGTCGGCGGACGTCGTCCGGCGCGCGGTGCGGGCCGCGCGCGTGCGGCTCGGCCTGCCGGATCGCACCACCCCGCACGCGCTGCGCCACAGCTTCGCCACGCACCTGCTCGGCCGCGGTGCGGACCTGCGCTCGCTGCAGGAACTGCTGGGCCATGCCAGCCTTTCCTCGACGCAGATCTACACCGCGGTCGATGCCGCGCATCTGCTCGACGTCTATCGCAACGCGCATCCGCGCGCCTGAACGCCGGCGCAATCGCGCCGGTCGCAACGGCCGGCGGCTATTTCTTGAGCGAGAGCAGATAATCCGCGATCGCCGCAGCCTGCTTGGGATCCTTCTGGCCGGCATAGGCCATCTTCGTACCCGGCACGACGCCGCGCGGATCGCTGATATAGGCGATCAGCTTGTCGCGCGTCCAGGTGATGCCGGATTTCTGCATGGCCGGGGAATAGCTATAGCCCGGAGCCGTGCCGGCCTTGCGGCCGCCGATGCCCCACAGATTCGGGCCGACGCCGTGCGGCGCGCCTTCGTCCACCTTGTGGCACACGCCGCACATCGCAAAGGAGCCGGGCTTGGCGATCGGCGCCGCCGCCGCTCCTCCCGCATATCCAGCCATCAAGAGCAGGGCACCCGTCACGAACGAAAAGCGGCGCATGCGATTCTCCGAATATTTACGAAAGTCTCCATAGACTTCGCCACTGAACAGCTATTGAATGGAGCATTCCGGCGCAAGCGGAGCTATCCCGGCCCTGCCGGCTGTTGCGTTCTGGACCCGTAACATGAGATTGATCTATGTGAAGCAAAGCTGGGAAAGCAGGCGGTAACGCGCTGTACGGAGCATGAGGATCGGAGGAGGGCGCCTTCACCAGCTTTGGCTGCCTGCCTCATCGAGCAACCAAGCGGTCGTGTGTCGGACTGACGAAGGGAAAGCCATGATCCGTTCGGAACTTGTCGCAATGCTGGCCAAGCAGAATCCCGACCTGTCGCTCAAGGAGGTCGAGAAGGTCGTCAGCACCTTTTTCGAGACGATCAATGCCCAGCTCGCCAAGGGCGGCCGCGTCGAGCTTCGCGGGTTCGGCGCCTTCTCGACGCGCGCGCGCACCGCGCGCACGGGCCGCAACCCACGCACCGGTGCGCCGGTCGAGGTCGAGGCGAAGAGCGTGCCCTATTTCAAGCCGGGCAAGGAGATGCGCGCGCGGCTCAACGTCTGATCGCGGCGCAAGGTCACGATCGGCGCTTGGCGCTCTCCGCGCGGGGCTCTATAGCCTCGTCTCGGCCGTGCGGGCGTGGCGAAATCGGTAGACGCAACGGACTTAGGCCAAGCTTGAGTGCCCGCGGGGAAACCCGCGGTGCAGAACTGCTCAAAGTCGGGGAACCCTTTCCTCTGGGAATCCCGAGCCAAGCCCGGCGACGGGAAGGTGTAGAGACTAGACGGGCAGCACCTAAACGCCGGCGCCAGGCCGGCGCAGGGTGAAGGGATAGTCCAGACCCCAAACGCCCCGGCAACGGGGCGGCGGCGAAAGCCGTGGCAGGTAAGAAAATCCGTAAGGCGAAAGCCTGTGGGGGTTCGAGTCCCCCCGCCCGCACCATTTCGTCGGCCGCAGGCGCGGCGGGATATCGCCTTGGCTCTGCGGACCCGGCGGCGGCCTTGCCGGGGCGCGCCGCTTCGCGGTAGCGGGCAGCCGGCAGCGACGGGAGGAGCCGAATGATCGACATCGATCGCGTCCGCGCGGATACGCCGGGCTGCGCCGGCCGCGCCTATCTCAACAATGCCGGCGCTGCGCTGATACCCCGGCCGGTGATCGAGGCGATCAAGGACCATATCGATCTGGAGGCGGAGATCGGCGGCTATGCGGCGGCGGATCGCGTCGCCGGCAGGGTCGAGCGCCTCTATCGCTCGATCGCCGCGCTGATCAACGCCGCGCCCGAGGAGATCGCGCTTGCGGAGAGCGCGACGGTGGCCTGGCAGCGGGCCTTTTACAGCCTCGCTTTTGAGCCCGGGGACCGCATCCTGACCGCCGAGGCCGAATATGCGGCCAACTATGTCGCCTTTCTCCAGGTCGCCCGGCGCACCGGCGTGGTCGTCGAGGTGGTGCCGGCTGATGCCCACGGCGCGCTCGACGCCGCCGCGCTGGAGGCGATGGTCGACGAGCGCGTGAAGCTCATCGCGATCACCTGGGTGCCGACCAATGGCGGTCTCGTCAATCCGGCTGCCGCCGTCGGGCGGATCGCCCGTTCCCACGGCATTCCCTATCTGCTCGATGCGTGCCAGGCGGTGGGCCAGATGCCCGTCGACGTGGAGGCGATCGGCTGCGACATGCTGAGCGCCACCGGCCGCAAGTTCCTGCGCGGCCCTCGCGGCACCGGCTTCCTCTATATGCGCCGGGGGCTGCTCGAGCGGACCGAGCCGGCGATGATCGACCATGCCGGCGCTCCCTGGATCGCGCGCGACGCCTATCGGCTGCGCCCCGACGCGCGCCGCTACGAAGCCTGGGAAAGCAGCATCGCCGATCGCCTCGGTCTCGCGGCCGCCATCGATTATGCGCGGGCGATCGGGCTCGATGCGATCGCTGCGCGCTGCCGGCTGCTGGCCGGGCGGTTGCGCGCGGGGCTGGGGGGAATTCCCGGCGTCATGGTGCGCGATCTGGGCGAGGAGCGCTGCGCCATCGTGAGCTTCACGATCGAGGGCGTGCCGGCGGCCGATGCGGTGCGCGCGGCCGGGGCGGCGGGCATCGCCATCGGCGTCTCCGATCCGGCGAGCACGCGCCTCGATGCCGAGGCGCGGCATCTGCCGGCCCTGATCCGCGCATCGCCGCACTATTATAATGTCGAGGAGGAGGTGGATCGGCTGGTGGCGCTCTGCGCCCGGCTGGCCCTCCGGCGCTGATCTCGCCGGGCCTGGGCGGAGGATCCGTCATATGCGGTCCGGATGGGTCGCCGCGAAGGCGTCGAGCTCCATCGCCGCCGCCTCGATGGCGAGCAGCGTCGGATAGGGTTGCACCGGCACCTGGAAGCGCCGGGCATTGAACAGCTGCGGGATAAGGCAGGCATCGGCCAGGCCGGGCGCGCTGCCCGAGAGAAAGCGGCTGCGGTCGGCCCGCGCCATCGCCTCCAGCGCGGCAAAGCCCTCGCCGATCCAATGCGCGATCCAGCGCTTCCGGCCTGCCTCGTCCGCACCCAGCTCATGCTCAAGATAGCGCAGCACGCGCAGATTGTTGATGGGATGGATGTCCGCGGCGATCAGCAGCGCCTTGGCAAGCACGCGCGCGCGGGCGGCCGGATCCTTCGGCAGCATCGGCGGATCGGGGAAACGCGCATCGAGATAGTCGATGATCGCGAGGCTCTGCGTCAGGACATGGCCGTCCATCTCCAGCGCCGGCACGGCACCCTGCGGATGGATCGTGCGATAGGCCGGATCCCGGTGGGCGCCGGCCAGCAGGTCGATCTTCACGCGGCGGTGGGGAATGCGCTTCAGCGCCAGGACGATGCGGACCCGCCACGCTGCGGAGGAGCGGAAATAATCGTGCAGGACGATGGCATCGGCATCTCCGCGCGGCTGCTCAGATCCCGGCATACCATTCATAATCGTGGCTGTCCTCCCAATAGCCGCCCTTGCCCCGGCCGATGCCGGCGAGGCTCGCCACGGCTTCGACGCGCATGACATATTTGGCGTGCTTGTAGCCGAGCATCCGTTCGACGCGGAGCCGGAGCGGCGCGCCATGGGCGACGGGCAGCATCCGTCCGTTCATCCCCCATGCGAGGATGGTCTGCGGATGGAAGGCATCGATGAGGTCGATCGATTCATAATAGGGCGCCGTGCCGAAGCTGTCGGCGCAGTGGAACACGATATAGCGCGCCGCCTGGCGCAGCCCCGCCGCGTCGAGCAGCAGCTTGAGCGGCATGCCGGTCCATTGGCCGATCGCACTCCAGCCCTCCACGCAGTCGTGCCGGGTGATCTGGGTACGGGCAGGAAGGCCGCGGATACGGTCGAGCGACAGCGCGAGCGGCCGCGCGACGAGCCCGTCGACGATCAGCCGCCAGTCGCCGAAGCCGCGCGCCAGGTGCCGCCGATATTCGGCCGAGGCGGGCATGCGCGTGCCGTTGGGGCGGAAGATGGGGGACATGTCCGCCGGGCCATATTCGCGCGCGAGCGCGCCGCGATCCGTGATCAGCCGTTGGGCGCGCATCGTCAGCCGCTCTGCGCCGCGCAGGGCGTCGCGAAAATCCCCGCTGCGGGTGAGCCGGTCGCAGCCGGCGAGCAGGAGGCCGCCGGCGCCGACGGCGAGCGAGCCGATCAGGCGGCGGCGGGAGACGTCGCCGCTCATCCGGCGCGTCCCCGGCGCGGGCGGAAGCGCCCGGTGATCATCGACCGGATCTCGTTGATCGGGCCAGCGAGCAGCACCATGGCGAGGTGGACTGCGATGAACAGCAGGATCGCGGCCGCGCACAGGAAATGGATCGAGCGGGCGGAGGCGCGGCCGCCGAACAGGTCCAGCAGCCAGGGCCAGGCCGCATCCATCGCGGGCGACATGGCGAGCCCGGTCAGCACCATCAGCGGCAGGAGGATGAACAGGACGCCGCAATAGGCGAGCTTCTGCAGCACAGTGTACCGCAGGGCCGCTTCTCCGGAGGGGAAGCGCAGGCGGGCATGGTCCTTTACGTCGTGCCAGAGCTGCCGCGGCGAGAGCTCGCTGCGCGCCGGCACCAGATCGCGCCGCGCATGGCCGCTCGCCAGGCTCCAGACGGCGTAGAGCAGCCCCGGCACGACGAGCAGCCACGCGAAGGCGAGATGCCAGCGCCGCGCGCCGGCAAGGTCATAGGTCGAAGGGATCGTCGCCCACCAGGGGAAGGCGCGCGCCCGCTCGCGGCCGCCGGGATCCTTCCACCGGCCGAGCCAACCGCTGGTGTCGAACTGCCTGTCGCCGACCTGCAGGAAGCCGCCGGTCGCCGTCGCCCCGATCTCGAGCCACGGCCGGTCGAAATTGGCGCCATATTGACCCCAATAGAGCCGCGGATGGGCGTTGAAGATCATGAGGCCGCTCATCAGCATCACGAAAACGGTCAGCGCGTTGAGCCAGTGCCAGAGCCGCGTCGGCAGGCGATGGCGCAGCACGGTCGGGTGCCGCTCCTGAGGCGCCGCCTCGGCGGCGGGGATATCGGGTGCCGTGTTCGCCATGCCGTCCTTTCGCCCCTTCGTGGGGTTAGCATCCTTCGATACGGCGGCGAAGCACGGATGGTTTCAGCGACGATCGCGCGCGAGGTGGCGATTTCGAGTTGATCGCGACGGCAATCCGCCTAGCATCACGGCCGGGGCTAGGGGGCGCTTATGGCAGACGGAAAAAGGCAGGGGCCGATCGATCGCGGGCTCATCGCGGCGGCGGGCGTGCTGGTGGCGCTGGTGATCGCCGCGTTCCTGTTGTTGGCGATCCGCGGCGGCGGGCGCGACATCGGGCAGGGTGCGCGGCAGCCGACATCGGCCGCCGATCTCGCGCCGCCCGCCCTGTCGGTCAGCTCCGCGGCGCTGGGCCAGGCCTACGCGGCCGATGAACGTGCCGCCCACAAAACCTATTATGGGCGGCGCCTGTCGGTGACCGGCGTCGTGCAGGGGGTGACACTCGATTTCACCGACGAGCCGGTGATCTCTCTCAACGGCGCGGGCGATACCACGCATGTCCAGGTGAGCCTCGACAAGCGCCTCGGAGAAAGGATCGCGCGGCTGAAGCCGGGCATGATCGTCACCGTCACTTGCGACAAGGTCGTGCTGATCCTGGGCTCCCCGATGCTCGACGAGTGCCAGCTCGGCGACGGCTGAGATCGTCCCCCGCTGCACCTGTGATTGCAAAGAAATCACGCGGGAATGCCGGCCGGATCGCCTATGCTGCATCGCATCGTAAATGCGATGAAGTCGAATCGGGTAGGGCGATGGGCATCATCACGGAAATCCGCCGCAAGCTGCGCGGGTGCGATTCGGAAGGGCATCGGCCGGTGCGCAAGCGCGTCCGCACTGACGGGAAGGACTTTCGCAGCGTTTGTCGCGATTGCGGCATTCCGCTGACCCGCTACGGCAGCGGCGATTGGAGGCCTTCGCACAAGGGCTGATCGGCTGTCCGCGGCTGGCGCCCGCTCCTTGCTGTACGTTTGATCAACAGGCGATCTGTGGCATCGTCGCCCGATCAAGCAAGGGGGCCTCATGCGTTTCGTTCTTCCTCTCGTTGCGCTTTCATCCGTGCTGACCGGCCTGCCCGTCATGGCCGCGCCGGAGCCCGATCCCCGGGCGGCCGCGCTGGCGCTCGACATTCTGAAGCGGTCGATCACCTTCCGCACGCAGGAGGGGGCGGGGCAGATACCCGCCTATGCCGCGTGGCTGAAATCCGTGCTCGTCGAGGGCGGCTTTCCGGCGGAGAGCATCACCTTCACGCCGCTCGGCGAGACCGGCTATCTCATGATGACATGGGCGGGCAGCGATCCCGCGAAGAAGCCGATCGTCTATTCCGGGCATATGGACGTCGTCGCCGCCGATCCAAAGGATTGGCAGCGCGATCCCTATGTGCCGGTGATCGAGGGAGGCTATCTCTACGGGCGCGGGGCGCAGGACGACAAGTTCGACACATCCGTCGCCATCGCCGCGCTGATCCAGCTCCGCAAGGCGGGATTCACGCCGTCGCGCAGCATCATTCTGGCCCTCTCCGGCGACGAGGAGACCGAGATGGCGACCACCGCGGCGCTCGCGGAAAAGCTGCGCGGCGCGGAGATGGTGCTGAACGGCGATGGCGGTGGCGGTACCTATTCGGAGGACGGCAAGCCGCAGGTCTACAGCCTCGAGGGCGCGGAGAAGACCTATGCCGATTTCCGGTTCACCGTCACCAATCCCGGCGGCCACAGCAGCCGTCCGACGCGCGACAACGCCATTTATGCGCTCGCCAGGATCATCGATCGCATCGCGGCCTACCAGTTTCCGCCCCAGCAGAATGATTTCACCAGGGCCTATTTCGCGATGATGGGCGCGCGCACGCCAGGCCCCCTTGGCGCGGCGATGAAGCGCTTCGCGGCGAACGTGAACGATGCCGAGGCGGCGGAGCTGCTCTCCGGCGAGGCCGAATATGTCGGCAAGGTGCGCACCACCTGCGTGGCGACGATGCTGAGCGGCGGCCACGCCTTGAACGCGCTGCCGCAGAAGGCGGCGCTCTCGGTCAATTGCCGCATCTTCCCGGGGACGAAGGTCGAGGATGTGCAGGCGAAGCTTGCCGAGATCGCCGCCGATTCCAAGGCGAGCCTGACGCTCATCAACAAGCCGGTGGCGAGCCCGCCCTCGCCGATGCGGGCCGACGTGATGGATGCGGTGCGCCGCGCGGTCGACCGGCGTTTCCCCGGCCTGCCGATCATCCCGTCGCAGGCCTCGGGCGCGAGCGACAACATGTATTATCGGCGCGCCGGCATTCCGAGCTACGCGCTGGGCGCGCTGTTCACCAAGCCTTCCGACGAGCGCGCCCATGGCCTCGACGAGCGCGTGCCGGTCGGCGAGGTGCCGGCTGGGGTGCGCTACTGGGTGAGCCTGTTCGGCGATCTGGCGAGATAGGTCGCGGTCGGCGGGTGGCGGTCCCGATCATACGAAGCTGTAGGGATCGACATCCACGGCGACGCGCACGCTGCGCGGCCAGTCGAGCCCGCCCAGCCAGTCGCGGATCACGTCCTGCACGTCGAGCGCGCGACGCGCATGGACGAGCAGCCGATAGCGATGCCGTCCCCGCAGCATGGCGAGCGGCGCGGGGGCGGGGCCGTAGACCGCCATCCCTTCGACCTTGGGCGCGGTGCGGCCGATCCGCGTCGCCGTCTCCTCCGCTTCGTCCTGCTTCTCGGCTGAAACGATGATCGCGGCATAGCGGCCGAACGGCGGCGCATTGGCGAGCCGGCGCGATTCGGTCTCCGCCGCATAGAAGCTTTCGGCATCGCCCGAAACGAGCGCCTGGATCACCGGCGCGGTCGGCTCGCGCGTCTGCACGAGCACATGGCCGGGCTTGGCGCCGCGTCCGGCACGCCCGGCGACCTGCGCGATCTGCTGGAAGCTGCGCTCGGCCGCACGCAGGTCGCCGCCGGCCAAGCCGAGATCGGCGTCGATCACCCCGACCAGGGTGAGATTGGGGAAGTGATAGCCCTTGGTGACGAGCTGGGTGCCGATCACGATGTCGATCTCGCCTTCGTCCATGCGCGTCACGAACTCCGCCGCCTTGGCCGGGGACCAGAGCGTGTCAGAGGTGACGATCGCCGTCCGCGCCTCGGGGAACAGCGCCGCCACCTCGTCCGCGATGCGCTCGACGCCCGGCCCGCAGGCGACCAGCGCATCCTCCTCATGGCATTCCGGGCAGGCGCGCGGCGGCGGCATGATGTGGCCGCAATGGTGGCATTGCAGTCGTGCGAGCAAGCGGTGCTCCACCATCCAGGCGGTACAGTTCGGACATTGGAAGCGGTGCCCGCAATGGCGGCAGAGGGTGAGAGGCGCATAACCGCGCCGGTTGAGGAAGAGCAGCACCTGCTCCTCGCGTGCGATCGTCTCGCCGATCTTCTCGACGAGCGGCGGCGATAGCCAGCGTCCGCGCGGCGGCGGGGTCTCCAGCATGTTTACCGTCTCGATCTCGGGGAGCTCTGCTGCGCCGTAACGGCCGGGCAGGCGCAGCTCGGCATAGCGGCCGAGCGCCACTTGCTGGCGCGTCTCGATCGCCGGCGTCGCCGAGGCGAGCACCACCGGGCAGCCCTCGAAATGGCCGCGCATCACCGCCACGTCGCGGGCGTGATAGGTCACGCCCTCCTCCTGCTTGAACGAGGTTTCGTGCGCTTCGTCGACGACGATCAGGCCGAGGTTGCGGTAGGGCAGGAACAGCGCCGAGCGCGCGCCGACCGTCACCATCGCTTCCCCGCTCGCGATCGCGCGCCAGGCGCGGCGGCGCTGCGACTGGCGCAGGTCCGAATGCCAGGCGACGGGGACGTGGCCGAAGCGCGCCTCGAAGCGCTTGAGGAACGGCTCGGTCAGCGCGATCTCGGGCAACAGCACGAGCGTCTGGCGGCCCTGCCGGATCGCCTCGGCCACCGCTTCGAAATAGACCTCGGTCTTGCCCGATCCGGTGACACCGTCCAGCAGGAAGGGCTGGAAGCGATGGGCCTGGACGGCACCGGTCAAGGCTTCGGCGGCTGCCTCCTGCGCGTCGGACAGCGCGGGCACATGATGCGCGGGATCGGGGATCGGGAAGGGATCGTCGACGTTGACCGTCACCGCCTCGATCGCGCCGGCTTTGACGAGACCGCGGATCACCGCGTCTGACACGTTGGCGGCCATCGCCAGCTCGCGCACCAGCCCCTGCCGCTCGCCGATCCGCTCCAACGCCTGCGCGCGCTGCGCGGTCATCCGCTCCGGTACGTGGCCGGTGGCGCGATATTCGGTGACGGTGCGCCCCCCGTCGAGCGCGCTGGCCGAGGCGAGCGCCATGCGGAGGACTGCGGCAGGCGGCGCCAGATAATAGTCCGCCGTCCATTCGATCAGCCGGCGCAGCGGCGCCGCGATCGGCGGCAGGTCGTAGACGCCGGCGAGCGGCCGCAGCCGATTGTCGCCCACCTCGGCATCGGAGGGCATCCGCTCCGGTTCCCATACCACGCCGGCGATCTGCCGCGGTCCGAGCGGCGCGAGCACGATCGATCCGGGAACGACGTCGTGCTCCCGATCCACCCGGTAATCGAGCGGGCCGAGCGCGGCATTGAGCAGGAGGACGCGGGCACGGGTGCTGGGCATGTCCCGCTAGTTAGGGAAGGACGCGGGCAAGGGGAATGCGGCGCGCGCTTGCCGGTCCTCTCCGCGGCGGGATCGCTCCTGCGGGACGGGCCTATTCCGCCGCAGCGAGCAGCGGCGGCGGCGTCGGGCGAAGATATTCGCCCGGTGTCGCGTCCGTCTGCGCGCCCGCCTCGAAGGTCGGCACGCCGTTCACGAGGGTGAGCCGCATCGGCGCCGGGTCGCGCGTCCAGCGCCACGTGAAGCTGCCGTCGCCATTGGGCACGTCGCGCGCCTTGCGGAGCGGGCGCTTCTGGATCTCGTCGAGGCGGAAGACGGCGATGTCGGCGCGCTTGCCGGGAGCGATCACGCCGCGGTCGGCAAGGAAGAAGTGGCCCGCGAGCTTGCCGGTCATGATGTGCACGGCCTCCTCGATACCGATCAGCCCGCGGTCGCGCGCGAGATGGGCGAGCAGGTGCATATTCTCGCCCGCGCCGCACAGCATCTGGCTGTGTGCGCCCGAATCGGTGAGATTGCCGACGCTGCGCGGGTCGCGGAACAGGCGGACCATCAACTCCTCGTCGAGCGGCATCGGCGGAATCTCGATCAGCGAATCGATGCCGTTGTCGAGGAACCAGGTAGCCAGCGCGTCGGAGACGTGCAGGCCGCTCTCATCGGCATAGCGCCGGAGCGAGATGCCCACCGGCCCATGGTCGTTGTCCGAATTGGCGAGCAGCAGCGTTTCGGGCTCGGCGAGCGGCGGATTGCCGGTTTCCAGATAGGCGCCCCACACGGCACGCGCCCGCGCGCGCCAGGCGGGATCGGCGAGCATCGCGCGCTTCTCCGCCTCGGTCTCGAGGTTCACCACCTCCTGCCAGGGCATGATGTTGGATTGGCCGAAGACGAGCGTCTTCCACAGGCCGAGCGTGAAGGTATGGGCGGTATGTTCGTAGCCCGCCCAGAAATCGCGGCCGGCCGCCGCATGCGCCTCGTGCTGCGCCACCATGCGGTCACGCAGCCCCTCCTGGAACTTGCGCACCGGCACGCCGCCGGCCATCTGCACGCGGATCGGCCTCGATCCGACGAGCCGGGACATGCGCTCCACCTGCTCGGGCGCGGTCTTGGTGATGAACACGTCGAGCGCGATCTGCACCGTCGCCTGGCGGTGGCGGGCGAGCACGTCGAACAGCGCCTCGAACTCGGCGTCGTCGGCCTTGAGGCTCGGGACGGGCCGGAACTGGATGTCATAGTCGCCGAGATTGGTGGACAGGCCGAGCGCTCCGGCCTGCATCGCCTCGTCGAGCAGGCGGGCCATCGCCGCGATCTCGTCGGGCGTCGCCGCCCGCTCCCATGCTTCCATGCCCATCGTCGCAAGGCGCAGCGGGATATGGCCGACATAGGCGGCGACGTTGAGCGGCCCGCGCACCCGTTCCGACGCTGCGCGCCAATATTCCGGCCAGCTGCGCCAGTCCCACGGCAGCCGGTCGAGGAACGGCCGCAGCGGCATGTCCTCGAAGAAGGAGAAGATCTTCGCCATCTCCTCGCGCACCGTCGCGTCGTCGGAAACCGGCGCGGTGCCGAAGCCGCAATTGCCGATCACGATCGTCGTCGCGCCGTAGCCGGGCAGCGGATCGAGATCGGGTTGCCACCACATCACCCCGTCATAATGGGTGTGGCTCTCGATGAAGCCGGGCGTCACCAGGCAGCCGGCGGCGTCGAACAGCCGTTCGCCGGATCGGGACGGAAGGTCGGGCCCGATCTCGACGATATCGCCGCCCGCCACGCGCACGTCGGCGGCGAAACGGGGCGCTCCGGTCCCGTCGATCACCGTGCCGCCCTTGATCAGAAGGCCGCCCATCTGCATCCTCCATCATATTTTCGGCGATAATCATCCGCATTCGTATGGTTGTCAATCGAGAGAGGCATGCAAGGGCAGGCGATCAGGAGAGGCGGGCGGCCGACGCTCGACGATGCGCGGCGCAAGAGCGAGCAGCTGCTGACGGCGGCGACCGCGCTGTTCGTCGAGCGCGGCTTCGACGCGGCGACGATGGAGGCGGTCGCGCTCGCCGCGGGCATCGGCAAGCAGGCGGTCTATCAGCGCTATCCGAACAAGGAGGCGCTGTTCGCCGCCGTCATCGCCCGGCTTTCGGATGAGGGCGAGGCGGCGATGCCGCGGCATGACGATCGCGATCCGCTGGCCCCGGGCCTCGCCAGCCGCGTCCATGATTATCTCCGCTACGCGCTGAACCCGCGCTCACAGCTCGTCTGCCGGCTGGTGATGCGCGAAGGCCATCGCTTTCCGCAGCTCGTGATGCTCCTCCAGCAGGTGACGCTCGATCGCATGATCCGGCCGCTCGCCGCCTTCCTGGGCGCTGCCGCCGCGCGCGGCGAGGCACGTCCGGCGGACATGATGGCGGTCGCTTCCGCCTGCGTCGATCTCGTCTTTGCCGAGGCGATGCGCTCCGCGTTCCAGCAGCGCACCCTGTCCGCGGCGCAGGTCCGCCGGGCGGCGGAGACGATCGTCGGCGTCGTCGGACCGGGCCTGGAGATCCGGGGCGGCGAGGGTGCAGCGCCGTGACGATGCATGCGGGCCGTCGATCCTGGCCGATGCTGCTCGGCCTGCTCTGCCTGTGCTGTGCCCGGGCTTTCGCCGCAGCCGCGCCTGCCGCCGGGCCCGTCCCCGCTGGCGACGCATCGGGCTGGTCGATCGCCGTGCATGGCGGTGCGGGGGTGATCCGCCGCGGCAGCCTCACCCCCGCGGAGGAGGCCGCCTATCGCAAGGGGCTCGCCGATGCGCTGGGTGCGGGATCCGCGATCTTGCGCGCCGGCGGCAGCAGTGTCGACGCGGCCGAGGCGGCGGTGCGCACGCTTGAGGATAATCCGCTGTTCAATGCCGGCCGCGGTGCCGTGTTCGATGCCGAGGGGCACAACCAGCTCGATGCCGCGATCATGGACGGCGCATCGCGCAAGGCGGGCGCCGTGGCTGGCGTCAGGCGCACGCGCAATCCGGTCAGCCTCGCCCGCGCGGTGATGGAGCATAGCCCGCACGTGCTGCTCTCCGGCCCGGGCGCGGACGCATTCGCCCGCGAGCAGGGACTGGAGCAGGTCGATCCCTCCTATTTCCGGACCGAGCGGCGCTGGCGCGACTATCTCCGGTGGAAGCGGGACAGTCGCGCCGCGCTCGATCCCACCCATCGCTACGGCACGGTCGGCGCGGTCGCGCGCGACAGACGCGGCCATCTCGCGGCCGCGACCTCCACGGGCGGCCTGACCGGCAAGCGCTGGGGGCGCATCGGCGATTCGCCGATCATTGGTGCGGGCACCTACGCGCTCGACGGCACCTGCGCGGTCTCGGCGACCGGCACTGGCGAATATTTCATCCGCGAATCCGCCGCCCGGCAACTCTGCGATCGGATCGCGTGGAAGGGGGAGGATGTGCACGGGGCCGCCGCGGGCACCATCGCCTCGATCGGGGCGCTCGGCGGCGATGGCGGCCTGATCGCAATGGATGGCGATGGACATATCGCCTTCGCAATGAACAGCGAAGGCATGTATCGTGGGGCCGCATCGTCGGACATGGCGCCGCGCACCGGCATCTATGCCGATGAGGCATGGACGTTGCCCTAGGAGATCGTATCCGACAGAAGCGTCCGCTTGGATCGGAGCGTGAGGGAGGCCAAGTGGGACGCAGCGGAGAGCGCAAACATCTCGACGATCTCGATGCACAGCTGCTTGCGCTTCTCCGCGAGGACGCGCGCCGGCCGATCTCGGACCTGGCAGCCGCGCTCGGCGTGTCGCGGGCGACCGTCTATGCGCGCCTCGCCCGGCTCGAGCAGGAAGGCATCGTCGAAGGCTATACGGTGCGCGTCGGCATCGAGCATGAGCGGCGGATGATCCGCGCGCATGTGATGATCAAGGTGCTCCCCAAGCTCACCGAGCTCACCGGAGAGCAGCTGATGGCGATTCCGCAGCTCACCACCCTGCACGCGATCAGCGGCGAATATGACATGATCGCGATGATCGAGGCGGAGGATGTCGGCGCGCTCAACACACTGATCGACCGGATCGGTATGCTCGACGGCGTGGAGAAGACGACCTCCTCGATCATCCTCGCCACCAAGCTGCAGCGCTGAACATCGCCGTCGGCGCGGCGGTCATGGCCGCACCGCTTTTTCCGGCAGCGGGAAAAGGGTGGTGAAGCGCTGCGCCAGCGCCCGGTCGCCCTCGACCGCCAGAGCGCCTTGCGCTTCCAGCGCCTCGAGCGGCACGCCGCCATAGACGGCGGCAGCCATCGTCCGCGGCTCGCCGGTGAATACCAGATCGGCCTGCTGCACCGGATCGCGCGCGACGCTGATCCCGCCGTCCGCGATCGTGGCGAGGAAGCTCTCCTCGCCGAAACGGAAGCCGATACGGGCGCTGATCCCCGCCGCGCGTCCGGCATCGATCATCGTGCGGAAGGACAGCAGGCAGGAGGCGGCGCTGAACGGCCCCGTGGGATCGTGCATCGGGGACATGGCGCCCCAGCGGCCGAGCACCTGGAAGATCGGCTCGCTCGCATAGCCCCAGTCGGTCAGCTCATAGACCCATGCCGAAGCCGGCGGCGGCAGCTTGCGGCGGATCAGCACGCCGGTCTGCTCCAGCCCCTCCAGCCTCTGGGTGAGCACGTTGGCGCTGATGCCCGGCAGGTCGCGCTTCAGGTCGGAGAAGCGCTTCGGCCCGAACATCAGCTCCCGCATCACCGGCAAGGCCCAGCGGTCGCCCACCAGATCGAGCGCATGGGCGGTGGCGCAGGCATCGTCATACTGGCGCTTTTCCGGGGCTTTCGAGCCTCCGATCAATTTTCTGGATTTCATAGTTGTTTTTTCTAACTACTAGGTTCACTTTTGTCAAGGTCGGCGATTCGCCGGCATGAGGAGGAGAGTGACGATGTCCAGGATGGTCTTCATCAACCTGCCCGTCGCGGACGTGGCGAAGTCCGCCGCTTTCTATGAGGCGATCGGCGCGGTGCACGATACAAGCTTCTGCAAGGGTCCCGAGGCGGCGATGATGGTCTGGTCGGACACCATCGCTTTCATGCTGCTCGATCATGCCCGCTTCGCGGATTTCGCGCCGAAGCCGATCGCCGACGCGCACCGGACGACCGAGGTGCTGATCTGCCTGACGCTGGACAGCCGCGAGGCGGTCGATGCGGTCGTCGCCGCGGCGGTCGCCGCCGGCGGCAAGGGCGATCCGAGCCCGATCGATGATTATGACTTCATGTACGGCCGCAGCTTCGAGGATCTCGACGGCCACTGCTTCGGGCCGATGTGGATGGATATGGCAGCAGCCACGGCCAGCCCGGCGGAAACGCAGGCGGCCTGAGCCCGCGCCGAGGAAGGGCGTCCGCGAATCCGTCTGACCAAAGGGAGCAATGCCATGACCATGCCAGCACGACTGCCCGTCATCACCACCTACCGCTGGGTTCCGCCTTTCGCCCGCGGCCTGGTGCGCGAGCTGCGCGCCCGCTGGGCGTTCGAGGAGGTGGGGATCGCCTATCGGGTCGAACTGATCGATCATCCTTATGCCAAGTCGGAGGCGCATCGCCGCTTCCAGCCCTTCGGCCAGATCCCGACCTATTCGGACGGCGCGGTCGAGATATTCGAATCGGGCGCGATCGCGCTCCACATCGCCCGCCAGGGTTCCGGCCTGCTGCCGGAAGACCCGGCGGCCCAGGCGCGGGCCGTCCAGTGGCTGATCGCGGCGCTCAACTCCATCGAGCCGTTCGTGATGGATCTTGCCGTCGTGGACGTGTTCGAGGCGGGTGAGGATTGGTCGCGCGCACGGCGGCCCACGGTCGAGCGCAAGCTGCGCGAGCGGCTCCAGGATCTTTCTGCCGCACTGGGCGGGCGGGAGTTCCTCGACGACGCCTTTTCGGTCGGGGATCTGATGATGGTATCGGTGCTTCGCGGCGTGGACCGCACCGACATCCTCGCCGATTATCCCAATCTCGCGGATTACCGGGCGCGCTGCGAGGCGCGGCCGGCCTTCCGCAAGGCGCTGGCCGACCATCTGGCTCCCTATGTCGATGCCGACGCTCCGTCGGCGGTCGCCTGACGTCGGCAAAGGCAGCGCCCAGGAACGACAGGGAAGAGGAGAGAGACGATGGCTTATGTGGAAGGATTCGTCGTGCCGGTGCCGGCCGACGCCAAGCAGGCTTATCGGGATGTCGCGGCGCATGCCGCCGCGATCTTCAGGGATCATGGCGCCGCGCGCGTCGTCGAATGCTGGGGCGACGATATTCCGGACGGAACGGTCACCGACTTTCGCGGCGCGGTCCAGGCCAGCGAGGGCGAGACGGTTGTCTTCTCGTGGATCGAATGGCCGTCCCGGGCCGCGCGCGACGCGGGGATGAAGGCATTCATGGAAGATCCGCGCCTCGCCGAGATGCCGGGGCCGGCGCCGTTCGACGGGCAGCGGATGATCTTCGGCGGGTTCGCGCCGATCGTCGACGAGGCCGCGCCGGGTGCGATGGGCTATGCCGATGGCTATCTGCTCGCCGTCCCGACCGGCAATCGCGAGGCGTATCGCGCCATGGCCGCCAAGGCGGCGGCGGTTTTCCAGGAGCATGGCGCCACCCGCCTCGTCGAGAATTGGGGGGACGACGTGCCCGACGGAAAGGTGACCGACTTCCGGCGTGCGGTGAAGGCCGAGCCGGGCGAAACGGTGCTCTTCTCCTGGGTAGAATGGCCGTCGCGCGCGGCGCGGGACGCCGGCAACGCGAAGATCATGGCCGATCCGCGCATGCAGCCGGGCGATACTCCGATGCCGTTCGACGGAAGGCGGATGATCTATGGCGGCTTCGCGCCCTTGCTCGACGTGAAGGAGACCGCCGATGCGTGAGATCCTTCCCTGCCTCTGGTTCGATCGCGATGCCGAGGAGGCGGCGCGCTTCTACGTCTCGCTGCTGCCGGACTCGCGGATCGATCGGATCGATCATGCCGCATCGGACTATCCGGGCGGCAAGGAGGGCGATCCGCTCGTCGTCGAGTTCACGCTGATGGGGCGTCCCTATCAGGGACTCAACGGCGGTCCCCATTTCTCCTTCACCGAGGCGGTCTCCTTCGTCATCCGTACCGAGGACCAGGCCGAGACCGACCGGCTGTGGGACGCGCTGATCGCCAATGGCGGCTCGCCGGGGCCGTGCGGCTGGCTCAAGGACCGATGGGGCCTGTCCTGGCAGATCGTGCCGATCCCGTTCGAGGAGATGCTCCGCTCCCCCGATCGGGGCGCGGCCCGCCGCGTCAACCAGGCGATGTTCTCGATGCAGAAGATCGATCTCGCCGCCGCCGAGAGGGCGTTCGCAGGCTGACCGTCCCGGTCGGGGGAGCGGGATCGAAGAAGGTTTCGCTGCGTCGGGATTCCGGCGGGCAGCACCCCCTTGCCTTCGCTTGGCGAACGGTCCCTCCCCCACGGGAGGATGAAAAGGAAAGGCTATGCTATGCCGCCCTCAGTCCTCGCCGATCTTGAGGATCATCTTGCCGTGGTTGGTGCCTTCGAACAGGCGCAGGAAGGCAGGGAAGGCGTTGTCGATCCCGGTATCGACATGCTCGTCCGAGACGAGGCGGCCTTCCGCCAGCCAGCGGCCGAGATCGGCATAGGCCTGGCCGATGTCCGCCATGAAGTCGGTCGCGATGAAGCCCGCCATGCTGGCCGACTTGACGATCAGTTGGAACAGGTTGCGCGCGCCCACGGCGCCGGTGGCGCTGTTATATTCGCTGATCATTCCGCACAGCGCGATGCGCGCGCCGTGGTTGATCGTGAGCAGCGCGGCATCGAGCATGGCGCCGCCGACATTCTCGAACACGACGTCGATGCCCTCCGGGGCGGCGGCGGCGATCCCGGCGGCGATCTGCTCGACACTCTTGCCGCGATAGTCGATCGCCGCGTCATAGCCATAGGCCTCCGTCAGCCGCCGGCATTTCTCGGCGCCGCCCGCAATCCCGATCGTGCGGCAGCCATGGATTTTGGCGATCTGGCCGGCCAGCGAGCCGACCGAGCCCGCGGCGCCGGAAACGAGCACCGTCTGCCCCGCCTCGGGCCGCCCCACCCGCAGCAGGCCGAAATAGGCGGTGAGCCCGGATCCGCCCAGCACCGTCATGTAGCTGGTGATCGAGGGGACCGCGCCCGGATCGATCTTCATCAGGAAGCCGCCTGCCCCGCCGAGCGAATAATCCTCGATGGCATTGAGCCCCATCACCCAGTCGCCCACCGCATAGGCGGGGTCGTTGGAGGCGGCGATCCGCCCGATGGTGCTCGCGCGCACCGGCGCACCCAGCGCGACGGGCGGCATGTAGGATGGCTTGTCGTCCAGCCAGCCGCGGATCGCCGGATCGAGCGAGACATAGATGTTCCGCACCAGCGTCTCGCCCGGCCCCGGCTCGGGCAGCGGCGTTTCGATCAATGCGAAATCCTGCGGCACGGGCATGCCGTGTGGCCGGCGGGCGAGGGTGAACTGGCGATTGCGGGTCATCTCTCCCCGATATCGGGCTTTGTTACGGAGACGAAGGGAGAAATAATGTGACGAACGATGCCGTGCCCAATGAGCTCTCGGTCACCCGGCTGATCGATGCGCCGCGCGCCATGGTCTATCGCGCCTATACCGAGCATATGACCGAATGGTTCGCGCCCCGGCCCTGGACGACGCCGTCCGCGGAGCTCGATCTCAGGCCCGGTGGGGCCAACCGGATCACGATGCGCTCGCCCGAAGGGCAGGACATGCCGAACGAGGGCGTGTTCCTGGAGGTCGTGCCGAACGAGAAGCTGGTCTTCACCGATGCCTTCAGGGGAGGCTGGGTACCGCATGGTCCCTTCATGGTGGTGATCGTCACCTTCGAGGAGGAGGGCGGCCGGACCCGCTATACCGCCCGGGCCCGGCACTGGACGGAGGACGCGTGCCGGCAGCACGAGGCGATGGGCTTCGTCCAGGGTTGGGGCATCTGCGCCGATCAGCTCGCCGAAGTGGCGGAGCGGCTTGCGGCGCAGGCGTGAGCGCTGCCTTGCCGTTTGTACCGGCCAGGATCGGAGGACCCGTCCGCGCGGCATCGCGAACGGTGAGCAGCCTCGGCTCCGCCCGGCGTGCGCCGGAACATCCCGTTGCGGCGCCACGTCCGGCGGTCAGGCGAAGGCCGGCGCGGTCTTGAGATGGGTATAGGCGGCGATCACGTCCTGCAGCGCCTTCTCGAAGCTGCGGTCGCCGCCGTTGCGGTCGGGGTGATAGCGGCGCACCAGCTCGGCATAGCGGGCGCGCAGCGCCCGGCGGTCGGCATCATGGCCGAGGCCGAGAACCTTGAGCGAACGCCGGTCGGCATCGCTCAGCGGCTTGCCGTCGGCGCGCGGCCGGCGGATCTCCGCGAAGCGGGCGCTGATGGCGTCGAGCGGGTCGACGAAATCGGCCCAGCGCGGCGATGCGCTCTGCGCCTGGGCGGAGAAGGCGCGCGTCTCGCGCTCCCAGCCGGCATAGGGGCGCTGCTCGTCGGCGATCTCCTCCGGGCTCATCCCCTCGAAATAATTGTAGCCGCCGTTGAAGGCGCGGACATGGTCGAGGCACAGCCAGCGCCATGCGCCCGGCCCGTCGAAGCCCGATCGCCGGCCGCGATCCGCTGGTGCGCGGAATTCGCCGGGTTCCTCGCATCCGGGGTGCTCGCAGCGCTCCCGATGGCCTGCCACCCGCCCGTGAAACCTGTCCCGCCTCGCCCTTTCCGCTTCGCTCGCCAAAACCCTGCCTTCCGACTCTCTTGTCCTCTATATAAGCGGGATGAGCGATTATCCCATCGGGCCCGTGGCCGCCGAGATCACCCGCCGCCTTACCGCCGCTCTCGCTCCGTCGCATCTCGCTGTGATCGACGACAGCGAGCGCCATCGCGGCCATGCCGGACATGACGCGCGCGGCGAATCGCACTTCACCGTCGAGATCGTGAGCGCCGCGTTCGAAGGCAAGCCGCGCGTCGCCCGCCAGCGTGCGGTGAATGCCGCGCTTGCCGATCTGCTGGCGGAACGCATCCACGCGCTGGCGATTAAGGCGAGGGCGCCCTCCGAATCATGACCGGGCGCCCTTCCGAAGCGGGAGGCCCTGTGATGTATGATCTCTGGTACTGGCCGGGAATCCCCGGCCGTGGCGAGTTCGTGCGGCTGGCGCTCGAGGCCGCGCGCATTCCCTATCGCGATCGCGGCTGCGAGCACGGTGCCGAGGCGCTGATGCGCGATTGGCAGCGCCCGCGCGATCGCCCGCCCTTCGCGCCGCCCTATCTCGTCGCGGACGGCGAGACGGTTGCGCAGACCGCCAACATCCTCCTGTTCCTTGCCGATCGCCATCCCGGCCTTGCGCCGCCCGGCCGGCGGCATTGGGTGAACCAGCTGCAGCTCACGATCATGGATGCCGCGGCCGAGGCGCACGACACGCACCATCCGCTCGGCGCCGGCCTCTATTATGAGGACCAGAAGCCCGAGGCGGCGCGGCGCGCGAAGGAGTTTCGCGAGGAGCGCATTCCCCGGTTCCTGCTCTATTTCGAGCGCGCGCTCGCGCATGGCGGCGACTGGTTGGCCGGAGCGGACTGGAGCTACGCCGATCTCTCGCTGTTTCAGCTGGTGGAGGGGCTGCGCTTCGCCTTTCCCAGGCGGATGGCGATGGTCGAGCGCGATTGCCCCAAGGTGATCGCGCTCCGCGATGCGGTCGCGGCCCTGCCGGCGCTTCGGGATTATCTCGCCAGCGATCGCCGCCAGCCCTTCTCCAACGGGCTGTTCCGCCACTATCCGGAGCTCGACGGCTAGCTCCCCGGCCATTGCGCGGGTGTCGGCGCATCGGTAAAGCCGCCCCGCCATGGCCGAACCGATCATCCTCGCCATTCCGAAGGGGCGCATCCTCAGCGAAGCGCTGCCGCTGCTCGCGCGCGTCGGAATCGTGCCCGAAGCCGCTTTCTCCGATGAGAACAGCCGGGCGCTTCGTTTCGCCACCAATCGGGGGGACATCGCGATCATCCGCGTGCGTGCCTTCGACGTCGCGACCTTCGTCGCGCACGGTGCGGCGCAGATCGGTATCGTCGGGTCGGACGTGCTCCTGGAGTTCGATTATTCGGAGCTCTACGCGCCGGTCGATCTCGACATCGGCCATTGCCGCCTGTCCATCGCCGAGCCGACCGCGATGGCGGCGGCGGACGATCCGCGTGCGTGGAGCCATGTCCGCGTCGCGACCAAATATCCCAATCTCACCCGCAAGCATTTCGAGGCGCGCGGCGTGCAGGCCGAGTGCGTCAAGCTCAACGGCGCGATGGAGATCGCGCCAGAGCTGGGGCTGGCGGGCCGGATCGTCGATCTCGTCTCCTCGGGCAAGACGCTCCGGGAGAACGGGCTCGCGGAGGTGGAGGTGATCGCGCAGGTCTCGGCCCGGCTGATCGTCAACCGCGCCGCGTTCAAGACCCGCGCGGAGACGATCGTACCGCTGGTCGAGGCGTTCCGCAGCGCCGTGGGGCAGGCCCGTGCCGCTTGAGGCCGCCTCTCCCATGTGCGCGGGCAGGAAGCGGCTCGGAGGGGAATCATGACCCAGCGCCTCATCGCGGGCGATCCCGATTTCCCCGCCGCGTTCGATGCGCTCGTCAGCGCGCGCCGCGAGGCGGACGAGGATGTCTCGCGGGACGTGACGGCGATCGTGGCCGCGGTCCGGGCGCAGGGCGACGCCGCGCTCGCCGACTATACCCGCCGCTTCGATCGGCATGATCTCGATGCATCGGGCTGGCAGGTGACGCGTGAGGAGAGGCAGGCCGCGCTCGCCTCGCTTCCGGCGGATCTGCGTGCCGCGCTCGATCTCGCTGCCGCCCGCATCCGCGCCTATCATGCCGCACAGCGGCCCGCGGACAGCGAGACGGTGGACGCCGTCGGCGTTCGCATGGGCGCGCGCTGGCGCCCGGTCGAGGCGGCGGGCCTCTATGTGCCCGGAGGCCGCGCGGCCTATCCTTCGTCGGTGCTGATGAACGCGATCCCGGCGAAGGTCGCCGGCGTCGGCCGGCTGGCGATGATGACGCCAACGCCGGACGGCACGGTCAACCCGATGGTGCTCGCTGCGGCGGAGATCGCCGGCATCGACGAGATATGGCGGATCGGCGGCGCCCAGGCGATCGCCGCCCTCGCCTACGGCACCGGCCGGATCGCCCCGGTGGATGTGATCGTCGGGCCCGGCAATGCCTGGGTGGCGGAGGCCAAGCGGCAGCTCTACGGCGTGGTCGGCATCGATATGGTCGCCGGTCCTTCCGAGATCGTCGTGGTGGCGGACGGCGCCAACGATCCCGAATGGATCGCGGCCGATCTGCTCAGCCAGGCCGAGCATGATCCGACGAGCCAGTCGATCCTGTTCACCGATGATGCCGCCTTCGCCGATGCCGTTGCGGCGGCGGTGTCGCGCCAGCTCGCGGCGCTGTCGACGGGTGCCACCGCCACGACGAGCTGGGATGCCAACGGCGCGATCATCCTCGTTCCCGCGCTCGAGGAGGCGCTTCCGCTCGTCGACCGCCTGGCGCCCGAGCATCTCGAGCTGGCCGTCGCCGATCCCGAGCCGCTGTTCGCGCGGGTGCGCCATGCCGGCTCGGTCTTCCTCGGTCGCCATACGCCGGAGGCGGTCGGCGACTATGTCGGCGGCCCCAACCATGTGCTGCCGACCGGACGGCGCGCGCGCTTCTCGTCCGGCCTCTCGGTGCTCGATTTCATGAAGCGCACCAGCTTTCTGGCTTGTGATGCCGCGAGCATCGCCGCAATCGGTCCGGCCGCCGTCGCCCTGGCCGAGGCAGAGGGGCTGCCGGCCCACGCCGCCTCGGTGGCGGTGCGGCTGAAGCGGTAGGCCCCATCCGCTATCCCGACGAAAGTCGGGATCCATTTGCGCTCGGATGACGGAAAGACGTGCCCGCTGCGTCCGTCCTGCTGCATAGCGCGCAATGGATCCCGACTTTCGTCGGATGAGGGTGGTCCGCGCGCTCACCTCGGCGATTTTCGTCTTTCCTTCCAGGAATGCAGTTGTCACGGCGGGAAAAGACGATTGCAGTTCATGCAACTGTCGGTGACGCGTTCTGCGATTGCGACGAAGCGGTGAAATTCCCATTTGCGTTGTGCAGCGCACCATAGGCTGCGCGGGGCGGGGTTCGCCCCCTTTTTGGGAGTGAAGACAGTGAAGATGTTCGAACAGGCCGCGACCCTTGCGATCGCGGTGGCGTCGCAAATGCTGGCCATCGGAGTCATCCTGACCCACTGAGCGACGTAGGGGGTCCCGCTTGCCGCCGCCGTGCGGCGGGCGGGATGTTCCTCTTCCTCCTAGCCGAGGATTTTTGCAGTGCAGCGTGCGGCGCGGTCAATCGTGCACGGCGCTGCCACCGCCCGATCTCCGATCAGATCCGCTCCGCCTGCGACACGGCGTCGGCGGCGCGCAACGCCGCCAGGATGCGCATCACATGCTGGCGGTCGTGCACTTCGATGCTCACCTCATAGGTGTGGAAGCTCGGATCGCGGTGGATCAGCGCGAGATTGACGATATTCGCGCCATGCGCGCCGAGGATGCTCGCCATTACGCCCAGCGATCCCGCCTCGTTCTTGACGATCACGGATAGCTGCGCCGTGCCGCCGTCCGCCTTGTCCCCCCAGGCGAGATCAACCCAGTCGGCATCCCCATTCTCCGCGAGCCGCGGGCAATCGATCGCATGCACCTCCACGCCCTCGCCCGGACGGCGCAACCCGACGATCCGGTCGCCCGGCACGGGATGGCAGCAGGGGGCCAGCGTGAAGGCGACGCCGGGGGTCAGCCCCTTGATCGAGATGGGCGCGCGCTGGGCGACGATGCCCGCGGATGCGTCGGTGCCGGCGGATCCCGGCATCAGCGCCTCCATCACGGCGGCGTCGGTCAGCGTCTGGCGCGCGATCGCGATCATCAGCGCGTCCGCGTCCGGCAGGCTGAGCCGCTTGAGCGCGTGGGACAGCGCATCGGGCGCGAGCTGGGCGGGCAGCCGACGGACGATCTCGTCGTAGAATTTGCGGCCGAGCGCGATCGTGTCGTCGCGTTCCTTGTGGCGCACGAAGCGGCGGATCGCAGCGCGCGCCTTGCCGGTCACCACGAAGTTCATCCAGCTGGGCTCGGGTTCCTGCGCCTTGGAGCGCAATATCTGCACCTGATCGCCATTCTCGATCGGCGTGCGCAGCGGCACCACGCGTCCGTTGATCTTGGCGCCGACCGTCTGGTCGCCGAGGTCGGTATGCACCGCATAGGCGAAGTCCACCGGGGTCGCCCCCTTGGGCAGCTGGATGAGCTCGCCCGTCGGCGTGAAGGCGAAGATCCGGTCCTGATACATCGCCATGCGCGTATGTTCGAGCAGCTCCTCCGGGCTGCCGGCATGATCGAGTATCTCGATGAGGTCGCGGATCCAGCTCGTCTGCCCGTCGGGCTTGGCGCTCTTGATCTTGTATGCCCAATGCGCGGCCAGGCCGTACTCCGCCTGGGCGTGCATCTCCTCGCTGCGGATCTGGATCTCGATCCGCGCCTTCTCGTTGTGGATGACGGAGGTGTGCAGCGATCGGTAGCCGTTGCGCTTGGGCGTCGAGATATAGTCCTTGAAGCGGCCGGGCACCATCGGCCAGCGCTGGTGGATGACGCCGAGCGTGCGGTAGCATTCGGCCTCGTCCTTCACGATCACGCGGAACGCCATCACGTCGGAGAGCTGCTCGAAGCTGATGTGCCGCTCGGCCATCTTGCGCCAGATCGAGTAGGGATGCTTCTCGCGCCCGGTCACCTCCGCCTTGATCTGCGCGCGGCCGAGCAGCAGCCGCAGCCCCGAGCTGATCCGGGCGATCTGGTCGCCGCCGCCCTGGTTGAGCTGCTCCAGCCGCTTGGTGATCGAGGCATAGGCTTCGGGCTCGAGCTCGCGGAAGGCGAGCGTCTGCATCTCCTTCATGAACTCGTACATGCCGATCCGCTCGGCGAGCGGGGCATAGATGTCCATCGTCTCGCGCGCGATGCGGCGGCGCTTGTTCGCGTCGGGAATGAAATGCAGCGTGCGCATATTGTGCAGCCGGTCGGCGAGCTTGACCAGCAGCACGCGGATGTCGTCCGACATGGCGAGCAGGAACTTGCGCAGATTCTCCGCCGCGCGCTCATTCTCGGTCTGCGCCTCGATCTTGGAGAGCTTGGTGACGCCGTCGACCAGCCGGGCGACGTTGGGGCCGAAGCTCTTCTCGATCTGGTCCTGCGTCGCGACGGTGTCCTCGATCGTGTCGTGCAGGATCGCGGTGGCGATCGTCTCGTCGTCGAGATGCAGGTCGGTCAGGATGCCGGCGACCTCGATCGGATGGCTGAAATAGGGATCGCCGCTCGCACGCTTCTGGCTGCCATGGGCCTGCATGGAGAACACATAGGCGCGGTTGAGGAGGGCCTCGTCGGCCTCCGGATCGTAGCTCAGCACCCGATCAACGAGTTCATATTGTCTCAGCACGATCTTATGATGTGGCCGCGTGCGGCAGATATGCAACTATCGTCGCGCTTTTCTCGATCCTGTTGCCGGATTCCAACGCTGCGGCGCCATTCGTCCGCAGAATGCGCCGCGGCTTCGTGACGATTTTGCAACCTTCGCAAAAAAGGCTTATCTCGATGTCATGACGATGCCGGATGAGAACCGTTTTGCGGCACTGCGTTGCAGCCTCCCCGTTGCGCTGGAGGCTATGGGGGAGCGCTGGTCCTTCCTGATCCTGCGCGGCGCCTTCAACGGCCTGTGCCATTTCGAGGAGTTCCAGGCGGCGCTCGGCATCGCGCGCAATATCCTCTCCAATCGGCTGGCGAAGCTGGTCGAAAGCGGCATCCTCGAACGGCACGGCTGCATCGATCGGCGCAAGGTCGAATATCGGCTGACCGAGAAGGGCAAGGCGCTGCTGCCCACCCTGGTGGCGCTCAGGCAATGGGGCGAGCGCTGGGGCAATTGCGCGCCCGGCAACATGATCCTCGTCGATTCGCGCGACGGGCTGCCCGTCGCCGAGATGGCGGTGCTGGCAGCCGACGGGCGCAAGCTTTCGCCCGAAGAGCTGCTCTGGGTGGACCGGGATCGGGTGCTGCCCTGCGGGCAGCGCGCCCTCGAAGCCGCTCAGTCGTAATCCGGGCCGATATTCTGGTTGCGCGGCGGCGCGGCGGCGGTGAGCCGCAGCGCCTCCGCGGAGGCGGCGAGGCTGCCGATCTCGTCCGGCGCGTCGTCGTCGTCGATCTTCACGCGCTGCAGGCTGGAGACGAGCGACTCCTGCAGCTGCTCCGGCGTGATCGTCTCCTCGGCGATCTCGCGCAGCGCCACGACGGGATTCTTGTCGCGATCGCGGTCGAGCGTCAGCTCGGCGCCGCCCGAGATCTGCCGCGCGCGCTGGGCCGCGAACAGCACCAGATCGAACCGGTTGGGAATCTTGTCGACGCAATCCTCGACAGTGACGCGCGCCATGAGAACGCTCCGCTAGAAACAGGGATGGTGGAAAGGCAGGGGCGCTACCAGCCGGGCGCCCGAATGTCAATGAAAACGCCGGCTTGCCCCCCGCGATCGCCCGGCGCATGGCGGGTCGGGTTGCGGAGAGCTGTGCGTGGGAGAGCTGTTCGAGATTGAGGGCAACCGGCTTGCCCTGCTCGTTGAGGGGCCGGAGCGGCTCGATGCGCTGATGGCGCTGATCGCCGGCGCGCGCGAGAGCCTGAGGCTGCTCTATTACATCTATGCGCCGGATCGGGTCGGCAGCCGGGTGCGCGACGCGCTGATCGAGGCCGCGCAGCGCGGGGTCGCCGTCTCGCTGGTCGTCGACGGCTTCGGCAGCAGCGCCTCCGACGCCTTCTTCCAGCCGCTCGCCGAGGCGGGCGCCAGCATCTGCCGCTTCGTGCCGCGCTGGGGCCGCCGCTATCTGCTGCGCAACCACCAGAAGATGGCGATCGCGGACGGTGCGCGCGCGATCATCGGCGGCTTCAACGTCGCCGACGATTATTTCGCGGCCCGCCCTGGGCATGAATGGCGTGATCTCGGCCTCGCCATCGAAGGGCCGGAGGTCGCGCCGCTCAGCGGCTATTTCGATGCGCTCGCGGAATGGGCGCGCCGGCCGGGGGCGACGATGCGCAGCCTCCGGCGCGGGCTGGACCGGTGGAGCGAGGCGCGCGGACGGACCCGATGGCTGCTCGGCGGCCCCGCCCGACGGCTGAACCCGTGGGTGCGCGCGATGAAGCGCGATCTCGGCCAATGCCGCAGGCTGGACATGATCTCCGCCTATTTCGCGCCCAATCCGGCGATGCTGCGCCGGATCGAGAGGATCTGCGACCGCGGCGGGACGGCCCGCATCGTCACCGCGGCCAAATCGGACAATGGCGCCACCGTCGGCGCGGCACGGCACTGCTATGCCCGCCTGCTGCGCCACGGCGTCTCGATCTGGGAATATCAGCCGGCGAAGCTCCACACCAAGCTGTTCGTGGTCGACGATGCCGTCCATCTCGGCTCGGCCAATTTCGACATGCGGAGCCTCTATCTCAATCTCGAGATCATGCTCCGGATCAAGGACAAGGCCTTCGCGGACCATGTCCGCGGCTATATCGAGGGAGAGCTCGGCTATTCGCGCGAGATCACGCGCGAAGCACATGCCAGGGCGGGCAACTGGTTCGCCCGGCTGCGCTGGGCGCTGGCCTATTTCATGGTCGCGGTGCTGGATTACAGCGTCTCGCGGCGGCTCAATTTCGGGATCGAGGGCTGAGGGGCATCGTCTTCCCGGCTTCTCCTCGTCATCCCGGCGAAAGTCGGATCCACCGGCGCTCGGCGGCAGGATGGGCGCTACGGTGCGTTCCGTGATCGTATCGTCAAATGGATCCCGACTTTCGACGGGACGACGGGAAGCGATGACGTGAGCGGCGCCTCAGTCCTTCCACGCCCAATAAAGCTGGGCGGGCGGGACGTTCCACAGCTCGAAATCGTGGTCGATCCGCTCGAACTCAGGGGTAAGGAAATCGCGTACCTTCGGCGAGAATTGGTAGACGAGGAACGCGCCGCCCGGCCGCAGCGCCGCCGCCGTCTCAGCCGCGATCTTCGGGCCGATGCCGGCGGGCAACGTCGAGAAGGGCAGACCGGAAAGGATATAGTCGGCATGATCGAAGCCGTGGTGCCCGATGATCTCGCGCACGTCCGCGGCGGATCCCTCGACCGGCACGAAGCGGGAGTCGGTGATGCGCCCGCGCAGATAGGCGATGAAGTCGGGGTTCGTGTCGATCGCGATCAGCCGCGCGTCCGGCGCCATGCGTTCCAATATGGGGTTGCAGAAGGTGCCGACGCCGGGGCCATATTCGACGAACAGCTTGGTATTCGCCCAATCGACGCGGCTCAGCATCTTCTCGATCAGCTTGCCCGAGGAGGGGATGATGGATCCCACCATCACGGGATGCTTGAGGAAACCGCGAAAGAACATGACCAGCGGATGGTCGCCACCGATTTGCGCCCTGCGCTTGCGTGCGGCCTCGGCGGGGGATGCGGTCATGACAACTCCGTGGCGGACTGAAGTCCCGTCCGTTGCAAATCATTGAACCAAAGGCAAGCGGCGTTACCGCCCAGACACGCTGAGACGAGGCTGCGGCGCCATCGTTCCGCAGCCCGCCTCAGCGGGAAGGCGTTGTATCCTATTGCCTTTCCCAAGCCCGGGTGGCGCGCCCGCGCTAGGTCCCGGGCGCGTCGCGCGGCTTGAGCATGCCGGGCGAAACGAAGCCGATCGGCGAAAGCGCTGCCGCTTCCTGCTTCAGCGTCGCGGCGATCTGCTCATAGTCGCGCTCCATCTCGGGCGTGACGCTGGCGCGCGTCTCCTTCAGCGCCTTCTCGAAATGGGCGGCCGAGACGGTCTGCGCGCTCAGCGAATCCCGGAGCGCATTGAGCCCCGCCCGCCGGACGAGGTCCTCGAGATCCGCGCCGGTGAAGCGCTCGGTCCGCTTCGCCAGGTCGTCAAGGCCGACATCCTCGGCAAGCGGCATCCGGGCGGTGTGGATCGACAGGATCCGCCGGCGCCCACCCGCATCGGGTACCCCGACATAGACGAGCTCGTCGAAACGGCCGGGCCGAAGCAGCGCCGGATCGATGAGGTTCGGCCGATTGGTGGCGCCGATCACCACGACCGACTGCAGCTCCTCGAGCCCGTCCATCTCGGCGAGGATGGTGTTGACGACGCGTTCGGTCACCTGCGGTTCGCCAAGGCCGCCGCCGCGCGCCGGCACGAGGCTGTCGAGCTCGTCGATGAAGATCACCGTCGGCGCCACCTGCCGCGCGCGGGAGAAGAGCCGGGCGATCTGCTGTTCGCTTTCGCCATACCATTTGCTGAGCAGGTCGGACGATTTGGTCGCGATGAAATTGGCTTCCGCCTCCCGCGCGACGGCCTTGGCGAGCAGCGTCTTGCCGGTACCCGGAGGGCCGTAGAGCAGGAAGCCTTTCGCCGGTCGGATGCCCAGCCGGCGGAACGCGTCGGGGTCCTTGAGCGGCAGCTCGACGCCCTCGCGCAATTTCTCGCGCGCCTCGTCCAGCCCGCCGACGTCGTCCCAGCGGACCGTCGGCTTCTGGACCATCACCTCGCGCATCGCCGAGGGTTGGACGCGCTTCAGCGCCTCCTGGAAGTCCTCGCGGGTGACGGACAGCGTGTCCAGCACCTCGTGCGGAATGGTCCGTTCCTCCAGGTTGAGCTTGGGCATGATCCGGCGCACCGCCTCGATCGCCGCCTCGCGGGTGAGCGCGGCGAGATCGGCGCCGACGAAGCCGTAGGTCATCCGCGCCAGCTCGGCGAGGTCCACCTGGTCGCCCAGCGGCATGCCGCGGGTATGGATGCCGAGGATCTCGCGCCGGCCGCGCTCATCGGGGACGCCGATGATGATTTCGCGGTCGAACCGGCCAGGGCGGCGCAGCGCCTCGTCGATCGCTTCCGGCCGGTTGGTCGCGGCGATGACGACGACATTGGCCCGCGGTTCCAGCCCGTCGAGAAGGGTCAGCAGCTGGGCCACCAGCCGCTTCTCCGCCTCGCCCGTCACCTGGCCGCGCTTCGGCGCGATCGAATCGATCTCGTCGATGAAGATGATCGAGGGCGCTGCCTTGGTCGCCTGTTCGAACACCTCACGCAGATGCTTTTCGCTCTCGCCGTAGGCCGATCCCATGATCTCGGGTCCGGCGATATGGAAGAAGTCGGCGTCGCTCTCGTTGGCGACGGCGCGGGCGAGCCGTGTCTTCCCGGTTCCGGGCGGGCCGTGCAGCAGCACGCCCTTCGGCGGGTCCACGCCGAGCCGCTGGAACAGCTCGGGATAGCGCAGCGGCAGCTCCACCATCTCGCGCAGCTGGTCGATCGCGCCGGTCATGCCGCCGAGATCGTCATAGGTGACGTCCGCGCGGCGCGCCTCGCGCGGCTCCTCATATTCCGGCCGCAGCTCGACCTCGGTGTCCGCGTCGATGTGGACGATGCCCTTGGGCGTCGTCGAGACGACGGTGAGCCGGATCTCCTGCAGCGAATAGGCCGGCGCATTGAGCATCTGGCGCAGCTGCGGCGGCATGTCGGTGCGCTCGATGCGCTGCTGGCCCGCGGTCGCCACGATGTCGCCGGCGGTCAGCGGCTTCATGCCGAAGCTGCGCTTCAGCGCCTCGCCCGATCCCTGCAGCCGCAGATTCCGCTGCGCGGGCGCGAACACCACGCGCTGCGCCGGCTTCGATTCGGCCTTGCGGATCTCGACGAAGTCGCCCGAGCCGATGCCGGCATTGGCGCGCTGCAGCCCGTCGAGCCGCATGATGTCGAGCCCCTCGTCCTCGGGATAGGGAAGCACCGCACGCGCCGGCGTGGCGCGCTTGCCGATGATTTCCACCACATCGCCCTCGGTCAGGCCGAGCGCATTCATCATCGCGCGCGGGACGCGGGCGAGGCCCCGTCCCGAATCGTCGGGACGGGCATTGGCGACCTGGAGCCGCCGACTATTGGTTTCGCTGTCTGCCATAGCTCTTTCTCCGCTCAGCAGCGTAGATAAGCTCTCTCGCGGCGATTGCGATCCATTGCGATACGTTTGCGCAACAAAAAAACGGGCCGGCCCGTTGGGGCCGACCCGAAGTTTTTAGGAGAGGATGCCTGAAAGGCCCGCTCTATGTGCGGTGCAGCGCGCTTTTGTGCAAGTGCGAAGAAGATTGCTACGATTGCAGATTATGCAATCACAAAAGCGCCTAATTTATAGAATAAGCCGTTCGGAGTGTCGCAAAGCAGGGGGATGCGGCGCACAATGTAGGCGTAGATTCGGCATTCCCGGAGGGATGGCATGCGGCGGTTACCCCCGCTCACGACGGTTGAGGCTTTTGTCCAGGTGGCGCGGCTGGGTTCGGTCAAGGCGGCCGCCGATGAGCTTGCGCTGTCCTCGCCGGCGCTCAGCCGCCGGGTCCAGGCGCTCGAGCGGTTCATCGGCCGCCAGCTGTTCGAACGGCGCCATCAGTCGATGAAGCTGAACATGGAGGGGGAGATCCTGCTCGGCCGGATTGCGCCGGCGCTGGATGCGCTCGCCGAGGCGATCGACGCCACCACCGGCGACAACGAGCATCTGCGCCTGAAGCTCAGCGTGCTGCCCCTGTTCGCCCAGCAGCGGCTGATGCCGCTCCTGCCCGATCTCAGGGAAAGGCATCCCGAGCTGCACATCGATATCGACACGAGCAGCCACGGCCTCGCTCGGCTGGGCGAGGGCATCGATGCCGCGATCGTGCTCACGCGCGAGATCGATCCGACGCTCTATGCGCGCCGGTTGGATCGCAACAAGGTGTTCGCCATCGGCGCGCGGGCGCTGGGCGAAGGGCGTAAGGCGCTGCGCAGGCCGGAGCAGCTGCGCGAACATGTCGTGCTGATCCACCGCGACATGCCCGAGACGTTCGACACCTGGCGCGAGGCGCTGGGCGTGCCCGATCTCGAGCCGGCCGGGATCAGCCTCTACGATTCGGGCCAGCTCATGCTCGAGGCGGCGGCGCAGGGGCTCGGCATCGCCTTCATGCTGGAAAGCCACTATAGCGGCGCGCACGACAAGCGCATCGTCCAGCTCTTCGATTCGGAAGACGTCGACAGCCCGTATAACTACTGGTTCGCCTGCAAGCGGCTGGCGCTCAGCCGCCGGCCGGTGCGGCTGTTCCACGATTGGCTGCTGGAAAAGATGCCGGACGCCCAGGCGGGGTAAGCGGTTTCGGCCGGAGTCGAAAAGCGTCATCCGTCGTCCCGACGGAGAGCGGGACAGCCTGGGATCGAAAAATATGGTCCCCTCCCCTTCAGGGGAGGGGTTAGCCCGGCTGATCGCGGATGCCCTGAAGCCGATCAGGCGTCGGCGAGGATGCGGGCGGTCTTGATCTTGCCCGGATTGCGCGGCGGCTCGCCCTTGGGCAGCGCGTCGACATGCTCCATGCCCGAGGTCACCTCGCCCCACACCGTATATTGGCGATCGAGGAAGCGGGCATCCTCGAAGCAGATGAAGAACTGGCTGTTGGCGCTGTTGGGATTGGACGCGCGCGCCATCGAGCAGACGCCGCGGACATGCGGCTCGGCGTTGAACTCGGCCTTGAGGTCGGGCTTCTGCGAGCCGCCCATGCCGGTGCCGGTGGGATCGCCGCCCTGCGCCATGAAGCCGGGGATGACGCGGTGGAAGACGACGCCGTCGTAGAAGCCTTCGCGGGTCAGCTCCTTGATCCGCTCGACATGGCCCGGGGCCAGATCGGGGCGCAGCCGGATGACGACGTCGCCGGTGTCGAGGCTCAGCACCAGCATGTTCTCGGGATCGTCGGCCATGTCTCTTCTCCTTCGGGAATCAGCGATCGCGCCGCTTAGGCCGCCGCGGCGGCCGGCGCCAGCGCGAATTCGTCGGCGATCAGCGCATAGGAACGCCGCCGGGCGGCATGGTCGGACATGATGTTGACCAGCATCATCTCGTCCGCGCCGTAAAGCGCCGCGACCGATTCGAGCTCGCGGCGGCATTCGGCGGGCGTGCCCAGCACCGTCCGGCGGCGGCGCAGCGCGGCACCCGGATTGTCGGCGAGCCAGGCGAGTGCCTTCTCCACCGGCGGCACCGGGATCTGGTTCCCGCTCATCAGGTGCGCGAACATCATCGCCGCGGGCGCGGCGAGCCGTTCGGCCTCCGCCCGGTCCGGCGCGGCGATCGTCCACACCGCGGCCATCACATAAGGCTCCGCGAGCTGTGGCGACGGCCGGAAACGGCGGCGATACGCCGCGGTCATCTCCGCGCCATCGGAATTGATGAAGTCCGCGAAGCAATAGGGGAGCCCGGCTTCGGCCGCCCACAGCGCGCTGTCCATCGAGGAGCCGAGCAGCCACAGCTCGGGGGATCCGCCGCGTCCGCTCGGCATCGTCGCGTGCAGCGGCGCGAAAGGATGATCGGCCGGCAGCCCCTCCTCGCCGAAATAGGCGATCAGCTCGGCAAGCGCATGGGGAAAGTCGTCCGAGGGCATGCGGCGGCTGCGGTCGCGCTGGAGCGCGAAGGCGGTGCGCCCGTCCGTGCCTGGCGCCCGGCCGACGCCGAGATCGATGCGGCCCGGCGCGAGCGCCGCGAGCAGCCCGAACGTCTCGGCGACCTTGAACGGCGAATAATGCGGCAGCATGATCCCGCCCGAGCCGACGCGGATGCGTCGGGTGGCGAGCGCCACCGGCCCGATCAGCGCCTCGGGCGCCGCCCCGCCGACGCCGGGGGATGCGTGATGTTCGGCCAGCCAGTAGCGATCATAGCCGAGATCGTCGCACAGCCTGGCGAGATCGATCGTGTTGGCGAGCGCGTCGGCGGTGGTCGATCCTTCGGCGATGGGCGACTGATCGAGGACGGACAGACGGAAGGATCGGCTCATCTGCGGTATCTAGGAAGCAATCGCCCGGTTGAAACCCCCGGCCGACGCGCCTAGCGCTGGGGCGTGAGCACACTGGCCCCTTCCGTGCCGGCGCCCTCCGCCATGTCGGGCGCGCGGCGATCGCTGCTGACCATCACGGTGATGATGGCGACGCTGATGCAGGTGCTCGACACGACGATCGCGAACGTGGCGCTGCCCCATATGCAGGCCACGCTCGGCGCGAGCCAGGATACGATCGCCTGGGTGCTGACCTCCTATATCGTCACCGCCGCGATCGCGACGCCGGTGACCGGCTGGCTGGAGGCGCGATTCGGCCGGCGCAAGCTGTTCGCGGTGGCGATCGCCGGCTTCACGCTGAGCTCCGCCCTGTGCGGGGTCTCCGTCTCGCTCGGCATGATGGTGCTCTCGCGGGCGCTGCAGGGCATGTTCGGCGCCTTCATCAGCCCGCTGTCGCAGGCCGTGATGCTGGACAGCTACCCGCCGGAGAAACGCGCCGAGGCGATGATGATCTGGGGCATGGGGGTGATGATCGGTCCGATCATGGGCCCGGTGCTCGGCGGCTGGCTGACGGACTCGTTCGATTGGCGCTGGGTGTTCTTCATCAATGTGCCGTTCGGCATCGTCTGTGTCGCCGGGCTGTGGCTCCTCATGGACGAGCAGGGCCTGCCCAAGCGCCGCTTCGACATGACCGGCTTCCTCCTGCTCGCCGTCGCGCTCGCCTGCTTCCAGATCATGCTCGATCGCGGCACGCAGCAGGACTGGTTCGATTCGGTCGAGATCATCGCCGAGGCCGGCATCGCCGCCGCTGCCTTCTGGATGTTCCTGGTCCACAGCGCGACGGCACGGCATCCGCTCATCCCGCCCGGCGTGCTGCGCGACCGCAATTTCGTGATCGCCAACGTCTATCTGTTCCTGGTGATGGGCACGTCGATGGCGGGGTCCGCGCTGCTCGCCCCGATGATCCAGAATCTGCTCGGCTATGATACGATGCAGGCCGGCATCGCCATGGCACCGCGCGGGCTCGGCATGATGGTGGCGATGCTGGCGGGCGGCCGCCTGTCCGGCAAGGTGGACAGCCGGGTGCTGATCATGACCGGCCTCGGCCTCGTCGCGCTGTCGCTGCACATGCAGAGCCGGTTCAATCTCGATATCGGCTGGCACGAGCTGTTCTGGAGCGGTCTCGTCCAGGGCTTCGGCATGGGGCTCGTCGTGCTGCCGCTCAACCTGCTCGCCTTCGCGACGCTGAGCCCGGCGCTGCGCACCGACGGCACCTCCTTCTACAGCCTCTCGCGCAATGTCGGGGGCTCGATCGGCATTTCGGTGGCGAGCGCCATGCTCGCGCACAATACCCAGGTCAGCCATTCGGACCTCACCGTCCATCTCACCGATCAGACGCTGCCTTTCCTCAATCCCTCGATGGTGCAGGGCATGGCGCCGAGCGGCATGCTGAGCGCCCTGGCGGACGCGGAAGTGAACCGGCAGGCGCTGATGATCGCCTATCTCGACGATTTCTATCTGATGATGTGGGCGACCATGGTGGCCATTCCGCTGCTCATCTTCATGCGCGGCGCAGGCAAGGCCGGCAGCGAGGACACGCCGATGGTGATGGAATAGGCGCGTCCGGCGGATTCGCGGGATTTTTCGCTTGCAATGAGCCGCTTCCGGGGAGAGGGGCGCGGCTGCACGGCGAAAGGGTGAACCGATGAGCGAGACCGATCTGGAAACGCCCCTCGACGCCGCCGAAACCAGCCTGGACGAGGACGATCGGCTGAAGTCCGAATTTGTCCGCGACGTGCTCGATCGCGTCGAGGAGGGGGATGCCGAGGGCGCGCGCGCGCTGGTCGCGCCCCTGCACCCGGCCGACGTCGCGGACCTGTTCGAGATCGTCCCGTCGGAGATGCGCCGGCCGCTCGCCGCGGCGCTCGCCGATCTGCTCGATGCCGATGTCCTCGCCGAGATGAACGAATGGGTGCGCGAGGAGCTGATCGACGCGCTCGAGCCCCATGAGGTGGCGGAAATCGCCACCCAGCTCGACACCGACGACGCCGTCGCCATCATCGAGGAGCTCGAGGAGGAGGACCAGCGCGCCGTCCTGCGCGCGATGGAGCCCGACGATCGCGCCGCGATCGAGGAGGCGCTGTCCTATCCCGAGGAGTCCGCCGGCCGCCTGATGCAGCGCGATCTGATCGCGGTGCCGGAGCATTGGACGGTCGGCGACGTGCTCGATTATCTGCGCCGGAACGAGGATCTCACCACCGATTTCTGGGAGGTGTTCGTCGTCGATGCCGGCCATCATCCGGTCGGCACCTGCAAGCTGAGCTGGATCCTGCGCACGCCGCGGACCATCGCGATCGCCGATGTGATGCAGCGCGAGCAGACCTTGATCCCGGTCGATATGGATCAGGAGGAGGTGGCGCTCCGCTTCCAGAAATATGCGCTGATCTCGGCGGCGGTGGTGGACCAGTCGGAACGGCTCGTCGGGATGATCACGGTCGACGATGTCGTCCACATCATCCAGGAGGAAGCGGGGGAGGACGCGCTGAAGCTCTCGGGCGCGGGCGATGGCGACATCAATGAGCCGATCCGCTTCACCGTGCGCACCCGCCTCATCTGGCTGGTGGTCAATCTCGGGACGGCGATGGTCGCGGCCTCGGTCGTCGGCCTGTTCGACGACGAGATCGCGCGCTACGCCATATTGGCGGCGCTTATGGGCATCGTCTCGGGGATGGGCGGCAATGCCGGCACCCAGACCCTCGCCGTGGTGGTGCGCGCGCTGGCGACCAACCAGCTCACCACGTCCAACACGGTGCGGATGATCGGCCGCGAGTTCAAGATCGCTCTGTCCAACGGGCTGCTGCTCGGCATCCTGATCGGCGCCGGCTCATGGCTGCTCTACGGCCGCGCGGATCTCGCGCTGGTGTTCGGCGCCGCCATCCTGATCAACAATCTGGTCGCCGGCCTCGCCGGCGTGCTGATCCCGGTCGCGCTCGATCGGGCGAACATCGATCCCGCCGTCTCCTCGGCGGTGTTCGTGACGATGTGCACCGATTGCATGGGCTTCTTCTCTTTCCTCGGCCTCGCCGCGCTCTTCCATCTGCATTGAGGGTCCCGTCCTCCCGACTTTCGCGAGGTGGCGGTCGGGACCGGCCCGTCTTGCGCCGCACCGCCATACCGACCACATCCCGCGCATGGCGCTTCACATCACCAAGGTCGCGGTCGGCTGCTCCAGCCTGGAGGTGCTGCGCACGCGGATCGCGGCGCATGCCGAGAATGAGGTCGCGCGCGTGCACACCCGGTTCCGGCCCAAGCGGGCCGACGAGCTGATCGGCGGATCGCTTTACTGGATCATCGCGAGCCGGCTCGTCGCGCGGCAGCGCATCACCGGCTTCGGCGAGACGGCGGACGGCCGCAAATGCGTGATCCAGCTCGATCCCCGGCTGGTTCCCGTGATGCCGCAGCCGCGGCGCATCCATCAGGGCTGGCGCTATCTCGAGGCGGCGGATGCGCCGCAGGACCTCGATGGCGCGGGCGATCTTTCCGCCCTGCCTGCGGCCATGGCCGGCGAACTGGCGAGCCTCGGGTTGATCTGACGCTTGCATGGGCCACGCGCTGCGGCGATGACGGCACCATGACGGAAAACGATATCGCGCTCGCCCATCGCCTGGCCGATGCCGCCGCCGCCGCGATCCGGCCTTTCTTCCGTGCCCGCTTCACCTTGGAGGCGAAGGCGGACGCCTCGCCGGTGACGCAGGCCGACCGCGCCTCCGAAGCGGCGATGCGGGCGATCCTGTCCCAGCAGCGGCCGCATGACGGCATCATCGGCGAGGAATATGGTGCGGAGCGGCCGCAGGCGGAGCGCGTCTGGGTACTCGATCCGATCGACGGTACGCGCAGCTTCGTCGCCGGCCGCCCGACCTTCGGCACGCTGATCGCGCTGATGGAGGCCGGCCGGCCGGTGCTCGGCATCATCAACCAGCCGATCGCGAACGAGCGCTGGGTCGGCGCCAAGGGGCGGCCGACGACGCTGAACGGCGCCCCGGCGCGGACCCGGCCCTGCGCCGCGCTCGCCGCGGCGCATCTCGCCACCACCGGTCCGCTCCACTTCAGCGCCGAGGAAAAGGCCCGCTTCGACGCGCTCGGCGCCGCCTCGCGCGACATTCTCTGGGGCGGCGACTGCTATAATTATGCGCTGCTGGCGAGCGGCCACCTCGATCTCGTCGCCGAGGCGGGGCTCAAGCTCTATGATCTCGCCGCGCTCGTCCCCGTGGTTGAGGGCGCCGGCGGGCGCATGTGTGACTGGCGGGGCGCGCCGCTCACCGCCGAGAGCGACGGGCGCGTGCTGGCCGCCGGCGATCCCGGGTTGGTCGAGGCGGCGCTGAAGGCGCTGGGCGCCTGAAGCTGCCGGTGCGGGGCGGACCGAGTCACAGGTCCAGCGCCATCACATGGTCGATGAACGGCACGTCGCCGACCATGAAGCGCTGCTCGCCGATGCGCCGGAAGCCGAGCCGCGCGTAGAAGGCCCGGGCGGCCGGATTCCTCTCATAGACGCTGAGCAGCATGCGGGTGGCGCCGCGGTCGCGCGCCTCGGCCACCGCCGCTTCCATCAGCGCGCGGCCGTGGCCGCCGCCCTTCCAGTTGGAAAGCAGGTAGATGCGCTTGAGCTCGATGTCGCCGGGCGCGAGCGGCACGTCGGCCGACGCCGGCGTCAGCATGGCGAAGCCCACCGGTGTGCCAACCGGCGATTCGAGGATCCACAGGGCATTGGCGGGGTCGGCCAGCGCCGCCCGATAGGCCGTCTCGCTGTGGTTGGCGTCCATATGCGCCCGGATCGCCTCGAACGGATGGTCCTCCGCGAAGCTGTCGAGGAAGGTGGCGGCCGCCAGCATCGACAGCTTGGCCGCGTCGCCGGCGTCGGCGCGGCGGATCGGCAGGGTCGCGCGGCTCATGCGATGGCGTCCGGCCCCAGCGCGGGATCGAGATCGCGCGGGCGCACGAAGCGCGTGATGCGCCCGCCGCCCGGCCGGATGTCGGCCCAATGCGCCACGTCGAACTGTAGCTCGGCGAGGCTGGCGGTCGGGAACTTCTCCTCCACCCGGTCGCGCGCGGAGTCGTCGTGGCGATCGGGCACGAGCAGCAGGATCAGCTCCTCCATCCCCGGATTGTGACCGCTGAGCAGCAGGCTCTCGGCTTGGTCCGGCGTTTCCTGCACGACATCGAGCAGCGTCGAGGCGGAGGCGAGATAGACGCGCCGGTCGAGCTGCGGATCGAGCACGCGGCCATAGCCCTGCCAGATTTCCCCGAGCGTCTCGGTGACGCGCAGCGCCGGCGAGGCGACGACATGATCGAAGCGCAGGCCGAGATCGCGCATGTGCCGCCCCATCGCCCGCGCCGCGCGATGGCCCTTGGCGTTGAGCGGGCGGTCGAAATCGCGTGAGACCGGATCGTCCCAGCCCGACTTGGCGTGGCGGAGCAACGTCAGCCGCTTCATCTGATCCCCGGAGTCTCCTGTCCGATGTCCTGATGCCGGAATTGCGTGTCGGAAGAAAGGCGCGCCGCGACCATTTTTACCGCCTCGTCGAGCGGTACCCGCCGGATCGGCACGCCGTCGGGAAAGGCGTCGAGCAGGCGCGAGGGCATGGCCGCGGAGAGCAGCACGAAGAGGCCGCTGTCCTCCGCCCGGCGGATCAGCCGGCCGAATGCCTGGGCGAGGCGCGCACGGACGATGCCGTCATCGAACGCGCTGCCCCCGCCGGCCGCGCGGCGGGCGGCGTGGAGCACCGTGGGGCGCGGCCAGGGCACCCCTTCCATGATGACGAGGCGAAGCGAATCGCCCGGCACGTCGACGCCGTCGCGCAGCGCGTCGGTGCCGAGCAGGCTGGCGCGCGGATCGTCGCGAAAGATATCGACCAGCGTGCCGGTATCGATCGGATCGACATGCTGGGCGTGGAGCGGCAGGCCGCCGCGCGCCAGCCGGTCGGCGATCCGCGCGTGCACCGCCTTGAGCCGCTGGATCGCGGTGAACAGGCCGAGCGCGCCGCCGCCCGCCGCCTCGATCAGGCGGCCATAGGCGCCGGCGAGCGCGGGCAGGTCACCGCGTTTCAGGTCGGTGACGATCAGCACCTCGGAGCGCGTCCGATAGTCGAACGGGCTCGGCGCCTCGAAGCGGCGGACAGGCGCGTCGAGATGGATCGCCCCGCTGCGCGCCTCGGCATGGTCCCAGCCGCCGGCGCCCTTCAGCGTCGCCGAGGTGACGACGAGGCCCTGCGCCGGCTGGAGCACGGTTTCCGCCAGCGGCCGGGTGGGATCGAGCCAGCGGCGATGCAGCCCGATATCGAGCTCGCGCCCCTCGACGCGGTCCACCGCCAGCCAGTCGACGAAATCGGGATCCGCCGGTCCGCCGAGCCGCGCGAGCAGGGCGATCCAGGCGGCGAGCGTGCGCGAGCGGTTGGCAAGGCCGGACAGCGCGCCGTCGACGCGCGCGCGGGCCTGTCCGTCGAGCCAGTCCGGTCCGTCCTCGAGCAGCGCCTCCAGCCGCTGGCGCAAGCGCGCGAGCGGACGGACCAGCGATTCCAGCGCCGCCGCCGCGGGCGCCGCCGCCTCGATCAGCGCGCCCTCGAGCTCGGCGGCCTCGGTTTCGAGGCCGTAGCCCGCATCCTGTGCGCTCGCCCGCGCGAACACCGTGGCGCGTACCGCGGCGAGCAGCGCCTCGATCGGTCCCGAAGGCGCGTCTTCGGCGACGCGGCCGAGCCAGCCGTCGGCAGGCAGCGCCCGAGCCGCCTCGATCGCCGCCTCGATCGCGAGCGCCCCTTCGTCGTCATAGGAGGCCACGTCGGAAAGCCGCGCCGAAAGCCCGCGGCGGCGGCCTCGGGAGCGGCTCTCCGGGCCGATGATCCAGCGCCTGAGCTCGATCGCTTCCTGGCCGGAGAGAATCGCGGCGAAGGTCGAATCGGCGGCGTCGAACAGGTGATGCCCCTCGTCGAACACGATCCTGTCGAGCGGCCGGCCCTCGGCGCGACGCCGTTCGGCGAGCAGCATGACGAGTGCATGGTTGGCGATCACCAGCTCCGCTCCCTCGGCGGCGCGCACCGAGCGCTCGATGAAGCAGCGGCGATAATGCGGGCAGCCGGCGTAGACGCATTCGCCGCGCCGGTCGGTGAGCGCAGTGGCGCCGGCCCGGCGGAACAGCGTCGGCAGCCAGCCGGGCAGATCGCCGCCCACCATGTCGCCGTCGCGCGTATAGGCCGCCCAGCGCGCGACGAGCTGCGCCAGGATCGCCGCGCGGTTCTGGAAGCCGCCCTGCAGCGCATCCTCGAGGTTGAGCAGGCAGAGGTAGTTTTCGCGGCCCTTGCGCACCACCACCTTCTCGCGCCGCATCACGGGATGCGGAAAGACGCGTTCCGCCTCGCGGTCGAGCTGGCGCTGCAGCGCCTTGGTGTAGGTGGAGATCCAGACGGTGCCGCCGGCCCGCTCCGCCCAGAGCGAGGCGGGGGCGAGATAGCCCAGCGTCTTGCCGATGCCGGTGCCGGCCTGGGCGAGCAGCATGTTCGGCCGCCCTTCGGCGGGCCGTGGGGCGAAGACCGGCGCGACGGCGCCCGCATAGGCGCGCTGCCCCTCGCGCGGTTCGGCGCCGCTGCCGACCAGCGCCGCCAGCCGCTCCAGGCATTCCTCCTCGTCAAGGCGGATCGGGCGCGGCTCCGGGCGGGGCGCGGCGTCGTCCCATTCGGGGAGCTTCGAGAACAGCCAGCGCTCGGCCTCGCGGGGACGGGGGATGCGCTCGGCGACGCTGGCGGCCCAGGGCCAGCGCAGCCGGAACAGGCTCTGCGCGGCGGTCCAGGCGCCCTCCCGCTCCAGCCATAGCGGATCGGCGAGCCGATCGAGCAGGGCGGCCGCGGCGCGGATCAGGAAAGGCGCCGCTTCCGCATCGCTCGCCGGCGGCTCGAGGTCGAGCGCGCGCGCCAGGCCGCGCGGCGTCGGCACGGCGAAGCGCGCGGGATGGACGAAGGCGAACAGCTCGAGCAGGTCGAGGCCGGAAATCTCGCCATAGCCGAGCCGGGCGCCGATCATCGGCGCGTTCAAGAGAACCATCGGCGTCTCGGCCGCGCGGGCGATCGCCTCGCCGCGCTGCACCTCGCGCACAGGGCCGTCGCCGCTCGCGATCCAGATGCCGCCATGTGTCGCGTGCAGCGCGGGAAAGGGCAGCGGCGTCTCGGTCACGTCTCGTCCTGGCGGGATCAGCGCCGCCGCAGCGCCTCGACGAAGGCGGCGGCGTCGGGCAGCCGATCGAAATGGATGTTGCCGTCGATATCGGCGGCCGGATCGCCGGGCACAAGCACCATCATCGCATGGCCGCGGCCGCGCGCGTTGACGCTGCCGAGATGGCCGCCGAGCACGCGGCGCCGATCGATCTCCATCAGCGGCGCGGCCATCCACGGCAGCGACCAGATTACGCGCCGGTCCGTCACGGTGAGGCGGATGAACGGCGCGCGCAGGAGGCCGAGCGCGAAGCCGGGATTGCGCCGGATGACGATGGCGGCGATGCCGGCGGCAAGCGCGGCCATCACCGCCGTCGCGCTCAGCGCGAAGACAAGCATGCCGGTGGTGCTCGGCGCCGGCCACCAGATCGCCCAGAGGATGACGAGCGAGGAGAAGATCTGCGGCGAGATGAAGGCGAGGAAGGTGAAGGTGCCGGTCGGCAACGCCATGAGCCCGGGCCGTGCGACATAGAGCGTCCGCTCCGGAATCGCTTCCATCCGCCGGACGAGGGGAATGGGAAGCCGGGCCTGGCCATCGCGCATGGGGCGCCTCCGCTACGCATCACCGCGGCGCATCGGCCGCTTCCGGCCGGCTCGATCCGCGCCTGGGCGGAGGGCCGCAGCCGGTACGGCGGCAGCAGCCGGGCAAAAGCGCTTTCCAGCGCCGCCGCCCTTGCTCTAAGGCCGCGGCACAAGACTATTCGAGACTAGAACAAATGGCAAACGACGATTCCCTCCGCGCCGCCGCGCTCGTCAGCAAGGCCTGGCCCTATGAGGAAGCGCGCAAGCTCCTCAAGCGCTATCCGAACGGTGCGCCGGCGAAGGGCCATGTGCTGTTCGAGACCGGCTACGGCCCTTCGGGCCTGCCGCACATCGGCACCTTCAACGAGGTGCTGCGCACGACGATGGTGCGCCGCGCCTATGAAGCGATGTCCGACGTGCCGACCCGCCTGATCGCTTTCTCCGACGATATGGACGGGCTCCGCAAGGTGCCGGACAACGTGCCCAACCAGGCGATGCTGGCCGAGCATATCGGCCGTCCGCTCACTCGCATTCCCGATCCGTTCGGCAAGTATGAGAGCTTCGCGCATCACAACAACGCGATGCTCCGCGCCTTCCTCGATCGCTTCGGCTTCGACTATGAGTTCGCCTCCTCGACCGACTATTATGCGAGCGGCCGCTTCGATGAGGCGCTGAAGGGCGTGCTGCGCCACTATGACGCGATCATGGCCGTGATGCTGCCGACCTTGCGCAAGGAACGGCAGGCGACCTATTCGCCGGTGCTGCCGATCAGCCGGAAGTCCGGAATCGTCCTTCAGGTGCCGGTCGAGGTGGTCGATGCCGATGCCGGCCTGGTGCGCTTCGAGGATGAGGGCGAGACGATCGTCCAGTCTGTCCTGGGCGGGCAGGCCAAGCTGCAGTGGAAGGTCGACTGGGCGATGCGCTGGGTCGCGCTCGACGTCGATTACGAGATGTCGGGCAAGGACCTCATCGATTCGACGATCCAGTCCGGCAAGATCGCGCGCGTGCTCGGCGGGCGCCCGCCGGAGGGCTTCAACTACGAGATGTTCCTCGACGAGAAGGGCGAGAAGATCTCCAAGTCCAAGGGCAACGGGCTCAGCCTCGAGCAGTGGCTGACCTATGGGCCGGAGGAGAGCCTCGCCTTCTACGCCTATCGCGAGCCCAAGAAGGCCAAGCAGCTCCACATGGGCGTGATCCCGCGCGCGATCGACGAATATTGGCAGTTCCGCGGCAATTATCCCGGCCAGCCGATCGAGCAGAAGCTCGGCAACCCGGTGCACCATATCCACAATGGCGCGGTGCCGGCCGAGACGCTGCCGATCAGCTTCGGTCTGCTCCTCAACCTCGTCGGCGTGCTCGGCGAGGCGGACCGCGGCATCATCTGGGGCTATCTGCGCAACTATGTGCCCGATGCGAGCCCGGAAGCCTATCCGGCGCTCGACCGGCTGATCGAGCATGCCATCGCCTATCACCGCGATTTCATCGCCCCGACGCTGAGCCGGCGGAAGCCCGACGTCGCGGAAGCCGCCGCGCTCGCCGATCTCGATGCCCGCCTCGCCGCGCTGCCGCCCGGCGCCGATGCCGAGGCGATCCAGTTCGAGGTCTACGAAGCCGGCAAGGCGCATGGCTTCGAGAATCTGCGCGATTGGTTCAAGGCGCTCTACGAGACGCTGCTCGGCTCCTCGCAGGGCCCGCGCATGGGCAGCTTCATCGCGCTCTACGGAATCGGGAACACGCGGCGGCTGATCGCCGAGGCGCTGGGCTGAAGCCGACGCCGCGCCGTCGCCCCTCGCGAAAGCGGGGAGCGATGACCTGGGGTGTCCGCTACTTTCCGCCCGCCTTCACCCAGGCGTCGATCTTGCTCTCCAGCACGGTCATCGGCAGCGCCCCGGTGTTCAGCACCTGATCGTGGAACCGGCGCGGATCGAAGCGGGCGCCGAGCGCCTTTTCGGCCGCGGTGCGTTCCTTGCGGATGGTCAGCTGGCCGATCTTGTAGGCGAGCGCCTGGCCCGGAATCGCGATGTAACGCTCGACCTCCGCCGTCGCATCGGTCGGCGACATGGGCGAGTTGTCGAGCATATATTGGATCGATTGGTCGCGCGTCCATCCCATCGAATGGATGCCGCTGTCCACCACCAGGCGCATCGCCCGCAGCATCTCGTCGGATAGGCCGCCCATGCGCTGGTAGGGATCGGTCTCCATGCCGAGCTCCTTCCACAGCGATTCGGCGTAGAGCGCCCAGCCCTCGACGAAGGCGGTGTTGCCGCCGAAGCGCATGAAGGCCGGCAGATCGGCATTTTCCTGCGCGAGGCTGATCTGGAAATGATGCCCCGGCACCGCCTCGTGAAGATAGAGCGTCTCCATGTCCCATTTGTAGCGGGAGGGCAGGTCGTAGCCGTTATAGTAGAAGACGCCGGGCCGCGATCCGTCCGGCGTGCCCTGCTCGTAGGAGCCGCCGGCCTCGGTCTTCTCCTTATATTCGGGCACCGGACGGATCACGAGCGGCGTCTTGGGGATCACCGAGAATTGCGAGGGGATGGCGGTGTCGACGCGTTTGCCGATGGCGATATAGCCGTCGCGCAGCTCCTCCTTGCTCTTGGGCTTGAAGCGCGGATCGCTGCGCAGGAAAGCGAAGAAGGCCTTGAGATCGCCCTTGAAGCCGACCTGCCGCTTCACGGCCTCCATCTCGCGCGTGATCCGCGCCACCTCCTGCAGGCCGAGCGTGTGGACCTCGGCCGCGGTCATCGGCAGCGTGGTGTTCTGCTCGATCAGATAGGCGTAGAGCCGGTCGCCGCCCGGCATGCCGGAAAGGCCGACGCTGTCGCGCGCCGCGGGGAGATACTCGTTCTTCAGGAAATCGCGCATCCGCGCATAGGCGGGGAAGATGCCGTCGCGGATCATCGCGGCATATTCGGCGCGGAGCCGCGCCTGGTCCGCTGCCGGGATGGTCGCGGGAAACTGCGTTACCGGCTGGTAGAAGGTCGATCCTTCCACCCCCTGCTTCAGCTGCACGTCGAACTGCTCGATCATGTTGCGCACGACGAGCTTGGGCTGGACGACCCCGGTCTTCATCCCCTCCCGGAAGCGCGCGATCGCGCGGTCGAGATAGACGATGAACTCGCGATGGCGCTTCAGGTTGTTCTCATAGTCCGCGACGGTCTTGAACGGCGCGGCCCCGGTGCCGGAGGCGAGATCCGGATAGAGCGTCTGGATGCCGTAGAAATGGTCGAGCGGGCGGACCACGGTGAGCGCCAGCATCTCCGGCGTCAGGCCCTTGAGGTTGGTCTCGGTCTGCCATTTGAAGACGTCGTAGGCGATCTGGTCGGTCGGTGTGAGCCGCGACCGGTCGATCGCCGCGAGCCGCCGCAGATCATCCTCGCCCGCCGCGCGCTCGGCGTCGAAATAGGCGTCGCTGATCATATCGCCGAGATGGTCAGCATAGCGCAGGTCGCCGCGGAACAGCGCGGCGAGCGGATTGCGCCGCAGCATCGCCTCGTCGCTGTCGGCGAACAGCTGCTTCAGGGCGGCATCGGCGGTCATCGCGGGCGCGGCGGCAGGTTCAGGCGCGGCGGGCCGGGAAAGGGCCGCGGAGGGAAGGGCGAGGAGGCTTGCGGCGCTCGCGAGCAGCAGGGGACGGAAGGACATGGGATACTCCGAAGGAGGACATGCCCCTGTCCTAATTGGCCAACACAGTTGCGACAAGGCGCCCGGATCGCGCGATCCGGGCGCCTGTCCGATCGTGTCGGCCGGCGATGCCTTACCAGAAGAAATCGCGATGGACCTCGATCACGCGGCCCGAACGGACGTTCACGAGCACCACGTCGTTGCCGTAGCGCACCCAGCGCAGCGGGCCGGAGACGCGGCGCAGGCGATAGGTCCAGGGATCGCTGATCCAGTAGCGGCTGTGATAATAGACCGGCGCGAAGCGGTATCCGACGGTAACCGGCCGATAGGCGTAGCCGCGCGGGCCGACATAGGCGCCGCGGCGATAGACGTCGCGATGCGTCCGCCGATAGTCGCGCCAGTCCTCGCGATATTCGCGGCGCGCCTCGCGCACGTCGCGGCGCTGCTCGCGGATCGCCCGCGGATCCCCGCCGCGATAGGCGTTGTGGAGCTGGCGCTGCTCCTCGCGGATCATGTGGCGATCGTGGCGAAGCTCGCCCGCGGACTGGGCCGAGGCGATCGAGGGCGCTGCGGTGGCGGCCAGGAGGCCGAGAATAATCAACTTACGCATTTGTCTACTCCTCTGTCCGACGGCGCGTCCCATGGCGCCGTGTCCCCCTCGACCATCGATTCGCACGACTCGGCTGAACCGGGCGCGAATCCGATCGTCAGGAAACAGAAAGACGGGCGCCGGCGGAGGTTCCGGAACGACGACGGCCCGGAGCGCGCGTGGCGCCCCGGGCCGCTCCGCCTCGGGCAGGAAGGACGTGCCTACCAGAAGAAGGAATAGATGATGTCGGCGATCAGGCCCGTCCGGACGTCGACCAGCACCACGTCGTCATAGTAGCGGACCCACCGATAGGGGCCATAGACGGGCGGCAGGCGATAGGCCCAGGGATCGCTGATCCAGTAGGTCTGGCCGTAATACCAGGGGTCCAGCCGGTAGCCCGGCGACCAGCGGCGATAGGCATAGCCGCGCGGCGCATAATAGCGCGGCATGCGGTAGAGGTTGCGGTTGTAGCGGCGATAGCTCTGCCAGTCATAGCGGCGGTCGTTGCGCCAGCCATTGTCCCAGCGGCGGTCACGGTCGTCGCGCCAGCTCTGGCGGTTGTCGCGCCAGTCGCGATCGCGACGCCAGTCATGCCCGTTGCGGTCGCCGCGCCAGTCGCGATTGTCCCGGCCGTCGCGCCAGTCACGATTGTCCCGGCCGTCGCGGTCGCCACGCCAGTCGCGCCCGTTGCGGTCGTCGCGCCAGTCGCGATGGGTGCCCTGCCAGCTGCGATCGCCGGCGCGCGGGTCCGCGCCGCGGTCCGTGCGGTTGTCCTGCCAGCCGCGCCGCGCGTCGGGGGCGGGCAGCGTCCGGTTGGGCGTGGGCGTCGGGGCGCGGCGATCCTGCCATCCGCCGCCGGGACGCGGCTCGGGGCGATCGGGCCGGCCCTGGAAGGACGGCGCAGGCCGGTCGGGCATCGGCCGGCCGCCCGGCGCGCGGTCGGGGCCGCCGCGATCGGGGCCGCGATCGCCGCGGTGGTGCCATTGCTGGCGGTCGTTGTCGCCGGGCGCGGCAAGAGCCGGAACGGCGCTGGTCAAAAGCAGCATGGCAATCAGACTCTTGCGAATCATCGAAGGACTCCTGTCGGTAACGCGGCGTTCGGCCACGCTGGTCTCCGGATTACGCTCCGTGCACTGACATGACGCTGAATTGCTTCGTCAGCAATCCGACAGGATCGCTATTGCTTGGGAGGCGGCGCGGGCGGGGTGAGCGCCGGCACGGCATGGGCGGCGTCGACCGGATCGATTCCCGGCGGCGGCGCGGCGGCGATATCCTCCGCGCCGCTCGCCACCCGCGCGGCGCGGCGGATGGCCCGCCGGATGCGCGGATAGGTGCCGCAGCGGCAGATGTTGGTGATCGCCGCGTCGATCTCGGCATCGCTCGGATGAGGCGTGCGCGCGAGCAGTGCGGCCGCGGCCATGACCATGCCCGACTGGCAATAGCCGCATTGCGGCACGGCTTCCGCGACCCAGGCCTGCTGGACCGGGTGGCTGCGATCACGCGACAGCGCCTCGATCGTCGTCACGAAGCTGCCTTCGATCGCGGCGATCGGCACCTGGCAGCTGCGCACGGCATGGCCGTCGATGTGCACGGTGCAGGCGCCGCACAGGCCGGCGCCGCAGCCATATTTGGTGCCGGTGAGATTGGAGGCGTCGCGCAGCGCCCAGAGCAGCGGCGTCTCGGGGTCGAGCTGGTAATGGACGGGCTGGCCGTTCACCGTGAAACGCGTCATGCCCGGGATGTAGCGGAGCCGAATCGGCGACGCCAGCCGGGGAAAGGTCCTCGCGGCGCTTGAAAAAGCGGCGATCCGCTGCTATCGGGCCGCCTTCCGCCGCGGAACCGTTTCCGCGGTGACCCATTTGTACGCGGTGCGACTCGGATGGTCCGGCCATGTCGGCGGGCAGGGGCGCGGCGCCTTTGATCGGAGTGTGACGGACTTTATGCAAATCATCGTTCGCGACAACAATGTCGACCAGGCGCTGCGCGCCCTGAAGAAGAAGCTGCAGCGTGAGGGCGTCTATCGCGAGATGAAGCTGCGCCGTCATTATGAGAAGCCGTCGGAAAAGCGCGCCCGCGAGCGGGCCGCCGCGATCCGCCGCGCCCGCAAGCTGGAGCGCAAGCGGATGGAGCGCGACGGCGTCCGTTGAGCTTGATTGCCCGTTCCCGAACGGGCAGGGAGCCGACTGACTTCAACGATTAAGCGAGCCTCGATTCATGTCCGAAGTGACCGCCGTTCCGCTGCGTCCGATCGCCAAGGGCTCGCTCACCAAATTGTGGCTCGGCATCGGTCTGCTGATCGTGGTCGGCGTCGGTGCCGCTTATATGGGCACGGCCAAGCAGGTCGCCATGGCACAGCCGGCCTCCGAGTTCCTGGCCGCCAATGCCAGGAAGAGCGGTGTCGTCACCACCGCGTCCGGCCTGCAATATGAGGTGCTGAAGCCCGGCAAGGGGCCGCATCCCAAGCCGAGCGACATCGTCATCGTCAATTACGAAGGCCGGCTCGCCAACGGCGAGGCCTTCGATTCGAGCGCGCGCAGCGGCGGCCCGGCGACGCTGCCGGTAGGCGGGCTGATCCCCGGCTGGGTCGAGGGCATCCAGCTGATGCAGCCCGGCGCCAAGTACCGCTTCTGGATCCCGCCGGAGCTGGGTTATGGCCCGATGGGCGCCGGCCAGGGTGTCATTCCGCCCAACGCGCTGCTGATCTTCGACGTGGAGCTGCTCGCCACCGCGCCCGCCCCGCGCGGCATGGGCGGAATGCCCGGTGGCATGGAAGGCATGCCGGGCGGCCCCGAAGGCGCGCCGGTCCAGTAATATCCGCCGTCGCCCCTGCGCAGGCAGGGGCCCATGGCTCTCTCAACAGGGATGTGGCCGCGCTGGTGCGGCGGGCATAGCGTCGATTCCGGATAGGGCGGCGCGTTATTGGTCAGTTGACCGGTGCGTGACTCCAACCGTTCGCCCTTGAAGGGGAACGACCGCTTCACGTCATCTCAGTTGCCGCGGGACATCTGCGAAATCGCCGTCGCTGAGGTGACGAGAGATTTCCCTACGCCGCGGCCTCCGCGGCATTCTCCGATCTCTCCTCGAGCGCGACCTTGACCATCGCGACCACCGTGTCGGCGAGCGCGAGACCCAATATGCCGAACAGCGCGCCCATCAGCAGCTGCGCGCCGAGCACGAGCGCCGGGGCCAGGTCCACCGAGCGACGGTTCACGGTCGGCACGATGAGATAGCCGTCCACCGTCTGCACGATGAAATAGACGCCCGCCGCCCAGAGCCCGGTCTCGACGCCGGCCGAGAAGCCGACCAGCACGAGCAGCACGCCGGAAATGATCGCGCCGATATTGGGCAGGAAGGCGAGCACGCCGGTGAGGATGCCGAGCAGCGCCGCCATTGGCACGCCGCCCAGCATGAGCAGGAGCCAGGTGCCGACCCCCTCCACGGCCATGCCGGTCAGCCGTCCGGCCATCAGCCGGCGCAGCGTGAAGGCCATCCGCTCCGACGTGTGATAGAAGCTCGCGCGGCGGTCCATCGGCAGCATCCAGGCGAAGCCGCGCTCGTAGAGGCGTGGCTCGATGGCGATGAACACGCCGATGACGAGGATCATCGCAAGGCTGGAGATGGCGCCAAGCGCGGAGCCGACGGCGGAGGTGAGCTGGCCCACCGATCCCATCAGCTGCCGGCCGATCTCGTTGGCGGTGCCGGGGCCGATGAGCTTCATGGCCTGCGCCCAGGCGAAGATCCGCTCCACCTGGGTCTGCACCACCGTCCGCAGCGTATCGAACTGCGCGCCGATCGAGGACCCCGCGAAATAGAAGGTCCAGCCGAGGAAGGCGATCACCGCCAGGCAGACGATCAGCAGCCGCAGCCCGCGCGCGATCGGCAGGACCCGGCCGAGCAGCCGCGTTCCGCCGTCGAGCATCGTCGCGATCACCATGCCGCCGAGGATCAGCAGGATCGGCTGCGCCAGCATCCAGAGCAGCGCGATGGCGACGGCGAGGCCGATCCAGGCGGCCGCGCGGCGAAGCTCGCGCGTGACCATCGGATCCTGGAAATCGGACGGTCCCGGCTCCTCGACGTGGTGGCCGCCGTCGCTCATCCGGGCGTCCGTGCCGGGTGGAGGCTCGTGCCGGCGCGGCCGCTGCGCATCGCGGTGAACCAGCTGATCGGATTCCACCATTTGGACGTGCCGTCGAGCGAGAAGGTGATGAACTCGGCCCGGCCTCCCAGATTCTCGTAGGGCACCGGCCCGCCGAGGCCCTTCTCCTCCATCGGCACGCGGCTGTCCGCGGATTGATCGCGATTGTCGCCCATCAGGAAGACATGGCCCGCCGGAATGGTGATCGCCGGATAATAGTCCACCGCATAGTTGCCGAGGTCGATCGTGTCGTAGGTGCGGCCGCCCGGCAGCGTCTCGCGCACGATCGGCAGCTGGCAATAGGGCTTGCCGTCCTCGCCGATCACGCGATGCGGCTCGAGCTGACCGGCGCAGGGCGAGTTGACGTCGATCGGGACGAGCCTCGGCGGCATCGCCACCCGCTTCACCGGCACGCCGTTGAGGATCACCGTGCCCCCCCGCATCTCCAGCCGGTCACCGGGCAGGCCGATCACGCGCTTGATATAGTCGCTGTTCTGGTCGACCGGCTTCACGATGACGATGTCGCCGCGTTCCGGCAGGCGGCCGAACAGCCGCCCGTGGATGAAGGGCAGCACGTGGAAGCTGGGCGAGACGTAGGACCAGCCATAGGGATATTTGGTCACCACCAGCCGGTCGCCGGTCAGCAGCGTCGGCATCATCGATTCGGACGGGATGTAGAAGGGCTTGGCGACGAAGCTGTGGAAGCCGAGCACGGCCAGCACCAGCCAGAAGATGCCCTTCGCCTCGGCCCACCAGTCGGTGCCGCTTTCCTTGGGCCTGGTCTGCGGTGTCGGGGGAGGGGTGGGGGATTGGGTGATTTCGACAGTCCGATCGCTCACGCGATCATCTCCTTACAGACTTCAAAGCGGGCGCGCATAGAGGATGACGAACGCCTGCGCCCAGGGATGATCGTCGGTCAGCGTCACATGCACCTCCACGGCGTGGCCCGGCGGGGTGATGGCGTCAAGCCTCTGCCGCGCCCCGCCGGTCAGCGCGAGCGTCGGCGCGCCGGATGCCATGTTCACAACACCGATATCCTTCATGAACACACCCTGACGGAAGCCGGTGCCGACCGCCTTCGAAAAGGCTTCCTTGGCGGCGAAGCGCTTGGCGTAGGTCGCCGCGCGGGTGAGGGTGCGGCGCTCGGCCTTGGCGCGCTCCGCATCGGTGAAGACGCGCCGGATGAAACGGTCGCCGAACCGGTCGAGCGAATGCTGGATCCGCTCGATGCTGCACAGGTCCGAGCCGATGCCGATGATCATGCGTCAAATCCTCCCTGTTCCCGGGAAGGCGCTCGTCCTCATCCTCATCTCGCCGCGTCCATCGCTTCGCGCATTCGGCGCACGCTCGTGTCGAGCCCTGTGAAGATCGCCTCGCCGATCAGGAAATGGCCGATGTTGAGCTCTGCGAGCTGCGGGATCGCCGCGATCGGGCCGACATTGTCGTAGGTGAGGCCGTGGCCGGCGTGCGGCTCGATGCCGTTCTTCGCGGCAAGCGCCGCGCCGTCCGCGATCCGGCGCAGCTCCGCGGCGCGCGCGGCGCCGTCGAGATGCGCATAGGCGCCGGTGTGGAATTCGACCACCGGGGCCTTGAGCCGTATCGCCGCCTCGATCTGGCGCGGATCGGGTTCGATGAACAGGCTCACCCGGATGCCGGCCTCGCCGAGCCTCGCGACGACGGGTGCGAGATGCGCGATCTGGCCGGCGGCTTCGAGCCCGCCCTCGGTGGTCCGCTCCTCGCGTCGCTCGGGTACGATGCAGGCGGCGTGCGGCCGGTGCGCGAGCGCGATCGCGAGCATCTCCTCGGTCGCCGCCATCTCCAGGTTGAGCGGGATGGCGAGCGCCGCCATCAGCCGGTCGATGTCGGCATCGGTGATGTGGCGCCGATCCTCGCGCAGATGCGCGGTGATGCCGTCGGCGCCCGCCTCGGCCGCCATGATCGCCGCGCGCAGCGGATCGGGATGCGGACCGCCGCGGGCATTGCGGATGGTGGCGACGTGATCGATGTTGACGCCGAGGCGCAGCTTGTGGGTCATGGGTCCGGTGCCGTGGCTGGAGGGCAGAGCGCGGCGGAGAGGATGTCGTAGGACAGGCCTTTGGCCTGCCAGATCTCACCGAAATCCACCGCCGCGCGGTTGGTGAGCAGGATGATCGCGGTCCCCGCGGAGGGCGCGAAGAAGTTGCGGATCTGGATGCCGCCGATCGCGCCGCGCCGCTCGACCAGGCCGATCGGCGCGGCACAGCCGGACAGCGCGACCGTGTAGCTCCAGGCGCCGAGCGCGGTCATGCCGATCGAGGGATCGCCCCGCCACATCTCCGTGCTCGCCGCCGGATCGAGCAGGCTGCCCATCATCAGGGCGCGGTCGATTCGCCAGATGTCCTCGGGGGTGCCGTACAGCCCCCCGGCCGCGCCATAGGCGCCGAGGTTGAGGCGGGGGCCGGGGCGGCCGCCCGCGTCGTAGCCCGGCACGGTCGCTGGCGAGTCGGGATGGGCCGGCGGGAACAGGCCGAACCGTTCGAGACCGAGCGGCGCGGCGAGGCGCTGCTGGACGAGGTCGCCATAGGCGCGGCCGGTTACGATCTGGAGGATGGCGCCGAGCACGAGATAGTCGCAATTATTATAATGGTAGCCGGTGCCCGGCACCGCGCGCGGGCGCCGTGCGCAATAGCCGGCGGCGCTGCGCATCGGGGAGGCCTGCGCGCCCTGTGCGCGATAGAAGGCGGGAATGCCTTGCGCGTCCTTCGGGCTGTCCTCGGGATCGGCAAGGCCGCTCATATGCTTGAGCAGCATGCGGATCGTGATCTGGCGGGCATAGGGGGAGGGCCAGGCCGGCCAATAGCGGCTCACCGGCGAATCGAGCGCGATCCTGCCCGCCGCGACCTCCTGCATGACGAGCAGCGCGGTGATCTGCTTGGTCAGGGAGGCGAGCCGCCAGACCGAATCGAGGCGCATCGGGACGCCGGGTGCCTCCTCGCCGATCGCCCGGGCATAGACGATCCCGTCGCCCGTTCCGACGAGCGCGATGCCGTCGAAATGCGCGGAGCGATGGGCGGATTCGATCAGGGGATCGAGCCGCCCGGCGAGCGTCGCCGCGGAAGCCGCGCCTGGAGCCAGCAGAGCCAGCAGCAGCGCGGCCAGCGGTTTCACGCCGGCTTGGCCCGGCTGCCCGGCTTGACCGGGGGGATCGCCGCGAGCTCGGGCGGCAACGCGTCGGCGCTGTAGGTCGGCACATCGAGCCGGATCAGCGGGAAGAAGGGCACGCCGAGATCGGCCCGGCCGTTCGATCGGTCGACCAGCGCGGCCGCGGCGATCACCCGGGCGCCGGTCCTCTCCACCGCGGCGATCGCCTCGCGCGAGGAAAGGCCGGTGGTGACCACGTCCTCCATCATCAGCACCAGCTGCCCCGGCTCCAGCCGAAAGCCCCGGCGCAGCTCGAACGTGCCTTCGGGCCGTTCCACGAACATCGCATCGATGCCGAGGGCGCGGCCCATCTCGTGGCCGGCGATGACGCCGCCCATCGCCGGGGAGACCACCGCATCGAGCCGCTCGATGATGTCGGCCGGGATCAGCGCGGCGAGCGCGGCGGCCAGCCGGGCGGCACGATCCGGGTTCATGAGCACGCGCGCGCACTGCAGGTAGCGCGGGCTGTGCAGCCCCGATGAGAGCAGGAAATGCCCTTCGAGAAGCGCCTCCGCCGCCCGGAATTCGGCGAGAACCTCCTCATTCGTCATGCGCATGTCCCTCCCGTCAGGCCGTGAGCCAGATAGGCCGACATTCCAGCGGCTTCAACGGGCCAAATTCCCTTGCCCGAGCGCTTGAGGCGTGCAAAAGCGCCCCCTATAAGGCGCCGGACTTGGATAGCCCTGAATGAGGCAGCCGTGCGTGCACGGCGTAAACGGGGGTGAGATGAAGACGTTGAAAACCTTGCTCTTGACGCTGGCGGCGATGCCGGCGGCTGCGATGGCTCAGGATGCGGCCGCGGGCAGTGCCGCCGCTGCGCCGGCCGCTCCCGCGCCGCAGCTCTACGCGCCGACGCCCGGCATCGGCCAGCCGATTCCCGGCTCGACCGGCATTCAGCCGCAGGTCACCGAGCTCGGCAAGCAGGCGCTCTGGATGCATGACGCGCTGCTGATGCCGATCATCACCGCGATCAGCGTCTTCGTGCTCCTGCTGCTGCTCTGGGTGATGTTCCGCTATCGCAAGGGCGCCAATCCGGTGCCGTCCAGGACCTCGCATAATACGCTGATCGAGGTGATCTGGACGCTCGTTCCCGTGCTCATCCTGCTGGTGATCGCGGTTCCCTCGATCAAGCTGATCGCCGCGCAATATGATACGCCCAAGGCCGATCTCACCGTGAAGGTGATCGGTCACCAGTGGTACTGGTCGTACCAGTATCCGGACAATGGCGATTTCGAGATCGTCTCCAACATCCTGTCGGACGAGGAAGACAAGAAGCGCGGCGAACCCCGTCTGCTCGGCGTCGATGAGCGCATGGTCGTGCCTGCGGGCAAGGTCATCAAGGTGCTCACCACCTCCGACGACGTGATCCACAGCTTCGCGGTGCCCGCCTTCTGGACGAAGATCGATGCGGTCCCGGGCCGGGTGAACGAGACCTGGTTCAAGGTCGATCGCCCCGGCGTCTATTATGGCCAGTGCTCGGAGCTGTGCGGCGCCAAGCACGGCTTCATGCCGATCGCGGTCGAGGTCGTGACCCCGGCGCAGTTCGCCCAGTGGGTGGCGAGCAAGGGCGGCACGATGCCGGGCGCCAAGCCGGCCGAGCCCGCCGCCGCCGCGCCGGCCGCTTCGTCCGCTGCCGCGGCGTCGCCGGCCGTCCCGGCCCCGGCTGCCGACGGCACCGCCGAGAAGCCGGCCACCACATCGCAGCCCGCGACGCAGAACACCACGCCCCCGGCGCAGAACTAAGGCTCGTTCCGATGACCGATACGACAGCAACCGCAGCCCATTTCCAGGCGCACGAAGAACATGGGCATCATCATGATGCGGATCATAAGCCGGGCTTCTTCGCGCGCTGGTTCATGTCCACGAACCACAAGGACATCGGCACGCTCTATCTGATCTTCGCGATCTGCGCCGGAATCATCGGCGGCACCATCTCGGGCATGATGCGTATCGAGCTCGCGCATCCGGGGATCCAGTATCTGAACCACTGGGCCGGCGTCGTGAGCCCGACCGATCCTGCGGCGCTGCATCTGTGGAACGTGCTCATCACCGCGCACGGCCTCATCATGGTGTTCTTCATGGTGATGCCGGCGATGATCGGCGGCTTCGGCAACTGGTTCGTGCCGATCATGATCGGCGCGCCGGACATGGCGTTCCCGCGGATGAACAACATCAGCTTCTGGCTGCTGATCCCGGCCTTCGCGCTGCTGCTCGGCTCGACCTTCGTGTCCGGCGGCACGGCGAACGGCGCGGGCACGGGCTGGACGGTCTACGCCCCGCTCTCGACGAGCGGCTCGGCCGGGCCGGCGGTCGACATGGCGATCCTCTCGCTCCACCTCGCGGGCGCGAGCTCGATCCTCGGCGCGATCAACTTCATCACCACCATCTTCAACATGCGCGCGCCGGGCATGACCCTGCACAAGATGCCGCTGTTCGTGTGGTCGGTGCTGGTCACCGCCTTCCTGCTGCTGCTCGCGCTGCCGGTGCTCGCCGCGGCGATCACGATGCTGCTCACCGATCGCAACTTCGGCACCACCTTCTATGACGCGGCCGGTGGCGGCAATCCGATCCTCTACCAGCACCTCTTCTGGTTCTTCGGCCATCCCGAGGTGTACATCATGATCCTGCCGGGCTTCGGCATGATCAGCCAGATCGTCTCCACCTTCAGCCGCAAGCCGGTGTTCGGTTATCTCGGTATGGCCTATGCCATGGTCGCGATCGGCGTCGTCGGCTTCGTCGTGTGGGCGCACCACATGTACACGACCGGCCTTTCGGTCGACACGAAGATGTATTTCACCGCTGCGACGATGGTCATCGCGGTGCCGACCGGCATCAAGATCTTCTCGTGGATCGCGACGATGTGGGGCGGCAGCCTCACCTTCAAGACCCCGATGGTCTGGGCGCTCGGCTTCATCTTCATGTTCACCGTCGGCGGCGTGACGGGCGTCGTGCTCTCCAACGGCGGCATCGACAATTATATGCAGGACACCTACTACGTCGTGGCGCACTTCCACTATGTGCTCAGCCTCGGCGCCGTGTTCTCGCTGTTTGCGGGCTTCTACTACTGGTTCCCGAAGATGTCGGGGAAGATGTACAACGAGTTCCTCGGCCAGCTCCACTTCTGGGTGTTCTTCATCGGCGTGAATATGCTGTTCTTCCCGATGCACTTCCTGGGCCTCGACGGCATGCCGCGCCGCTATCCGGATTATCCGGACGCCTATGAGCATTGGAACGCGTTCGCGTCCCACGGCTATGAGGTGATGGCCGCGGGCATGGCGATCTTCTTCGTCAACCTGGTCTGGTCGCTCCTGGCGGGCAAGAAGGCGCCCGACAATCCCTGGGGCGAGGGCGCGACCACGCTGGAGTGGACGCTGTCCAGCCCGCCGCCCTATCACCAGTTCGAGACGCTGCCGGTGATCGCCGACGATCACCGTCACTGAGGAACGAAAGGACCGCCGGCCGGCCCGCCGCTGCGACGGAACCGTCGGAGCGGCGGCGGCATTGGGGCGGAATGAAGAAGACGATGGCAAGCAAGGCGTATCTGACGGCGGGCGCGGCTACGGCGGACTGGCGCGATTTCCTCGCGCTCACCAAGCCGCGCGTGATGACCCTCGTCGTGTTCACCGGTCTGTGCGGGCTTCTCGCCGCGCCGCAATCCATCCATCCGGTGCTGGGCTTCACCGCGGTGCTCTGCATCGCGCTCGGCGCCGGCGCCGCGGGCGCGCTCAACCAATGGTATGAGGCGGATATCGACGCGGTGATGCGGCGGACCGCCGGGCGGCCGCTGCCGGCCGGTCGGATGGACCGCCAGTCGGCGCTGCACTTCGGCGTCGGCCTCGGCGCCTTCTCGGTGATCCTGCTCGGCCTTGCCGTGAACATCCTCTCGGCTGCGATCCTCGCCGTCTCGATCCTCTTCTATGTTCTGGTCTACACCGTCTGGCTCAAGCGCCGGACGCCGCAGAACATCGTCATCGGCGGTGCCGCGGGCGCCTTTCCGCCGCTGATCGGCTGGGCGGCCGCGACGGGGCGGATCGAGACGCTGCCCGTGCTGCTGTTCGCGCTCGTCTTCTTGTGGACGCCGCCGCATTTCTGGTCGCTGTCGCTGTTCGTGCGCTCCGATTATGTCGCGGCGGGCGTGCCGATGATGTCGGTGGTCGCCGGGCCGAGGACGACGCGCCTGCAGGTGTTCCTCTACACGCTGCCGATGGTCGCGGTGGCGCTGGCACCCTGGGCGCTCGGCCTCGCCGGCGCGCTCTATGGCGTCGCCTCGCTCGTCCTCAACGCGATCTTCCTCGTGCTGGCCGTCCGCGTGATGCTCAGCCGTGAAACCGATCCGGCGAAGATGAAGGCGGAAAAGCGCATGTTCGCCTATTCCGTCCTCTATCTGTTCGCGCTGTTCGGCATGCTCGTCGCCGATCGGATGGTCGCGTGACCGGGGACGAGGAGATTCGCCGCCGCCAGCGCGCGCGGGCGACCGTGATGGCGCTGGTGCTGGGCGCGCTGGTGGTCCTGTTCTTCGCCATCTCGATCGTGAAGATGAGCTGATGACGGCGCTCGCCTATCGCAACCGCCGCGTCGGCCTGATCGCGCTGCTCATCGTCCTCGCGATGATCGGTCTCGGCTTCGCGAGCGTGCCGCTCTATCGCATTTTCTGCGAGGCGACGGGTTTCGACGGCACCACCCAGCGGGCCGCATCCGACGATGCGCCGGGCGCCACCGGCCTCATCATCTCGGTGCGCTTCGACGCCAATGTCACGCCCGGCATGGGCTGGACGTTCGCGCCGGAGCAGGAGACCGAACGCGTCGCCGTCGGCGCGCGCGAGATGGCGTTCTTCACCGCCACCAACACCACCGATCACCCGATCACCGGCAGCGCGACGTTCAACGTGACGCCGACGCAGGCGGGGCAGTATTTCACCAAGATCCAGTGCTTCTGCTTCACGGAGCAGACGCTGCAGCCCGGAGAGACGGTGCGGATGCCGGTCGTCTACTATGTCGACCCGGCCTTCGCGACGGACAAGGACACCAAGAAAATCCCGGAGATCACGCTCTCCTACACCTTCTATCCTGTGGACCAGTCGAAAGCGCGCGGCTAGAGAGGCCGCGAGACAGTTGAGGGGCAGAGAATGGCCGGCGCCAAGAATCACGATTATCACATCCTATCGCCCAGTCCCTGGCCGCTGATCGGCTCGCTCTCGGCCGGCGTCATGGCGGCCGGCGGCATCATGTGGATGCACAGCGCGGCCTATGGCGGCTGGGTGTTCATCCTCGGCCTGCTCGGCGTGCTCTTCACCATGTACAGCTGGTGGGGCGACGTGATCCGTGAGGCGCATCGCGGCGATCACACGCCGGTCGTCCAGCTCCACCTGCGCTACGGCATGATCCTGTTCATCGCCTCGGAGGTGATGTTCTTCGTCGGCTGGTTCTGGGCCTGGTTCGATTTCTCGCTTTTCCCGTCCACCGTCGATGCGGTCGGCGGAGTCTGGCCGCCCAAGGGCGTCGAGGTGCTCGATCCCTTCGCCTTCCCGCTGCTCAACACGCTGATCCTGCTCTGCTCGGGCACCACCGTCACCTGGGCGCATCACGCGTTGCTCCACGGCGATCGCGAAGGGCTGAAGAAGGGCCTGTGGTGCACCATCCTCCTCGGCCTGCTCTTCTCCTCGATCCAGGCCTATGAATATGCCCATGCGCCCTTCGCCTTCAAAGGGCTGAACTACGGCGCCGCCTTCTTCATGGCGACGGGCTTCCATGGCTTCCACGTCATCGTCGGCACCATCTTCCTGACGGTCTGTCTGATCCGCGCCTATCGCGGCGATTTCACCCCGAAGCAGCATTTCGGCTTCGAGGCGGCCGCCTGGTACTGGCACTTCGTCGATGTCGTGTGGCTGTTCCTGTTCGTCTCCATCTATGTGTGGGGCGGCTGGGGCGCGCCGGTGCACGCCGGCTGATCCACGCGAACATCGCCGTGCGGTGCGTCCGCACGGCGCAGGAAAAGGCGGGCCGCGCGATCCAGCATCGCGCGGCCCGCATGCTTTTGCGCCGCAGGGCTGGACTTCGCGGCAGGCCGGAGTAGGGATCGCGCATGATCCGCGAGACCATCCGGTGACCGGGCCGTCCCCCCAATCGCCGCCGGCCATCCTGTCCGGGGTGAAAGGGCTTTGCCCGCGCTGCGCGGCGCCCACCTTGTTCGCCGGCCTGCTTGCCTTCTCCGCCCGCTGCCGTGCCTGCGGCCTCGATTATGATCAGTTCAACGTCGGCGACGGGCCGGCCGCCTTCCTGATCCTGATCGTCGGCGCGATCGTCACGGTGCTGGCGCTCAGCGTCGAGCTCGGCTTCAGCCCGCCCTGGTGGGTACATGTGCTGCTCTGGCTGCCGCTCACGCTGATGCTCACCATCGGCCTGCTCCGTGTCGCCAAGGGCGTGCTGCTCGCGCTGGAATACAAGAATCGCGCGCGCGAAGGCCGGCTGCTGGAGCCCGATCGATGAAGCGCCTTCCCGTGCTGCCCACGCTGCTCGTGCTGGTCGCGGTTGCGATCATGATCGGTCTCGGGGTCTGGCAGCTGCAGCGCGCCCGGTGGAAGGAAGGTCTGCTCGCCCATTATGCGGCGGCGCAAACGCTGCCGTCGATGGCCTTTCCGAGCGTGCCGGGGCCAGGCAGCGAGGAGATCCTCTTCCGCCGCGCCGGCGCTTTCTGCCTGGCGGTGACCGGCTGGAGCGCGCGCGCCGGCGAGAATCGCGCCGGTCAGCCGGGCTGGCGCCACCTCGCCGATTGCCGGCGCGGCGGCTCCGAAGGGCCGGGCATGCTCGTCGACATGGGCTGGTCGACCAGCGCCGCCGCGCCGGCCTGGAACGGCGGGCAGGTCAACGGCGTGATCGCGCCGGACAGCAAGCGCAAGATCATGCTGGTGTCGGACCGGGCGGCCCCCGGCCTCCAGCCGAGCGCGCCGCCGACGCCGGCGGACATCCCCAACAACCATCGCGCCTATGCGGTGCAATGGTTCCTCTTCGCCGCGGTCGCGCTCGTGATCTATGCGATCGCGTTGCGCCGGCGGACGGAGAAGCGCGAGGATTAACGGCCGATCCTTCCGCGGCCGCGCCGGCGATTGCCGCTCCCGGTGCCCCATGCCATAAGCCCGCGTCGGATCAGGGGGAGGGGGCATGGCGCGGCTCAAGGTCGATGGCGCGATATTCCGGGGCGGCGCCAATCTCTACGAAGGCGATCTCGCCGAGGTGCCCGCGCGCGCGCGCGCAATGGAGGCGCTGGGCTTCGACGGGCTGTTCACGCTGGATACCACGGTCGATCCCTTCCTCACCCTGCTGCTCGCCGCCGAGCACAGCCGCCGCGCCGAGCTGATCACCGGCGTCGCCATCGCGTTCGCCCGATCGCCGATGACGCTCGCGCTGCAGGCCTGGAATCTGCAGCGCTATTCGGGCGGACGCATGATCCTCGGCATCGGATCGCAGGTCCGCGCGCATATCGAGAAGCGCTTCTCGATGCCGTGGGGCCCGCCGGCGGCGAAGATGCGCGAGCTGGTGCTCGCGATCCGCGCCATCTGGGAATGCTGGGGCCGCGGCGCCAGGCTCGAGTTCCGCGGGCGCTATTATCAGCACAGCCTGATGACGCCGACCTTCAATCCCGGCCCCAACGACCAGCCCGATCCGAAAATCTATCTCGGCGCTCTCGGCCCGAAGATGGTCGAGGTCGCCGGCGAGGTCGCCGACGGGCTCTATTCCCATCCCTTCATCACCATCCCTTTCATGCGCGACGTGCAGCTGCCGGCGCTGCGTGCCGGCCTCGCCAAATCGGGCCGCCCGCTCGCCGCGTTCGACATGCCGGCGATGATCATGACGATCACCGGCGAGGACGATCGCGCCATCGCCGCGGCCGACCGCGCGATCCGCAAGCTGATCGCCTTCTACGGATCGACGCCTGCCTATCATTCGGTGCTGGAGCATCATGGCTGGCACGATCTCGGCCCCCGGCTCAACCGCATGTCGAAGGAAGGCCGCTGGGACGAGATGACCGGCCTCGTCACCGACGAGATCGTCGATGCCTTCGCGGTGAAGGGCCGGCCGGACGAGATTGCCGACCGCATCGCGGCGCGCTGCGGCGGCCTGATCGACCGCGTGACGCTCTACACCCCCTATGCGCTGCCGGACGAGGTGCTGCCGGCGATCGTGGCGGGCATCCAGGCGAACGAAGGCAAGCGGGCATAGGCGCTCGCCGCCCGTTCCGGGGCCGGTGCGACGAAGTCTTCGCGGCCCCGGAATCGGCGGATCGGCAGCTTATTCCGCCGCCTGGGCCAGTACGGGCGCGGCCGGTCCGATATACCGGCCGGGGAAGAAGCCGCTGAACATGCCGTCGTCGAAAGTCGGCACGCCGTTCACCATGGTGAGCCGCATCGGCGCCGGCGCCCGGCTGTAGCGATAGGTGCGCCCGCCTTCGCCGTCCGGCACGTCGTAGACCTTCACGTCCTTGCGCCGCTCGATCTCGTCGAGGTTGAACACCACGATGTCGGCATACTTGCCCACCTTGATCTCGCCCCGGTCGGTGAGGCCGAAATGGGCCGCGTTCTTGCCGGTGAGGATATGGATCGCCTCCTCGATCCTCAGTTCGCCGAGGTCGCGCACATATTTGGTGAGCAGCAGCACATTGTCGCCGATGCCGCAGAACATCTTGCCGTGCGCGCCGCTGTCGGTGTTCACCCCGATCGCCCGCGGATCGCGCAGCAGCGTGCGCATCGTCTCCTCGTGCCGATCCCAGTCGGAGAGCCGGAGCGTCGAATGGACGCCGTTGTCGAGCAGCCATTCGGCGAGCGCGTCGGAAGGATGGTCGATGCCGCGCTCGCGCATATAGGCCGCGAGCCGCACGCCCTTCGGCCCCGCGCCGGTCTCGCTTTCGAACAGCTCGATCGTCTCGGCATTGGCGAGCGGGGAATGGGGGAAGGTCTTGCCCCAGCTCTCGCGCGCCCGCGCCCGCCATTCGGCGCTTTCGAGCAACGCGAACTTCTCGTCCTCGCTCTTCGCCTCGATAATCTCGTTCCAGACATAGTTGTTCGATTGGGCGAAGGTCAGCGACGAGATGAAGCTGATCACGGTCGTGATCGAATTGACGCCGAAGCTGACCCACATGTCGTCGCGATTGTCCGCCTTGCGCTTCTCGTGCGCCGCCAGCGCGCCCGCGATCATCGGCGCCTGGAACTGGAGCGTCGGCACGCCGCCGGTCACCTGCACGCGCACGCCCGCTTCCCTGGCGAGCCTCGCGATCCGCTCGATCGAGGCAGCGCCGGTCATGCGCATGAAATAATCGACGATCACCTGCACGGTGCGGCCCGGATGGCGCGCGACGACGGCGAGGAGTGCGGCCCATTCCGCATCGTCCGCCTTCATCGAGGGCACCGGCCGGTCCTTCTTGTCATGATCGAGCAGGTTAGAGGAGAGGCCGAGCGCGCCGGCCTGAAGCGCGTCCTCGAGATGCGCGCACATCGCCTCGATCTCGGCGGGCGTCGCGGCGCGCTCCCAGGCGTCCATCCCCATCACCGCAAGGCGGATCGCGATGTGGCCGACGAAGGCGGCGTAGTTGACCGGGATCTTCACGTTGCGCTCGAGCGAGGCCTTGTACTCGCTCCACCTGCGCCAATCCCACGGCAGCAGATCGAGGAACGGCTTTTGCGGAATGTCCTCGAAGAAGGAGAAGATGTCGACCATCTCCTTGCGCACCGCCGGGTCGTCGTGGACCGGCGCCGCCGCGAAGCCGCAATTGCCGTTGATCGAGGTGGTGACGCCGTAGCCCGGCATCGGCTCCATCGTCGGCATCCACCACATCGGGCCGTCGAAATGGTTGTGCGTCTCGATGAACCCGGGCGTCACATAGCAGCCGCTCGCGTCGATCACTCGCTCGCGCCGCTCCGGCGCCAGATCCGGGCCGATCTGCGCGATGATGCCGTTGGCTATCCGCACGTCGGCCCGGAAAGGCGCGGCGCCGGTTCCGTCGACGATCATGCCGCCCTTGATCAGATAGCTTCTCTGCATCGCTTGCTCTTCCTCTCCTGCTCGCACGGCTTTGCCGCCGGCCGCGAGTCGCTGTCCGGCCCCATGTGGGACACAGGCTGTATATTACGTCAAGCCCGCTGCGGCCAGCGCGCCCGGTTCAGGGGCAGAGCACGGCACGTCCCACAAACTTGCCGTCGCGCAGGTCCATCAGCGTCTCGTTGGCGCGATCGAGCGGAAAGCGGCTCACCGGGATCGGCTCGATCCGGCCGGCGCGCACCAGCTCGATCAGCTCCCGGCACTCCTCGAGCGTGCCGACCAGATTGCCCACGATGCTGACTCCCTTGAGCGGGATCATCGCCAGCGACCAGGGCGCGAGATTGCCGAACAGGCCGACGAGCACGAGCGTGCCGCCCTTGGTCAGGATGTCGAAACCGAGCTGCGCGGTCGCCGGGCTGCCGACCAGATCGATGACCGAGAGGCAGGGCGATCCCACCGCCTGCTGCACCTGCGCCGCCGCGTCGGGCGCCGCGCCGTCGATCGCGGCCAGCGCCCCCGCCTCGATCGCCTTCTCCCGCTTCACCGGATCGATGTCGACGACGACGGCGCCGGCGCTGCCGAGCGCGCGCAGGATCTTGATCGCCATCAGCCCGAGCCCGCCCGCGCCGATCAGCACCACCGGCTGGCGCGCGATACGATCGCCGAGCTTGCGGATGGCGCTGTAGGTGGTGACGCCGGAGCAGGCATAGGGCGCGATCTCCGCCGGATCGAGATCGCCGATCGGCAGCAGGTAGCGCGCCTTGGGCACGCGCACATAATCGGCATAGCCACCGTCGCGGTGAACGCCGATGTTCGAGGCCTTGAGGCAGTAATTCTCCAGCCCCTCGTCGCAGACGGCGCAGTCGCCGCAGCCGATCCAGGGGAAGACGAGATAGGTGCCGCCGATCTCGACGCCGGTGGCGTCCGGGCCGATCGCCACCACCTCGCCCACCGTCTCGTGGCCGGGGGTCAGCGGCAGGGTGACGCCGCGGTCGCGCAGCGAGAGCTTGCGGTCGTGGCCGAGGTCATAGCCTCCCTCCCAGATATGGATGTCGCTGTGGCAGACGCCCGCCGCCTTCACCTTCACGATCACCTCGCTGCCCTCGGGCACCGGCGTGGGGCGCTCGAACAGCGCCAGCGGCTCACCGAATTCGCGAATGCCGTAGGATCTCATGATCGTCCTCTCCCGTTTCTCGATTGCCCGCGCGGGGCCGGCGGATCAGGCCGCCGGCCTGCCCTTCATCAGCGCCGAGCGCCGGCAGGTCGCCACCGTCTCGCCGCGTTGGTTGGTCATCCAGTGCTCGAACTCGACGATGCCCTGCCCCGGGCGGGACTTGCTCGCCCGCTTGCCGGCGACCCGGGTGTGCGATTGCAGCGTGTCGCCGTGGAACACCGGCTTGGGGAAAGTGACGTCGGTCATGCCGAGATTGGCGACGGTGGTGCCGAACGTCGTGTCGTAGACCGACATGCCGATCATCATGCCCAGCGTGTAGAGGCTGTTGAACAGGCGCTGGCCGAATTCGGTGCCCTCGGCGAAATGGGCGTCGATGTGCAGCGGCTGCGGGTTCATCGTCAGCAGGCTGAACATCGTATTGTCCATCTCGGTGACCGTGCGCGTGAACGCATGGTCGAAGCGCTGTCCTTCCTCGAATTCCTCGAAATAAAGCCCTGGCATGATCCTCCCCTCGCCTGCGGCCGCCGACGGGGCGGCATATGCAGCCGCGATGGGATGAGCCAGGACGGCGATCGAATCAACCGATCAGGCGGCGATCGCCTCCCGGTCAGCCGGCGCGGCGCATCGGCTCCGTCGCGATCAGGGGCCGCTGCCAGCGCGTGAGCGCCTGGTGGAGGCAATCGCCGGTGCGCATCGCCAGCGCGACGATGCTCAGCGTCGGATTCGCCCAGCCCGATGTCGGGAACAGCGAGCTGCCGGCCACATAGAGGTTGGCGATGCCATGCACGCGGCCCTCGCCGTCGGTCACGCCGCGGCGCGGATCGGCCGCCATCCGGGTCGTGCCGATATGATGATAGCCGCCGATCGGATGGGCGCTGATCAGCGCGTCGGTCCGCCACGCGCGCGCGGGATCGGAAAGCCACGGCGCCGCCTCGACGCGGCCGAGGCCGAGCCGCTGCAATTCCGCGCCGAGCAGCGAGACGAGCCCGGCGACGCTGTCCACGTCGAGCGGCGAGGTGCGCCAGTCCAGCCTCGCCCGCGGCACGCCGGCCGCGTCCGTCTCGTCGCGCGAAAGCGTGACGCGGCTCTCCGAGTTGGGCGCCTGCTCGGCGCGGACGACGAGCGCCACGTCGAGCCGGCCGAGCCGATTGAGCAGCCATGGACGCGCGGGCTCGGTGACGCTCAGCACGGCGTGGGTGAGCATCTTGGTCCGCATCCACAGCGCCCGTCCGCCGCGCGTGGGGGCCATATCGTGCTTCAGCTTCTGATAGGCGCGCATGCCGATGCTCTCGTTGAGCGTGGTCGGCCGGCGTCCGGCGATGGTCAGCGAGGTGTTGAGCAGCCCCAGCCGCTCCTGCGCCGCTTCGCCCGGGCGCAGCAGGGCGGCCACTGTTGCCGCGCCTAGCCGGTGCTTCCGGCCGAACGCCCGCAGCAGCGTCCAGGCCGCGCCATCGACGATTCGTCCGCCGCGGGCGTGGGGATGTTCCATGAAGAATCGGCCGACCAGGTCGTGCCCGTTGCCGAGCCCCGCCGGCACCATCGAGCGCGAGGCGAGCAGCAGCCGCGGATTCTCGATCCCGCCCGCAGCCAGCACATAGGCTTGGCCCCGCGCCTTGAGCTGCCGCCCGCCCGGCGTCGCGATGTCGAGATGGTCGATCGCGCTCGCGGACGGCAGGGCGACGATCTCGCGCACCGTCGCATGGGTCACGATCGTGCAGCGGGGATGCTCGAAAAGGTCGCGGCAGCTTTCGGCGGTGAAACGGCCGAACCGCTCGTCGAAGCTCCACAGCGCGGTGCGCACGCGATCGGGGTCGAAGGCGGGCAGCGGAACGCCGCTCGCAGCCAGCGCCTCCGCGCGGGGCGGGGCGGCGGGAAGGCCGAGCGCCGCGCGCGCCTCGGCATAATAAGGCGCAATGTCCTCTGGCCCGATCGGCCAGCCCGAATGCGGCACCCAGCTTCGCCGCGCGAAGTCGATCGGATCGAGCTCGGCGCAGCGGCCGCCCCAGATCGCCGTCGTGCCGCCGAAGAAGCGCAGCCGCGCCTGATCGAGCGGATAATAATCCTGCCCGACGATCTCGCCTTCGTTCAGCCGCGCCGTTTCCGCCTCGTGATCGAGGCCGCCGCTTTCGATCAGCAGCACGCTGAGGCCATGGCCGATCAGGCGGCGCGCCATGGTGATGCCGGCGGCGCCAGCGCCGATCACGCACACGTCGGCGCGCAGCGAGGCGGGCGCCGCCCCTTTCAGGTCGATGTGCATGTCAGAGCCCGCTGTCCTCGATCGCATCGGCCCAGCGGTCGAGCTCCGCGGGCGTCGCCTGGCCGATCATCGCGAAGGCCTGGTCCCCCTTGCGCCAGAAGGCGATGGTCTCCCCCTCGCGCTGCACCACCGCCGGTTCCTGTGGCGCGGCGCTTGTCGAGCGCACGGCGAACATGGAAAGCATCCGCTTGTCCGCCGTCTCGAGCGAGAGCTGCAGCGCCGGCCCGTCGTCGGAGGGAAAGAGCTGGGCGTCCACCACGCGCCAGTTGGCCGGCAGCCGCGGCACTTTCAGTCGCGCCGTATGCAATAGCTCGGAGACGTTCAGCACGGGCGATTCCGGCTGGGAGCGCATGGCTGCGCGCAGCTGCGTCGTGCGGTGGGACTGGATGGCCTCCTCGACGAATGCCGGCGCCGCCGAGGCCCAGCCCGCCCTGCCGAGCTTCGGATTGCCGCTGAGCGTGACGAAGGAGAGGGCGATCGCGATCGCCGCGGCCATCGCCGGCATGCGCGCGCGTTTCAGCATCTTGCGCCGCGAAAGCCCGCGCGAAAGCCGGCCGGCGGCCTGTCGGCAGAAGGGCTGCGGCTCGAATCGCGGGGCGATCAGCCGGAGCGCGCGCGCATCGCGCAGGTCGGCCATCACCTGCGCCGCCCGCTCGGGATGGCGGGCGAGATAGTCCTCGACCTCCAGGGCCCGGGCGGCATCCAGCTCGCCGTCGACATAGGCCTGCAGCTCGAAATCCGAGACCGGATCCATCGTCAGTCCTCTCCCTTGACCAGGCGCAGCGCGCCGCTCTCCGCCTTCGCCTCGCGCAGCATGGCGCGGGCGCGGCTGAGGCGGGACATCACGGTGCCTACGGGAACCTCCAGCGCCTCGGCGGCGTCGGCGTAGCTCAGCCCCTCCACCGCCACGAGGTGCAGCACCTCGCGCTGCGCGGTCGGCAGCATCTCGAACCGGCGCCCGATCTGCGCGAGCAGCGCGGCGTGCTCCTGCGCGCCCGGATCGTGATCGGGCACGATCAGGCGCAGCGTGTCGATCCGTGCCGCTTCGCTGCGCCGCCGCCGGCCGCAATCGATGAAGCAATTGCGCAGGATGGCGAACAGCCAGTTGCGCAGCGGTCTTCCGGCGACATAGCTCGCCCGCCGCTCGTGCGCGCGCAGCAGCGCCTCCTGCAGCAGGTCCTGCGCATCGTCCTGGTCGCGCGTCAGCACCCGCGCGTAGCGGTACAAGGCCGGCAGGCAGTCGATGATGTCGTTGTCGCCCATCTCACCATGTACGTTGCCGCGCCCGATAACATTCCGCAGTGATTCAACGCACTGCCTGTCCACGCGGTCCTGTCCGCGCGTGGCGCTCCCCCTGCGCTTGCCTCTGCCGCCGATCGGACGCACGAGGGCTGCATGGATCGCATCGATGCAGCGGTGATCGGCGCCGGGGTGATCGGCCTCGCCATTGCCCGCCTTCTCGCCCGCGCCGGCCGCTCGGTCGTGATCCTGGAACGGGAGCAATCCTTCGGAACGGGCGTGTCCTCGCGCAGCAGCGAGGTGATCCATGCCGGCCTCTATTACCCGCCCGGCTCGCTCAAGGAGCGGCTTTGCGTGGCCGGGCGCGCGCTGCTCTATGCCTATTGCGCTGAGCGCGGCGTTGCGCATCGCCGCTGCGGCAAGCTCGTCATCGCCGCCGATGCCGCGGAGCTGCCGGCTCTGGAGGCGATCGCCGGGCGGGGGCGCGCCGCCGGCGTCGCCGATCTCGCACTGGTCGACGGGCCCGACATTCGCCTGCTGGAGCCGGCGCTGCGCTGCCGCGCCGCGCTCCACTCGCCCTCCACCGGGATCGTCGACAGCCATGGCTTGATGCTCGCGCTGCTCGGCGAGGCGCAGGATCATGGCGCGCTGGTCGCCTTCCGGGCGCCGGTCGAGGCGATCGAACGCCGCGCGGACGGCTGGCTGCTGCACGCCGGCGGTACGCGGTTCGGCGCCGCGATGGTGATCAACGCCGCCGGGCTCGACGCGCAGGCGGTCGCCTCGCGGATCGATGCGTTGCCGGCCGCGCTGGTCCCGCCGCTTCACCTCGCCAAGGGCCATTATTTCACCTATGGCGGCCGCGTTCCGTTCACGCGGCTCATCTATCCGCTGCCCGTGCCGGGCGGTCTCGGCACGCACCTGACCCTCGACCTCGCGGGCGGCGCGCGGTTCGGCCCCGACGTCGCCTGGGTCGAAAGGATCGATTACAGGGTGGATCCGGCGCTGGCGCCCCGTTTCCTCGTCGCCGCGCGGCGCATCTGGCCTGAGATCGATCCCGATCGGCTGCAGCCGGGCTATGCCGCCATCCGGCCGAAGCTCTCGGGGCCGGGCGAGCCGCCGGCCGATTTCCTCATCCAGGATGAGGCGGCGCATGGCCTTCCCGGTCTCGTCAACCTGTTCGGAATCGAATCTCCCGGGCTCACCGCAGCGCTGGCCATTGCCGAAGAGGTGCGCGCACGGCTGCTCGGCGGCCCCGCCGGCCCCTAGCTTGGCCCCGCCACGGCGCCGCTTTTGGAGGGTGACAAGGGCCAAGACTCCAGCAAATCTCCCCTGCGGCAGGGCTATGGACGGGCGATGACGGTCATAAGGCGGCGGCAGTTCTGGATCGCGGTGCACCGCTACACCGGCTTGGCGGTGCTCGCGCTGCTGTTCGTGGCCGGTCTCACCGGCTGTATGCTGTGCTTCGAGAAGCCGCTCGATCGTCTGCTCAATCCGGCGCTCTTCCGGCCCGCGGCGGCCGGGCTCGCCGATCCCCTCGCAGCGGTCGCGGCGCTGGAGCGTGCCCGTCCGGCACTCGTCGCCAGCTATTTTCCGGTTCATGCGGTGCCGGGGCGCAACATCCTCGTGCGGGTCGAGCCCCGTCCAGGCCGTCCTGCCCCCGGCTATGACGAGATCTTCCTCGATGGCGGCGATGGCCATGTCGTGGCGGAACGGGCGAGCGTGCCGGGGTGGGACCGGGCGCATCTCATGCGCGGCATCTATCTGCTCCATTCCACGCTGCTCGCCGGCACCGTCGGCCGCTGGCTGATGGGCATCGCCGCGGCGCTCTGGCTCGCGACGAGCCTGGTCGGCGCCTACATCACCCTGCCGCTCGTGCCGCCCTATCTGCGTCGGTGGCGGCGCGCATGGACGATGCGGCCGAGCCGGTCGCCGCACAGGCTGCTCATGGATCTGCACCGCACGAGCGGGCTCTGGCTGCTGCTGCCGCTCGCGGTGCTCGCCTTCACCTCGGTGGCGATGAACTTCTTCGAGGAACTGCTGATTCCCGTCGTCCAGCATGTCGCCCCGCCGCGGCCGTCCCCTTTTGACGGGCCGCCGCCACGGCACCCGGCGCCGCGGGGCATCGCCCTCGCCGATCTCGTCGCCGATGCCGGGCGGCTTGCCCGGGAGCGGGGGCTCGGCTGGCGGCCCGCGATCGTCCAGCAGGAGCCCGATCGCGGCCTGCTCGGCGTGCGCTTCACGCGCTCGGGCCAGGAGGAATATCGCCTGCTCGGACCGGTCACTTACTGGTTCGATGGCCGGGGCCGCTTCGTGTATGAGGATAGTCCTTATGCCGACAGCGCCGGCATGAAGCTGCAGCGGTCGCTCTATCCGCTGCACACGGGGGAGGTGATCGGCGGGATGGGGGTCGCGCTCGATGTGCTGCTGGGTGCCGCGACGGTGCTGCTCAGCGCCTCGGGCTTCTATTTCTGGCTGAGGCGGCGGGCCGTCCAGCGGCATGGCCGCGCGCGCGCCGCGGCCGCCGGCCCCGCATGAGCAGGCGCCGCGGCTTGCCGGCCCGGTGCCGGTCGCGCCGCTGACGGTCGATGGCTGCCGCTCCGTTCCTCGCCGCGGGAGCCGCGCTGGTTGCGTCCGCGATGCCTGACGCGCTTCCGGCGGCGGCCGATGGGGCGCGGGCGCCGTCCGGCGGCGTCGGCGGCGCCGCGCCGCCGGTTGCGCTGGCGGCTTCCTACACTGCCGACATCTGGGCCAATGCGCACGGCGGCATCCGGCGCGGCGTGCGCTATCTCGACAATCTCTCCGTCTCCGCCGATGCGGATCTCGATCGGCTGATCGGGCTGCGGCACGGCCGTGCCTACGCCTCGTTGCTCTACAAGATGATGTCCCGGGGCGTGGTGTAGCAGGATAGCGGCGGTCACCAGTGTTTTTCCGGTAGGGTCGGGTTGTTCAAGCTCAACCTGATGGAAAGTCCACCGATGACCGACGATATGATGAACCTGCGCTCGCTCGTTGAGAAGAGTGCTGACGCCGATTTGCTGCGCGA
>Ga0180222_1000196_pt1 | contig 105815 bp, 102 predicted proteins | sample eDN5th37CKraftOP_FD_151336 | JGI IMG/M metagenome (GOLD analysis project Ga0180222, IMG submission 151336) | Enriched Organic Plus compost microbial communities from Emeryville, California, USA - eDNA 5th pass 37_C Kraft OP (version 2) (version 2) ... | reverse complement strand
ATTTCCCCTCGACCGACGTGGCGATCGTGATCGGCTCGAACGACATCGTGAACCCGGCGGCGCAGGAGGACCCCAACAGCCCCATCGCCGGCATGCCGGTGCTGGAGGTCTGGAAGGCCAAGCAGGTCTTCGTCAGCAAGCGCGGCCAGGGCACCGGCTATTCCGGCATCGAGAACCCGCTCTTCTACAAGGAAAACACCCGCATGTTCTACGGCGACGCAAAGAAGAGCATCGACCAGCTCCTGCCCATGATCGAGTGAGGGGGGGGGAATGACGAAAGCGGGCCGCGAGGCCCGCTTTTTTTCATATCCGCGCCTTTAGTCCCGGGTCCCGGCTTCAGATCGCATCCAGCATCGACTTGATGACATCGGTGGGCAGGGCGGGATGCAGCGCCAGCTTGCGGGTGCGCTTGCCCTTGCGCGGGATCAGCAGCGCGCAGCGCGTGGCAAGCGCAAGCGAGCCCTCGCCCGACTGGGCGATGGCCCCCGCCCGCCAGCGCGAATGCGGACCGAAACGCATGATGCTTTCGATGGTGCCGGGCACATAGCCCTCGGTCTCGGCCGAATCGATCAGGGCGTCGTGGATGATGGGGGGCAGATACATGGGTGCCGGCATTCGAGGATCAACATTTCAGCCATGTGTTAATCCGCGGCGGCCGCGATGAGTATATGCCCTTTTGAACAGGTCTGCCATACAAGCCATGCGCGTATCGCGCCGGCCCGGTTCGTCCGCTGGCCGAAAGGCTCAGGGCGTGATCAGGATCGGCGTGCCGTCGCGCACCATGGCGTAGATATCCTCGACCTCGGCATCGGTGACGGAGATGCAGCCGGCCGTCCAGTCGTGGCGCAGCTTGGAGAGCGCCCGCCCCTCGGGGCCCTGGCCATGGATGAAGATGTCGCTGCCGGCGCTGCGCCCGATGGCCGCCGCCAGCGCCTTGTCCTGCGCATTGGGATAGGAGATCCCGATGGACAGGTGGTAGCGGCTGTCGGGATTGCGGCGGTCGATGAAATAGAGCCCCTCGGGGGTCTTGCCGTCGCCTTCGAACTGCTTGTGGCCGATGGGCTCGTTGCCCAGCCCGATGCGATAGGCTTTCAGCACCGTATTGCCGCTGAGCAGCAGCATCTGCCGCGCGCCCTTGTTGACCACGACCTGCGTGACCGGAGGGCCGGAATAGGTCTTGAACTTGCTGGGCGCGCAGGCGGCAAGCCCAAGGATAAGCGCGATGGCGCAGATGCGACTCAGCCAGCCTGTCATGCGATGCCCTCGATCCGGTGTTTTGCCTTATTTTGCCTGTCCCGCGCCCGCTGGGCAATGCGGCAGGCTTCACGAAATCCTGATGCGCCGGGCGGCGGCGTGGCAGATTTGCCAGCGCCGCGAAATCGCCGGGCTTTCCTGTTGCGGGAAAGATGGCCGCGGCTAATCATGCGGCCATGAACGACGAAGACGAACACCCCCAGCGTTACGCCCTGGTGAACGAGTTGCATGCCCGGCCCTCGCCGCGGCTTCGGGCGCCCTGCACCGCGGTCTTTCTGGCGATCAAGGAGCCGCGCGACGCCGCCAACCGCGACCGGGCCCGGGACGTGGCGCATCTGGCCGAGCTTTGCGCCCGGCACGGCGCGCCGCGCCCCGACACCAGCGCCGGGCATTACGCGGCGCAGCTGGGCCGCCATCAGCTGCGCTGGGAAAGCCATACCGAGTTCGTCACCTATGCCGCCTTCGCGCCCGGCCTGCCGCCGCGGCCCTTCGACCCCTCGGCCGGGGCGATCTTTCCGCATGACTGGCAGCACCACGCGCCGGGCAAGCGCATTGCCGCGGTGATGATCCAGGTCGATATCCTGCCGGAGGATCCGGCCGACATCCTGCCGCGCCTGTCGGAATGGTTCGCGGCCGACAGCATGGCCTCGGTCTGGGTGCTGGAGGAGGCGGCGGTGGTGGCCGGCGATTTCCGCATCGATCCGGCCGGCTGGATGCGCTTTGCGCTGTTCGTCAAGCCCGGCACCCAATCGGGCCGGATCGGCCGCATCGTCCAGCGCCTGCTGGATCTTGAGACCTATCGCGCCATGTCCATGCTGGGCCTGGGCCGCGCCCGCGAGCTGACCCGGCAGCTGAACGCGCTGGACCCGCAGCTCAGCGACATCGTCCAGGGCATGAGCGACGACAGCCGCCCCGCCGACGCGGTGCTGCAAGACTTGCTCTCGGTCTCGACCCGGCTGGAGAGCGCGGCGACCCAGCACGCCTTCCGCTTCGGCGCCAACGCGGCCTATGAGGCCATCGTCATGGACCGCGTCGCCTCGCTGCGCGAGTCGCGCTTTCTCGGCGGGCAGATGCTGACCGAGTTCATGGCGCGGCGCTATCTGCCCGCCATGCGGACCGCGAAATCGGCCGAGAAGCGGCTCTCGGCCATGCTGGACCGCAGCGAGCGCGCCGGCGAGCTGCTGCGCACCCGCGTCGACGTGCAGCGCAGCGCCCAGAATCAGGAGTTGATGCAGCGCATGGACCGCCGCGCCGACCTGCAATTGCGGCTGCAGCACACGGTCGAGGGGCTGTCGGTCGTGGCGATCAGCTATTACGCGGTCGGCCTGCTGGGCTATGCGCTTTATCCGCTGGCCCATGCGCTGCATATCGACAAGGCGGTGCTGGTCGCGGCGCTGACGCCGGTCGCGGTGCTTGGCGTCTGGCTGGGCATGCGGCGCATCCGGGCGCGGCTGCATGACGGCAGCGGCCACTAGCGCCGGCCGCGGGCTTGGCCGATAAGGCGCGCAATCCGTGACCCGAAGAAGGAGAGAATCGGTGAGACAGGCCCTTTCCCTTTGCGCGGTGCTGGCCCTTGCGGCCTGCGGCGTGCCCCTGGTGCCCTTCGTCTGATGGCGGGGCGGCTCATGATGTATGGCCTCGGCCATTGCTCGACCTGCCAGAAGGCGCAGGCCGAGCTGGAGGCCGCAGGCTGGCAGGTCGAATTCCGCGACGTGGCCAAGGCGCCGCTGGACCGGGAGGAATGGCAGCGCATGATCGCCGAGTTCGGCGAGAAGCTGGTCAACCGCGCCAGCCTGACCTGGCGCGGCATGTCCGAGGAAGAGCGCGCCGGCACGCCCCTGCAGATGCTGTCGGCCAAGCCCTCGCTGATGAAGCGCCCGGCCATCGTCCAGGACGACAAGCGCCTGCTGGGCTGGACCGCGAACGTCAAGCGCGCGCTGGGGGTGGCGGCCTAGGCCGCCCTTCACACGACATAGCGGTCGCGGCGGTGGTTGATCGCGATCACCAGGTTCAGCACCAGCGCGCCCAGAAAGGACCAGGCGACGCTTTGCCAGTCGCGCAGCATCAGCGCCGCCAGGAACAGGCAGGCGTCGAAGATCAGCTGCGTCCAGCCGGCGCGAAAGCCGGTCGCGTCCTGCAGATACAGCGCCACGATGCCGATCCCGCCCAGCGAGGCGCCGTGCCGGAACAGCGCCAGCAGCGCCGAACCGGTCAGGAAGCCGACCAGGACGGCGCCCACCGCCGGATGGACATGGCCGAATTCCAGCCCGGCCGGCAGGACCGCGACCAGGACCGACATCGCCGCCACGGCGGTGAAGGTCTTGAGCATGAAGCCCAGCCCCAGCCTCCGGTAGCCCAGCCAGTAGAAGGGCAGGTTCACCACGAAGAACACCGGCGCGAAGCCCCAGCCGGTGGCATAGGAGATCAGGATCGCCAGCCCCGCCGTCTGGCCGGTGACGAAGCCCAGATGGGTCAGCAGCAGCACGCCGGTCGCGGCCATGAAGCTGCCATAGGCCAGACCTTGCGCGTCCTCGATCGGGCTGTGGCGGCGGGGGGATGTGTCGCTCATCCGCCCCTCTTGCCCGCGGCGGCGAGGGGCGGCAAGGGGGGCGGGCTGGGACGGATCAGCGCAGGGGCGTGACGTCGGGTCCCTCGGCGGCAACGGCGGCAGCCTCGGCCGGGGCCGCCCTTCGGGAGATCCGGGCGGTGAAGGCGTCGCTCGGGTCGCGGCGCAGCACCGCCTGGGACCCGCCGACGCGCAGGGTCTCGACCGTGCGGCGGTATTCCGCCTCGTCCAGCGCCCCGCCGGCCGAAAGCAGCGGGCCGATCCGGCGCAGCATTGCGGCCTGCCGCTGCACTGCCGCCTCGTCCGGATCGGGGCCGAGGATCAGCCGCGCGGTTTCCTCGGGATTTTCCGCCGCCTCGCGCCAGCCCTTCATGCTGGCGCGCAGAAAGCCCGCCAGTTGCGCCTCGGCCTCGGGCCCGGCCAGCTGGCCGGCAAGAACGTAAAGCCCGTCCTCAAGCACCGAGGCGCCCTGGTCCCTCGGGTCGAGCTCGATCAGGCCCTCGCCCGGCAACGGGTCGTAGCTCAGCGTGCTGATGCAGGCGGCCTGCTTCTGGCGCAGCATCTCGGCGCCCGGCCATTGCGCCAGCAGCGCGACGCCGGACAGGCTGTCGTCGGGGACCAGTCCCAGCCGGTTCAGCCAGGCCCGCAGCGGATAGTCCGTGCCCCCGAACCAGCTGCCGATGGTCTTGCCGCGCAGATCGGCGGCGCCGGCCACGCCCGTCTCGCGCAGGCAGGTCAGCCGCAGCGCCGGATGGGCGAAGATCTGGCCGATATTGACCACCGGCAGGCCGTTTTCCCGCGCCACCAGCGCGGTGGGCAGCCATTCCACCGCCAGGTCCGCCTCGCCCCGCGCCAGCGCCTCGAAGGGCGGGGCGCCGTCGGCGGGGCGCAGGGTGACGGTCAGCCCTTCCTCGGCATAATGGCCGCGCGCCTCGGCCAGCAGGAAGCCGGCGGATTCCGCCAGGGCCGGGCCGCGCAGCTGCACGGTCAGTTCCCCGGCCCGTGCAGTCAGCGCGGCCAGCGTCAGGGCCAGGGCGGGAAGCAGGGATTTCGTCATCCGTCTCATCGCCGGCCATGGTTAGACGGCCCGGTTCAGCGGCGCAAGCAATCGCGCCGCACGATGCCGCGAGCGGCGTCAGTCGCGCGAATAGATGTCCTCGTAGCGCACGATGTCGTCCTCGCCCAGATAGGCGCCGGTCTGCACCTCGATCAGCACCATCGGCACCTTGCCGGGATTCTCCATCCGGTGCACGGCGCCCAGCGGCACATAGATCGACTGGTTCTCGGTCACCAGCGTCTCGGTGTCGTTCACCGTCACCCGCGCCGTGCCGCTGACCACGATCCAGTGCTCCGAACGGTGGAAATGCGATTGCAGCGACAGCGCGCCGCCCGGATTGACCACGATGCGCTTGACCTGGAAGCGGTCGGCCAGCGCCAGCGTCTCGAACCAGCCCCAGGGGCGGTGGTCGCGCAGGAAGGTCTCGGCCTGCCGGGCGCCCTTGGCCTTCAGCGCCGAGACCGCCTTCCTGACCTCTTGCGCGCGGTCCATGCCGGCGACCAGCACCGCGTCCTTGGTGGCAACGACCATCACGTCCTTCAGCCCGATGCCCACCACCTCCATCCCCTCGTCCTGCGAGCGCAGCAGCACGTTGTCGCAATCGATGGCGGTCGAGCGGCGGTCGGTGACGGCGCCGCGTTCGGCCGGCGCGGCGGCCTGCGCCTCGTGCCAGACCGCGTCCCAGCCGCCAAGATCCGACCAATAGCCCGAAAAGCGCACCACCGACAGATTGTCGGCCTTTTCCAGCACCGCGTAATCCACCGAGCGGTCGGGCAGCTGCTCCCAGGGCTCGGGCGCCAGCCGCAGGAAGCCGAGATCCGTCTGGGCCTCGGCCAGCGCCGCCTCGACGGGGGGCAGGTATTCCGGCGCATGGGCCCTGAACGCCTCGACCATCGTCCGGGCGGCAAACAGGAAGATCCCGGCATTCCACAGGAAATTGCCCTGCGCGATCATCTGCGCCGCTTTCTCGGCATCGGGCTTCTCGACGAAGCGTTTCAACACCAGCGGGCCCTCGCCCTCGTCCTCGGCCTCCATGTAGCCATAGCCGGTTTCGGGCCGGGTGGGGGCGATGCCGAAGGTGACGATGCGGCCCGCCTGCGCGGCGGGCAGGCCCAGATCGACGGCGCGGCCGAAGGCCTCGGCATCGGGCACCACATGGTCCGAGGGCGCGACCAGCAGCACCGCATCGGGGTCCTTTTCGGCGGCGCTCAGCGCGGCGGCCAGGATGGCGGGGGCGGTGTTGCGGCCCGCGGGCTCGATCAGGATCGCCGCGGGCGCGATGCCGATCTGGTCCAGCTGCTCGGCGACGATGAAGCGGAAATCGGCATTGGTCATCACCAGCGGCGCGCCGTAGCGCGGACCGTGAAGCCGGCGGGCCGAGGCCTGGAACAGGCTTTCCTCGCCCACCAAGGGCGCGAATTGCTTGGGAAAGCTCTTGCGCGAGACGGGCCACAGCCGGGTGCCCGATCCTCCGGCCAGCAGAACAGGGGTGATCGTCATGAAAATCGCTCCATCGGCCCGGGGGCCGTTTCATCCGCTTTCGTTATCCGCCGGCAGCCTTTCGCGCGCAACTTGCGCAAACCGTCAGGGCGGCGGGGCGTGGTCCCCGGAATAGCATGCCGGGCCCGAAGCGGCAAATCCGCCGGTCAATAGCCCCGCGCCCGGTCCACCAGATGCAGCAGCGGCTGGTCGCGCATGGCGCGGCGCAGGTTCTCGGCCGCGACCGGCGCGGCGCTGGAGGGCCGGGTTTCGGCCGCCACATGCGGGGTGACGGTGATGCGCGGATGGCGCCAGAACGGATGTTCTGGCGGCAAGGGTTCGTGCCGGAACACGTCCAGCACCGCGCGCGCCGCCGGGTCGCGGTCCAGCGCCGCGATCAGCGCCGGTTCGTCGATCAGCGTGCCGCGCCCGGCATTGATGATCGTCGCGCCCGCCGGCAGCAGCGCCAGCCGTTCGGCGTTCAGCAGGTCGCGGGTTTCGGCCGTGTCGGGCAGCAGGCAGACCAGGATCTCGGCGCGGCGCAGGGCCTCGGGCAGGGCCGCGCCGGGCAGGACCTCGATCCCCGGCACGGCGCGGCCGGATGCGGACCAGCCGGTGACCCGGAAACCCAGCCCCGCCAAGGCCGAGGCCACGGCCCGCCCCAGTTCGCCCATGCCTAGCACGGTGACGCCGCGCCCGGCGGCCAGCGGCGGGGTCAGGTGGTTGCGCCAGACCCCGTCCTGCGCATGGCGGTCCATGCCCAGATGCGCCCGCAGCACCCAGCCGGTACAATATTCCACCATGCCCTGCGCCAGCCCCGGATCGACCATCCGGCACAGCGGCTGCGTCAGGGTCGGGTTGGTCACGATGCGCTCGACCCCCGCCCAGAGGCTTTGCACGACGCGGGCGCGGGTGAAGGGGGTGAAATCCAGCGTGGCGCCGTCCTCGGGATAGCCGGGCGCATAGATCAGCGCGTCGAAACCGGCCGGATCGCCGTCGCGGCGCAGATCCATCTCGGGGCAGGCGGCGCGAAGCGCGGGCGCCCAGGCGTCCCACAGCCGGGCAGGGGTGGCGAACAGCACCCGCATCCGGTCAGCCCCGCGGCCGGTGGACATGGGCCGATTGCACGATGCCGAAGGCCATCAGCAGGATCATCAGCGAGGTCCCCCCATAGCTGACCAGCGGCAGGGGCGAGCCCTTGGCGGGCAGCATCCCCATCACCGTGGCCATGTTGATCGAGAAATACAGGAAGAACGTCCCGGCGATGCCGATGGTCATCAGGCTGGCGAAGCGGTCGCGGTTGGTCAGGGCCGAATACATGCAGAAGCCCAGGATCAGCACATAGAGCATCAGCAGCGAGCCGGCGCCGACAAAGCCGAATTCCTCGGCCAGCGAGGTGAAGATGAAGTCGGTATGCTTCTCGGGCAGGAAATTCAGCCGCGACTGCGTGCCCTGCATGAAGCCGCGCCCCGACCAGCCGCCCGATCCCAGCGCGATCTGCGCCTGGGCGATGTTGTAGCCGGCCCCCAGCGGGTCCGAGCTTGGGTCGAGGAAGGTGTCGATGCGGCGGAACTGGTAGTCGTGCAGCAATTGCCAGTCGGTGCCCCGGCTCTCCATCACCGCGGTGATGCCGGCGACGACGATGGCGACGACGCCGGCGAAATACCACAGGCTGACGCCGGCGGCGAACATCACGATGCCGCCCCCGGCGATCAGCATGATCGAGGTGCCGAGGTCGGGCTGCATCAGCACCAGCCCGGTCGGCAGCAGGATCAGGATCACCGGGATCAGCACCCAGAACGGGCGCGAGACCTTTTCGACCGGCAGCCAGTCGTAATAGGCGGCCAGCGTCATCACGAAGGCCACCTTGGTCAGCTCGGACGGCTGGATGCGGATCGGCCCCAGCACCAGCCAGCGCTGCGCGCCCATGCCGACATGGCCGATCACCTCGACCAGGATCAGCAAGCCCACGCAGATCACGTAAGAGGCCACCGAGATCGAGCGCCAGAACCAGATCGGCACGAAGGCCAGCGCGAACATCAGCACCATGCCGACGGCGAAGCGTTCCATCTGCGGCCCGGCCCATCGGTCCATCTCGCCGCCCGAGACGGAATAGAGCATCAGGAAGCCGATGCAGCTGACGGCGGTGACCAGAAAGACCAGCGGCCAGTTCAGATGCAGGATCTTGCGCCAGCCGGTCGGCACCTGTGCGACGTGATAGTCGAGATAGCTCATGCGTCAGGCCTTTGCGCGCTCTTGCCCCTTGCGGGCCGAGGGGATCAGGTTCATGCGCGACCACATCTCCTGCACCTTGGCGCGCTCGCCCTCGGGATAGGCGGAAAGCGGCGGCAGCCCGTCCGCCAGCGCGTAAAGCAGGATGTCGCGGGCGATGGGCGCGGCCACGGCCGAGCCGCCGCCGCCATGCTCGACCACCACCGAGACCGCATAGCGCGGCATGTCATAGGGCGCGAAGCAGACGAACAGCGCATGGTCCCGCCGGTTCCAGGGCAGCTGCTCGTTCGAGATGACCCCGCGGGCGCGTTCGGCGGCGGTGATGTTGCGCACCTGCGAGGTGCCGGTCTTGCCCGCCATCTGCCATTCCGGCGCGATGATGCGCGAGCGCCGCGCCGTGCCGTGGCTGCCGTTCATCACCGCGTCCATGCCGGCCCGCGCCGTGCGCAGGTGCAGCGGGTTGATGTCCAGCTCCGGCCATTCCAGCAGCGGCTCGGCCTGGCCGTCGATGGCGCGCACCAGCCGCGGCGCCACCGCACGCCCCGTCGCCACCCGCGCCGTCATCACCGCCAGTTGCAGCGGCGAGGCCAGCACATAGCCCTGGCCGATCGAGGCGTTGAGCGAATCGCCGACCTGCCATTCCTGGGAATAGCGCGCCCGCTTCCAGGCGCGGTCGGGGGCGATGCCCTCGGCGATGGCGGACATCGGCAGCTCGTGGCGCACACCGATGCCCAGCTTGCGCGCCATGGCGGCGATGCGGTCGATGCCGACGCGCTGCGCCAGCTCGTAGTAATAGACGTCGCAGGACTGTTCGAGGCTGCGCACCGCATCGATGGTGCCGTGGCCGCCCCGGCTCCAGCAATGGAAGCGGCGGCCGGCGACCTGGGTATAGCCCGGGCAGAAGAAGCGCGAGCCGGGATTGATCACCCCGGATTCCAGCCCGGCCAGCAGCGTCACCATCTTGAAGGTCGAGCCGGGCGGATAGACGCCCTGCACGGTCTTGTCGGCCAGCGGCCGGTGGTCGTGGTTCATCAGCGCCCGGTAATCCGGCCCCGAGATGCCGCGCACGAACTTGTTCGGGTCGAAGACCGGCGAGGACGAGATGGCCAGGATGTCGCCATTGGTCACGTCCATCACCACGGCGGCGGCGCTTTCGTTGCCCAGCCGCTGGGTGGCGTAATTCTGCAGCCCGGCGTCCAGCGTGGTCTGCACCGTGGCGCCCTGCTGGCCTTCCTGCCGCGACAGCTCGCGCATCTCGCGCCCGGCGCTGTTCACCTCGACCCGGCGCGAGCCGGCCTTGCCGCGCAGCGACTCTTCCAGCTTGGCCTCCATGCCGACCTTGCCCAGCTGGAACTCGGGCAGGCGCAGCACCGGGTCCGGATCCTCGATCTTCGACAGGTCGTAATCCGAGACCGGGCCGACATAGCCCAGCACATGCGCGAAATCGCCGGCGCGCGGATAGCTGCGCGACAGGCCCGCCTCGGGCGTGACGCCCGGCAGGGCGGGGGCGTTGAGCGCGATCGAGGAAAACTCGGCCCAGCTCAGCCGGTCGGCGACCAGCACCGGGGTGACGGCGCTGCGCTTGCGGATCTCTTCCAGGATCTCGGCGGCCTGGCGGTCGGACATCGGGATGATGTGGCGCAGCCGGGCGATCACGGTCGAGACGTCGCCCGCCTCCTCGCGGGTCAGGGTGACGCGGTAGTTCTGCTCGTTCCCGGCGATGATCGTGCCGTTGCGGTCCAGGATCAGCCCGCGCGCCGGCGGCAGCAGCCGGATCTTGATCGAATTGCCGTCCGACAGCATGCGATACTGGTCGGCATGCTCGATCTGCATCGAGCGCAGCTTCAGCCCCAGCGCCGAGACCACCGCCGCCTGGATCGCCCCCAGCATCAGCACCCGGCGGGTGATGAGGCGGCTGCTTTCGGCGATTTCGCGTTCCGACTTGCGCATGGCTCAGCGATGCCTCGTGTCTCGTTCGGCGCGGCCACGCGGCAGGCCCAGCACCCAGCCGGCAAGCCCCGCGACCAGCGGATAGGCCGCGACCGTGGCGATGTATTGCAGGATCACCTGCCCGAAGGGCGGCAGGGGCAGGAAGAAGATCGCCAGCAGGAAGCGGTTCGCCACCATCATCAAGGCCAGAAGCATCGCCACGCGCAACCATTCAACCATGAAAGGCAGCTCTCGCCAACGCTGCTCGCGCTTGCGGGCGGCCTCGGTGCCGATCACGGCCAGCGCGGCGCCCAGCCCGATGGGGTGAAGCAGCAGGATGTCCTCGATCAGGAACAGGACGGCGATGGTCAGCACCGGGACCTGTTCGGGGCGGCGCAGCACCCAGACCAGCGCCAGGCACAGCCCCAGGTCCGGCCCCGGCCAGCCGATGCGGCCCGGCGCCAGCGGCAGCAGCCGCCAGAACAGGATCGCCAGGAACAGCGCCACGAACAGCGCCTGTCCCAGCAGCCGCTGGCGGCGGGCCGGCTCAATCATCCGCGGCCTCGGCCTCGGCGGTGGCCGCTTGCAGGTCGGACAGCGGCGGCAGCGGCGGGCCGATGAAATCGGCGCTCGGCGGCGGGATCAGCAGTCCGGTATCCGAGAGCTGCTCGGCCGGGTGGCTGCGCAGCACCCGCAGGAATTCCAGCCGCCCGTAATCGGCGGCCAGCCGCACCCGCAGCCGGCCGTCGCTGGCCAGCGCCACCTGGCCGACCGGCAGGCCCGGCGGGAACACGCCGCCGTCGCCCGAACTGACCACCCGGTCGCCGGGGCGCAGGTTCTCGGGGCTTTCGATGAAGTCCAGCGCCGGCAGGGCGGTGTTGTCGCCGGTCAGCAGCGCGTGCTGGCCCGAGGGCAGGATGGTCACCGGGATGCGGCTGGAGGGATCGGTCAGCAGCATGACCCGGCTGGTGGTCTGCCCGACGCCCGAGATGCGCCCGACGAGCCCCAGCCCGTCCATGGTCGCCCAGCCGTCCAGGATGCCGTCGCGCGCGCCGACGTTCAGCAGCACCGATTGCCGGAAGGCCGTGCCGCTGTCGGTCAGCACCACGCCCGAGACCGAGGTCAGGGCCGGGTCGATCCGCACGCTGTTCTGCGCCAGCAGCTTGGCGTTTTCCTGCTCCAGCTGCACGGCGGCCTCTTTCCAGGCCGACATCTTTTGCAGCTCGCGGCGCAATTCCTGATTCTGCTCGTAGAGCCGGGCATAGGACTGGAAGCCCGCCACCATGCGCGAGACCCGGGTCACCGGCGCCATCACCCAGTCGAAGCTGGGCACGAAGCGGTCGATGAAGGCCGCGCGCATGCGTTCGGCCCTGGGACTGTCGATCTGCCAGAACAGGAACACCGCCAGCAGGAACAGCACCAGCAGCGAAACCAGGATGCGGCGGACCGGAGCCGCGTAATCAGGGCCCTTGCGCGCCATGGGCCGAACCCGCTCAGCTGTCGTAATCGATCACGTGGCGCAGCTGCTTCTCGAATTCAAGGGCCTTGCCGGTGCCCAGCGCCACGCAGCTCATCGGCTGGTCGGCCAGGCTGATCATCAGCCCGGTCTGTTCGCGCAGCGCCAGGTCCAGCTCGCCCAGCATGGCGCCGCCGCCGGTCAGCATCACGCCGCGGTCCACGATGTCGGCGGCAAGATCCGGCGGCGTCGCCTCCAGCGCCACCATCACCGATTCGCAGATCTGCTGCACCGGCTCGGCCAGCGCCTCGGCGACCATGGCCTGGGTGATCTCCATCTCCTTGGGGATGCCGTTCAGAAGGTCACGGCCGCGCACCATGATCGTGGCGCCGCGCCCGTCGTCGGGCATGCGGGCGGTGCCGATCTGGGTCTTGACCCGCTCGGCCGTCGATTCGCCGATCAGCAGGTTGTGGTTGCGGCGCAGGTAGTTGATCAGCGCGTCATCCATGCGGTCGCCGCCGATGCGGACCGAACGGGCATAGACCACGTCGCCCAGGGACAGCACGGCGACCTCGGTGGTGCCGCCGCCGATATCCACGACCATGCTGCCGGTCGGCTCGGTGATCGGCATGCCGGCGCCGATGGCGGCGGCGATGGGTTCCGCGATCAGCCCGGCGCGGCGGGCACCGGCCGAGAGCACCGACTGGCGGATGGCGCGCTTCTCGACCGGGGTGGCGCCATGCGGCACGCAGACGATGATCTTCGGCTTCGAGAAGGTGGTGCGCTTGAACACCTTCTTGATGAAATGCTTGATCATTTCCTCGGCGCTGTCGAAATCGGCGATCACGCCCTCGCGCATCGGCCGGATGGCCTCGATGCTGCCCGGGGTGCGGCCCAGCATCAGCTTGGCGTCCTCGCCCACGGCCAGCACCTGCTTCTTGCCGTCCTTGACGTGATAGGCGACGACCGAAGGCTCGTTCAGGATGATGCCCTTGCCCTTGACATAGACCAGCGTGTTCGCGGTCCCCAGGTCGATCGCGATATCGGTGGAAAACAACCCGCCAAAGGCCATGTGACTACCCCTTCTGCCGTCCCTGCCATGACGGCCGTTTTCGCCGTTCTTTGCGAACGGACATTGCCCGATTGCCCCGGCGAGTCGCCCCCGCCAAGGTGTTGGACATATAGGCCGGGGCCGGGCTGGGGAAAACCAGAAAATTCCATTCCGCCGATGTCGTGGCGGCGATCCGCGGGCCCTGCCGCGCCGCTTGACCGGGCAGCGCCGCCTGCTAGGCTGCCGCCGGTTCTGGTCGCCAGGAAGGGGCAGGGTTTGCGGGACGATATCGTGGGGATCTGCCGCTTTTCCTTCCTGGGGAAATGCGACTGGGCCGAGACTGCCGGGCAGGGCGGCAACGCCCCCGCGCTGATGGCGCGGCGCCGCGCCATGCTCTACGCGCCCGAGCGGCTGGCGCGCCGCTTCGCCGCCTTCGAGACGCTCTGCCTGCCCTCGGTCAGGGCGCAGACCGACGCGGATTTCCGCTTCTGGATCCTGACCTCGCCCGAGATGCCGCGCGAATGGCTGGAGCGGCTGCGCGATCTTTGCGCAGGCCTGCCGCAGATCCGGCTGATCGTCTCGGACAAGCGCGAGACGGTGAACGCGCTGCGCGAGCCGCTGCGCGAGGCGGCCGATGCGGCCGGCCGGCCGGTGATCCAGTTCCGCGTCGACGACGACGACGCCTTCAGCCGCCACCATGTCGCCCGCATCCGCGGCCATGCAAGGCGCTTTTCAGACCTGCCGGCCTTCGCAATCAGCTATCCGCAGGGTCTGGTCATGGGCAGCTACGAGGGCGAGCCGATCAGCTACTGGCGCGCGCATCAGCCCTTCCTGGGCGCCGGCGCGGCGGTGCGGATGCGCGGCGCGGGCCGCTGCATCTATGCCTACAACCATTTCCAGCTGCCCAAGCATTTCCCGGCCTTCACCGATATCGGCGGGCTCGGCTATCTGCAGACCCGCTGGGACGAGGGCGATTCCGTCGCCACCATCGTCGCGAAATTCCCGAAATGGTTCCAGCGGCTGGACCCGGACGCCTTCCAGCAGGCGCTGGCCGAGGATTTCCCCTTCCTGCAGGGCGTCGACCTGGGCTTCGTGGAACGCAAGGGGGCGGCCTGACAGCCGCCCCCTCTTACGCCATTCCGCGGCGGATCAGTGCGAATACATGCTGACCTGCTTGGCGTCCGCACCTTCGCCGACCATGTCGCGGCGCACCTTCAGCCGGTTCAGCGCGCCGACATAGGCCTTCACGCTGGCCAGGATGGTGTCGGTATCCGAGGCCTGGCCGGTGGCGATGCGGCCTTCCTCCTCCATGCGCACGCTGACGGTGGCCTGGGCATCGGTGCCCTCGGTCACCGCATGGACCTGATACAGCTGCAGATGCGCCTTGTGCGGCCAGATCGCCTTGACGGCGTTGAAACAGGCATCGACCGGGCCGTCGCCGGTGGCATGGACGGTCTTTTCCTCGCCGCCGACCGTCATGGTCAGGTCGGCCGACTGCCCGTCCGTGCCGCAGACCACGCGCAGGTGCTTCACCTGCAGGTAATCGTGCTCGGTATTGGCGGCGCTGTCCTGCATCAGCGCCACCAGGTCGTCGTCGTAGATCTCCTTCTTGCGGTCGGCCAGGGCCTTGAAGCGCACGAAGATGTCCTTCAGCTGGTTGTCGCCCAGCTCATAGCCCAGGTCGCGCAGCTTCGAGCGCAGCGCGGCGCGGCCCGAATGCTTGCCCATGGCGATATTGGCTTCGTTCAGGCCGATATCGGCGGGGCGCATGATCTCGAAGGTCTCGACATTCTTCAGCACGCCGTCCTGGTGGATGCCGGATTCGTGCAGGAAGGCGTTCTTGCCGACGATGGCCTTGTTGAACTGCACCGGAAAGCCCGAGACCTGGCTGACCCGACGCGAGATGCCCATGATCTTCGTCGTGTCGATGCCGGTCGTATAGGGCATGATGTCGTGGCGCACCTTCAGCGCCATCACCACCTCTTCCAGCGCGGTGTTGCCGGCCCGCTCGCCCAGCCCGTTGATGGTGCATTCGATCTGGCGCGCGCCGGCCTCGACGGCGGCCAGGGCATTGGCGGTCGCCATGCCCAGGTCGTTGTGGCAATGCGTGGCGAAGACCACCCCGTCGGCGCCCGGCACCCGTTCCAGCAGCATGCGGATCAGCGCGGCCGATTCGCGCGGCGCGGTATAGCCCACGGTGTCGGGGATGTTGATGGTGGTGGCGCCGGCCTTGATGGCGATCTCGACCACCCGGCACAGGTAGTCGTGCTCGGTCCGGGTGGCGTCCATCGGCGACCATTGCACGTCGTCGCACAGGTTGCGGGCATGGCTCACGGTCTGCTCGATCCGCTCGGCCATCTGGTCCATGTCCAGGTTCGGGATGGCCCGGTGCAGGGGCGAGGTGCCGATGAAGGTGTGGATGCGCGGGCGCTTGGCGTGCCTCACCGCCTCCCAGCAGCGGTCGATATCGGGGAACTGGGCGCGGGCCAGGCCGCAGATCACACTGTTCTGCGCCTGCTTGGCGATCTCGCTCACGGCGGCGAAATCGCCCTCCGAGGCGATGGGAAAGCCCGCCTCGATGATGTCCACGCCCATCTCGTCCAGCATCTGGGCGATTTCCAGCTTCTCGGCATGGGTCATGGTGGCGCCGGGCGATTGCTCGCCGTCGCGCAGGGTGGTGTCAAAGATCAAGACGCGGTTCGGATCGGTCATGTCGGTTCTTTCTTACGCGGGAATTCGGGGTTCAGAAGCCAAGCCGGGCGCGAACCAGACTGAGCGGCGGCCCGGAAGACCCGCTCAGCGCAGCGTAAGAAGAAGCAGACCGCGGAGGTTCACGGCAATACGCGCGCCGTCATGCGCGTGCGGGGCCGTGGCAATGATCTGCTGCATCCGAGTCATGGCGCGAACTATAAGACCCGCGCCACCGGCTTGAAAAGACGAAAAACACGCTGCCGCAGCAATTTCCCGCCCCGCAGCCGGCACGGGCGTTGCCGCCCCGCACCGCCGCCTGCTTCACCGTTTTCCAAATACTCCTGCGCCCGTGCCGCCGGTGCGGCAGCTCAAAGCGCGCGCCAGCCGATGTCGCGGCGGCAGAAGCCCCCCGGCCAGTCGATGGCATCGGCCAGCGCATAGGCGCGCGCATGCGCCTCGGCCAGGGTGGCGCCGCGCCCGGTCGCCGCCAGCACCCGGCCGCCCGTGGCGACGATCTGCCCGTCGCGGCGCGCGGTGCCGGCATGGAAGACCATGCGGAAACTGTCCTCGGCCAGCGCGTCGAGCCCGCGGATGGCGCTGCCCTTCTCATGGCTGCCGGGATAGCCCTTCGCGGCCAGCACCACGGTCAGGGCATGGTCGTCGGCCCAGCTGACCGAGGCCGTGCCCAGCCGGCCCTCGGCGCAGGCCAGGATCAGGTCCAGCGCCTGGGCGCCCAGCCGCATCATCAGCACCTGGCATTCCGGGTCACCGAAGCGGACATTGTACTCCACCAGCCGCGCCCGCCCGTCCCGGATCATCAGCCCGGCATAAAGCACGCCCTGGAACGGCGTGCCGCGCCGCGCCATCTCGGCCACCGTGGGGCGGACGATCTCGGCCATGACCTGCGCCTGGATCTCCGCCGTCAGCACCGGGGCCGGGGAATAGGCGCCCATGCCGCCGGTATTCGGTCCGGTATCGCCGTCGCCCACGCGCTTGTGGTCCTGCGCCGTGCCGATCGGCAGGCAGTCCACCCCGTCGCAAAGCACGAAGAAGCTCGCCTCCTCGCCTTCCATGAATTCCTCGATCACCACCTCGGCCCCGGCTGCGCCGAAGGCGCCGCCGAAGGCGTCATCGACGGCGGCGATGGCCTCGGCCGCGGTCATGGCCACGGTCACGCCCTTGCCGGCGGCCAGCCCGTCGGCCTTGACGACGATGGGCGCGCCCTGCGCGCGGATATAGGCCCGCGCCGGCTCGGCCGCGTCGAAGCGCGCCCAGGCGGCGGTCGGCGCGCCGCAGGCGTCGCAAACCTCCTTGGTGAAGGCTTTCGAGGCTTCCAGCATCGCCGCCGCCCGGGACGGGCCGAAGACCAGGATGCCCGCCGCCCGCAGCTCGTCGGCGACGCCCGCCGCCAGGGGCGCCTCGGGGCCGATCACCACCAGGTCGATGGCGTTCTCCTCGCAAAAGCCGATCACGGCGGGGCCGGACAGGATGTCCAGATCCGCCAGCCGCGCCAGCGGCTCCATCCCGGCATTGCCCGGCGCGACGAACAGCCGGTCGCATTTCGGATTCTGCCGGATCGCCCAGGCCAGCGCATGTTCGCGCCCGCCGCTGCCGAGGATCAGGATGTTCATGCGGAAAGGCCCCTTTGCGAATGGTCCCGCGCCTTCTAGGAACTGGCCCGGCCCGGATCAATCCCCCCAAGCCCCTTGATCCCGCCCGCGCCCCGCGCCACAACCGGGCCATGGAGCTTTTCGAAGACACGCCCGCCAGCAACGCCCATGAATTCACCGTCTCGGAAATCTCGGGCGCGGTGAAGCGCGTGATCGAGGGCGAGTTCGGCCGCGTCCGCGTGCGCGGCGAGATCGGCCGGGTCTCGCGCCCCTCCTCGGGGCATCTCTATTTCGACCTCAAGGACGAACGCGCCTGCATCGCCGCCGTCACCTGGAAGGGCCAGGCCGCGCGTCTCTCGACCCGCCCCGAGGAGGGGATCGAGGTCATCGCCACCGGCCGGCTGACCACCTTTCCCGGCCAGTCGAAATATCAGCTGATCGTCGAGGAGATCGAGCCCGCCGGCGCCGGCGCGCTGATGATGATGCTGGAAAAGCGCCGCAAGGCGCTGGCGGCCGAGGGGCTGTTCGACGAATCGCGCAAGCGGCCGCTGCCCTACCTGCCGCGGGTGATCGGCGTCGTGACCTCGCCCTCGGGCGCGGTGATCCGCGACATCCTGCACAGGTTGCGCGACCGTTTCCCGACGCGGGTGCTGATCTGGCCGGTGGCGGTGCAGGGCGAGGGCTGCGCGCCGCAGGTCGCCGCCGCGATCCAGGGCTTCAACGCGCTGCCCGGGGACGGGCCGATCCCGCGCCCCGAGCTGATCATCGTCGCGCGCGGCGGCGGCAGCCTGGAAGACCTGTGGGGCTTCAACGAGGAAGCCGTGGTCCGCGCCGCGGCGGCCAGCGACATCCCGCTGATCTCGGCCGTGGGGCACGAGACCGACACCACGCTGATCGACTTCGCCGCGGATCGCCGGGCGCCGACGCCGACCGCGGCCGCCGAGATGGCGGTGCCGGTGCGCGCCGAACTCGCCGCCCGGCTGGCCGAGATGCGGGCGCGGATGATGCGCGCCGCCCAGACCGGCAACCAGCGCCAGCGCCAGCGGCTGGCCGACCTGGGCCGGGCGCTCGGCCGGCCGCAGGCGCTGACCGATCCGGTGCGGCAGCGCTTCGACCTGTTCGCCGAACGGCTGGAACCGGCGCTGCGCGGCTTCGTGCGCGCCCGCCGCGACCGGCTGAACGCGCTGCCGCTGTCGCTCTCGGCGCTGCGTGCCATGCTGCGCAACCGGCGCGAGGCGCTGCAGGCCCATCGGCAGCGCCTGCCGCTCTGCCTGACCCGGCTGCGGCAGCGCAAGGCCGAGCGCCTGGCCGATCTGGGCCAGCGGCTGGAACGTGCCCGGTCGCGGATGCTGGCCGACAGCGCCCGCCAGCTCGCCCGCGACCGCGCGGCGCTTGACCAGTTCGCGGCGCGTCTCGCCGTCGGCGCCGCGCGCCTCCTGCCGCCGCGCCGCGAGGCGCTGGAGCGGCTGGACCGCCTGCGCCAGACGCTGGGCTATCGCGAGACCCTGCGCCGCGGCTTCGCGGTCGTCCACGGCCCCGCGGGACTGCTCACCGCCGCTGCCGAGGCGGCGCAAACCCCGCGCTTCGAGATCGAGTTCCTCGACGGCCGCATGGCGGCGCGCCCCGACGCGCCCCCGGCCAAGCCGGCCCGCAGGCCAAGGCAGCCCAAGGACCAGAAATCCCTGTTCTAGCTTCTTTCTTGCCCAAATATCCCGGGGGGAGCGCCTGGCGCACCCCGTCGAGGGGTGCGGCAGGCGCGGGGGGCAGAGCCCCCTTTACCGCGCGACCTCCCGCGGCCGCAGCATCAGCCAGAGCAGCGCCCCGCCGGCCAGCACCAGGAAGGGCAGCATGGCCAGGTTGACCGCGCTCCAGCCCGCCTGGGCCGAGCCCCCCATGCAGTTCATCAGCCCGCCCGAGGACAGCGAGGCCAGGAACACGCCGGAAAACACCACGGCGTCGTTCAGGCCCTGCACCCGCTCGCGCTCCTCGGGGCGATAGGCGCGGGTCAGCATGGCGGTGGCGCCGATATAGCCGAAGTTCCAGCCCAGCCCGAGCAGGATCATGGCCAGGAAGAAATGCGAGAGCTCCACCCCCGACAGCGCCACCGCGCCGGCGCCGGCCAGGATCGCCAGGCCCAGCATGACGATGCGCGTGGCGCCGAAACGGGCGATCAGATGGCCGGTGAAGAACGAGGGCGCGAACATCGCCAGCACATGGCCCGAGACGATGTTCGCCGCGTCCGCCGTGGCGAAGCCGCAGCCGACCACCGCCAGCGGCGCCGAGGTCATCACCAGGTTCATCAGCGCATAGGAGACCATGCCGCAGATCATCGCCACGGCGATCTGCGGCACGCGCAGCAGCGCGCCCAGCGGCCGGCCCTGGGCGCGGCCCCTGGCGGGCGCGGGCGGGCGCGGGATGTCGAGAAAGGCGAAGATCACCGGCCCGAGCAGGTTCAGCCCGATGATGGCGGCATAGGTGGCGAGGAAGGGGATGGCGGTCAGCTCGGCGGTCAGGCGCACCAGGACCGGGCCGGTGAAGGCGGCGGCAAGCCCCCCGGCCAGCACCCAGGAAATGGCGCGCGACTGGAACTCGGGCGGGGCGCAATCGGTGGCGGCGAAGCGGAAGAAGCCCTGCGCCGCCATATAGACCCCGGTGAACAGCGCGCTGGCGGTGAAAAGCCAGAAATTGCCCGCCGACAGCGCATAGGCGGCAATCCCCGCCCCCAGCGCCGCCGAGCCGCAGGAGAGCAGGAACCCCGCCCGCCGCCCATGCCGGCGCATGAATCCCGAAAGCGGCCGGGCCGACAGCGCCGAGCCCAGGATCATCATCGACAGGGGCAGGGTGGCGATGCAGGGATTGGGGCTGAGCATCTGGCCCGCCAGCCCGCCGACGATGAAGATCATCGACATCTGCGCCCCTAAAAGCGCCTGGGCCAGCAGCAGCACGATGACATTGCGCCGGGCGCGGCGCATGGCGTCGGAACCGGTCAGGACCGGCTGGCCATCGCCGGGGGTGGTCGCGTCGGGGGCGGTCATCGCAGGCTCATCTCAGCGCGAAAGCCTCGCGGGCGCGGGTTTCGATGGCCGCCCAATCGCCGGCGGCGACATCGGCATCCGGCGCGATCCAGCTGCCGCCGACGCAGACCACGTTCGGCAGCGCCAGGTAGTCCGGGGCGTTCTGCGGGGTCACGCCCCCGGTCGGGCAGAAGCTGACCTGCGGCAGCGGCCCGGCCAGGGATTTCAGCGATTTCGCCCCGCCCGCCGCCTCGGCCGGGAAGAATTTCAGCATGGAATAGCCCAGTTCCATCGCCCGCATCACCTCGGAGGCGGTGACGGCGCCGGGCAGGAGTGGCAGGCCGATCTCCTCGCAGGCCCGGGCCAGCCGCTCGGTCAGGCCGGGCGAGACGGCGAAGCTGGCCCCGGCATCCTTGGCGCGCCTTGCGTCCTCGGGGGTCAGCACCGTGCCGGCGCCGACATGGCCGCCCTGGACCTTGGCCATTTCGCGGATGACGTCGAGCGCGGCGGGGGTGCGCAGGGTCACCTCGAGCACCGGCAGGCCGCCGGCCACCAGGGCCGTGGCCAGCCCCTCGGCGCGGCCGGCATCGCCCACGACCAGGACCGGGATCACCGGGGCGAGTTCGCAAAGCGCGCGGGTGTTCTGGGACTGGGTCTCGGGGGTCATGGCGGGCCTCGTTCTTGCGGAAACTGCCGGCAGGTTGCGCTTTTCCGCGCGGTTGCGCAAGGGCTCGCGTTAGCGTTAACTGTTGTCCTGGTCGGCGGCTTTGCCGGGGAAGGGGGCTGTCCGCCCCCTCTTGCGGCTGGCGCCGCAATTCACCCCCGAGGATATTTCGGCAAGAAAGAAACCCTCAGCCGCCGAAACTGCTGCGCCCGCCCGAGCGTGCGGTGGCCGAGGCGCCGAAGCCGCCGCGCTGGCTGACCTGGGCCGCGCTCATCGGCGGCTTGCCGATGGTCGAGGGCGCGCGCTGGAAGGTCGCGGCCGGCACCTTGCCGGCGCCGCGGTTGCTGGCGAAGCTCTGGTCGCCCTTGGGGGTCGAATAGCGCCCGTCGGCGGTGTTCACCATCGGCTGCGAAAAGATGCCGCCGCCGCGCGACAGCATCGAGCCCATCATGTAGCCGACCAGCAGCGGCATGAAGGAAAAGCCGCCGCCGGAATTCTGCGCCTCCTGCGTCTGCGTCGGGTCGCCGCCGCAATTGCCGGCGCCATGCTCCTGCTCGCACAGTTCCTTCGATTCGTAGCGCGGCGCGGTTTCCAGGAATTCCTGCCGGGCGGCGGCGAAGTTCTGGCGGCAGTCCTCCTCGGTGAACCACAGGGTTTCCTGCTTGCTGGCGGCGATGCAGCTTTCCAGGTCGGGAAAGCTTTGCGCGTCCATGCGGTCGTCCTCGCAGCCGGCCAGCGCCAGGGTGGCGGTGCCGGCCAGCACCAGCGCGACATGGCGGCCGCGCTTGCGAAGGCGGCGGCTGCGGGCGGGGCGGGGGACGGGGTTGGAACGGGAAAATGCGTCGGTCATGGATCAGCCCTCGATGAAATGCGGCTTGAAGCGCGACAGGTTGTGGGTGATGCGCGAGCGGTCCTCGCGCAGGCCGAGGCCGCAGCAGTTTTCGCCGACGATCCAGGCGCCGAGCACCGGGTGGAAGCCGCCGAAATCCGGCAGGGGCGCCAGGCCCTGCAGGATCATCGGGTGGTGCGAATAGCTGTCGTCGCCGGTGCGCGCCGTTTCGCGGCCCTGTTCGTGGATGACGACCCCCGCGCCCTCGCGCGAGAAGATCGGCTTGGTCACATGGCCGCGCGCCAGCGCGTCGCGCGCCGCCTCGAAGGCCTGGGCCGCGGCGGGGGCGGGGCTGCCGCCGGACAGCGCGTCCTGCACATCCGCGAGGAAGAAGGCCGGCAGCAGGTTCGGATGGCCGGGGAACATCTGCCAGAGCAGCGGCAGGATGGCCTTGTTCGACAGGATCGCCTTCCAGGGCGGCTCGATGAAGCGGGTGCCCGAGCTTTGCAGATGCGCGGCGAAATCGTCGCGCAGCATGTCCTCCCAGGGGTAGAGCTTGAAGAGCGTGCCGATGACGCGGGATTGCTCGTCGGCGAACTGGCCCTCCTCGGTCAGGCCGATCTGCCGGAGCGCGGTGAAATGCGCGCCCAGGCCCGCCTCGCGCGCGGCCCAGGCCAGGGTCTCGACGGTGGCGTAATCCTCGGGGTTGTCGGGATCGGCGGCGAAATGCACCTCCTCGCCATCGGCGCAGATCTGCGTCCAGCGCGCCACGATCGCCTCGTGGATGCTGTTGAACTGGTCGCAATCCTCGCCCAGCACCCCCGCCGCCTGTTGCTGTTCGAACCAGAGCCACTGGAAGCTGGCGGATTCGTAGAGCGAGGTCGGCGTGTCGGCATTGTATTCCAGCAGCTTCGCCGGGCCGCTGCCGTCATAGGCGAGGTCCATGCGGCCATAGAGTTCGGGTTCGCCGCGCGCCCAGCTCGATGCGATCAGGTCCCAGTGCTGGCGCGGGATGTCCAGCCGGGTCAGCCAGGCCTCGTCGCGGACGGCGCGGTCCACCGCCTCGCGGCACAGCGCATGCAGCTCGGTGGCGGGGGCCTCGATATCCTCCTCGATCTGGCGCAGGGTGAAGCGATAGGCGCTGGTCTCGTCCCAATAGGGCTCGCCGCCCATGTCGGCGAAGGTGAAGCCGAGCTCCTTGGCCTCGTCGCGCCAGCCGGGCCGTTCGGGAAGGGTGCGTTTTTCCATGGTCTCTCCTTCCGCCCGAGATAGGGCGGTGGGCCGGGCGGGCGCAACCCCGCATGGCGATTTTCGGGCGTGTCCCGCCGACGCGGGCCCGGCGGCCGGCGCGGCAAGGCGCCGCGAGGCGGGGCGGTTATCCGTTGCGGCCTTCGCCCGCGGCCGGGCCCGGCCAGCGCCGGCCCGTCGGGACCGGAAGCGCGCCGGACGGCGGCGGCGGCGCGGCGCGGGAAAATCTCGGGTCCGGCACGCGGGGCTTGCGGCAGGCCGGGCTTCGCGCCAATCTGCTACCATTCCAGCCCCGCGAGCGACGGGGCGCGACAACAGGGATGATCCATCATGCAGAACCGTTTCCCGCTTCGCGCGCTGCTTCTGGCTTCGGCCATGTCTCTGGGGGTGGCGGCGCCGGCCGCCTGGGCCGAGACCCCTGCCGACACGCTGGTCATCGCCCATCAGATCGACGACATCATCAGCCTCGATCCCGGGCAGAGCTTCGAATTCTCGGGGCAGGACGTGGTTCACAGCCTCTATGACCGGCTGGTCGATTTCGACCCGCTGGACCTGAATGCCGGCATCAAGCCCAGCCTCGCGGAAAGCTGGGAGGTCAGCGAGGACGGCAAGACCATCACCCTGACCATGCGCGAGGGGGTGAAGTTCCATTCCGGCAACCCGGTGCGGGCCGAGGACGCCGCCTGGTCGCTGCAGCGCGCGGTCAAGCTGAACAAGTCGCCGGCCTTCATCCTGAACCAGTTCGGCTTCACCGCCGAGAACGTGGACGAGCGCGTGACCTTCGACGGCAACAGGCTGATCCTGCAGCTGGACCAGCCCTATGCGCAAAGCTTCGTGCTGAACTGCCTGGCCTCCGAGGTCGGCTCGGTCATCGACAAGGAAACCGCGATGAGCCATGCCGAGGGCGAGGATTTCGGCAATGCCTGGCTGTCCACCAACGGCGCGGGCTCGGGGCCCTACACCCTGACCGCCTGGCGGCCGAACGAGGCGGTGCAGCTGGCCGCCAACGAGGAATACTGGCAGGGCGCGCCGGTGATGAAGCGAGTGATCGTGCGCCATGTGCAGGAGAGCAGCGCCCAGCGGCTGCTGCTGGAACAGGGCGATATCGACGTGGCCCGCAACCTGACCCCGACGGATGTCGATGGCATCGCCGGCAACGACAGGCTGAAGGTCGCGGACGAGCTGCGCGGCCGCATCCTCTACATGGGGTTGAGCCAGAAGGACCCGCTGCTGTCCCGGCCCGAGATGGTCGAGGCGATGAAATACCTGATCGACTACGCGGGCATGGAGTCGAGTTTCCTCAAGGGCCAGTGGAAGGTGCACCAGAACTTCCTGCCCGAGGGCTATCTGGGCGCCTCGGACGAGAACCCCTGGACCCATGACATCGAGAAGGCCCGCCAGATCCTGACCGATGCCGGCATCACCTCGGGCACGGTCAAGACCATCGTGCGCGACATCCGTGAATATGTCGACGCGGCCCAGACCCTGCAGGCGGCCATGGCGCAGGTCGGCCTGACGCTGGAGATCCAGCAGATGACCGGGGCGCAGGTGCTCGACGCCTATCGCGCCCGGCAGGTGCCGATCTTCATCGGCGAATGGGGCCCGGATTACGCCGACCCGAACACCAATGCCTCGACCTTCGCCCATAACCCGAACAATGCCGACGATGCCGGCCTGTCGCAGCTGGCCTGGCGCAACAGCTGGGCGGTGCCCGAGGAGATGAATCGCGCCGTCGAGGCCGCCACGCTGGAGGGCGACACCGACAAGCGCGTGCAGATGTATCTGGACATCCAGAGCCAGTATCGAGAGATCGCACCGATCATCCCGATGTTCCAGAAGATCGAGCAGGTGGCGATGCAGCAGAACGTGCAGAACTGGACCTCGGGCGGTTCGGTCACCTCGGTCAACTATCGGCAGGTGACGAAGGAATAAGGCGTGGTCCATCCCGACCTGACCGGTCCGCCGGGACAGGGGGCGCCGCCCCCGGCGGGCGGTGCGACCCCCGGCCGGGGCGCGCGGCTGCGGCGCCGGGCGCGAAGCCTGGGCGGCATCCTGCTGTCGCTGGCGCTGACGCTGCTCGGCCTGTTGCTGGTCACCTTCGTCATCGGCCGGGTCATGCCGATCGACCCGGTGCTGAAGGTGGTGGGCGAGCGCGCGACACAGGCGCAATATGACGCGGCCTTCCAGGCCATGGGACTGGACAAGCCGATCTGGCAGCAGTTCCTGCGCTACATGGCCGAGGTGCTGCAGGGCGATTTCGGCCGCTCGATCTCGACCGGGCATCCGGTGGCGCAGGACCTGCGGCGGGTGTTCCCGGCGACGGTCGAGCTGGCGACGCTGGGCACGCTGATCGGCGTCTGCGTGGGCGTGCCCTTGGGCGTGGTCGCCGCGGCGCGCCGGGGCGGCTGGATCGACCAGATCGCCCGCGTGGTGGCGCTGGTGGGCTATTCCATGCCGATCTTCTGGCTGGGGCTGATGGGGCTTCTGCTGTTCTACGGCATCCTCGGCTGGGTCGGCGGGCCGGGCCGGCAGGGCATCATATACGACGGCATGGTGCCGACGGTCACAGGGCTGATCCTGGTCGACAGCCTGGTCGCCGGCGACTGGGCCGCCTTCCGCGACGCCTTCAGCCATATCGTGCTGCCGGCCAGCCTGCTGGGCTATTTCAGCCTCGCCTATATCAGCCGCATGACGCGCAGCTTCATGCTGGAGCAGCTTTCGGCGGAATATGTCGTCACCGCCCGCGTCAAGGGCCTGTCCGAGCGGCGGGTGGTCTGGGGCCATGCCTTCCGCAACATCCTTGTGCCGCTGATCACGGTGATCGCGCTCAGCTTCGGCTCGCTTCTGGAAGGGTCGGTGCTGACCGAGATCGTGTTCTCCTGGCCCGGCATCGGCCAATACATCACCAAGGCGCTGCTGGCCGGCGACATGAACGCGGTGCTGGGCGGCACGGTGGTGGTCGGCACCTGCTTCGTGGCGCTGAACCTGCTGTCCGACATCCTCTACCGCCTGCTGGACCCGAGGGCGACATGACCGAGACGACCCGCGCATGGCTTCTGTCCGACGCGCCGCAGACCCGGCGGCAGGCGCGGCTGGGGGCGATCTACCAGGGCTGGCTGACCTTTCGCGCCAACCGGCTGGCCATGGTCGGGCTGGCGATCCTGGTCCTGCTGGTGCTGGTCGCCGCCTTCGCGCCCTGGATCGCGCCGCAGAATCCCTATGCCCAGAACCTGGCCGAGCGGCTGAAGCCGCCTTCGGCGCAGCACTGGCTGGGCACGGACGCGCTGGGCCGGGACATCCTGTCGCGGCTGATCCATGGCTCGCGCGTGACGCTGTTCATCGTCGGCACGGTGGCGCTGATCGCGCCGGTGATCGGGCTTTTCGTCGGCACGGTGGCGGGTTTCGCCGGCGGCTGGGTCGATCAGGTGCTGATGCGCATCACCGACATCTTCCTGGCCTTTCCCAAGCTGATCCTGGCGCTGGCCTTCGTCGCGGCGCTCGGCCCCGGCATCGGCAATGCGGTCCTTGCGCTGGCGATCACCTCATGGCCGCCCTATGCGCGCCTGGCGCGGGCCGAGACGCTGACCATCCGCAATGCCGACTATATCGCCGCCGCCCGGCTGCAGGGCGCAGGGCCGCTGCGGCTGCTGATCGGCCATGTCTGGCCGCTCTGCGTCAGCTCGCTGATCGTGCGGGTGGCGCTGGACATGGCGGGGATCATCCTCTCCGCCGCCGGGCTGGGCTTCCTTGGCCTCGGCGCGCAGCCGCCGATGCCGGAATGGGGGGCGATGATCTCGGACGGGCGCACCTATATCCTGGACTTCTGGTGGGTCGCGGCCATGCCCGGCATGGCGATCTTTGTCGTCAGCCTGGCCTTCAACCTGCTCGGCGACGGCTTGCGCGACGTGCTGGACCCCAAGGGGGGCCGGGAATGACCCCGCTGCTTTCCGTCCGGGACCTGCGCGTCAGCTTCCCGACCCGCTCGGGCCGTTTCGAGGCGGTGCGCGGCGTCAGCTTCGACCTTGGCCGCGAAAGGCTGGGCGTGGTCGGCGAAAGCGGCTCGGGCAAGTCGATGACCGGCCGCGCCATTCTCGGCCTGGTGCGTCCGCCGGGCACGGTCGCGGCCGGGCGCATGGAGCTTGGCGGCCAATCGATCCTGAACCTGCCCGAGCGGCGCATGCGCCGGTTGCGCGGCGCGCGCATCAGCATGGTGATGCAGGACCCCAAGTTCAGCCTGAACCCGGTGATGACCGTGGGCCGGCAGATCATGGAGGGCTACCGGCTGCATAGCGGCGAAAGCCGCGCCGCGGCCCGCGACAAGGCGCTGGAAATGCTGCGCGCCGTGCAGATCCGCGATCCCGAGCGGGTCTTTCACGCCTATCCGCACGAGGTCTCGGGCGGCATGGGCCAACGGATCATGATCGCGATGATGCTGGCCCCGGACCCCGAGATCCTGATCGCGGACGAGCCGACCTCGGCGCTGGACGTCTCGGTCAGGAACGAGGTGCTGCGCATCCTGGACCGGCTGGTCTCTGCCCGCGGCATGGGGCTGATCTTCATCAGCCACGACCTGAACCTGGTGGCGCAGTTCTGCGACCGCGTCCTCATCATGTATGCCGGCCGCGTGGTCGAGGAACTGCCCGCCCGCGACCTGCATGCCGCGAAACACCCCTATACCCAGGGCCTCCTGAACAGCCTGCCGCGGCTCGACCGGCCGGTGGACCGGCTCGCGGTCCTGCAAAGGCAACAGGGCTGGCGCGACGCCCCGCCGGCGGGAGCCCCGTGATGGCCCTTCACCGTTTTCCAAATACTCATCCGCCCCGGTGCCGCCCATGCTGACGGTCGAGAATCTGGACGTCTGGTTCGGCCATGCGCCCGAGCGCGTCGATGCGGTCCGATCCGCCAGCTTTACTGTCGCGCAGGGCGACAGCTTCGGCCTCGTCGGCGAAAGCGGCTCGGGCAAGTCGACCATCCTGCGCGCCGTCGCCGGGCTGATCGACAGCTGGTCCGGCCGCATCGAGGTGGCGGGAGAGGCCATTGCCGGCCGCCGCCGCGCGCGCGGCTTCCACAAGACGGTGCAGATGGTGTTCCAGGACCCCTATGCCAGCCTGCATCCGCGCCATTCCGTGGACCGGGTCCTGTCGGAAACCCTGCGCCTGCAGGGCATGGACGGCATCGACCGGCGCATCGCCCGGCTTCTGGACCAGGTCGGGCTGGGGCAGGGCTTCCGCTTCCGCTATCCGCATCAGCTGTCCGGCGGCCAGCGCCAGCGCGTCGCCATCGCCCGGGCGCTGGCGGCGGAGCCGCAGCTTCTGCTGCTGGACGAGCCGACCTCGGCGCTGGATGTCAGCGTGCAGGCCGAGATCCTGAACCTGCTCTGCGATATCCGGGCCGAACGCGGGCTGACCTATGTGATGGTCAGCCACGACCTGGCGGTGGTGGCGCATATGTGCGACCGGCTGGCGGTGATGCGCGAAGGCCGGATCGTCGAAGAGATGGATGCCGCCGCCCTGCGCGCCCGCCGGGCGCGGGGCGATTACGCCCGGGCGCTGATCGCCGCCAGCACCGGCTACAGCCGCGACACCTAGACCGCCACCCCCACGAGCTTGCCGATCCCGGCGGTGACCGCCAGAGCCACGATGCCGCCCAGGATCACCCGCAGCACCGCCCGGCCGGGCGGCGCGCCGCCGGCCCAGGCCCCCAGCGCGCCCAGCACCCCCAGCGCCGCCACCACGGCGACCAGCACGCTGGCGATGACCGCGCCGCCCGGCGCCAGGATCGCCGCCAGCAGCGGCACCGCCGCCGCGATGCTGAAGGTCGCGGCCGAGGCCAGCGCCGCCTGCAGCGGGTTGGCGTTCGAGGCCTCGCTGAGCCCCAGCTCGTCGCGCACATGCGCGGCAAGCGCGTCATGCTCGGTCACCTCGCGCGCGGCCTGCAGGGCGGTGCCGGGCGTCATGCCCCGCGATTCGTAGATCGCGGCCAGCTCGTGCAGCTCTTCCTCGGGCATCTCGCGCAGGGCTGCATGCTCGCGGGCGATATCGGCGCGCTCGGTATCCGATTGCGAGCTGACCGAGACATATTCGCCCATGGCCATGGACATCGCCCCGGCGACCAGCCCGGCCAGCCCGGCGATCAGGATCGCCTCGGGCCCCGGATCGGCCGCCGCCACCCCGACGATCAGCGCCCCCACCGAGACGATGCCGTCATTCGCCCCCAGCACCGAGGCGCGCAGCCAGCCCATGCGGCTGACGTAATGCGGATCGTCGGGATGGGCGCTCGGCTGGGTCATCGGGGTCCTCGGCTATTGCTGTTTCGGGCCAGCTTAACGGCCCGGACCGCATTTGCCAGCCTTGCGTCCCGCGACCGGCGCCGTCACGCTGGCGGCGGACGAATCCCGCCGAAAAGGAGGCAAGAATGCAGCACGGCCCGACCCTGCCGCCCGCGCGGAACCTGATCGGCGGCGCCTGGCTGCCGGCCGCCTCGGGACGCGAGATGCCGATGATCTCGCCCATCGACGGCCGGCCCTTCGCCGCCATCGCCGATTCCGGGCCGGAGGATGTCGACGCCGCGATCCGCGCCGCCCGCGCCGCCTTCGAGGGCGATTGGGGCCGGCTGACCGCCGCCGAGCGCGGCCGGCTGATGCTGCGTCTGGCCCTGCGCATCGAGGCCGAGGCCGAGGCGCTTGCCCGGCTGGAAACCCGCGACAACGGCAAGCCCGTCGCCCAGTCCCGTGCCGACATGGCGGCGCTGGCGCGCTATTTCGAATATTACGGCGGTGCGGCGGACAAGCTGCATGGCGAGGTGATCCCGTTCCTGAACGGCTATGACGTGACGGCGCTGCGCGAGCCGCATGGCGTCACCGGCCATATCATCCCCTGGAACTATCCGGTGCAGATCTTCGGCCGCTCGGTCGGGGCGGCGCTGGCCATGGGCAACGCGACGGTGACCAAGCCGGCCGAGGATGCCTGCCTGACCATCCTGCGCATCGGCGAACTGGCGGCCGAAACCGGCTTTCCGCCCGGCGCCATCAACATCGTCACCGGGCGCGGCGCGGTGGCGGGCCAGGCGCTGGCCGAGCATCCCGGCGTCGATTTCATCAGCTTCACCGGGTCGCCCGAGGTCGGGCAGGCCATCCAGATCGCGGCGGCGCGCAACCACATTCCCTGTACGCTGGAACTGGGCGGCAAGTCGCCGCAGATCGTCTTCGAGGATGCCGATCTTGAGGCCGCGGCCCCGGTCATCGTCAATGCCATCGTGCAGAACGGCGGCCAGACCTGCTCGGCCGGCTCGCGCGTGCTGATCCAGCGCGGCATCTGGGACCGGCTGACGGCGATGCTGGCCGAACGCTTTGCCGCGGTCGTGGCCGGGCCGGCCGAGGGCGCGCTGCTGGGCCCGCTGATCTCGGCCCGGCAGAAGGCGCGGGTCGAACGTTACATCGCCGAGGCCGCAGCCCCGCTGATCGCGCGCGGTGCCGTGGCCGCGGACGCGCCGACGGCGGGCTTCTATGTCGCGCCGGCGCTGTTCGGGCCGGTCGATCCCGCAAGCCCGCTGGCGCAGGAAGAGATCTTCGGCCCGGTGCTGGCCGCCATCCCCTTCGACACCGAGGCCGAGGCCGTCGCCATCGCCAACGGCACCGAATACGGGCTGGTCGCCGGCATCTGGACCCGCGACGGCGACCGGCAGGCGCGCATGGCCCGCGCCATGCGCTGCGGGCAGGTCTTCATCAACGGCTACGGCGCCGGGGGCGGGATCGAACTGCCTTTCGGCGGGGTGCGCAAATCCGGCCACGGGCGCGAAAAGGGCTTCGTCGCGCTTTACGAATTCTCGCGGCTGAAAACCGTCGTTCATCGTTTCGCATAAAAAGGGGAAGAGATCATGCGGCTTCAGGGCAAGACGGCATTGGTGACCGGCGGCGGTTCGGGCTTCGGGCGCGGCATTGCCGAGCGTTTCGCGCGCGAGGGGGCGCGGGTGGCGGTGCTGGACATCGACGCCGACACCGCCGGGGCGGTGGCCTCGGGCATCGAGGGCCTCGCCATCTCCTGCGACGTGAGCCAAGGCGATCAGGTCCGGGCGGCGGTGGAGAAGGCGCGCGAAAGCTTCGGCAGCCTCGACATCGTGGTGAACAATGCCGGCTGGACCACGCCGAACGGCCCGCTGCTCGACACGGACGAGGCGGCGTTCCGCAAGATCTACGACATCAACGTGCTGTCGATCTTTCACATGACCCATGCCGTGCTGCCGCATTGGCGGGCGCGCGGGCAGGGGGTGATGATCAATGTCAGCTCGACCGCCGGCATAAGGCCGCGTCCGGGGCTGAGCTGGTACAACTCCTCGAAAGGCGCGGTGAACACCCTGACCCGCAGCCTGGCGGCGGAACTGGCGCCCGAGGGCATCCGGGTGAACGCCATCGCCCCGGTGATGGGCGAGACCGGGATGCTGGAGCGGTTCATGGGCTGCGAGGACACGCCCGAGAACCGCGCCCGCTTCCTTGCCACCATCCCGCTGGGCCGGCTGTCGACGCCGCGGGACATCGCCAACGCGGCGCTTTACCTCGCCTCGGACGAGGCCGATTTCATCACCGGCGTCATCCTTGAGGTCGATGGCGGGCGGACGGTCTAGCCCGCTGCCTGCGCGCGCCGCGTGGCGATGCTGCGCCACAGGAAGGCCAGCACGAACAGCGCCGTCAGCACCAGCACGATGGTCGGTGCAGGCGCGCTGTTCAGCCAGAAGCTGGCCCAGACCCCGCTGACCGCCGCGAAGGCCGCGACGCCGACCGCGGTGGCCAGCATGGCCGGCAGCCGCCGCGTGACCAGGAAGGCCACCGCCCCCGGCGCGATCAGCAGCGCCACCGCCAGGATGATGCCGACCGCGCTGAGCATGGCGACGACGGTGGCCGAGATCATGGCAAGCAGCCCGTAATTCAGCACGGCCAGCGCCAGCCCCGAGACCCGCGCCTGCACCGGGTCGAAGGCCAGAAGCGCGAAGTCCCGCCATTTCAGCACCAGCACCAGCCCGACCACGGCCGAGATGCCGCCGGCCAGCCGCAGGTCTTCGGGGCCGACGCCCAGCATGTTGCCGAACAGGATGTGATCCAGGTGCAGGTCGGTCCGGATGGCGGTGTAAAGCACCACCCCCAGCCCGAACATGCCCGACATGACCACGCCCAGCACCGTGTCGGCCTTGACCCGGCTGTTGCCCTGCAGCCAGCCCGACAGCATGGCGCAGCCCAGCCCGGCCAGGAAGGCGCCAAGGATCAGCGGCAGGCCGGCGACATGGGCCAGCACCACGCCCGGCAGCACCGCATGGCTGACCGCATCGCCCATCAGCGACCAACCCTTGAGCACCAGGAAGCAGGACAGAAGCCCGGCGGGCAGGGCGATCATCAGCCCGATCAGCGCCGCGTCGCGCATGAAGGGAAAGGAAAACGGCAGCAGCAGCCAGTCCATCATGCGGCCTCCTCCAGCGCCGCGCGGGCCCGGCGGCGGGCGGCGAGCAGGCCGTGCTTGGGCGCCAGCAGGAAGACGGCCAGGAAGATCAGCGTCTGCAGGCAGACGATCACCCCGCCGGTCGCGCCGTCGAGGAAGAACGAGATATAGGCCCCCAGTGCCGAGGTGGTCGAGCCGATGGCCACCGAGATCAGGATCAGCCGCGGAAAGCGGTCGGTCAGCAGATAGGCGGTCGCGCCCGGCGTCACCACCAGCGCCACAACCAGGAAGGCGCCGACGGTCTGCATCGCCGCCACCGTGCAGGCCGAAAGCAGGGTGAAGAACAGCACCTTCAGCGCCTGCGGATTCAGCCCGACGGTGCGGGCATGGCTCTCGTCGAAGAACACCACCATCAGGTCGCGCCATTTCGCCGCCAGGATCAGCAGCGAAAGGCCGCCGATCAGCGCCAGCTGCAGCGTATCGCCGGGGGTGATCGCCAGGATGTTGCCCATGGTGATGGTCTGCACGCTGACCGCCATCGGATTGAGCGAGACCATGAACAGCCCCAGCCCGAAGAAGCCGGTGAAGATCAGCCCGATGATCGCGTCCTCGCGCAATCCGCTGCGCTTGTTCAGGAACAGCATGGTCAGCGCGGCAAGCCCGCCCGACAGGAACGCCCCCAGTGCGAAGGGCAGGCCCAGCATGTAGGCCCCGGCGACGCCCGGCACGATGGAATGCGACAGCGCGTCGCCGATCAGCGACCAGCCCTTGAGCATCAGATAGGCCGACAGGAAGGCGCAGACCCCGCCGACCAGGGCCGAGACCCAGATCGCATTGGTCATGTAGCCGTATTCGAAGGGTACCAGCAGCGTGCGGATCATTTCGAGGCCGCCTCTTCCTCGCGCGCGCTGCGCTGCCTGTCGTCGTAGAAGACCAGCGGCCGCTCGTCGTCCGACAGCACGGTCAGCGCGCGCGGATCGTCGTCGTCATGCAGGCGCCGCCCGCCCAGCACGAAATGCCGCAGCACGCCGCCGAATGCGAGGCGCAGGTTGTCGGGGGTAAAGACCTCGGCCGTCGGCCCATGGGCCAGCACGGTGTTTTTCACCAGCACCACCCGGTCGCAATATTCCGGCACCGAGCCGAGGTCGTGGGTCGAGACCAGCATGACCCGCCCCTCCTCCCGCATCTGCTGCAACAGCGCGATGATGGCGGATTCGGTCTTGACGTCCACGCCGGTGAAGGGCTCGTCCAGCAGGATGACCCGGGCGCCCTGCGCCAAGGCCCGGGCCAGGAAGACGCGCTTCTTCTGCCCGCCCGAAAGCTCGCCGATCTGGCGGTGGCGGAAATCCTGCATGTTCACGCGCGCCAGCGCCTCGTCCACGGCGCGGCGGTCCTCGGGCCGCGCGCGGCGCAGGAAGCCCATATGGCCGTAGCGGCCCATCATCACCACGTCCTCGACCAGCACCGGGAAGGTCCAGTCCACCTCCTCGGCCTGCGGGACATAGGCGATCAGGTTCCGGCGCAGCGCCTGCGGCACGGTCAGGCCCAGCACCCGCACCTTGCCGGCGGCGGCCGGCACGAAGCCCATCAGCGCCTTGAACAGCGTGGATTTCCCCGAGCCGTTCACCCCCACCAGCGCCGTGACCGAGGCTTGCGGCACCGAAAAGCTGGCATCGCGCAAGGCCGTGAAGCCGTTGCGATAGGCCACCGTCAGGTTGGATACCGCGATGCCGGGGGCGTCATCCATCGGACAGCCCCTTGACGATGGTCTCGGACGTCACGCGCAGCAGGTCCAGATAGGTCGGCACCGGCCCGTCCGGATCGGACAGGCTGTCGACGTAAAGCACGCCGCCATAGCGCGCCCCGGTCTCGGCGGCGATCTGCCGGGCCGGGCGGTCCGACACGGTGCTTTCCGAGAACACCACCGGGATCCGGTGCTGCTTGATCGCATCGACGACGCGGCGCACCTGCTGGGGTGTGCCCTGGGCATCGGCGTTGATCGGCCACAGGAACAGCTCGTTCAGGTGGAAATCGCGCGCAAGGTAAGAGAAGGCGCCCTCCGATGTCACCAGCCAGCGCCGCTCCTCGGGCAGGGCGCGGGCGGCGTCGCGCAGCGGACCGATGGTGCGCGCGATCTCGCCCTTGTAGCGGCCGGCATTGGCGCGATAGCTGCCCTCGCCCTCGGGATCGACCTGGGACAGGGCGGCGGCGATGTTGTCCACATAGACCAGCGCCGTATCCAGCGCCATCCAGGCATGCGGGTTGGGCTTGCCGTCGTATTGCCCGCCCGAGATCGGCATCGGCTCGATTCCCTCGGTCAGCGTGGCCGAGGGCAGGTCGCCCAGGTTGCGCAGGAACTGCTCGAACCACAGCTCGAGGTTCAGCCCGTTGCGCAGGATCAGGCGGGCGTCGCGGGCGCCGATCAGGTCGCTGGGCGTCGGTTCGTAATTGTGGATCTCGGCCCCCGGCTTGGTGATCGAGACCACCTCGGCCCGGTCGCCCGCCACGTTGCGCGCCATGTCGGCGATGATGGTGAAGGTGGTCGCCACCTTGAGCCGGCCTGCCTGCGCCAGCGCCGGGGCGGGAAGGATGGCGGGGGCGGCAAGCCCGGCAAGGGCCGTGGTCAGGAATGTTCTGCGTTTCATGATCCGATTCTTCTGCTCTGGGCCTCGTTCTGCCGCTGTTATCTGCGAATGATTCTCAACTGTCAAGCCAGTTGCAATTTCTTCGCATCTGGGCCAGAAAACCGCATGGAGATCGAGACCCGTGCCCAAGCCTTCGAGGACGCGCTGCGCCGTGCCGGCGTGCGCATCACCCGCCAGCGCGCCGCGCTGCTGCGGGTGCTGGCGGCGGCCGAGGATCATCCCGATGCGACGCAGCTGCATCAGCGGGCGACGGCCGCCGGGGCAGGGGTGTCGCTGGCGACCGTCTATCGCACGCTTTCCGCGCTCGAGGCGCAGGGCGTGATCCAGAAGCTGGAATTCGAGGGCGAGCCGGCGCGGTTCGAGCCCGCCGACGGCACCCATCACGACCACATGATCGACGTCGAGACCGGCGAGGTGATGGAATTCGTCAACGAGCGCATCGAGCGGCTGCAGGCCGAGATCGCCGCCGAGATGGGCTACGAGATCGTCCGCCACCGGCTGGAGCTTTACGTCCGGCGCCGCCGATGAGCCTGACGGTCTTCGACAAGATCATCTCGGATCGCGGCTCGCGCTATGCGGTGTCGGGCGGGCCGGCGCGGACCCGGGCCGAGGCCGAGGCGCTGCTGGCCGAGCTGAAGCGCAACAAGCGTTTCGCCAAGGCCACGCATAACAGCTGGGCCGCGATCCTGTCGGGCGAGGCGCTGCGCGACGACGACGGCGAAAGCGGCGCCGGCCAGATCATCCTGCAGATGCTGGAACGCGCCGGGCTGACCGACCATGTGGTGATCGTGACGCGCTGGTATGGCGGCAAGCATCTGGGCGGCGACCGCTTTCGCCACGTCGTCGATGCGGTGCGGCATTATCTGGCGCAGAGCGGGCGCTAGCCTTCGCGTCCGACCGCATGGGCCTGCAGCAGCTCCAGCGGCACGATCTCCAGCGTGCGGGCATGGGTGGCCTCCAGCACCACCTCGGGCGCGGCGAATTCCTGCGCCGCCTGCAGGAAGCGGGCAGCGCAAAGGCACCAGCGGTCGCCCGGCTTCAGCCCCGGAAAGCGGAATTCGGGCCGCGGCGTGCTCAGGTCGTTGCCCAGGTATTTCGACAGCGCCAGGAACTCGGCGGTGACGATGACGCAGACCGTGTGCCGGCCGCGATCCTCGGGGCCGGTATTGCAGCAGCCGTCGCGGAAGAATCCGGTCAGCGGCGCGGTCGAGCAGGTCTCGAGCCTGCCGCCAAGAACGTTGAGCGCGGGGTCCATCACAGGGTCTCCTTCGGCTGCCAGCCGATCCAGCGGCCGTGGAAATCCGCCCGGCCGAGGCTCCATTCGCGCATCCCGCCGCCGGTCCAGACTCGCAGGACCAGCGCCGCGCCCTCGCCGCCATCGGCCTCCATCGACAGATGCGCCAGCGGCCGGTCGGGACTTGCCCCGTCCCCGGCGGCCCGCAGCGCGGATTCGACGAGGGCCCGCGTGGGGGCGGGAAAATACTGCGCCGCCACGGTATGATAGACAAGCCTGCCATGCGCGCAAGGCTCGGCAAGCCGGGCCGCGAGCCATGCGCCGGCATCGCCGCGATCCACCCGCGGCGGATGCCGCCCGGCCAGCGCCAGCGCCGCCTGCATCCGCTCCAGCCGCGCCCGCTGATCCGCCCAGACATAGGCCAGCAGCCGCAGCCCGTCCCGCGCCGGGTCCAGCGGGTTCAGGTCCACCCCGCGGGCCGCGCCGATCGCCAGAGCCGCAGGGGGCGGGGCCGCGCCGCGCCATTGCGGGTTCAGCACGACGGACTCCCCCTCGTCGGCCAGCAGGGACGGGGCGTATTCCTCTGCATCCCCAAGCCGGTATCGTGGAAAGTTCAGGTTGAGTCCCGCGCTGGCGCCCAGCTCCAGCAGGTCGAAGCGGCGCCCGGGCAGCAGGGCGCCGATAAACCAGCAGGCCGCGATCAGCGCTGCGGCCCGGGCGACCTCGTTGGTCTGCGGCGCATGCTCGACCCATTCGAGCATATGCGCTTCATCGCGATGAATTGCCTGTGAAATCCTGTCATGCAGCCGGTCATCGTCGGGTTCGGCATAGGCCTGGGCGAGGTCCGGGTCGCGTCCGGTCAGGACCAGGGCGTGCAGCGCCCCGCAAAGCCGCAGCGGCACCGAGTCGGCGCGGTGGCTGGCATCGCCGGGCCATGTCCGCACCCGGCGCGCCAGCGCCCCGTCATCCCCGGCCAGGATCAGCGCCAGCTGCTCGCAGACCCGCGCCGTCAGGGGAGAGCCGAGCGCGCGGCAGGCTTCGGCCTGCAGGGCGAATGCCGCGCGCCAGGCGGTCACCGGAACCGCTCGGTCAGCGCCCTCAGGCGGTCGGAAAGGCTGGGCGGCTCGGCGGCGGAATCGTTGGCGGGTTTCGCCGCGGGCTTGGCCGGCGACGCCTTGCCGGGAAGGTCCGGCCGCGTGCCGCTGTTGCGCGCCGGCGCCACCCGCGCCGCGACCGCGTTCATGAAGCGCGCATCCTCGCCGGCGGCCAGCGCCGCCGCCCCGTCCGAGATGCCGCGCAGCAGGTCGTCCAGCCCGGCCTGCTCGGCCTTGGCGAAATCCGACAGCACATAGCCGGCGACCCGGTCCTTGTCGCCGGGATGGCCGATGCCGATGCGCAGCCGGCGATAGCCCTCGCCGATATGCTGGTGCAGCGAGCGCAGCCCGTTATGCCCGGCATGTCCGCCGCCGGTCTTCAGCCGCACCTTGCCCGGCGCGAGGTCCAGCTCGTCATGCAGCACGATTACGTCCTGGGGCGCGAGCTTCAGATAGCGCATCGCCTCGCCGACCGACTGGCCGGACAGGTTCATGAAGGTGCCGGGCTTGAGCAGGGCGACCCGCTCCTCGCCCAGCCGGCCCTCGCAAACCTCGCCCTGGAAGCGGCTGCGCCAGGGGGTGAAGCCGTGGTCCGAGGCGATGCGCTCCACCGCCATGAAGCCCACATTGTGCCGGTTGGCTGCGTATTTCGCGCCCGGATTGCCCAGGCCGACGATCAGTTTCATGCGTCTCTCCGTCGCTCGGGCGCCAGATTACCGGCCTGGCCGGAAAGGGGCAAATTTTATCGCTCTCTTGTCCTCGCGGCCCGGCGTTACTAAGACTCTGTCAACCTTTCGCGTCTAAGAGCGGTCCCAGGGGACAAGGCCCTTGGGACGAATCGCGAAACGGGCAGGCCAGGCAGGGACAAAAGCAAGGACAGACATGCACGATCCGGCAGAATTCTACATGAACACGCTCGTCCCCATGGTCGTCGAACAGACCAGCCGCGGCGAACGTGCCTATGACATCTTCTCGCGCCTGCTGAAGGAAAGGATCATCTTCCTGTCCGGCCCGGTGCATGACGGCATGGCGACGCTGATCTCGGCGCAGCTCCTGTTCCTCGAGGCGGAGAACCCGACCAAGGACATCAGCATGTATATCAACAGCCCCGGCGGCGTGGTGACCGCGGGCCTGTCGATCTATGACACGATGCAATACATCAAGCCGCGCGTCTCGACCCTGGTGGTCGGGCAGGCGGCCTCGATGGGCTCGCTGCTTCTGTGCGCCGGCCAGCCGGGGCATCGCTTCTCGCTTCCGAACAGCCGCATCATGGTGCACCAGCCCTCGGGCGGCTTCCAGGGCCAGGCCACTGACATCCTGATCCACGCGCGCGAGACCGAAAAGCTCAAGCGCCGCCTGAACGAGATCTATGTCGCCCATACCGGCCGCACCCTGGAGGAAGTCGAGGAGGCGCTGGAGCGCGACCGCTTCATGTCGCCCCAGGAGGCCAAGGACTGGGGTCTGATCGACGAGATCCTGACGGCGCGCGGCAAGGCCGAGCCGGACAAGTGATCACGGCTTCGGGAAGCTGCCGGGGCTGGCGTTTTGGGGATTGTGACGGGCCGGGGTGGCTCGTAACATGATGGCGACGCGGGGCGTGGTCCGACCATGTCCGAAACAGGCGGTCGTCCGGCGCTTTTGCCGGGCCTCCGGGGCAATACGAGGATGAACTGATGGCCAATCCGACCGGCGGCGACAGCAAGAACACGCTCTACTGCAGCTTCTGCGGCAAGAGCCAGCATGAGGTGCGCAAGCTGATTGCCGGTCCGACCGTGTTCATCTGCGATGAATGCGTCGAGCTTTGCATGGACATCATCCGCGAAGAGACCAAGACTTCGGCGTTGAAGTCCGGCGACGGCGTGCCCAGCCCGCGCGAGATCTGCAACGTGCTGGACGATTACGTCATCGGCCAGGAACATGCCAAGCGCGTGCTCTCGGTCGCGGTGCACAACCACTACAAGCGGCTGAACCACAGCTCCAAGAGCGATATCGAGCTGGCGAAGTCGAACATCCTGCTGATCGGCCCGACCGGCTGCGGCAAGACGCTGCTGGCCCAGACGCTGGCGCGCATCCTGGACGTGCCCTTCACCATGGCCGACGCCACCACGCTGACCGAGGCCGGCTATGTCGGCGAGGATGTGGAAAACATCATCCTGAAGCTGCTGCAGGCCAGCGAATACAACGTCGAGCGGGCGCAGCGCGGCATCGTCTATATCGACGAGGTCGACAAGATCACCCGCAAGTCCGACAATCCCTCGATCACCCGCGACGTCTCGGGCGAGGGCGTGCAGCAGGCGCTGCTGAAGATCATGGAGGGCACGGTCGCCTCGGTGCCGCCCCAGGGCGGGCGCAAGCATCCGCAGCAGGAATTCCTGCAGGTGGACACGACCAACATCCTGTTCATCTGCGGCGGCGCCTTCGCCGGGCTGGACCGCATCATCGCGCAGCGCAACAAGGGCACGGCGATGGGCTTCGGTGCCGCGGTCAAGGAAGACGACGACAAGGGCGTGGGCGAGCTCTTCAAGCAGCTCGAACCCGAGGATCTGCTGAAATTCGGCCTGATCCCGGAATTCGTCGGCCGCCTGCCGGTCATCGCCACCCTGGGCGACCTGGACGAATCGGCGCTGATCACCATCCTGACCCAGCCCAAGAACGCGCTGGTCAAGCAGTATCAGCGGCTCTTCGATCTGGAGGGCGTGAAGCTGACCTTTACCGAGGACGCGCTGACCGCCATCGCCCGCCGCGCCATCAAGCGCAAGACCGGCGCCCGCGGGCTGCGCTCGATCATGGAGGACATCCTGCTCGACACCATGTTCGACCTGCCCGGCATGGACAGCGTCGAGGAGGTGGTGGTCAACGAGGAGGCGGTGGACAATCCCACGGCCAAGCCGCTGCTGATCCACACGGATGCGAAAAAGGAAACCGCGACCGCGGGCTGACGCGCGACGCGGGCGCAGCAACGGGCCAGAAGGGGCGGGGCGCGCGCAAGCTGCGGCAACGGTCCTTGCCAGGGCGCCGGGAGGGCCCGCGCCATCATCGGCCGTGCCGCCCGCATTGCCGGCTGTTCGCGCAAGCTCGCCTTCGCGCAAGCGTGTCGATCGCGTGGATGGCCAGCACGGCCGGCGCCGTATGTCGCGGCCGCAGGCTGTGGGCGGGGTGCTGAGCTTGCCGAGAAACCGCAGCCGCCGCGCCGCCGATGAAGGATGCGACCGGTCTTGGGTCAGGATCGCTTTGCCGCTCGCGGCGCCGCGCGGTCGGCTGCCGCTTCGGGCGTTTACTGCGGCGGCGCGGCCGCCTTTCGTGGTTGGGACAGGCGAAACGCCTCGGCGCCGTAACGGGCAGGGCGGGCACCGATTGTCGGGGCTCGCGGCCGGCGAGGCCCTGCGGCGATCCGTCCGCCGGCGGCTGGCGGTCCAAGCCTCTCTGGACCTTGGCCGCAACTTGCGCCATATCTCGGCCGACACCCTATGAAGAGGTTCGCACCCATGTCGTTTCTGCTTCGCTTTCTGACCTGGTGGAACAGCCAGACCCTGAACACCCAGGTCTGGACCAAGCTTTACGGCGCAAAGGTCGGAGAGGACGATCAGGGCAACATCTATTACCAGTCCCGCGACGGCAAGCGGCGCTGGGTGATCTATAACGGCGAAGCCGAGGCGAGCCGGGTGTCGCCGGAATGGCACGGCTGGCTGCACCACACCTTCCAGGAGCCGCCGACCAGCGAGCCGCTGGCCCACAAGCCCTGGGAAAAGCCGCATGAGCCGAACCAGACCGGCACGCCGGCGGCCTATCATCCGGCCGGCTCGCTCTATCGTGCCCAGCCGGTCGAGCGCCGCGACTACGACGCCTGGCAGCCCGAGTAAGCCCATGAACAGCGCCGCGGAACGAGCCGAGCTTTGGGTTGGCGCGGCCGTTCTGGCCGTGGCGGCCGGCTTTCTGGTCTGGTCCACCTCGGGCGGCAGCCGGCTCGCCGCGCAGCTGGGCGGCGGCTATGAGCTGCGCGCGGCCTTTCCCAATGTCGACGGCATCGAGGTCGGCACCGATGTGCGGGTGGCGGGCGTCCGGGTCGGGCGGGTCGTCGCCGTCGACCTGAACCCGCAGACCTATCTGGCCGAGGCGCGGCTGCGCCTGCCCGAATCCATCCGGCTGCCCGCCGACAGCGCCGCGCTGATCCAGTCGGACGGGCTGCTGGGCGGCGCCTATATCGAGCTGCAGCCCGGCGGGGCGCCCGAGGACCTCGAGCCCGGCGCCGAGATCGAGGATGTGCAGGGCGCGGTCAGCCTGATCTCGCTGATGATGAAATTCGTGGATTCGCAAAGTTCGGAGGACGGCCAATGACGCATCTCCTGACCCGCGCCTGCCTGTGCCTGCTGCTGGCCGCCGGCCCCGCCCTGGCCCAGTCTCCCGAGGAGGAGGACCTGGCCGAGGATCAGCAACTGATGGTCGATCCGGCCTTCAGCGACGACCCCGAGGCGGTGGTCCCGGCCGAGCCCTCGGCAGCCGAGCGCCAGCGGGCGGCCGAGCAGGCCCGGGGCCCGGAAACCGCGCGCGGCAGCGGCGCGCAACTGCGCGGGCTCGACAAGATCACCGGCAGGACCGAGGATTTCACCCTGACCGTGGGGGCATCGGTCGCCTTCGGCCGGCTCGAGGTCAGCCTGGCCGAATGCCGCTATCCGGCCGCCGACCCGACCTCGGACGCCTATGCCGAGCTGACGATCACCGACAGCCGGGCCAATGCGCGGCTGTTCGCCGGCTGGATGATCGCCTCGTCCCCGGCGCTCTCGGCGCTGGACGATTCGCGTTACGATGTCTGGGTGATTTCCTGCACCAGGGCCTGAAGCCCGGGCAGCGCATGCGCGGTGAAATCCGCCCGGACCTGCAGCGCCGCCGCCAGCCGCCGGCGATAATCCATCCGCATGATGGTCTGCCCGCCCATCGAGGCCAGGTGCGGGCTGGGATATTGCGTGTCCCACAGCGTGAAGCCGCAGCGCGCCAGATGCGAGGACATCCAGATCAGCGCCGCCTTCGATGCATTGGTCCGGCGCGAGAACATGCTTTCGGCAAAGAAGGCCCCGCCCAGCGTCAGCCCGAACATGCCGCCGATCAGCGCGTCGCCGGCGCGGATCTCCAGCGAATGCGCGTGTCCCATGCGGAACAGGTCTTGGTAGAGCGCGAAGAGCGGCGCGTTGATCCAGGTCTCGGCCCGGTCGGCGCAGCCCTCGACGACGCCCGCAAAGTCCTGGTCGATGGTCGCCCGCCAGTCGCAGCGCCGCAGAAAGCGCCGCATCGAGCGCGAGACATGCACCCCGCCCACCGGCAGGATGCCGCGCAGCGCCGGCTCGAACCAGTAGAGCTGCGAATCCGTGGCGGATTGCGCCATCGGGAACACGCCCTGGGCATAGGCGGCCAGCATCCGTTCGGCGGTCAGGCCCGCGCTCATGCGCAGGGCCTCTGTCGCGCCGACAGCCGCATCGGTCAGGCGGCGGCCATCTCGGCCAGCCAGCGTTCCAGCCAGTGGATCGAATAATCGCCGCGCTGGATGTCGGGATTTTCGATCAGCGCCCGGAACAGCGGCACGGTGGTGTCGATCCCGTCCACGATCAGCTCGCCGAGCGCCCGGTTCAGCCGCGCCAGCGCCTCTTCCCGGTCGCGGCCGTGCACGATCAGCTTGCCGATCAGGCTGTCGTAGAAGGGCGGGATGCGATAGCCGTCATAGATCGCCGAATCCATCCGCACGCCCAGCCCCCCGGGCGCGTGATATTGCGAGATGGTGCCGGGCGAGGGGGTGAAGTTCGGCAGTTTCTCGGCATTGATCCGCACCTCGATGGCATGGCCGGAGATCTTCAGATCCTCCTGGCGGAACTCCATCTCTTCGCCGGCGGCGACCAGGATCTGCTGGCGCACCAGATCGACGCCGAAGATCGCCTCGGTCACCGGATGCTCGACCTGCAGGCGGGTGTTCATCTCGATGAAATAGAATTCGCCGTCCTCGAACAGGAACTCGATGGTGCCGGCGCCGCGATAGCCGATCTTGGCCATGGCATTGGCGCAGATGCCGCCGATCCGGGCGCGCTGCTCGGCGGTGATGACCGGGCCGGGGGCTTCCTCCAGCACTTTCTGGTGGCGGCGCTGCAGCGAACAGTCGCGCTCGCCCAGATGCACCGCGCGGCCGCGACCGTCGCCGAAGACCTGGATCTCGATATGGCGCGGGCGCTGCAGGTATTTCTCGATATAGACCTCGTCATTGCCGAAAGCCGCCTTGGCCTCGGCGCGGGCGGTGCGGAAGGCGTTTTCCAGCGCGGCCTCGTCATGGGCGACCTTCATGCCGCGCCCGCCGCCGCCGGCGGTGGCCTTGATGATGACCGGATAGCCGATCCGGGCGGCGATCTGCCGGGCCGCGGCCACGTCCGCCACCCCGCCGTCCGAGCCGGGCACCACCGGAATGCCCAGCGATTTCGCGGTTTCCTTGGCGGTGATCTTGTCGCCCATGATGCGGATATGTTCCGCCGAAGGGCCGATGAAGGTGATGCCGTGATCCTCGACCATCTGCACGAAGCCGGCATTCTCGGAGAGGAAGCCATAGCCGGGATGGATGGCCTGGGCACCGGTGATCTCGCAGGCCGAGATGATGGCCGGCTGCGACAGGTAACTGTCGGTGGAGGGCGGCGGACCGATGCAGACCGATTCGTCGGCCATGCGCACATGCATGGCATCGGCATCGGCGGTGGAATGCACCGCGACCGAGGCGATGCCCATCTCGCGGCAGGCGCGGATCACGCGAAGCGCGATCTCGCCGCGGTTGGCGATCAGGATCTTGTCGAACATCCCGGCCTCACTCGACGACCATCAGGGGGGCGCCGAATTCGACCGGGCTGCCGTCGTCGACCAGGATGCGCTTGACCGTGCCCGAGCGGGGCGAGGGGATGTGATTCATGGTCTTCATCGCCTCGACGATCATCAGCGTCTCGCCCTCCTTGACCTGCTGGCCGATGCTGACGAAGGGCGTCGCGCCGGGCTCGGGCGCCAGATAGGCGGTGCCGACCATGGGCGAGGTGACGACGCCGGGCAGGCTGGCCGGGTCCTCGTTGCCGGTCGGGGCCGGGGCGGCGGCGGCTGCGGGGGCGGCCGGAGCGGCGGGCGCCGGGGCGGCGGCGGGCGCGGCCATGGCCTGGATGATCTGCTTGTTCTGCTTGGAGAGGCTGACGGTCAGCCGGTCGTTCTCGTCATATTCGCGCTTGACGGTCAGCTCGGTCAGCTCGTTGCGATTGAGCAGTTCGGCCAGGGCCTGGATGAAGGCGACATCGCCCTCGTGATGGCGCTTCTCGTGACCAGCGTTCTTGGATTCGTCGCTCATGCCGTCCTCTGGATGTCGTTGTCGGGGCCCGCGTTCTGCTTGCGCGGCGGATTTGGGCGTTCTTATAGACCGGTGGACAACCCAAGGGAAAGGGATTCGCCGCCTAGCCCCTGCGTTTCCAGCGCCGGTGCACCCAGAACCATTGCTCCATATGGGCGCGGACCAGCCGCTCCAGATCGTCGTTCAGCGCCTGCATCATGGCCGCGGCTTCGCCATGCGGCACCGGCGCGCCGACCTCGACCCGGAAGCTCAGCCCGTCGGGCTGGCGCACCCCGGCGATGGGCAGGATCAGCGCGTCATAGCGCAGCGCCAGCTCGGCCGGGGTCAGCACGGTCCTGGACGGCAGGCCGAAGAAGCGCAGCTCGGCGCCGTGATCGTCGAACTGGTCGAAGCCCAGGGCCAGCCAGCCGCCGCCCTTCAGAAAGCGCAGCATCGCGGCCAGCCCGGCGCGGCCGCGCGGGAACATCGGCTGCGAGATGGCGTTCAGCGCCGGGATGTAATGGCGGTTGAAGGCCTCATTGTTCATCGGCCGGTAGAGCGCGCCGACCGGCCAGCCGCGCCCGGCCAGCGCCGCGCGCATGGCGTCGTAATTGCCGAAATGCGCGGCGGCCAGGATGACGGGCCGGCCCGCCGCGGCCGCCTGTTCCAGCGCCGGAAGCCCGGGCCCGGTCAGCGGATCCGAGGCGCGGATGCGGTCGGTGAACTCCTCGCCCGAATAGGTCTCGGCCAGCGAGCGGCCGGCATTGTCCGGCACCGCGCGGGTCAGGCGGCGGATCTCGGCCGGGGGCAGGTCGGGGCAGGCCATGGCGAGATTGGCGCGGATGCGCCTGCGCCAGCCGGCAAGCGGGCCCAGGACATGGGCGAAGAACCAGCCCATGACCGGGATGCGCCGTTCGTAGGGCAGGATGCGGGCCAGGCCCATCAGCGCCAGAAAGGCGCCGTTGGCGATGCGGTCGCGCAGGCTGATGGGCTCGGGGGTTTCGGTCTCGCTCATCGCGGTCCTGCCTTCTGGGCTTCGATTCACGCGGGCCGGTGCATGGCGCGGGCCTCGCGCATCCAGACATATATGCCAGCGGCCACGATGATCAACGCGCCGACAAGGGTCCAAAGGTCGGGCAGGGTGCCCCAGAACAGCCAGCCCCAGAGCCCGGCCCAGATCAGCCCGGTATAGCCGAAGGGGGCGATGGCGGCGGCCTCGGCCAGCGAGAAGGCCCGGATCAGCAGCGTCTGCGCCGCGGTGCCGAGCCCGCCGAGCAGCAGGAAGGCCCAGATGTCGCCCGCCGCGATGGGCTGCCAGAAGAACGGCACCGCCAGGGTAGTGAGGATCGAGCCGACCAGCGCCGACCAGAGGACCGAGGTCGCGGTGGAATCGCTGCGCGCGATGCGGGTCAGGATCGCGCCGGCGGCATAGGTGAAGGCCGCGACCAGCGCCAGCAGCGCCGCGGGATGGAAGACCCCGGCGCCGGGGCGGATGATGATCAGCGCGCCGCAAAGCGCGGCAAGGATGCCGAGGATGCGCCGGATGCCGATGGATTCGCCCAGGAAGATCGCGGCGCCCAGCGTGATCAGCACCGGGTTGATGTCCATGATCGCGGTGGCCTCGGCCAGGCCGATGAATTGCAAGGCGCTGAAGAACAGCAGGATCGAGCCGAGCTGCGTCACGCCGCGGAAGAACTGCACCACCGGGCGCCGGGTGGCCAGGGCGCTGCGCAGCCGCGGCGCGAAGATGACCGCGACAATGGCCAGGTTGGTGACGAAGCGCACCCAGACCACCTGCACCGGATGGTAGAGCGTCGAGAGATGCTTGCCGGTCGCATCCATCAGCGTGAACAGGAAGATCGCCAGCAGCAGGAGCAGGATGCCGCGCAGCTGCGTGGACCGCGCGGGATCGCCCGCGGGCGCGAGGATCGGCGGCAAGGCGCCGGGGCTGGGTTGGGGCGGTGTCATGGCGGGGTCTCTCTTGTCCCCGGGGGTTATGCCCGCGGGCGGCGGCGGGGTCCATGGGGGGCGGCGCGAGGGCCGGGCCGCGCCGTCGCATGAGTATTTGGGAAACGGTGAAAGGCAGCCGCGGCCCGTAAGTGCTTAGCCGAGCAGGCGGCGGGCCTCGGCGACGGCGGCCTCGGCGGTGATGCCGAACTCCTTGTAGAGCGTGGGCGCCGGGGCCGAGGCGCCGAAACCGGTCATGCCGATGAAGCCCGAGGTTTCCTCGCGCCCGCGCTCGCCCAGAAGCAGCCAGTCCCAGGGCTGGCGCACCGCGGCCTCGATGGCGATGCGCACGGTGCCGGCGGGCAGCACCTGCTGGCGATATTCGGCATCCTGGTCGCGGAAGAGCTCCATCGACGGCACCGAGACCACGCGGGTCGGCACGCCCTCGGCCTCGAGCGTCTCGCGCGCGGCCACGGCGATTTCCACCTCGGAGCCCGAGGCCATCAGGATCACCCGGGGCGCGGCGCTGGCCTCGCGCAGCACATAGGCGCCCCTGGCGGTCAGGTTCTCGCCCGCATCCTCGCGCAGCAGCGGCAGGTTCTGGCGCGACAGCACCATGACCGTCGGGGTCGATTCGCTCGACAGCGCGATTTCCCAGGCCTCGGCGGTCTCGATCAGGTCGCAGGGGCGCAGGGTCAGCGTGTTGGGCGTGGCGCGGCAGATCGCCAGATGCTCGACCGGCTGGTGGGTCGGGCCGTCCTCGCCCAGGCCGATGCTGTCATGGGTCATGACATAGGTCACCGGCAGGCCCATCAGCGCCGAAAGCCGCATGGCGCCGCGCGCATAGTCGGTGAAGCACATGAAGGTGCCGCCATAGGGGCGCAGCCCGCCATGCAGCCAGATGCCGTTCATCGCCGCGGCCATGCCGTGTTCGCGGATGCCGTAATGGACATAGCGGCCCTTGCGGTTTTCCGGGGTGAAGATGCCCAGATCCTTGGTCTTGGTGTTATTCGAGCCGGTCAGGTCCGCCGAGCCGCCCAGCGTCTCGGGCAGTTCCGGGTTCACCACCTCCAGCACCATCTCGCTGGCCTTGCGGGTCGCGACCTTGGGCTTGCTGGCCAGCGCCTGTTCCTTGAGCGCCGCGATGGTGGGCGCCAGCCGGTCGCTGACGCCGCCCGAGATGCGGCGGGCGAATTCGTCGCGGTTCTCGGCCGCATCGACGCGGGCCGCCCAGGCCTCGCGCGCGGCCCGGCCGCGGGCGCCGATGGCGCGCCAGTCGGCCAGGATGTCCTCGGGCACGGTGAAGGCGGGCGAATCCCAGCCCAGCATCTCGCGCGCGGCGACGATTTCCGCCGCCCCCAGCGCCGAGCCGTGCACGCCCGAGCTGTCCTGCTTGTTCGGCGCGCCGTAGCCGATGATGGTCTTGCAGGCGACGAGGACCGGGCGGTCGTCCTTGCCGCTGGCGGCATCGGCCAGCGCGCGCTCGATATCGGCGGGGTCGTGGCCGTCGCAGGAAAGCGTGCGCCAGCCCGAGGCTTCGAAGCGTTTCAGTTGGTCCGTCGAATCCGACAGCGACACCCGGCCGTCGATGGTGATGTCGTTATTGTCCCAGAGCACGATCAGGTTCTTCAGCTTCTGGTGGCCGGCCAGACCGACGGCTTCCTGGCTGATGCCCTCCATCAGGCAGCCGTCGCCGGCGATGACCCAGGTCTTGTGGCTGCACAGCGCCTCGCCGAACTGGGCGCGCATCGCCTCTTCGGCGATGGCGAAGCCGACGGCGGTGGCGATGCCCTGGCCCAGCGGGCCGGTCGTCGTCTCGACGCCCTCGGCATGGCCGAATTCCGGATGGCCGGCGGTGATCGAGCCCCATTGCCGGAAGTTGCGGATCTGGTCGATCGACATCTGCTCGTATCCGGTCAGGTAGAGCAGCGAATAGATCAGCATCGAGCCGTGGCCGGCCGACAGCACGAAGCGGTCGCGGTCGAACCAGTTCGGCGCGGCGGCGTCGAATTTCAGGTGGTTGCGGAACAGGACCGTGGCGACGTCGGCCATGCCCATCGGCATGCCGGGATGGCCCGAATTCGCGGCCTCGACGGCGTCCATCGAGAGGGCGCGGATGGCGTTTGCGAGGCGCCAGTGAGCGGGATCGGCCTTGCGGCGGGCGGCGATGTCCATATCGGGATTCCGTGCTGTTGTGTGGCGGCACGCCCTGATAGGCAGGAGGGCGGGCGGTTGCAAGCCGCAAGGGCGGCGAAGGGGCGGTTTCGCATGACGAAGGACCATGCCATCATCGGTTTCCGGCAGGATCGGATCGGCGCGCGGCTGATCTGCCTGCTCAATGTCATGCGCCTGTCGCGCAAGTTCGGCGTCCCCGGCCGCTATCTCTGGCTCTCGCAGCCCGAGGGTCCCTATCCCGAACTGGCCGATCCCCGCGATTTCCTGGCCCCCGATTTCGTGGCCGCGCATATCGACATCGTCGCGCGCCCGCCCGGCCGGACGGGCCTGCGCAACCTTCCCGCCGTGGCGCCGGGCATGAACAGCGCCGGCTTCGCCCGCAGCCTGACCGAGGGACGGCGCTATGAATGCGACGCCATGTCCGAGATCATCCGCTTCATGGACGAAACCGAGGCGGATGCCGCAGAGGGCCTGCGCGCGGCGGCGGCGGAGCTTGCCCTGTCGCCGCGGCTGACGCGTGCCTTGGCGCGGGCCCGGCGCATCCTGGCGCAGGCCGGCGGCGGCCAGCCCGCCGCCATCCATGTGCGGCGCGGCGACATCCTGGACGGCGATCCCTGGTCCTATTCCTCCTGGGCGTCGAAATATGTGCCCGACGAGTTCTTCCGCGCCTTCGTCGCCCGCGCCGAAGGGCCGGTCATCGCCTTTTCCGACACGCCTGCGGCGGTCGAGCATCTGCGCCAGGGCGATCCGCGCCTGGTGCCCGTGCACGAACTGCTGAAGGCCGGCGCCCTGTCCGCGGCCGAGCGCGACCTGCTTGAGCTCTTGCTGATGGCCGGCTGCGCCGAGGTCGGGGCGCCCAGCCACAGCGCATTCTCGCGTGCGGCGGCGATGATCGGGCATTGCCGCATCGTGGCCCTGCCGGCCGCGCTGCAGGCCGGGCCGCGGCTTGCCGCCTATGATGCGCTTCTGGACCGGGTGATCGCGCGGCCCGACAGTTTCTTCGCGCCCGGCGATCTGGCGCAGAGCGTCAGCTATGCTGCGCGCCATGCCGCAAGCTGCGGGCGCGGCGGCGAACTGGTCGACGCGCTGGCCGGGCGCCGCGACCTGCTGGAGCGGTTCCCGTTTCTTTACAGGGAGCTGGCCCTGGCCGCCTGGTCGGCGCGGCGCAGGCAGAAGGCGCGGCGGCTGGCGCAGCAGGGCCTTGACGCGCCCTTGATGCGCAACCGCGACAAGCCGCAATGCCGGCAGGTGCTGCTGGTGACCGGCGAGCAGGGGCCGGAGCTCGAGGCCGACTTTCTTGGCATGCTTTTCACCGGCCGCGCGGCCGAGGGCCCGATCATGCCGGCGCTGGCGCATCGGCTGATCCGCGGCGGCGGCCCCGCCGCCCGGGCGTTGTGCTATGCGCCCGACCTGCTGCCCATCCATGCCCAGCCGGATCCGGAGAACGGCAAGGGCAGGCTCCTGCCGCTCTGGACGCTGCGCATCGACTGGTCGGAATTCGTCCGCGACCCCGGCCCGCAGCGCGAATTGCTGCTTTGGCCCGACCTGTGGCGCAAGATCGCGCCGGGGGCGGAAATGCTGCAGCAGATCGAGGCGGCGCTGGCCCGGGGCCAAAGCCCTGGGCTTGACGAAAGGGATGCGGCCTGGCTGGGCTTTTGCGCCTCGGTCCTGCGGCTGCATGGCCGGCTGAACCGGGCCTTCGCGCTGCTGCACTGGCTGGATGCGGCGCGGCCCGCGCAGATGCTGACCCACAAGCGGCTGGCCGATGCCTGCTTCGCCGCCGGCAATCGCAAGGCCGGCGACCGCTGGCTGGGCTCGGCGCTGGCGCTGGCGCCCGACCAGCCGTTGCTGCGCCTGTCCGCCGCCCTGCGCGCCGCCGAGGCGCAGGACGGCGCGCGCGCCGAGGCGCATCTGCAGGCGGCCCGGGCGGCCTGGCCCGGGCTGGTCCTGACCGAGACCCTGGGCCGCGCGCTGCGCAGGCAGATGCCTGCCGGCGCGCCCGCCTGCGCCGCAGAACCCGGCGCGACGCCGGGCTGACCGCGTCTGCGTCACAAAGGATTTGCCAAAACCCCGCTGGCCAAGCAATCTGGCAGAAAAAGCAATGCCTTTCGGCAACAGGGGGAAATGATGGCACGAGTTGCGACATCCGCGGTCGACCCGGTCGACGAGATCCTGCCGCCGGTCCGCATGGCGACATTGGGCCTGCAGCACGTCTTGGTGATGTATGCCGGCGCGGTCGCGGTGCCGCTGATCGTCGGCCGGGCGCTGAAACTGTCGCCCGAGGACGTGGCCTTCCTGATCTCGGCCGACCTGTTCTGCTGCGGCATCGCCACCATCATCCAGTCGCTGGGCATGACGCGCTGGTTCGGCATCCAGCTGCCGGTGATGATGGGGGTGACCTTCGCCTCGGTCGGGCCGATGGTGGCGATGGCGAATGCCTATCCGGGACCGGAGGGCGCGCGGATGATCTTCGGCGCCATCATCGGCGCGGGGATCGTCGCCATGATCCTGGCGCCCTTCGTCGGCCGGATGCTGAAATTCTTTCCGCCGCTGGTCACCGGCACGATCATCCTGGTGATCGGCGTGACGCTGATGCGGGTGGGAATCAACTGGATCTTCGGCAACCCGGTCGGGCCGACAGCACCCAAGGTCGTGGACCCGGTCGCCATGGGCTGGCTGAACCAGCTGAAGGAGTTGGCCGGGACCGGCGCCGTCCCGGCCCTGCCGGACGGCTTTGCCCCGGCGCCCAGCGTGCAGAACCCGCTTTACGCCCAGCCCGTCAACATCGCCATCTCCGGGGTGGTGCTGGTGGCGATCCTGCTGATCGCGCGCTTCGGCCGCGGTTTCGTCGCCAATATCGCGGTGCTGCTGGGCATGCTGATCGGCGCGGCGCTGACCATCGCCCTGGGCCAGATGACCTTCGAGAAGGTCGCCGAGGCGCATTGGTTCGGCATCGTCACCCCCTTCCATTTCGGCACGCCGATCTTCGATCCGGTGCTGATCGTGACCATGGTTCTGGTGATGATCGTGGTGATGATCGAATCGACGGGCATGTTCCTGGCGCTCGGCGACATGACCGGCCGCGAGATCACCCCGCAGCGGCTGAGCGCCGGGCTGCGCACCGACGGCCTCGGCACGCTGATCGGCGGCATCTTCAACACCTTCCCCTATACCTCCTTCAGCCAGAACGTCGGTCTTGTCGGCGTCACCGGCATCAAGAGCCGCTATATCTGCGTCGCCGGCGGGCTGATCCTGATCCTGTTCGGGCTGGTGCCCAAGATGGGCGCGGCGGTGGAATCGCTGCCGACCCCGGTGCTGGGCGGGGCGGGGCTCGTCATGTTCGGCATGGTGGCGGCGACGGGGATCCGCATCCTCTCGACGGTGGATTTCGCCGGCAACCGCAACAACCTGTTCGTGGTGGCGGTGGCGCTTGGCTTCGGGATGATCCCGCTGATCGCGCCCGATTTCAAGCAATGGATGCCGCATGCCATCCACCCGCTGGTCGAATCGGGCATCCTGCTGGCCACCATCGCGGCGGTGGCGCTGAATGCCTTCTTCAACGGCACCGGCGGCGATGTCGAGGACGCCAAGCGCGCCGCCAGCATGGCCGATCACTGATCGGCGGCGGGCTCGCCGGTCGGGGCCGCCTCGGCCAGCGGCCGGATGCGCAGCCGGGTGACGCGGTTCTCGCGCCGCGCCACGACTTCGAAACGGTAGCCCTGGAACGAGAACACCTGGCCCGGCGTCGGGATCGACTGGGCCATGTGGATCACCAGGCCGGCGACGGTATTGGCCTCGTCGTCGGGCAGCGACCAGTCCAGCGCCCGGTTCAGGTCGCGGATGGTCATGGCGCCGTCGACCAGATAGTCGCCCTGGGCGTTCGGCACCAGCGACTGCGCGGCCTCCATGTCATGCTCGTCGGTGATCTCGCCCACGATCTCCTCAAGGATGTCTTCCAGCGTGATCAGCCCGCGCAGGCTGCCGTATTCGTCCACCACCAGCGCGAAATGCGTGCGCCGTTTCAGGAATTCGCGCATCTGCTCGTCCAGCGAGGTGGTGTCGGGCACGAAATAGGGCGGCATGGCGGTGCTGAGCACGTCGAAGTTGCGCAGCGCCTCGGGGCCGCTGTCCTGCAGCGCCTTGCGCACCCCGCGCAACAGGTCCTTGGCATGGATCACGCCGACGACGTTCTCGCGCTCGCCGCGATAGACGGGCAGGCGGGTATGCGGGCTTTTCAGCACCCGGTCCAGCACCTCATCGGCGGAAAGGTCGGCGTCGATCATCTCGATCCGCGACCGGTGCAGCATGATCTCCTCGACCGAGCGGTCGCCGAGGTCCAGCGCGCCCATCAGCCGGTCGCGCTCCTCCTTCTGCACCGCGCCGCTGGACTGGGCGATGGCCAGCGCGCCGGCGATCTCTTCCTGGACGGAAAAGACGGGGCCGGAATCGTCGGCGCGCACCCCGAACAGCGCCAGGATGCCGCGCACCACCAGCCGCACCACCATGACCACCGGGGCGAGGATGCGGGTGCTGATGCCGATCGGGCGGGCGACCCGGCTGGCCAGGTCCTCGGGCGCCAGGATGGCATAGGTCTTGGGCAGCACCTCGGAAAAGACCAGCACCAGCGCGGTCATCACCAGCGTCGCCGCCGCCACGCCGCCCGAGCCCAGCAGCCGGGTGAACAGCGCCGTCGCCAAGCTGGCGGCCAGGATATTGACGACATTGTTGCCCAGCAGGATCGAGCCGATCAGGCTTTCGCTGTCCTCGGTGACGTCCAGCGCCTTTTGTGCGCCCGCGTCGCCCTTGTCGGCGCGCGCCCGCAGCTTGCTGCGGCTCGAGGCGGTCAAAGCGGTCTCGGAGCCCGAGAAGAAGGCCGAGAGGGCCAGCAGCACCAGGATCGCCGCGCCGGTCAGCCAGAAGGCCAGGTCGTAGTCCGCCGACCCGGCGGCAGGCGCAGGGACGGCGGCGGCCGCTGCCGTGGCCAGGGCGATCATGGCGCTTTCCCGTTGCGGCCGCGCCGCGCCAGCGGATGGTGGTTCAGCACCAGGTCGCGCATCCGCCCGTCCATGACATGGGTATAGATCTCGGTCGTGCCCAGATCGGCATGGCCCAGCAGCGTCTGGATGGCGCGCAGGTCGGCGCCGCCTTCCAGAAGATGCGTGGCGAAGGCGTGGCGGATCACATGCGGCGAGACGCGGGCCGGGTCGATCCCGGCCGCCAGCGCCAGCTGGCCCAGCAGGTTGTTCATCGCCTGCCGGGTCATGTGCCCTTCGCGGCTGGCGGCGGGGAACAGCCAGCGCGCGCCCTTGCCGGCGACCAGCCGGCCCAGCGGGCTTTCGGCGGGGGCCTCGTCGCGGCGCTTCAGCCAGGCGGCGAGCGCCCGGCGGGCCGGATCGCTCAGCGGCACCATGCGCTCCTTGCCGCCCTTGCCCCGGATGAGCAGCAGCGCCGGATCGCCCCGGCAGGCGCCGACCGGCAGCGACACCAGCTCGCTCACCCGCATGCCGGTGGCATAGATCAGCTCGACCAGCGCCAGGTTGCGCGCGCGCTCGGTCTCGTTGCGGCCGATGCGGGGCAGGGCGTCCAGCATGGTCTGCACCTCGGCGCGGTCCAGCACCTTGGGCAGGCGCTGCATCCGGCCCGGCCCGCTGATGCGGCAGGCCGGATCGTCCTCGCGCCAATCTTCTTCGAGCGCGAAGCGGAACAGCTGCCGGATCGCCGACAGCCGCCGCGCCCGCGTCGCCCGCGACAGGCCCTGGGCGTCGCAATGAAGCAGGTAGTCCTCGATCCCGTCGCGGGTGACGGTCAGCAGGCTGCCGCCGCGCGCCGCAAGCCAGCCGGCGAAATCCTTCAGGTCGCGGCCATAGGCCAGCAGCGTGTTGCGCGCCGCCCCCGCCTCGGCCGCCTGTGCGTCGAGAAAGGCCGAGATCCGGCCCTGATCGCCAAGCCGGCCGCCGCTCACGGTGCGCCGCCGCCCGGTCCGGGCGTCATCACCGGGGCCAGGACCAGCTCGACCGCGGCCTGACGCGCGATCTCCTGCTGACCCAGCACCCGCAGCACGCGCAGGCCCTGCGCCGCGCGCGGCAGGTCGCCGTCAAGCCCGGCATCCACGTCGGCAAGGGCGGCCAGCAGCGCCTCGCCCCGGCGGTTTGCCAGGATCAGCTGCGCCGCGCCCTGCGGCAGGTCCTGTTCAGAAGGGCCCAGAAAGGCAGGGAAAAGCTGCGCGGCGCGCGGCTCGCCCTCGCCCGGGGGCGGCGCGGATTCGGGCTCGCCCTCGGCGAAGCGCAAGAGCCACAGGTCGAAGGGCTCGGCATCGGCGGGCGGGTTCTGCGCCACCTGCGGCTGCGCGGCCTGCAGCGCCAGCCAGAGCGCGATCTGCCCGGGCCTGCCGTCCAGCCCCAGCGCCCCGACCTCGGCCCCGACCATATCGGCCAGCGCCGGGCCGAGGCCGGCCGGGACCATGGCGTCGAAGGCGGCGGGCAGGGTCCGCGCCACCGCATCCGCGTCGCGCAGCAGCAGCGCATCGGCCAGCGCCTGCACGGCCGCGGCGCGGTCCCAGACCCCGCCCGAGGCGGCGGGCTTCTGCTCCAGATAGATCATGCGCAGCTGCGAGGCCGGGATGGCGCCGGCCCGCGCCAGCCGCTCGGCCGCGTCCAGCCGGGCCTTCCAGCCCTCGTTCTGGTCCAGGTCGGCCAGGGCGAAGGCCAGCGGCAGGCTGGACGAGGGCAGGGGCTGGCCGATCGCCTCGTGCAGGCGCAGCTCCAGCGGCGTCACCACCTGCGGCGGCACCAGCTCCTCGCTGCTGTCGGAATAGCCGTCGTCGAGATATTGCGCCAGCAGCGCCGCCATCTGCGGGTCGATCCGGCCCATGGTTTCGGCGCCGTGAAAGACCAGCGCGGCGGCGGTCCAGTCGCCGCCGAGCGCCAGGCAGAAGATCCGTGCCGGGAAGCTGGGGGCGACCCCGGGGGTGCGGTCCATGATCTCGCAGGCATGCGCCTCGTCGCCGGACAGCAGCGCGATGTCGAAAAGGCGCCGGAAGCGTTCCGGATCGCCGGGACCGGCCGCCTTCAGCAGCTCCTTGGCGGCGCCGGTCGCGCCCATGTCCAGAAGCTTGTCCACCCGCGCCAGGAACAGCGCGCCCTCCTGCCCGGCCTCGGTCCGGGGCGGGCGCAGCTGTGCGGCCAGCAGCCGCCGCTCCAGCCGCCGCAGCGCCGGCAGGCGCGGGTTCGAGCTGCGGATCAGCCGCACCAGCACCGCCGCGTCGCTGTCGCCCCAGAGATCCGCCGGCAGTCCCGCCGCCCGGGGCGAGACGGTGCCCTTGCCGTCGGGATTGCCCTCGCCCAGCCGGGTCACGCCGACCGGCTCGACCGCGCCGGTCGGGGCGATGTCGCGCTTGGACCGGCGCTTGAGCTCGGGCGGCCGCGGATCGCCGGGCCGCCATGAGGAGATGCTGCCCGGCTCCTGCACGCTGCCCGACAGCCAGTCGCTCGCCGAAAGCGGCGGTTTGGCCCCGGCCGGCTGGGCCAGCGCCAGCCCCGCCGCCACGGCGCAGATCAGGGCGCGGGCAAGGCCGGAGCTGTCAGTCGAGGTCATCTTGCCCAGCCCCCGCATCGGCCCCGGACGGGCCGGTATCGCCGGCCGCCGCGGCGGTTGCGGTTCCGGCAGGATTGCCGGCGGCGGCCTCGGCGGCCGGGGCCGGGGTCTCGGCGCCCAGGTCCAGCTCGACCGGCATCCGCATCTCGTGCGGGTCCGAGCTCATGTCGCCGAAATAGGCATAGCCGGCCAGGCCCGCCAGAATCAGGATGACCAGAACCACCACCACCTTCAAAAGCCGCATGAAATGCCCCTTCCGCCTCGATCAGGAATGCCGGTCTGCTGCCGGCTCGCGCGAAATATATATGGCATTTCCCGAAAGATCACGCCATCAGTCACTCCGGTTGCAAAAGGCGGGATGCGGGTGGTGATGCGGCGTAACATCGTGCTGATCGGGATGATGGGGGCGGGAAAGACCGCGATCGGGGGCGAGCTTGCGCGCCGCCTGCGCCGGCCGTTCCACGACACCGATGCCGAGATCGAGCGCGCCGCCGCGATGACCATCCCGGAAATCTTTGCCCGCGACGGCGAGGAGTTCTTCCGCGCCCGCGAATCGGAGGTGCTGGGCCGGGTGCTGGCCTCGGGCCCCGGCATCGTCTCGACCGGCGGCGGCGCCTGGCTGCGCCCCGAGAACCGTGCCCGCATCGGCGGCGAAGGCGTCTCGGTCTGGCTGGACTGCGATCTCGAGACGCTCTGGCACCGGGTCCGGCACCGGCCGACCCGGCCCCTGCTGCAGACCCCCGACCCGCGCGGCACGCTCGAGCGGCTGCTGGCCGAGCGTAGCCCGGTCTATGCGCTGGCCGATATCCGCGTCCCCGCGCAACGCGGCGACAGCATCGAGCAGACGGCAAATCGCGTGCTGGCCGCCATCGGCGCGCATGATCCGGCGATCCTGGAGGACAAATGAGCATCGACACCGTTCACGTGGATCTGGGCGCGCGTTCCTATGACGTGCGCATCGGCCAGGGCCTGCTGGCGCGCGCCGGCGACGAGATCGTCGCGCTGGCCGGCAAGCGCCGCGTCGCCATCCTGACCGACGAGACGGTCGCCGGCCTGCATCTGCCGGCGCTGCGCGAGGCGCTGGCCCGGCACGGCATCGCCGCGCCGGCGCTGGCCTTGCCCGCGGGCGAGGCCACGAAATCCTGGGCCGAGCTGGGCCGCGCCGTGGAATGGCTGCTGGCGCAGAAGGTCGAGCGCAAGGATCTGGTCATCGCGCTTGGCGGCGGGGTGATCGGCGATCTGGCGGGATTCGCCGCCGCGATCCTGCGCCGCGGCGTGCGCTTCGTGCAGATTCCGACCACGCTGCTGGCGCAGGTTGACAGTTCGGTGGGCGGCAAGACCGGCATCAACAGCCCGCAGGGCAAGAACCTGATCGGCGCCTTCCACCAGCCGGCGCTGGTCCTGGCCGATATCGACGTGCTGGGCACGCTGGCGCCGCGCGATTTCCGCGCCGGCTATGGCGAGGTGGCGAAATACGGGCTTCTGGGCGACGAGGATTTCTTCGGCTGGCTCGAGGCCAATGCCACGGCGCTGGCCCGCGATCCGGCGTTGCGCCAGCGCGCCGTGCGCCATTCGGTGGCGATGAAGGCCGGCATCGTCCAGCGCGACGAGACCGAGCAGGGCGAGCGCGCGCTGCTGAATCTGGGCCATACCTTCGGCCATGCGCTGGAATCGGCGACCGGCTATTCCGACCGGCTGCTGCATGGCGAAGGCGTGGCCATCGGCTGCACCCTGGCCTTCGAGCTGTCCGCGCGGATGGGCCTGTGCAGCCAAGAGGCGCCGTCGCGCGTCGCCGCGCATTTCGCCGCCATGGGCCTGCCGGCGCGCATCCGCGACATTCCGGGCGAGCTGCCGGACGACGAGGCGCTGATCGCGCTGATGGCGCAGGACAAGAAGGTGCAGGACGGAAAGCTGCGCTTCGTCCTGGCGCGCGGCATCGGCCAGGCCTTCGTCACCGATGCGGTCCAGCCGGCGCTGCTGCGGCAGGTCCTGGCGGACTCGCGCTAGGGTCGCGGCTCTCCGGTCTCGGCCCCGGCCTCCGGATCGGTTCCCGCCTCGGCTTCGGCCTCGATATCGTCGAGGGGCGGCGGTTCGGTGCGGCGGCGGGGCGGCACCGCCTCGTTATGGCCCAGCTTGCGGTCGCGGTCCCGGCGCAGCGCGGCGCGGCCCAGCATCAGCAGGGTGATCGGCGTGGTGGCCATGATGAAGATGCCGATCATCAGCTCGTGCACCACCGCCCGCCCCTCGGCCAGCGAGAACATCAGCATCGAGGCCAGGATGATCAGCAGCGTGCCGTAGCTGTAGCCCAGCGTCGGCGCGTGCAGCCGCTGGTAGAAGCTTTTCAGCCGCACCAGCCCGACCCCGCCCAGCAGGGTCAGCGTGGCCCCGATCACCACGAACAGCGCCACGACAAGCGCGGCCCAGGGCGGCAGCTGATGCAGATGCGTCATTCGATCACCTCGCCGCGCATCAGGAACTTGGCCGCGCAGACCGTGGTGACGAAGCCCAGCACGGCGATGACCAGCGCGCCCTCGAAGAAGAAGACATTGCCGTTGACCATGCCGATGACCAGAAACAGCAGCATGGCGTTGATATACATGGTATCCAGCCCCAGCACGCGATCCTGGGCGCGCGGGCCGCGCAGCATGCGCCAGCAGGCCAGCGCCAGCGCCAGGATCAGGGCGATCTGGGCATAGCCCAGGGCGAAACGCAGGATCTCGGCGGTCATTCGAATATCTCCATCAGCAGCGTCTCGTAGCGGTCGTGGATCAGGCTCTGCCAGTCGGCGTCGCTGCGCAGGTCGAGGACATGCAGCAGCAGCCGGCCTTCCTCCTGGTCGAACTCGATCCAGGCGGTGCCGGGCGTGCCGGTCAGGATGATCGCCAGCACCGCGATGGCATTGGGGTCGCGCAGGGCCAGGGTCAGCTCGACGAAGCCCGAGTTGTATTTCGGATGGTCGGGCCCCAGGAGCAGCACCCGCGCCACGGTGATGTTCGAGCGCAGGATGTCCACCGCCACGATCGCCATCAGCTTCGGGATCGCTAGCCAGCGCCGGAATACCGGCTTCGGCGGGTGCAGATGCTCGACCGACCAGCCCGCCCCCAGCGCGATCAGCGTGCCGAGCAGCAGATGGCCCAGGGTGAAGGCGGTCAGGAACAGCCACATCACCACCAGCGCGGCCGAGAGCAGGGGATGGGGCACGAGCCGGCTCATTCCGTCTCCTCCCCGTCGTTGCCGGGCTGCGGATCGGGGGCAAGGTTCTGCGCGGGGGCCGAGCGAATGTCCTGCGCCTCGGCCAGAACCGCCTTGCGATAGACGCCGGGCTCGAGCAGCGCGCTGGCGGTGGCGCTGGTATAGCCCAGCAGCGCCTCGGACCGCACGGTCTGCACCGCGATCATGCCCAAGAGCATGACCACCGGCACGACCTCGAGCGCCAGGATGCGCGGCGTCGGACCCTCTTCGGCCCAGAAGCGCCGGATGCCGAAGCGCATCAGCGAGATCAGCGCCCCGAGGCCGGACAGGATCAGCATGGCGGCATAGGTCCACAGGATCAGCGGCAGATGGCCGGCGGCAGGCAGGTTGTCCTGCACTGCACCGCGCAGGATGGCGAACTTGCCGATGAAGCCGGGCATCGGCGGCAGGCCGGCGATCATCGCCGCGACCAGGCTGAAGCAGATGGCCATGGTCAGCCAGCTGACCGTGCGATGGCTGGCCGGGGCCGGGGCGTCCTCGACCGTGTCCAGGCCCATCGGCGCCCAGCGTTCGCTGAGCGGGTCGAAGCCGTCCCCCTCGGTTGGGGCGTCGTCGTCGCCCTCGTCGTTGCGGCTGACCGGCTCGGCGATCAGGAAGAAGGCCGAGATCGCCGCGGTCGAGCCGACCATGTAGTAAAGCGCGCCCCCCAGCATCGAGCTGCCGCCGCCTGCCTGGGCGAAGCCGATCGAGGCCAGCACCGTGCCCGAGGAGATGATCGCCAGATAGCCGCCCTTGCGCTGCAGGTCCGGGGTGCCGAGGATGCCGATCATGCCGAAGCCCATGGTCAGCACGCCGCCGATCATCAGCACCGGCGCGCCGAACCCCGCCGAGGGTCCCGCATCCGGCCCCAGCACCAGCAGCGACAGCCGCAGGATGACATAGATCCCGACCTTGGTCATGATCGCCATGATCGCCGCGGCGGGCGGCGAAGCCGAGCCATAGGTCGAGGGCAGCCAGAAGCACAGCGGCCAGGCGGCCGCCTTGATCAGGAAGGCCAGCCCCAGGAAGGTGGCGGCGGCATGGAACAGCAGCCGCTCGGCATCGTTGAGCCAGTAGAGGGCCCGGCCGATATCGGCCATGTTCAGCGTGCCGGTGGTGCCGTAGACCAGCGCCACCCCGATCAGGAAGAACAGCGAGGCCGCGAGGTTCACCGCCAGGTAATGCAGCCCGGCCTTGATCCGCTCGGGGCCCGAGCCGTGCAGCATCAGACCGTAGGAGGCGGCCAGCATCACCTCGAAGAAGACGAAGAGGTTGAACAGGTCTCCGGTCAGGAACGAACCGTTGACCCCGGCCAGCAGGAACTGGAACATGCTGTGGTAATGCTGGCCCTTGCCGTGCCAGCCGGCGGCGGCATAGATCAGCGAGGGCGCAGCCAGCAGCGCCGTCAGCATCACCATCATCGCCGACAGCCGGTCCAGCACCAGCACGATGCCGATGGGCACCGGCCAGTCGCCCAGCCGGTAGAGCCCGACCACGGTGCCGCCCTGTTCGGTGGCGGATTTCACGTCGGCCATCAGCTCGACCGAGGCGAGGAAGGTCAGCCCGACCGCCACGAGCCCCATGATCAGCTTGGTCTGCCGGTTGCGGTCGCTGTAGAACAGCATGATCGCCCCCGCCACCAGCGGGATCAGGATCGGCGCGATCATCAGATGGTCGGGCGTGGTGCCGTTGTTCATCATTCGCGCTCCCTGCCGTCGACATGGTCGGTGCCGCTTACCCCGCGCGAGGCGATCATCAGGACGAGAAACAGCGCGGTGGTGGCGAAGCTGATGACGATGGCGGTCAGCACCAGCGCCTGCGGCAACGGGTCGGCATAGGCGGTCGGATCGACAAAGCCGCCCTTGGGCATGATCGGCGCGGCGCCGACATAGAGCCGGCCCATGGCGAAGATGAACAGGTTCACGCCATAGGCCAGCAGGCACAGCCCGACGATGACCTGATAGGAGCGCGGGCGCAGCAGCAGCCAGACGCCGGAGCCGACCAGCACGCCGATGGCAAGGGCCAGGATCAGTTCCATTCGCTCGTCTCCTCGCTGGCTTCGGCCGTCCGGGCGCGGGGGGCGACGCGCAGCGACTGGTGGGCGATGGCGATCAGCATCAGCACGATGGCGCCCAGCACCAGCGAGAACACCCCGAAATCGAACAGCATCGCGGTCGAGAATGGCACCTTGCCGATCACCGGGATGTCCAGATACTGCGCATGCGCGCTGAGGAAGGGATAGCCGAAGATCCAGGACCCGGCCCCCACCGCCGCCGAGATGGTCAGCCCCGAGGCCATCCAGCGCACCGGCAGCACGGTGATCCGCGCCTCGACCCAGCGCACATTGGCGGCGACATATTGCAGCAGCAGGCCCACCGCCAGGGTGACGCCGGCGGCGAAGCCCCCGCCCGGCAGGTCATGGCCGCGGAAGAACAGATAGGCCGACAGCGCGATAATCGGCGCGAACATCCATTGCATCAGCACCGAGGGCACGAAGAGATAGGCCTCCAGCGCCTGTTCCTCGGCGTCGAGCTGCGGACGCGGGCGCTCGACGCTTTCCGGCGCCGGGCGGAAGCGGCGCAAGAGCGCATAGACCGTCAGCCCGACGATGGCGAGCACGGTGATCTCGCCGAAGGTGTCGAAGGCGCGGAAATCGACCAGGATGACGTTGACGACATTGGTGCCGCCGCCCTCGACATAGGCGTTGCGCAGGAACCAGTCGCCGACCGAGGCGCCGGGCGGGGTCAGCAGCACCGCCAGCGCCAGGGCCGTCATGCCGGTGCCGCAGGCCAGCGCGATCAGCAGGTCGCGGCTGCGGCGCGCCCGGGCGACCAGCGTGTTGTCGCCGGGGATCTCCTCGTCGCGCTTGGGCAGCCAGCGCAGGCCCAGCAGCAAGAGCGTGGTGGTGGCGATCTCGACCAGCAGCTGGGTCACGGCCAGGTCGGGGGCCGAGAGCCATACGAAGGTGGCGCAGGTCACCAGCCCGGCGCCGCCCATCAGCACCAGGGCTGCGAAACGGTGATACTTGGCCTGCCAGGCGGCGCCGACGGCGCAGGTGCCGCCGACCAGCCACAACAGGGCAAAGACCAGCTCGCTGGCGCCGATCTCGGGCATCGGCACGTTCCAGTCCAGCAGGCGCAGCACGAACCAGGACCCGGCCAGCGACAGCAGCACCATGACCCGCAGCTGCGTCTGCAGCGTGTTGGTGGACAGCACCCGCAACGCGAATCGCGGCAGGCGGATGGTGAAGACCTGCAGCAGCCAGTCGAAGCCGCGCGCGAAGTCCAGCCGCCGCATCAGCCGCGTGCCGTCCTCGCCCGAATCGATCAGCCGGCGCGGCAGCAGATAGAGCAGCGCGCCCAGCGACATGGCGATCAGGCTCATGATCAGGGGCGGGGTGACGCCGTGCCAGACCTTCAGGCTGAAATGCGGCAGTTCCGGGCCGACCACGGCCATGCTGGCGGTCTGCAGCCAGATGCCCAGCACCTGCTGCGGGAACATGCCGACCGCAAGGCAGATCGCCACCAGGATCGCCACCGGCAGGCGCATCAGCAGCGGCGGCTCGTGCGGTTCCCGCGGCAGGTCGGTGGCGGTGGGGCCGAAGAACACGGTGACGATGAAGCGCAGCGAATAGGCGGCGCTGAACGCCCCGGCCAGCACCGCGACATAGGGCGCGAAATTGTCGAGCGAGCCGCCGTTGTTCCAGACATAGGTCGCCTCGAAGAACATCTCCTTCGACAGGAAGCCGTTGAGCAGCGGCACCCCGGCCATCGCGCCCGAGGCGATGATGGCCAGCGTCGCCGTGACCGGCATGACCCGGGCCAGGCCCGACAGGCGGCGCATGTCGCGGGTGCCGGTCTCGTGGTCGATGATGCCGGCGGCCATGAACAGCGAGGCCTTGAAGACCGCATGGTTGACGATGTGGAACACCGCCGCGATCAGCGCGAAGGGGCTGCCGATCCCGGCCAGCGCGGTGATCAGACCCAGGTGGCTGATGGTCGAATAGGCCAGCAGTCCCTTGAGATCGTGGCGGAACAGCGCCACCACCGCGCCCAGCAGCAGCGTGGTCATGCCGATGCCGGTGACGATCTGGAACCAGGCATCCGTGCCCCCCAGCGCCGGATGGAAGCGCAGCAGCACGAAGACCCCGGCCTTCACCATGGTCGCCGAATGCAGATAGGCCGAGACCGGAGTGGGCGCCGCCATGGCGTTGGGCAGCCAGAAATGGAACGGGAACTGCGCCGATTTGGTGAAGGCGCCCAGCACGAACAGGATCAGCACCGCGGGATAAAGCCGGTGGCTGGTGATCTGCGGCCCCGCGGCCAGCACCGCGTCCAGGTCGTAGCTGCCGGCGATCTGGCCCAGGATGATCATCGCCACCATCAGGCACAGCCCGCCCGAGGCGGTCACGATCAGCGACATCCGCGCCCCGTCGCGGGCGTCCTGCCGCTGGAACCAGTAGCCGATCAGCAGGAAGGACACGATGCTGGTCAGTTCCCAGAACACCACCAGCATGATGATGTTGCCCGACAGCAGAAGCCCCGACATGGCGCCGGAAAAGGCCAGCAGGCAGGAATAAAGCCGCGGCACCGGGTCGTCGGGAGACATGTAATAGCGCGCGTAGAGGATGACGAGAAAGCCGATCCCCGCCACCAGCACCATGAACAGCCAGGAAAAGCCGTCGATCCGGAAGGTCAGGTCCAGCCCGATCGAGCTGACCCAGTGGAAGGTGCCGGTGATGTGCTGCCCCTCGGTCACGGCGGGATAGAGCACGCCCAGGATCACCAGGACGACGATCATCGTCAGCCCGGCCAGCCAGGCTTCGGCGTTGCGTGCCCCTATGGGAAGCGTGGCCGCCAGGGCGGCCGACACGAATGGCGTCAGAACAAGCAAGAGCAACAGGTTCTGTTCGACCATCGTGTTCCTTTTCCGGTTCGGGGTGCGCGCAGATAATAGACGCGCAGGCCCGGAAAACACAACCGACCGGGTCGAGAAAAACGACGCAAAAATCCAAGATCAGGAATATTTTATCGCGCTGCCGCGCGAGGCGCCGCGCCGGGGCCTAGCGGTCCCGGATTCGCGTCACGTCGCGCATCTGCCCGCCGGTGACCAGCACCTCGACGGGCGTGGGATGGCTGATGAAATGCAGCGGGCTGGCGGTCGGCCCATAGGCGCCGCAGGCATGGATGGCAATCAGGTCGCCCTCCTCCAGTCGCGGCAGCGCGACGCTGCCGCCCAGCTTGTCGATCGAGGTGCAGAGCGGGCCGGAAATATCCTGCTTCTCCTCGGGCCGCGCGCCGTTCTCGTCGCCGCCCACCCGGTGCATGACGTAATTGCGCCGCAGCACCATGCCGAAATTGCCCGAAGCCGCGAGGTTGCCGTTCAGCCCGCCGTCGCAGATGGCGATTCGCGTGCCGCGCGATTGCTTGACCGAGACGACGCGGGTCAGGAACCGGCCCGCCGGCCCGACCAGGTAGCGGCCCAGTTCCAGCACCAGCCGGGTCGCGGGAAAATGCGCGGCGAAGGCGTCGAGTTCGGGGCCGATCTCGGCCGCGATGGCGGCGAGGTCCAGCGCGCTGTCGCCGGGGTGGTAGGGGATGCCCAGCCCGGCGCCGAAGATCAGCTTCTCGGGGTTCAGGTCCAGCGCCGCGCAGGTGTCGGAAAACACCTGCATGAAGATGCGCCAGTTCTCGCAGATCGCCTCGGGCTTGAGGCATTGCGTGCCGGAATAGATGTGCAGCCCGATGATGCGCAGGTTCGGCAGGGCGGCGATCTGCGGCAGGATCTCGGCTGCGTCCTCGACATCGATGCCGAAGGGGCTGGGCCGGCCGGCCATCTGGTCGCCGAAGCCCTTGGGCACCCGCGCCGGCGCGAGGCGGATCAGCACCGGCTGGACGCGGCCCAGCTCGGCGGCGATGGCATCGGCCAGCCGCGCCTCGCGCAGGCTTTCCAGCACCAGCTCGCCCAGGCCCGCCCCGATGGCGGGGCGCAGCTCGGCATCGCGCTTGGCCGGGCCGGTGAAGCTGACCTTCGCCGCATCCCAGCCCGCCTCCTGGCTCAGCGCGAATTCGCCGCCCGAGGAGATGTCGAGATAATCCAGCCGGCCCCGCATCCAGTCCAGCAGGGCCGGGTTCGGGTTGCTCTTGACCGCGAAGCTGACGGCGAACCAGCGCCCCAGATGCGCGCGCAGATGCGCGAGCCGGGCCTCGATCTCGTCGGTGGCATAGACATAGGCCGGGGTGCCGAAACGCGCGGCGGCCTCGGCCAGCTGCCGGTCCAGCGCGGCCGGATCGGTCGCCGGATCAGTCGCCGCATCAGTCGCCGCATCAGTCAAGGGATTGCACATAGGCGAGGATGGCGTCGACCGTGTCGAAATTGTCCAGCGTCACGTCGCCGGGCTGCACCCGCACGCCGGCATGCTGCTCGACGAAGGAAATCAGCCCGACCATCGCCACCGAATCCAGCATCCCGGTCGAGAAGAGTTCGGTATCGCCCTCCAGCGGCGTGTCGATGTTCAGCTCGCTGCGGATGTAGCGGATCAGCTCGTCCTTGCTCAGGCTCATGGATTCAATGCCTTTCTGGTCAGTTCTGCAATGCGGCCTTGGCGGCGGAAATGATGGCGGGGCGGTCCAGCTTGCCGCTGGCGGTGCGCGGCATGGCGCCCTGCCAGGGATGGTATCGCTGCGGACGCATGTAATGCGGCATCGCCCGGGCGCAATGCGCGGCCAGCGCGGTTTCGTCGGCCTGCGGCAGATAGGTCACGACCGCGTGAACCGCCTGGCCCAGATCGGCATCCTCGACCCCGAAGGCCACCACGTCGGTCACCAGCCCGCTTTGCGAGATCGCATCCTCGACCTCGGTCGGCGACAGGCGAAAGCCGAGCGTCTTGATCATCTCGTCCATGCGGCTGACGAACCACAGGTCGCCATCCTCGTCGACGCGCACCAGATCGCCCGACCAGACCACCGGCTCGTCGCCCAGCAGATGCGCCAGTTCGGGGCAGGGGCGGATCTTCTGTGCCGTCACCTCGGGCTTTTCCCAATAGCCCATGCTGACCAGCGGGCCGGCATGGACCAGCTCGCCCTGTTCGCCGGGACCGGCCACGCCCTCGCCATGCTTGACGGCGAAGACCTGCGCGTTCGGGATCTGGCGGCCGATCGAGCCCATCTTGGCCGCGAATTTCTCGGGCGGCAGATAGGTCGAGCGGAAGGCCTCGGTCAGCCCATACATCAGGTAGATGTCGACGCCCGGGAATACCTGCGGCAGCAGCTCCAGGATGTTCGGGGGGATCTTGCCGCCGGTATTGGTGATGCGCCGCAGCGCCGGCAGGTCGGTCGGGCGGTCCACCAACAGCCGCACGATCTGGTTCCACAGGGGCGGCACGCCGGCGATCCCCGTCACCGATTCGGTCTGGGCCATGCGGATGATCTCGGCCGGCATGGTCAGCGGCTGGTGCACCACCGTCCCGCCCGTCAGCAGCATGGTGGTCAGCTGGTTCAGCCCGGCGTCGAAACTGTAGGGCAGCACCGAAAGCAGCCGGTCGCTTTCCTCCAGCCCCAGATAGTCCGCGACCGAGATGGCGCCCACGCGGATGTTGCGGTGGCTGAGCATCACCCCCTTGGGCGCGCCGGTCGAGCCCGAGGTGTAGATGATCATCGCCAATCCGCGCGGGTCGGGTTCGTCGGGCGCGGAAGCCTGGTCGGCGGCAAGCGCCCCCCAGGGGTCCGCGCCCTGGACAAGGCCCTCGGCCTTGCCCTGAACAAGATAGGCCGTGCCCTTTGGCAAGGCATGTTCGCCCACAAGCGCCTCCAGCGCGTTGCGGGGCAGGATCACCGCGCGCGCCCGGCTGTCGCGGGCGACATAGGCCAGCTGCGCGGGCGTCCAGCGGATGTTCACGTTGACGACCACGGCGCCCATCTTCCAGGCGCCGAACATGGCCGCGACCTCGTCTATGCCCTTGCGCAGATGCACGATCACCCGGTCGCCGGGCCGGATGCCGCGCCGGACCAGCCAGTCGGCGACGCGCCCGGCCTCGGCCGCCAGTTCGGCATAGGTGACCGCGCGGCCCTGATCCACGGCGGCGGTCTTGCCCGGGCGGGCGGGCAGGTTGTCGGCCAGCAGGCGCCACATGCTGCGGTCGAAATCGTCACTCATGGGCGGGGGCCTTCTTCCTGGCGGCAAAGATCGGCAGGCTGGGATAGATCTTGGCGGGAGAGCCGATCACCACCGAATCCGGCGGCACATTGGTCGTCACCGCGGTATTGGCGCCGATCCGCACCCGGTCCCCGATGGTGATCGGGCCCAGCACGCAGGAATTCACGCCGATGAACACGTCATCGCCGATCACCGGCGCGCCCGGGCCCATGTTGGTGCCGATGGTGACGTTGTGCATCACCCCGCAGCGGTCGCCGATGACCACGTCGGGATGGATGGACAGCGAGCCCTCGGCATGGATGATGTGGAAATCCTTGCCCAGCCGCACCTGCGGCGGGATCCAGACCTTGGTCACGTTCAGGATCAGCACCTTCATCAGCGCGTAGGGCTTGCTGGCCAGCCAGCGCAGCAGCGGATTCTTCAGCCCGATGGCCCAACGGCCGTAGCGATAGACGGCAAGCGAGACGAAGGCGGGTTCGGTCAGCGAACGGCCGTGTCGTCTGTAGTCGTCCCGGAGAGTTTCAAACATCACCATACACTTGTTTAATGACTTCGGCGGGAAATAAGCTCGCCCGGCCCCATATTCCGATGTCTCGCCGCAAACTCAACCTGACTGTTAGGACGGGTTTCAGGGGTTTTCGACGGCGATCAGGTCGAGGGTGCGCCGAATCTGGTCCCATTCGACCCGGTAGCCGCCCGCCGTTCCCTCGCCGACCACCGTGGCGTAGCGCTGCTGCCAGCAATCCGTCAGCAGCTTCAGCGAGGTCGTCACCCGGTCCGCCGGCTGCAGCGTCAGCACCGTGCCGCCCGGGGCCATGGCGATCACGCCATGGGCGAGCTGGCTGCCCTCGACGCCCACCACCAGCTGGGCGGCGCCGGCCGCCTCGGCCATCTGGTCGGCGTCGTGGCGGTCGATGTAGAGCGTGCGGAAACCGTATTCGGCCTCCAGCCGCTCGGCGATCTCGGCCTCGTTCTCCAGGATGCGGGCATCGCCGCTGGCGCCGCGGAAGATGAAGACGCCGGGCAGGGGCTTCAGCGCGCGGTCCTTGAGGATGCGGGCGCGATTCTCTTGCGCGCGGGCGCGACGGTGGCTGTTGTTGTGCAGGTCGTCGAACAGGATCAATTCGTCGAAATGCGCATCGCCGATGCGCCGGGGCGTCATGTCCAGCAATTCCTCGTAACGCGCGATATGGCCGCCGCGGGCAGGGGCAGAGGTCGCGGGCGCGCCGGCCGCCTCGGCCAGACGATAGGCGAGGCAGTCGTTCAAGAGCCAGTTGCCGAACCAGCGGTTGCCGATCCAGCTTTCGTAAAGCGCGCCGGACAGGCTTTCGCGCGGGCGGGCATAGGTCAGGCCGGAATGCCTGCGCTGGCGCAGGTGACGCTCGCCCCCCAGGGCATGCAGCACGCCGTCGACGAAATCGACGTCGCGAAAGCGGTAGCCCATGGTCGGCGGCGTGCGCTCGGCGGGGTCGCCCTGCATCTGCGCCAGAATGTCGGGCAGGGCGCCGAATTCGGTGCGCGCGATATGGTCGATCTGGTCGGGCAGCCAGATGCCCGGCGTGATCTCGACCACCTCGGCGGGGCAGATCTCCCAGCGTTCGACGGCGGTGTCGAAGAAATCCGCCTGGCCCAGACCGAAAAGACGACGCAGGCGGTTATGGATCGGTCTGAGGGAATGCATGGCGGCTCGGCTGGGCAGGTTCGGGACGAGTTTGAGGTCGCAAGGCGGCGCGTGCAAGCGGGATCAGCCGCTTCCGCCGGAATCCGGCGCCGTCAACGCCTGGATCAGCGTCCTGGCGATCATGGCATGGTCCGCGGCGGAAGGGTGCCACAGGCAGGCATTGCGTTTCGGGTCGCCCAGAACGACCAGCCGGTTGGCGATGCCCCTGGCGGTCAGCAGGTCCGAGGCGCTGCGATGCGCCTCGACCAGTTCGGGCCCGTATTCGCCGAAGGCAAGCAGGACGATCTGCGCACCGGGATTTTCCTGCATGCGGGCGGCGGCGAAATCGGCCAGCGCCGGGGCGAAATCACGGCGCAGCTGGCTCGGGTCGCTCCAGCGTTCGCCCGGAGCGAGCGCCGAGCCGAAGACATTCGAGCCGAGCGCGATGACGACGATATCGGCCTGGCGCTGGGGCAGGGCGGTCGCTTCGGCATCCCCCGGCAGGGCCAGCGGATAGAGCCGCTCCATGGTGCGCTCGGGGTCGGCGCCGCCATAGTTGCGCAAGAGCCCGATGCCCGAGCGGGCGACCATCCGGTAATCCGCATCCAGCGCCGCCGCCACCTGCGGGCCGAAGCTGCGGCTGGTATCGGTGGCGGCATAGACCTCCTCCTCGCTGCAATCGCGGCGCTCGGCGGTATTGGCGAAGCCCAGCGTGTCGGAATCGCCAATGAACTCGATCAGCCTCGGGGCGGGCTCGGGCGGAGGCAGCGCCGCGGCCGAGCCGTCCAGGAAGAAGCCGCCGAACAGCGCCGGTTCCCAGGATTCGCTGATCTTCTCGGCGCGGATCTCATGCGGGCCGGGGGCCAGCCCCTCGATGCGCAGGTCCTGCCGGCCGGGGCGCGAAAGCTCGACCGCCTCGCCGTCCAGGATCACCCGCCAGCGATTGACCGCATCGTCGAAGCGCAGGGTGATTCCCGTCCCCGCGAACCGGGCCGAGGCGTGGAACCCCGGCCATTCGTGGCGATAGCCTTCGCCCGAGGGAGCGGCCGCCACGCGGCCCGTCACCTGGGCAGGCAGGGCGGTCAACCGGGGCTGCGGCGCGACCAGCCGCGCCTGGAAGCCCAGGCCTTCGGCGAGGAGGAGCTGCGGCACCGGCGTCGCCGGGCGCGGCGGTTCGGGCCAGGCGACAAACGCGACCAGCGCGGCGAGCCCCAGGCCGAAAACCCCGGCGCCGATCCGTTTCATCCGTCCCGCACTCATGACCACCCAACCACCGCCCGCATTCACGATCCTGACCAGACCCTGCCGGCAAGTCCAGCGCCCGGTCAGGCACGGAACCCGGCCAGAATCCCGACCGCGTCCCGGATGTCATAATGATGATTGCCGATGAAGAAACCGTTAAGGTCGATCTCCTCGGCATGGGCCATCGGCCCGTGCAGGCTGTGATCCATCAGCCGCAGCACGGGATTTTTCGTAAAATTGCCGCTGACGATGGGCCGGACCTCGAATCCCAGCGCCTCGAGCCGGCCCAGAACCTCGCGCCGCGCAAGGCCCGTTTCCGGCCGCAGCACCAGCGAAAATCCGAACCAGCTGCTTTCGCCGGTCTCGCGCTGGATGCGGAACAGCGGATGATCCGCCATCGCCTGCTGCCAGAGCGCGCCGTTCGCGCGCCGCCCCTCGATCAGCCGCGGCAGCTTGGCCAGCTGCGCCCGCCCCAGCGCCCCCGACATCTCCAGCGGGCGCAGGTTGTAGCCGGGCAGGACGAAGCGGAAGCTTTCCTCGAAGGGATCGTCGCTCTTCTCGCCGGTGACGCGGTTGAATTTCGGCAGGTTGCGCGTCCAGCCATGCGCCCGCAGCGCCAGCAGGATATGGTAAAGCTCCTCGTCGTCGGTGACGACCAGCCCGCCTTCCATGGTCGAGATATGGTGCGAGAAGAAGGTGGAAAACGTCCCCATCACCCCGAATGTGCCGCATTGCCGGCCGCCGAAGGTGGCGCCCATCGATTCGCAATTGTCCTCGATCAGCACGATGCTGCGCCCGCGGACAAGGGCGCGGATCGCGGCGAAATCGTTGGGATTGCCCAGCAGGTTCACCGCCATGACGGCCCGTGTGCGCTCGGTGATCGCCCCGGCCAGCGCGGCCAGGTCATAATTCAGCGTCTCGCGGTCGATATCGACGAATTTCAGATGCAGCCCGTATTGGTGCAGCGGAAAGAAGGTGGTGGACCAGGAGACCGCCGGCACGATCACCTCGTCCCCAGGCGCCAGCCGCAGGGCGGGGTTCTGGGTATGGCGCAGCGCCGCCACCATGGCGAGATTGGCCGAGGAACCCGAATTCACCATCACCGCGTAACGGCTGCCGGTGAAGCGGGCGAATTCTGCCTCGAAGGCCGCCACCTCGGGCCCCATGGAAAAGCGGTCCGAATCGATCACCCGCTGCAGCGCCGCCCGTTCCGCCTCGTCCCAGCTGGAGGTGGCAAGGGGAAAACGGCTCATGGCTGCTGCTCCAGATACCAGGCATAGGTGGCGGCGATGCCCTCGCGCAGCCCGGTCCGCGGCGCCCAGCCCCATTCCGCCTGCCGTGCCACGGACAGGAGCTTGCGCCGCATGCCCACCGGCTTGCCCAGGTCGTGAGTGAAGCGGCCCTGCCAGCCGATCACCTCGGCCACGATGCGGTAATAATCGGCGATGGCGTGATCGTCCCCCGGCCCGACATTCATCACCGGCGGCAGAACCGAGGGATCGGCCAGCGCCCGCAGGATCGCCTCGGCCAGGTCGCCGGCATACATGAATTCGCGCCGCGCCGTGCCGTCTCCCCAGATCTCGACCGTCTCATGGCCCTCGACCCGGGCGCGGTGGATCTTGTGGATGATCGCCGGCAGCAGATGCGACTGCCGGGGGCCGAACTTGTCATGCGGGCCATAGAGGTTGCAGGGGATCAGCGTGCGCCATTGCAGGCCGCGATCCTCGCGGCAGGCATAGTCCACCAGCCGCATCGCCAGGATCTTGGCCAGCGCATAGCCCTCGTTGGTGGGCTCCAGCGCGCCGGTCAGGATCTGTTCCTCGGACAGGTCGCGGCCCAGTTCGCGCGGATAGACGCAGCTCGAACTCAGGTTGATCAGCACCGGCACCCCGGCCTCGCGGCAGGCGGTGACGAGGTTCAGGCCGATCCGGGCGTTCTCGGCCAGGAACCGCACCGGCTCGGCCATGTTGGCCTGGATGCCGCCGACCACGCCCGCGGCATGAACCACCGCGTCGGGGCGATGCCGCGCCAGCCAGTCGCGCAGGGCGCGGTCGTCGCACAGGTCCAACTCGGCCCGCGAGGGCGCCAGCAGCTCCCAGGCGGCGATGCCCGGATGGGCGCGCAGGTGCCGCCCGACCATGCCGTTTCCGCCGGTGACGAACAGCCGTGCCATCTAGCGCCCCCCGGCCGAGACCGGCAGGCCCAGCCCGTGACGCTTCAGCAGCGCATGGCGGCGCGCCACCTGCAGATCGGCGGCGACCATCTCGGCGATCATCTCGCGCAGGCCGGTCTCGGGCCGCCAGCCCAGTTGCTGATGCGCCTTGGCCGCGTCGCCCAGCAGGCTCGCCACCTCGGCGGGGCGGAAATATTTCGGATCCACCCGCATCACCACGTCGCCCGGCCCGACCGCCGGCGCGAGGTCGCCGGAAACCGAGGCGACCACGGCAACCTCGTCCACGCCCGCGCCGCGGAACTCCAGCGCGATGCCCAGCTCTTCCGCGGCCCAGATCAGGAACTGGCGCACGGAATGCTGCTCGCCGGTGGCGATGACGTAATCGTCGGGCGCGTCGCATTGCAGCATCAGCCATTGCATCCGCACATAGTCGCGGGCATGGCCCCAGTCGCGCAGCGCGTCCAGGTTGCCCATGTAGAGGCAGCTTTCCACCCCCTGCGCGATATTCGCCAGCCCGCGGGTGATCTTGCGGGTGACGAAGGTCTCGCCGCGGCGCGGGCTTTCGTGGTTGAACAGGATGCCGTTGCAGGCGAAAAGCCCGTAGGCCTCGCGATAGTTCACCGTGATCCAGTAGGCATAAAGCTTGGCCACGGCATAGGGGCTGCGGGGATGGAAGGGCGTGCGCTCGGTCTGCGGCGTCTCGCGCACCAGCCCGTAAAGCTCCGAGCTCGAGGCCTGGTAATAGCGCGTCACCCCCTCCAGCCCCAGGAAGCGGATCGCCTCCAGAAGCCGCAGCGCCCCCAGCCCATCCACGTCGGCAGTATATTCCGGCGCCTCGAAACTGACCGCGACATGGGACTGCGCGCCCAGGTTATAGACCTCGTCGGGCCGCACCTCGGCCACGATCCGGGTCAGGCTGGAGCTGTCGGTCAGATCCCCGTAATGCAGGAAGAAGCGCGGCGCGGCCTCATGCGGGTCCTGGAAGATGTGATCGATGCGCTGGGTGTTGAAGGACGAGGCGCGGCGCTTGATGCCATGCACCTCATAGCCCTTTTCCAGCAGGAACTCGGCCAGATAGGAGCCGTCCTGCCCGGTCACCCCGGTGATGAGCGCCTTCTTCACCATCCATCCTCCTGGCCGGGCTTCTTTGCTCTTCAAATACCCATGCGACCGCGCAAGCTTCGCTGTCCTCCGGGTATTTTCAGAGCAAAGAAGACACAGGCGCGGCCCCAAGATCGTTTCTGCCCGGCGCCCGCTTTCACCGTTTTTCAAATACTCCCGCGGCCGCACCACCGGCACGGCCGCCCGATCTTCATAGCGCCGCGTCGAAGACCGGCCGGTAGATCTCCTTCAGCCGCGCCACCGCCTCCTGCGGCGACATCTCGATCGACTCGCCGGTGCGGCGCGCGGTCAGCTCGACCTTGTTCGCGGCCAGGCCGCGCGGCCCGACGGTGATCCGCCAGGGCAGGCCGATCAGGTCCATGGTGGCGAATTTCGCCCCCGCGCGCTCGTCGCGGTCGTCATAAAGCGGGTCCAGCCCCTGCGCCTTCAGCTCGGCGTAAAGCGCCTCGCAGGCGCCGTCGGTCGAGGCGTCGCCCTGCTTGAGGTTGACGATGCCGACATGGAAGGGCGTCACGCCCTCGGGCCAGACGATGCCCTTGTCGTCATGGCTGGCCTCGATGATCGCGCCCAAGAGGCGGCTGACGCCGATGCCGTGCGAACCCATATGCACCGGCACGCGCTGGCCGTCCGGGCCGACCACCGTGGCGCCCATCGGCTCGGAATATTTGGTGCCGAAATAGAAGATCTGCCCGACCTCGATGCCGCGCGCCTGGCGGCGGCGGGCCTCGGGAACCTGCTCGAACAGCGCCGGGTCGTGGGTCTCGTCGGTGCGGGCATAGCGGCTGGTGAATTCCTCCAGCACCGCCTGGCATTGCGCGACATCGTCATAGTCGATGGCGCGGTCGCCGAATTTCAGGTCGGTGATCTCGCTGTCGTAGAAGACCTCGGATTCGCCGGTCTCGGCCAGCACCAGGAATTCATGGGTATAGTCGCCGCCGATCGGGCCGCCGTCCGCGCGCATCGGGATGGCCTGCAGCCCCATGCGCTCATAGGTGCGCAGATAGCTGACCAGGTGGCGGTTATAGGCGTGCAGCGCGTCCTCTTTCGTCAGGTCGAAATTGTAGCCGTCCTTCATCAGGAATTCGCGGCCGCGCATGACGCCGAAGCGCGGGCGGATCTCGTCGCGGAACTTCCACTGGATGTGATACAGCGTCAGCGGCAGGTCCTTGTAGCTGTTCACATGCGACCGGAAGATGTCGGTGATCATCTCCTCGTTCGTGGGCCCATAGAGCAGGTCGCGCTTGTGGCGGTCCTTGATGCGCAGCATCTCCTCGCCGTAATCGTCATAGCGGCCGCTCTCGCGCCACAGGTCGGCCGCCTGCAGGGTCGGCATCAGCATGGCGATATGGCCGGCGCGGGCCTGTTCCTCATGCACGATCTGCTCGATGCGCCTGAGCACCTTGAAGCCCAGTGGCAGCCAGGAATAGATGCCCGCCGCCTGCTGCTTGATCATGCCGGCGCGCAGCATCAGCCGGTGGCTGACGATCTGGGCCTCTTTGGGGTCTTCCTTCAGGACGGGCATGAAATAGCGCGTGAGACGCATGGCGAAATCCTCGATATGGCCGGCACGGGTTAGCGCAGAGCGTCCGGCGGGGCAACGCCCTTCCTTGCAAGCGGCGGCGGGACCGTCCACATAGGAACGCGGACGCGAGGACGGGAGCGACAAGACCCATGCAATTGCCGGTGCAGAAACAGATCCTGTATTGGGGCGGGGCGCTGGCCGTCCTGCTGCTGGCGCTCTGGGGGCTGGGCAATGCCATCATGCCCTTCATCATGGGCGCGGCGGTGGCCTATCTCTTCGACCCGCTGGCCGACCGGCTGGAGCGGCTGGGCCTGTCGCGCACCGCCGCGGTCGTCATCATCACGCTTTGCGGCCTGCTGCTGGTGGTGGCGCTGTTTTTGCTGCTGGTGCCGGTGCTGGTGCGCCAGACCACGGCGCTGATCGAGACGGCGCCGCAGATGTTCCAGCAGCTGCAGCGGTTCCTGATGACCCGCTTTCCCGAGATCTTCACCGAGGGCAGCCCGGTCAACACTGCGCTGACCAACATGGGCCAGCAGATCAGCGAGCGCGGCGGTCAGCTGGTCAGCACCGTGCTGGGCTCGGTCATGGGCGTGGTCAGCATGGTCATGCTGGTGGTGATCGTGCCGGTCGTGGCCTTCTACCTGCTGCTCGACTGGGACAACATGGTGGACCGGCTGGACGAGCTGCTGCCGCGCGAGCATGCCGGCACCATCCGCCGCCTGGGGCACGAGATCGATGCGGCGCTGTCGGGTTTCGTGCGCGGGCAGGGCATGGTGATCCTGATCCTGGGCACGTTCTATTCGGTCTGCCTGGGCCTGATCGGTCTGCCCTTCGGGGTGGCGATCGGGGTGATCGCCGCCTCGCTCTCGTTCATCCCCTATGTCGGCGTGGTGATCGGCGGCGTGACCGCCATCGGCGTGGCGCTGTTTTCCTTCTGGGGCGAGCCGGTCTGGATCGGCGCAGTGATCGCGGTCTTCGTCCTGGGCCAGATCGTCGAGGGCAACTACCTGCAGCCCAAGATCGTCGGCGGCCATGTCGGGCTGCATCCGGTCTGGCTGATGCTGGCCCTGACCGTCTTCGGCACGCTGTTCGGCTTCGTCGGCCTTCTGGTCGCGGTGCCGGCGGCGGCGGCGCTTGGCGTGCTGGTGCGCTTCGGCGTCGGTCGCTACAAGGAAAGCGCGCTTTACACCGGGCGCGAGGTCCCCTCGCCGCCCCCGCCGCCGACGCTGGTCGAACTGGTGCCGCGCGGCACCTCCGAGCGCGCGCGCCAGCTGGCGCAGATGTCGCGCGACGTGGCGGTGGCCGAGATCCAGCGCGAGGAGCATCTGGCGCATCTGCTGGAGGAGCACCAGCATCGCCAGGAGGCCGGCGCGGTCCCCGATGCCGAAGGTCCGCCCTCGCCTTCGGAACTCTGGGCCGAGGCCCGCGAGAGCCGGGAAGGCAAGGGCGGCTGAACGGTGGCAAGGCAGCTGACCCTGGACCTGACGATGCCGCCGGCCTCGTCGCGCGACGATTTCCTGATCACCGCCGCCAATCGCGACGCGCTGGCCATGCTGGACGCGCCCGAGCGCTGGCCGCAGGGGCGTCTGCTGCTGATCGGCGGTCCCGGATCGGGCAAGTCGCATCTGGTCGGCTTCTGGGCGGCCGAATATGGTGCCCCCGTCAGCCACGGCTGGACGCTGTCGCCCGACACCGTGGACGAGCTGGTCCGGCCGGGCGGCGCTCTGGTCGTCGAGGACGCGCATGAGATCGGCGGCAACGCCACGGCCGAGCAGGGGCTGTTCCATCTGTGGAACCTCGCCGGCGCGCGGCAGGCGCTGCTGCTGATCACCGCGCGCACGGCGCCGCGCGACTGGGGCGTGGCGCTGCCCGACCTGCGCTCGCGGCTGGAGACGGCGGCGCAGGCGGTGCTCGGCCCGCCCGACGACGCGCTGCTGCCGGCGGTGCTGGTCAAGCTGTTCGCGGACCGCCAGATCCAGGTCGCGCCCGAGGTGGTGGACTGGCTGGCGCTGCGCATGGAGCGCGACCTGGGTCTGGCCCGCCGCCTGGTTGCCGCCATCGACCGCGAATCGCTGGCCGACCGCCGCGCCATCACCCGGCGCCTGGCCGCCGAGCTTCTGGACAAGCTCACCCCTGCCGACGCATGATCCGCCGGCATTTCCCTAGCCCGCAGTGACATGACCCAAGCCGATTTCCTGAAATCCCCCTTTCCCGCCCCGCGCGCGCTGCCCGATGGCACGCCCGAGGGGTCGGCGCGCTTCTTCAACCGCGAGATCAGCTGGCTCGCCTTCAACTGGCGGGTGCTGGACGAGGCGCGCAACCCGCGCGTGCCGCTGCTGGAGCGGCTGCGCTTCCTGTCGATCTCGGCCACCAATCTGGACGAGTTCTACACCGTCCGCGTCGCCGGGCTGCGCGAGCTGGTGCGCGAGGGCAACACCACCCTTTCCGATGACGGGCTGACCGCGGCCGAGCAGCTGGCGCTGGTCAATGCCGATGCGCGCCGGCTGATGGGCGCGCAGCAGGCGGTCTGGAACGGGTTGCGCCGCGAGATGGAGCAGGCCGACATCGCCATCCTGTCGCGCGGCCGCGTGACCCGCGCCGAGGAGGAATTCCTGCGCCGGCATTTCATGGATCAGGTGTTCCCGGTGCTGTCGCCGCTGGCCATCGATCCGGCCCATCCCTTTCCCTTCATCCCGAACGCGGGCTTTTCGCTGGCGCTGGAGCTGGCGCGGGAAAGCGACGGCCAGCAGATGCAGGCGCTGCTGCCGATCCCGCAGCAGATCGCCCGTTTCATCCCGCTGCCGGGCGGCAAGCGGTTCCTGCGGCTGGAAGACCTGCTGCTCATGCATCTGCCCAGCCTGTTCCCCGGCTATCGCGACATCGGCCATTGCGCCTTCCGCGTGCTGCGCGACAGCGATCTTGAGGTCGAGGAAGAGGCCGAGGATCTGGTGCGCGAATTCGAGACCGCGCTGAAGCGCCGCCGCCGCGGCAGCGTCATCCGGCTGAAGATCACCGCCGGCGCCCCCGACCGGCTGCGCCGGCTGATCATGGAGGAGCTGGACGTCGATCCCGAGGAGGTGGTCGAGGTCGAGGGCCTGTTGGGCATGGCCGACCTGCGCGAACTGGTGCTGGACAGCCGCCGCGACCTGCAATGGCCCAGCTTCACCCCGCGGGTGCCGGAACGGGTGCAGGACCATGACGGCGACATGTTCGCGGCCATCCGGCAAAAGGACATGCTGCTGCATCACCCTTACGAGACCTTCGACATGGTGGTGCGCTTCCTGGCGCAGGCCGCGCGCGATCCGGACGTGCTGGCGATCAAGCAGACGCTCTACCGCACCTCGCGCGACAGTCCGATCGTCGACGCGCTTTGCGAGGCGGCCGAATCGGGCAAGTCGGTGACGGCGCTGGTCGAGCTGAAGGCGCGCTTCGACGAGGCCGCGAACATCCGCCAGTCGCGGCGGCTGGAACGCTCGGGCGCGCATGTCGTCTATGGTTTCATGCAATACAAGACCCATGCCAAGATCAGCGCCGTGGTGCGGCGCGAGGGCGACCAGCTGGTGACCTATACCCATTTCGGCACCGGCAACTATCATCCGATCACCGCGCGCATCTATACCGACCTGTCGCTGTTCACCTGCGATCCGGCGCTGGGGCGCGACGCCTCCAAGGTGTTCAACTTCCTGTCCGGCTATGTGCAGCCGGACGGGCTGGAGAACATGGCGATCTCGCCCATCGATCTCAAGGAGACCCTGCTGGAGCTGATCGCCCGCGAGGCCGAGTTCGCCCGCCGCGGCCGGCAGGCCGAGATCTGGGCCAAGATGAACAGCCTGATCGAGAAGGACGTGATCGAGGCGCTTTATGCCGCCAGCCAGGCGGGCGTCCGGATCAACCTGGTGATCCGCGGCATCTGCGGGCTGCGGCCCGGCATCGCCGGCCTGTCGGAAAACATCCGGGTGAAATCCATCGTCGGACGCTTTCTGGAACATTCGCGGATCGTCTGCTTCGGCAACGGCTTCGGCCTGCCCTCCAAGCGCGCCCGGGTCTTCATCAGCTCGGCCGACTGGATGGGTCGCAACCTGAACCGCCGGGTCGAGACGCTGATCGAATGCTTCAACGAGACGGTGAAGGCGCAGATCACCAGCCAGGTCATGGCCGCGAACATGGCGGACGAGGCGCAAAGCTGGCTTCTGCAACCCGACGGGCGCTATCTGCGCTATCTGCCGGCGGGGCGAGACGACCTGTTCTGCTGTCACAGGTTCTTCATGGAAAACCCCTCATTGTCGGGACGCGGCAGCGCGGGTGCCCGTGACGTTCCGGCTTTGATGCACTCGACGGATTGACGCGAAGGGGGCAATTGCCCCATCCAAGGCGCGCGCCCGGCGCGGTAACGGAATCGAGAGGAACCCGATGAACGGCATCTTGACCGCAAGCGGAGAAACCATCGAACCCTTCGGGCGCTCGCTGTTCGAGCGGGCCTCGGAACGGGCGCTGAGCCGGGTGGGCGTGGTCGATGTCGGATCGAACTCGATCCGCATGGTGGTGTTCGACGGCGCGGCGCGCTCGCCTGCCTATTTCTACAACGAAAAGGTCATGGCCGGGCTGGGGCAGGGGCTGGCCACCACCGGCCGGCTGAATCCCGAGGGCGTGCGCCGCGGCATGGCGGCCCTGCGCCGCTTTGCCGTGCTGGCCGACAGCATGGGCATCAAGCCGCTGACCTGCGTCGCCACCGCCGCCGTCCGCGAGGCCGAGGACGGCCCCGCCTTCCGCAAGGCGGTCGAGAAGGAGACGGGGCTGAAGCTTCTGGTCATCGACGGCGAGGAAGAGGCGCGGCTTTCGGCGCAGGGCGTGCTGCTGGGCTGGCCGGATGCCAGGGGCCTGGTCTGCGACATCGGCGGCAACTCGATGGAGCTGGCCGAGGTGGCCAACGGCAAGGTCGGCCGCCGCATCTCGACGCCGCTGGGCCCGTTCCGGCTGCAGCAGGTCAAGGGCGGCGCCTCGGGCCTGCGCGACCATATCCGCGACACCATCGAAAAGGCCGCCGCCCGGCTGGGCCGGGGGCACGACCAGATCTATCTGGTTGGCGGCTCGTGGCGCGCCATCGCCCGGCTGGACATGGAGCGGGCGAAATATCCGATGACGGTGCTGCACGAATATCGCATGTCGCCCGATGCCGTCGCCGAAACGGTGAAATGGATCGCCGGCAAATCCGTATCCGAGATGCGGGCGATGACCGGCATCTCGCAAAGCCGGATGGAGCTGGTGCCGCTGGCCAGCCAGGTGCTGCGCCAGCTGGTGCAGAGCATGCAGCCGAAATCGCTGGCCGTTTCGTCCTATGGCATCCGCGAGGGGCTGCTCTACGAGCAGATGCCGGCCGGGCTGCGCTCGCGCGATCCGCTGATCGAGGCGGCGCGCTTCGCCGAGCGGCAGATGGCGCGGATGCCGGGCTTCGGCAAGCGGCTCTATCAGTTCCTCGAGCCGCTGTTCGGCGACCTGCCGGCCGAGCGCGACCGGCTGGTCAAGGCCGCCTGCCTGCTGCACGACACCACCTGGCGCACGCATCCCGATTATCGCGCCGATGCCTGTTTCGACAATGTGACCCGGGCCAACATGGCGGCGCTGTCGCATCCCGAGCGGGTGTTCCTGGGCCTGTCGCTGCTGCATCGCTACAAGAACAGCCGCGCCAACTCGCCCATGGCGCCGCTTTTCGCGCTGCTCTCGGAGAAGGAGATCCGCGAGGCCGAGGTTCTGGGCAAGGCGATGCGCTTCGGCGCCATGTTCTCGGTCAAGGACCCGGCCGAGGCGGGGACGCTGAAGCTGCAGCCCAGGAAGAAGCAGCTGGAGCTGAAGCTGACCCGGACCGGCCGGGCGCTGCTGGGCGAGGTGGCCGAGGCGCGGTTCCGCGCGCTGGCCGAGGCGCTGGGAGTCGCGCCGGTAGTGACGCAGGGCTGACCGGCCGGCCTCTCGCGGCCGCCATCCTGTCCGAACCGACAACTTCCCCGCACCGGCCGCTCGTAGCATTCCTGCGCTCACGGGGGCGACGATCCCGGTGTTGTTGCCGAGTGTCTGGTTTCGGATCGACAGCCCCCGACGACTTCCGGACGGCGAGGGCGGTGACGAGGCGGCGCGTTCAGGCGCCCCAGGTCCTTTCCAGCACCGAAAGCCAGTTCCTCCAGGCGATCTTTTCGACCAGGTCGCGGCCGTAGCCATGCGCCTGCATCGCCTGCAGAAGCTTCGGCAGCGCCGAGGCGTCGGCCAGGTCCTCGGGCATGTCGGCGCCGTCGAAATCCGAGCCCAGCGCGACGCCGTCCTCGCCCAGCAAGGACAGGAGATGGTCCAGATGGCGCAGCATGATCCCGAACCCCTGCATTGGCTCGCGCCGCCCCTCGGGATGCAGGAAGCCGACGGCGAAATTCAGCCCGACCAGCCCGCCCGATTCGGCGATCATCCGCAGCTGGCGGTCGGTCAGGTTGCGCGAACTGGGCGCGACGGCATGGGCGCAGCTGTGGCTGGCGACCAGCGGCGCATCCGAAAGCCGCGCCACGTCGTCGACGCCCTTTTCGTTCAGATGCGACAGGTCCAGCATGATGCGCAGCCGGTTGCATTCGCGCACCAGATCCTTGCCCGCCTCGGTCAGCCCCGGCCCGGTATCGGGCGAGGCGGGGAAGGCGAAGGGCACGCCATGGCCGTAGCGCGTCGGCCGCGACCAGACCGGCCCCAGCGAACGCAGGCCCATCGCGTGCCAGACATGCAGCGCGTCCAGGTCGGGGATCGGCTCGGCCCCCTCGATATGCAGGATCGCGGCGATGCGGCCGGCCTCGATGCTGGCGCGCAGCTCGGCGGCCGTGCGGCAGATGTCCAGCGTGCCGCTCCGCGCCATCGCCATCAGCTGCCCGGCCTGGGCGATGGCATGGGGCAGGGCCTCGGCGGCCGGCACCTCGGGCGGCAGGTCCAGGGCGAAGGGCGGGTTCTTCTTCAGCATTGCCGCCACCGCGTCGTCGGGACCGGGGGGCGAGGGCGTCCAGATGGCGAAGAAGCCGCCGGCGAAGCCGCCCGCCTTCATTCGCGGCAGGTCCAGGTGGCCGGTTCCGTCGCCCTGAAGCCAGAGCCGGTCGCGGCCGGGCCCCGCAGCCACCATGCGCTGCAGGAAATCGTTGTGACCGTCGAAGACCGGAATCATGGCATCTCCTTCTTGCTGGGGCGCCGCCACCATGGCGCGAACGGAAAACCGCTGCAACCTGCCGCACTTCGCCGTAAGCTGGGGCCACAGCCAGGCAAGCAGGAGCCCAAAGCCATGACCCGCATCGACAAGGAATTCTCCGGCCAGACCGTGATCTGCACCTTCGAGGTGACGCCCGGAACCGCGCATGACGTGCTGGACGCGCTGAACGATGCCTATGACCAGGTGATCCGCCACCAGCCCGGCTACGTCTCGGGCGCGGTGCATCTGAACGACGCCCAGACCCGCATCTGCACCTATTCGCAGTGGCGCGACCGGCGCGACTATCAGGCCATGCTGCGCCACCCCGAGATGCGCAGCCGCAACCGCGCCATTCACGGCATGTGCCGCCATTTCGAGCCGGTGATGTACGAGGTGGTCGATACCTGGCAGGTACATGGCCACGGCTGATGCTGCGGCTGCGAAAAAGCCGTGCATTGCGCCGGCTTACCCCCTAGTCTGGCGGAAAACAGTCGGGCGGAAGCCGGAACGGAGGGGCTCATGGCGGGACGCATCATTACCATTGCCCAGCAGAAGGGCGGCTCGGGCAAGACCACCATCGCGGTCAACCTGGCGGTGGCGCTGCGCGGGCGCGGCCATTCCGTCGCCCTGCTGGACACCGATCCGCAGGGCAGCATGGGGCGCTGGTTCCTGGAGCGGCTGGAGCGGCTTGGCGAAGACGAGGCGTTGGAATTCACCACCTCCTCGGCCTGGGGCGCCAGCTACGAATCCGACAAGCTGAAGAAACGCTTCGATTTCGTCATCATCGACACGCCGCCCAAGATCGACAGCGACCTGCGCCCGGCGCTGCGCGTGGCCGATCTGGTGCTGGTGCCGGTGGCGACCAGCCATGTCGACCTGTGGGCGACCGAGGGCGTGCTGGACCTGGCCCGGCGCGAGAAATGCGACACGCTGATCGTGCTGAACCGCACCCGCTCGCATGCCCGGCTGACCGGCGAGGTGGCCGAGGGGGCCGCCGCTCTGGGGGCCGATGTGGCGGCGGCGCAGCTCGCCAACCGCGTCGCCTATGCCGAGGCGCTGGGGCAGGGGCTGGGTGCGGGCGAGCGGGCGCGCAACGCCACCGCCCGGGCCGAGATCGATGCGCTGGCCGAAGAGGTGCTGGCGAGCCTGGGCTGAGCCTGGGCCGCCATCCGCGGAAATCCGCCGGCCGGGACGGGGGCGGGAAACCATCGGCTGCGCTTGGGCGTTGGCGGGGCAGCAAGTCCAGACTCTCATGAGGTCAAGATGAAACTCCCGCTTTCCCTTGCCGTTCTGGCAGCTCCGCTCGCTTTGGCCGCCTGCACCCCGGAAGCCCCGCCGCCCGAGCCGCCGCTGGCCTCGGCCGACCCCTGCGGCGCGGCGCGCTACAGCCACCTGATCGGCCAGACCTCGCCCACCATCACCGTGCCCGAGGGGCAGATGTATCGCATCGCCCGCGAGGATCAGCCGATGACCATGGAGATGATCCAGGATCGCCTGACCTTCATCGTGGACAACCGCGGCAAGCTGCTTTCGGTCAGCTGCAGCTGACCGGCCCTGCGCCGCCGGACCAGCTTCCGGTGCCTTGACCGGCGGAAGCGGGGTTCGGGAAAGGCCCGCCCCGACGCGGCCGCGGATCAGCTGCGGCGGCGCGACCGCTTGTTGCCGCCGCGCTGGCCGGCGCGCCCGGCGGTCGAGCGTCCCGAGGATTTGACCGCCGCCTCAGCCGCCTCCTCGATGGCGGATTGCCGGGCCAGCGGGTCGTCGGACACGGCCAGTTCCACCGCCTCCAGCCGCTTGACCTCGTCGCGCAGCCGCGCGGCCTCCTCGAATTCCAGGTTCTCGGCCGCCTTGCGCATCTGTGCCCGCAGCGCGTCCAGATGCGCCGCCAGATTGGCGCCGACCAGCGGCTTCTCGACCCGCGTCGTGATGCGCGCCTGATCGGTATCGCCCTGCCACAGCCCGGCCAGCACGTCCTCGACATTCTTGCGCACGGTCTGCGGCGTGATCCCATGCGCCTCGTTATAGGCGATCTGCTTCTGGCGCCGGCGCTCGGTCTCGGCCATGGCGCGTTCCATGCTGCCGGTGATGCGGTCGGCATACATGATGACGCGGCCGTCGGCGTTGCGCGCCGCCCGGCCGATGGTCTGGATCAGCGAGGTTTCCGAGCGCAGGAACCCCTCCTTGTCGGCATCGAGGATCGCCACCAGCCCGCATTCGGGAATATCCAGCCCCTCGCGCAGCAGGTTGATGCCGACCAGCACGTCGAAGGCCCCCAGCCGCAGGTCGCGCAGGATCTCGATGCGCTCGATCGTGTCGATGTCGCTGTGCATGTAGCGCACGCGAATGCCCTGTTCGTGCAGGTATTCGGTCAGGTCCTCGGCCATGCGCTTGGTCAGCGTGGTGACCAGCGTGCGATAGCCTTGCGCCGCGACCTTGCGCACCTCGTCCAGCAGATCGTCCACCTGCATCTCGACCGGGCGGATCTCGACCTGCGGATCCAGAAGGCCGGTGGGGCGGATGACCTGCTCGGTGAAGACGCCGCCGGTCTGGTCCAGCTCCCATTGCGCCGGCGTGGCGCTGACAAAGACGGATTGCGGCCGCATCGCGTCCCATTCCTCGAATTTCAGCGGCCGGTTGTCCATGCAGCTGGGCAGGCGGAAGCCATGCTCGGCCAGGGTGAACTTGCGCCGGAAGTCGCCGCGATACATGCCGCCGATCTGCGGCACCGAGACATGCGATTCGTCGGCAAAGACGATGGCGTTGTCGGGGATGAACTCGAACAGCGTCGGCGGCGGCTCGCCCGGCGCGCGGCCGGTCAGATAGCGGGAATAGTTCTCGATCCCGTTGCAAACGCCTGTCGCTTCAAGCATTTCCAGGTCGAAATTCGTGCGCTGCTCCAGCCGCTGGGCTTCCAGCAGCTTGCCCTCGTCGGTCAGCTGTTTCAGTCGTGCCTGAAGTTCGGCGCGTATCCCCTTGATTGCCTGCTGCAATGTCGGGCGCGGGGTGACATAGTGGCTGTTGGCATAGATGCGGATCTGCTGGAAGCTGTCGGTCTTGGCGCCGGTCAGCGGATCGAATTCGGTAATCGATTCAAGCTCGTTTCCGAAAAAGTCGAAGCGCCAGGCCCGGTCTTCCAGGTGGGCCGGCCAGACCTCGATCACATCGCCGCGCACCCGGAAGCCGCCGCGCTGGAAGGCGGCGTCGAGGCGGCGGTATTGCTGCGCCACCAGTTCGGCCAGGAATTCGCGCTGATCGTAGAGCTGGCCGACCACCATGTCCTGGGTCATCGCCGAATAGGTCTCGACCGAGCCGATGCCGTAGATGCAGCTGACCGAGGCGACGATGATGACGTCGTCGCGCTCCAGCAGCGCCCGGGTGGCCGAATGGCGCATCCGGTCGATGGCCTCGTTGATCTGCGATTCCTTCTCGATATAGGTGTCGGAGCGCGGCACATAGGCTTCGGGCTGGTAGTAGTCGTAATAGCTGACGAAGTACTCGACGGCGTTGTCGGGAAAGAACCCCTTGAATTCGCCGTATAATTGCGCCGCCAGGGTCTTGTTCGGGGCCAGGATGATGGCGGGGCGCTGGGTTTCCTCGATCACCTTGGCCATGGTGAAGGTCTTGCCGGTGCCGGTGGCGCCCAGCAGAACCTGGTCGCGCTCGCCCGCCATCACGCCCTGCGCCAGCTCGGCGATGGCGGTGGGCTGGTCGCCGGCGGGCTGGAATTCGGAACGCATGACGAAGCGCCTGCCGCCCTCGAGCTTGGGCCGGGTCACCTCGGGAAAGCGCGCGATGGGGGCGTTGGTGTTGTTGTGACCCATGGTTTCACCTTTGTTCCTGCCCGGGTGAATCTGGCGCATTCGCGCCGCGATGCAACCCCGGGACGCGAATATTGCGCAGTTTCGCCGCGCCAGGCCGGCCGGCATGGTGGGAATCGCGCGACGAGCATCTTGATCGCCCGCCCTGCATCGGGGATAAGGCGACAAGCAAGAACAGAGGGTTCCCGCCATGCGTGTCCGCATCTACAAGCCCGCCCGCAACGCCATGCAATCCGGCACGGCCCGCAGCAAGAACTGGGTTCTGGACTTTCCGCCCGCCGATCCGCGCGCCATCGATCCGCTGATGGGCTGGACCAGCAGCGACGACACCCAGAGCCAGGTTCGCCTGCGCTTCGAAACCCGCAAGCAGGCCGAGGACTATGCCCGCGAGCATGGCCTGGACTACGAGGTGATCGAGCCGCATACCCGCGCCCCGAACATCCGGCCCCGCGGCTATGGCGAGAATTTCGCCAGCGACCGCCGCGCGCCATGGACGCATTGAGCGCGCCTCCGGATTCGGGTATTTGCAAAACAGAGAAGGCCGGGGTGTCGTGCCCCGGCTTCTTCGTTCCCTGAAGGCTCGAATCCCTGACGCGGCCACGGCCGGCTTGGCTGCGGCTTGATCCGCAGCCGTCTTCAGACGGTGTCGAGATAAAGCTCGACCGTCTCCTCGTCCGAAAGCTCGGCCATGTAGCGCAGTTCCTGCCGCTTGGTCATGACGAAATTCTCGATCAGATGCGCCGGAAAGACGCGCTTGATCTCGGGCGAGGCGGCGAAGGCGTCGATGGCCTCGCCCCAGCTGCCGGGAAGCTGTTCCAGTCCCAGCTCATAGGCATTGCCCTTGATCGGCGGCGGCGGCTCGGCCTTGTCCTCGATGCCGTTCAGCGCCGCGCCCAGCACCGCCGCGACGGTCAGATAGGGATTCACGTCGCCGCCGGCCACGCGATGCTCGATCCGCCGCGCCTTGGGGCCCGAGGAGGGGATGCGGATGGCCGAGGTGCGGTTTTCATAGGCCCAGCCGATGCCGGTCGGCGCATGGGCGTTGGGCACCAACCGGTCGTAGCTGTTCTCGTGCGGTGCGAACAGCAGGGTCGAGCCGGGCATGGCCGCCAGGCAGCCGGCGACGGCATGGCGCAGCACCTCCGAGCCCTCGTCGCCGCCATTGTCGAAGACGTTGCGGCCCTGCCGGTCCAGCACCGAGAAATGCATGTGCATGCCCGAACCGTTCCATTCCTCGTAGGGCTTGGCCATGAAGGAACCGGCAAAGCCGTATTGCCGCGCCAGCCCCTTGACCAGCAGCTTGAACAGCCAGGCGTCGTCGGCGGCTTTCAGCGGGTCGGGCTGGTGCATCAGGTTGATCTCGAACTGGCCCGGAGCGGCTTCCGAGATCGCGGTATCGGCGGGAATGTCCATCGCCTCGCAGGCGTCATAGAGCGCGGTGAAGAAGCGGTCGAAGGCGTCGAGGGCGCGCAGGCTCAGCGTCTCGGCCCCGGTGCGGCGCTTGCCCGAGCGTGGGCTGGGCGGCACGCGCAGCTGGCCGCCGGAATCGTCGATCAGGAAGAATTCCAGCTCGGTCGCCACCACCGGGGTCAGGCCGGCGGCCTTGTAGCGGTCCACGACGCGGGCCAGCGCCTGACGCGGGTCGCCCTCATAGGGGCGGCCGTCCAGGTGGAACATCCAGATCGGCAGAAGGCCGGTCGGCGCCTCCAGCCAGGGCATGGGCATGAAGCCGCGCTCGGTCGGCAGCAGCAAGCCGTCGGGGTCGCCGGCCTGGAAGACCAGCGGGCTGTCCTCGATATCCTCGCCCCAGATGTCCATGTTCAGCACCGAGAACGGAAATTTCGTGCCCTCGGTCAGAACCTTGTCGGCAAAACGTGCCGGAACCCGCTTGCCGCGCGCCACACCGTTGAGGTCGGCGGCCGCGATGCGGATGGTCTTGACGTCGGGATGCTCGCGCAGCCAGTCCATGGATCACCTGATGAGATTGGGCCTGTAACGGATCTTCTTCGCCGCGCCGGGAAGATGGCGGTTCAGCCTGCGGTTGGCGAGACCGAACAGCGCGATCAGGCCGATCGTCAGCAGGACGAAATAGGCCGCGACGATCGGATAGGCGATGAAGGGATTGAAGGTCTTGTCCGCGAAATAGCTGGCGTAATAAAGCGCGTCGCCCCGCTGCTGAAAGGCCGGAAAACCCGAAAAGAACACCAGCGTCGTGGCATGGAACAGGAAGATCGCCTCGTTGGTATAGGCGGGCCAGGCCAGCCGCATCGCGGTCGGCCAGACAACGCGGCGATAGCGGGTCCAGCCGGTCATGCCATAGGCGTCGGCGGCCTCCAGCTCGCCCTTGGGCAGGTTGCGCAGCGCGCCGTAGAAGATCTCGGCCGAATAGGCGGCGGTGTTCAGCACCAGCACAAGCAGCGCCCCGGCCCAGGCGCGCGTCATCCAGCTGGTCTGCACGGTGATGCCGAAGACGTCGATGCCGGCGCGCGGCAGCTGCACCAGCAGCTCATAGGCCAGGAAGAACTGGATGAAGAGCGGGCTGCCGCGGAACAGGAAGATGAACCACTCGGCCGGCTTGCGGACCCAGCGATTGCCGCTGGCCTTGGCCACGGCCAGCAGATTGGCGAGGAAGAAGCCGAAAAACAGCGCCAGCGCCGCGAAATAGATGTTCCAGATTAGCCCCGAGCCGATCAGCGTGACCTGCTCGCAAAGCGTGAACCCGCTGCGCGGCAAGAGCCTTTCGCCGATGCCGATGGCGCGCAGCCCGTAATCCTGGATGGTCTGCAGGCACTGGCTCATGTCGCGGCCTTTCGCATCGCCTCGCCGGCGGCGGTGGCCTGGCCGGCCGAGAGCCGCGCCCGGATACGGTCGAAGATCCGTTCCGAGCCCCAGGTCATCAGCAGGTAGAACACCAGGATGGCGAGGAAATAGTAAAGCCGCCAGTCGGGATGCGGATAGGCATAGGCGCGGGTCTTGGCGCCGCCCAGCTCGCGCGCCCAGTAGACGATGTCCTCGACCCCCAGCACGAACAGCAGCGGCGTGGCCTTGATCAGGATCATCCACAGATTGGCGAGGCCCGGCAGGGCATAGGTCCACATCTGCGGGATCAGGATGCGCCGGTTCACCTGCCGCGGGCTCATGCCATAGGCCTCGGCGGTTTCCAGCTGGGCGCGGGGCACGGCGTTCATCGCACCATGCAGCACATTGGCGGCGAAGGCCCCGAAGACCACCGAAAAGGCGATCACCGCCAGGAAGATGCCATAGAGCTGATGCACCCATTCCGGCGAGGTCGAGAGCGGCAGCTTGGCCGCCGCGCAGACGATGAACTCGTTGCCCTGCCGCACCGGCACCGAAGGGTCGCAATAGACGCGCGAGCGCAGCCATTCCAGGCCCTGGTCCAGCGCGATGGGCACGAAAAGGAAGAAGATGATGTCGGGCACGCCGCGCACCATCGAGGTATAGATGCGCCCGAACCAGCGCAGCGGCGTCATGCGCGAGCGCGCGGCCAGCGCGCCGCCGAACCCGAAAAGCAGCGCCGCCGGCGCGGTGACGGCCAGGAGCAGCAGCACCGTGCCGAAGGACAGGTAGAACAGCATGTGATTGCCGGTCGTCAGATAGCATGACAACCAGGCAAGCCCTTGCAGGGCGGAAGGGTCGGTGCAGTAGGAAAACATCGTGCCGCCGGTTGGGCCGCCGCGGGATTGCCGCGGCGGCGTCAGGTCATTCGTAGGTCTGCGCGTCCTCGCCGAAATGCTTCTTGATCAGTTCGTTCAGGCTGCCGTCCTGCTTCATCGCACCGATCGCCGCGTTCAGCTTTTCGCGCAGCTCGTTGTCGGACTGGCGCACGCCGATGCCGATGCCCTCGTCCAGCCGGACCTGCTCGCCGACGAAGATCAGGTCCTCGCTGTCCTCGACGAAGGGGCGCATGACCTCGTGGTCGCCGAAGGCCGCGTCGGCCTCGCCATTGCGGACCGCGGCGAAGACCTGGTCGATATTCGGATATTCCAGCATCGTGGCCTGCGTATCGGCGATATGGGAGGCCTGGACCGTCCCGATCTGGACCGCGACGATGCCGGTTTCCAGATTGGCCCCCTCTTCAAGCGCGACATAGGACGAGGGCGCGGGGGGCAGATAGTTCTCGGTGAAGGCGATGGCCTGCTTGCGCTCTTCGTTGATGCTCATCGCCGCCATGATCGCGTCGTAATTCGACGAGACGAGGTTCGGGATGATCGAATCCCAGTCGTTCTTGACCCAGGTGCATTGCAGTTCGGCGCGCTGGCACAGCTCATTGCCCAGCTCGACCTCGAACCCGGCCACCTGCCCCTGATCGTTGATGAAGTTGTAGGGAGGATAGGCGCCCTCGGTGGCGATGCGCACCGTCTGCGCCACGCCCATGCTCGTGGTCAGGGCCAGCGCCGCGGCTGCAAGCATGATCTTCTTCATTTCAACTCTCCTGTTGGTTTTTCATTCGGCCATGGACGCGCTCAGGAACTGGCGCAGCCGTTCGGAGCGCGGCGCGCCGAAAAGCTGCGCCGGCGGCCCTTCTTCCTCGATCCGGCCCTGATGCAGGAAGACGACGTGGTCGCTGACATCGGCCGCCAGCCGCATGTCATGGGTGACCAGCAGCATGGTGCGATGCTCGGCAGCCAGCGCCTTGATGACGCGCACCACCTCCTGCTGCAATTCCGGGTCCAGCGCGCTGGTCGGCTCGTCCAGAAGCAGCGCCTTGGGCTCCATGCAGAGCGCGCGGGCGATGGCGGCGCGCTGTTGCTGGCCGCCCGACAGCTGCGCGGGCCAGGCGTCGGCCTTGTCGCCGATGCCGACCTTGGCCAGCAATTCGCGCGCCCGCACCTCGACCTCGGCCGGGCTGCGCTTCAACACATGGACCGGCGCCTCCATCACGTTCTGCAGGATGGTCATGTGCGACCACAGGTTGAACTGCTGGAACACCATGGACAGGTTGGTGCGCAGCCGCGTGACCTGGGCACGGTCGGCGGGCACCCGCGCCAGCCCGGTGCCGCGCCAGCGCACAGCCTCGCCCTCGAACAGGATCTCGCCCTGCTGGCTGTCCTCGAGCAGGTTGCAGCAGCGCAAGAGCGTCGACTTGCCCGAGCCGGAAGAGCCGATCAGGCTGATGACATGGCCGCGCGGGGCGGTCAGGCTGACTCCCTTGATGACCTGCAGCGGGCCATAGGCCTTGTGCAGGTCCCGGATTTCTATCACCGGCACGCGGGCCGAAGCGCGGGCCGAAGCGGGGGCCGGATGGGCGGCGGGATCGGTGGCGGCCATGGTCGGTTCTGTCTGGCTCATGCGGATATGAGGCGATATTTGCCGGGCGATTGCAACGCTTTCCTCGCCGGCTTTCCTGTCGGGGCCGGGGGGACCCGGGGAGGGCCGGCGACGGGCGGATGGCGGGGATGCGGGCTCATTCCTCGGACAGGCCCAGCCCCACCAGCGCCCTTTGCCGGGCCAGCGCCGAATCGCGGTCGTTCACGCCCAGAAGCCCAGCGACCAGCCGCACCAGCGATTCCTCGTCGGCGTTGCGGCTTCCGTCGGCATAGGCGACCTCCCACATGGCGGCGATGATCTCCTGCCGGTCCAGCAGGTCCACCCGTTCCTTGATGATGCGGGTGAAACGCACGGTATCGGGGGCCTCGGCCTCGATCATCTCGGCCGCCGCGCGCCGTTCGGCCGCCTCGGCGGCGCCAAGGCCCCGGCGCCGGGCCAGCACCTGGTCGATGCGCTGCTGCTCGGCCTTGCCGTAGTGATCGTCGGCGCGGGCCAGGCGGACCAGCAGGGATGCGACGGCGACCTCGGCATCCTGCCCGTGCAGGTGCGAGGATTCGGGGGCGTCGATGAAAAGGCGGCTTAGAAGATTGCGGAACATGGCCGGATATTAAGGCATTTTCGCGCCGCAACAATATGGCGGGCGAAATTTGTCAGGCAGGTTCCCAGCCCTCGACGATGGCGAGGTCGGCGACCGAGCAGGGCTGCCGCAGCGCCAGCGCCGCCTGGTATTCCGGACTGTGATAGCAGGCGCGGGCGGTCTCCAGGTCGGCGAATTCGACCACCACGGTGCGGGGCCGCATCTGGCCCTCGACCACCTCCAGCGCGCCGCCGCGCACCAGGAAGCGCGCGCCGTATTTCCGGAAGGCCGCCGCATTGGCCTGGCGATAGGCCTCGTATGCGGCGGGGTCGTCGACCGTGACATGGCCGATCCAATAGGCTTTGGGCATGGCTGGCTCCTTGCGGCTGTTGCGCGCCGATCATGCCGCGCAAGGGCGCAGCCGCAAGCCCGATCCCGCCCTAGTAACGTTGCGGCACGTAGAGCTCGGGCGGCAGCACCTCGCGCTCGTAATCCGGGTTGAAGACCCGGTCGGGCAGGGTGATCTCCTCATGCGGCACCGGCTCATAGGGGACCATGGTCAGCAGATGCGCCATGCAGTTCAGCCGCGCCCGCTTCTTGTCGTTGCCGGGCACGATATACCAGGGGGCCTCGGGGATGTTGGTGCGCTCGAACATCTCTTCCTTGGCCTTGGTGTAATCCTCCCAGCGGACGCGGGATTGCAGGTCCATCGGCGACAGCTTCCACTGCTTCAGCGGGTCGTGGATCCGCATCAGGAATCGCATCTGCTGTTCCTCGTCGGTGATCGAGAACCAGTATTTCACCAGCCGGATGCCGGAACGCACCAGCATGCGCTCGAATTCCGGCACGTCGTCGAAGAATTGCTGCACCTGGTCCTCGGTCGCGAAGCCCATCACCCGCTCGACCCCGGCGCGGTTGTACCAGCTGCGGTCGAACAGCACGATCTCGCCCCCCGCCGGCAGGTGCGGCACGTAACGCTGGAAATACCATTGCGTCTTTTCGCGGTCCGAGGGCGCGGGCAGCGCCACCACGCGGGCGACGCGCGGGTTCAGCCGCTGGGTGATGCGCTTGATCGCGCCGCCCTTGCCGGCGCTGTCGCGGCCCTCGAAGATGACCACGACCTTTTCCTTGTGATGCGCCACCCAGTCCTGAAGCTTGATCATCTCGGCCTGAAGCCGCAGCAGCTCGCGGAAATAATCGGCGCGCGGCATCTGGTCGGGATGGGTCTGGCGATAGATGCGCGCGATCTCCTGCGACAGGACGGCGTCCTCCATCTCGATCTCGAAATCTTCGTCGAGCGTGTCCTGAAGCTCGGCTTCGAGCCAATCCTTGGGTGTCTGGTCCTGCATGGGGATCTCCTGCTGCGCTTGCCCGCGATCTAGCCTTGCAATGTGACAATCCGGTGTCGTGAACCCGTGCCGCGGCCTAGAACAGCCCGGCGCAGTCGCGGATGATGCCAAAGGCGAAGCCGCCGCTGCTGGCATCCGCCACCGTGCCGCACCAGCGCCCGTCGCTGGAAAACAGGCTCTTGCTGCCCTTGGGCCGGTAGGCGACGCGCTTGCCGGTCACGGTGAACAGGTTCAGCGTGCCCGCACCGTTCGGCGCGTAATAGCCCACCACCGTGCCGTCCGAGGTGAAGATCACCCGCTTCTCATTGGCCGGGTTGCGCGGCGAATTGGCATAGCTCGATCCGCTGTTGGCCGAGCTGGCCGCAGAATTCGCCGCCGCATGCGGCGAGTTCGATTGCCGCGCGGGCTGGTTCTGCGGCGCGCCGGGGCCAAGGTCGAAGGGCAGGCGCGTCTGGTCGAGCAGGAACAGCGGCGCATCCGCAAGCGCGGGGGCGGCGCAAAGCATCAGGATCGGCAAGGCAAGGCGCATGTCGGGACCGTTCGTCTGGGTCCCGGCATTATGGCGCGGCGCGGCGGCTCAGACCAGCCGCTCGTTCTCCATCGCCGCGCGGACGAAGCCGGCGAACAGCGGCGCGGGCTCGAAGGGCTTCGACTTCAGCTCGGGATGCGACTGCACGCCGATGAACCAGGGATGGTCGCGGTATTCCACCACCTCGGGCAGCCGCCCGTCCGGCGACATGCCCGAGAAGCTGAGGCCCGCCGCCTCGAGCTGCTCGCGGTATTTCGCATCCACCTCGTAGCGGTGGCGGTGGCGGTCCTCGATCTCCAGCGCGCCGTCATAGACCTCCGAGATCTTCGAGCCCGGTTGCAGCACGGCGGTATAGGCGCCCAGCCGCATGGTGCCGCCCTTGTCGTCGGTCAGCTTGCGCTGCACGGTGTAATTGCCCTGCACCCATTCCTTGAGGTGATAGACGACCGGCGTGAAGCGGGTCTTTCCGGCCTCGTGGTCGAATTCCTCGGAGCCCGCGTCGGGCATGTCGGCGAGGTTCCGCGCCGCCTCGATCACCGCCATCTGCATGCCCAGGCAGATGCCGAGATAGGGCACCTTCTTCTCGCGCGCGTAGCGGGCCGCGGCGATCATGCCCTCGGTGCCGCGCTCGCCGAAGCCGCCGGGCACGATGATGCCGTGATAGCCGTCCAGCAGATGCGCGCCCTCGCCCTCCAGCTTCTCGCTGTCCACCCAATCGGCCTTGACCCGGACGCGATTGGCCATGCCGCCATGGGTCAGCGCCTCGGCGATGGATTTGTAGGCATCTTCCAGCTGGGTATATTTGCCGACCACGGCGATGCGGACCTGGCCCTCGGCATTCTCCAGCCGGTCCATGACGTCTTCCCAGCGGCTCAGGTCGGGGCGCGGGGCGGGACTGATCTGGAAGGCGTCCAGCACCGCCTGGTCGAGGCCGGCGCGGTGATAGGCCAGCGGCGCCTCGTAGATCGACTTCAGGTCATAGGCCGGGATCACCGCATCGGGGCGGACATTGCAGAACAGCGCGATCTTGGCGCGTTCCTTTTCCGGGATCGGCTGCTCGCTGCGGCAGACCAGCACGTCCGGGGCAATGCCGATCGAGCGCAGCTCCTTGACCGAATGCTGGGTCGGCTTGGTCTTCAACTCGCCGCTGGCGGCCAGCCAGGGCAGCAGCGTCAGGTGCATGAAGATGCAGCGCCCGCGCGGGCGGTCCTGCGCGAATTGCCGGATCGCCTCGAAGAAGGGCAGGCCCTCGATGTCGCCGACCGTGCCGCCGATCTCGCAGAGCATGAAATCGACCTCGTCCTCGCCGATGGCGAGGAAGTCCTTGATCTCGTTGGTGACGTGCGGGATGACCTGGATGGTCTTGCCCAGATAGGCGCCGCGGCGCTCCTTCTCCAGCACGTTGGAATAGATGCGGCCGGAGGAGACCGAGTCGGTCTTGCGCGCCGAGACCCCGGTGAAGCGTTCGTAATGGCCCAGGTCCAGGTCTGTCTCGGCGCCGTCGTCGGTGACGAAGACCTCGCCATGCTCGAAGGGGCTCATCGTGCCGGGATCGACGTTCAGATAGGGGTCGAGCTTGCGCAGCCGGACGGTGAAGCCGCGCGCCTGCAACAGCGCCCCCAGCGCCGCCGATGCCAGCCCCTTGCCGAGCGAAGAAACCACACCGCCGGTGATGAAGATGTAACGCGCCATCGAGGCCCCCGTGAGAAATCCAATAGAAGATCGCGGCCCGAATCTGGGCGGCATCACGGGACTCGAGTCATATCCGATTTATCCCGTGGCCGCAACGGACCGCAAGTTGTTGTAAGGGGCGCCTGTCGCGCCCCCAAGTTGTGGTGTCAGTTATTGGCCGGGGCCGGCGCATCCGCTGGCGCGTCCGGGGCCGGCGCCTCGGCCGGCGCCTCTGCCGCCGGCGGCGTCACCGGGGCGGTCGCGGGCGCGCTGCCCTCGCCCTCGGCGGGCGCGGCGGGCGTCTGGGCCGGGGTCTCGGTCTCGGTCGCGGGCGTGGGCGGCGTCACCGGCTGGCCGGCGCCCGGAACCACGGGCTGGCCCGCGCCGGGCGGCGGGGCATAGTCGCCGATGCCGGGCAGGCTGGTCGCCGGCGCGGGCTGCGAGCCGCCGAGGTTCAGCTGGTCCACGATCGAGCCGCTGGAGGCGTTCTGCGCGGCGATCAGGGTCAGCGTCATCGAGGTGATGATGAAGCCGATGGCAAAGATCCAGGTCAGGCGCGACAGCGCGTTCGCTGCCTGGCGGCCGGTCATCACGCCGCTGCCTCCGCCGCTGCCCATGCCAAGGCCGCCACCTTCGGACCGCTGCAGCAGCACCACCCCGATCAGAAGCACGGCGAGGATCAGATGCACGGTAAGAACGACGTTTTCCACCACGGGGCCTTTCATTCAGCGACGCGCCTATCTAGTCACCAAGGCACGGATTGGCAAGCGGGGGCGGGCATGGGCGCGCTGATGATCCAGGGCACCGGGTCGAATGTGGGAAAATCCCTGCTGGTGGCGGGATTGTGCCGGGCGGCAAGGCGGCGCGGAATCGCCGTGGCGCCCTTCAAGCCGCAGAACATGTCGAACAATGCCGCCGTGACCCCGGACGGGGGCGAGATCGGCCGGGCGCAGGCCCTTCAGGCGCGGGCGGCGGGGCTGGCGCCCTCGGTCCACATGAACCCGGTGCTGCTGAAGCCCGAGACCGACCGGGCCGCGCAGGTGGTGGTGCAGGGCCGTGCCATGACGCGGGCGGCGGCGGCGGATTACGGCGCGTTGAAGGCGCAGCTGATGGGCGCGGTGCTGGATAGTTTCGCCCGGCTGCGCGCCGCGCATGATCTGGTGCTGGTCGAGGGCGCGGGCAGCCCGGCCGAGGTCAACCTGCGTGCCCGCGACATCGCCAATATGGGTTTTGCCCGTGCCGCCGGCGTGCCGGTGGTGCTGGCCGGCGACATCGACCGCGGCGGCGTGATCGCGCAGGTCGTTGGCACGCAGGCGGTGATCGACCCGGAGGATGCCGCGATGATCCGCGGCTTCCTGATCAACCGCTTCCGCGGCGATCCGTCCCTGTTCGATGCCGGCCGCGCCTTCATCGCCGAGCGCACCGGCTGGCCGGACCTCGGCCTTGTGCCCTGGTTCCCCGATGCCGCGCTTCTGCCGGCCGAGGATGCGGTGGACCTGCGCCGCGTCTCGGGCATGGGCGGGCTGCATATCGCCTGCCCGATGCTGTCGCGCATCGCCAATTTCGACGATCTCGACCCGCTCGCGGCCGAGCCGGGGGTGCGGCTGACCATGGTGCCGCCCGGTCGGGCCCTGCCGGGGGATGCCGATCTGGTGATCCTGCCGGGCACGAAATCGACGCGCGGCGACCTGGCCTTCCTGCGCGAGCAGGGCTGGGATATCGACCTTTTCGCGCATCTGCGGCGCGGCGGCCGGGTTTTGGGCATCTGCGGCGGCTATCAGATGCTGGGGCGCTGGGTCCACGACCCCGACGGCCATGACGGCAGCCCCGGCAGCACCCCCGGCCTGGGCCTGCTGGAGGTCGAGACCCGCATGGCGTCCGAGAAGCGGCTGACGCGGATCGCAGGCACGGCCTTCGGCCAGCCGGTCGAGGGTTACGAGATCCATATGGGCCGCACCGAGGGCCCGGATTGCGCCCGCCCCTTCGCCCATATCCCCGCGCCGGACGGCGCCACCAGCCCCGACGGCCGCGTCGCCGGCACCTATCTGCACGGGCTGTTTTCCGGCGATGCCTTCCGCGCTGCCTGGCTGGCCGGATTCGGCGCCGCCTCGGCGCTGGATTACGGCGCCGGCGTCGAGGATGTTCTGGACCGGCTGGCCGTGCATCTGGAAGCGCATCTGGACATCGATGCGCTTTTCGCGCTGGCGCGCTAGAGGATCTCGGCCAGGATGCGCTCGGCCTCGACCTGACAGGGGGTCAGGCGGGCGCGGTCCTCGCCGGGGAAGAAGCGGGCGCGCAGCGCGGTCGGCATCGGCGCCGGCTCGGCGATGACCACGCGAGGACCGAGCGTCTCGTTCTCGGCCTGCCAGCTGCGGGCCAGGGCGATCTGGCCGGCCTTGGTGGCGCCGTAGCTGCCGAAGAACTTCTGCCCCGCCCGCCTGTCGTCGAAGAACAGCGCCGTGCCCTTGCGGGCGCGCAGCAGCGGCTCGATCAGCCCGATCAGCCCGCGCGTGGCGACGAGGTTCAGATCGACCGATTTCTGGAAATCCTTGCCGTCGATATGCCCGGCCGGCGACAGCGGTGCGGCGTGGATCGCGCAATGCGCCCAAAGGTCCAGCCCGCCCCAGCGGCCCATGACGGCCTGCACCATCTGCACCATGGCCTCGGGCTGGCCGACATCCATCGGCGCCAGCGTCGCCGCGCCGCCGGCCTTGCGGATGCGGTCGTCCAGTTCCTCCAGCGCGCCGGTGGTGCGGGCGACGGCCAGGATGTGCCAGCCCCGGCCGGCAAGGGTTTCGGCCAAAGCGGCGCCAAGGCCGCGCGAGGCGCCGGTGATCAGCGCGATTTTATCATGCTCGGTCATGGCGCCGATTTCGCATCCGCGCAGCGGTCGCGCAAGCCCCGAAGCGCGGCCTTCGCGGCGGGTGCGTCATCGTGCCCGTCCCGGGCAGCAGGCTGATCCGGCGGGAAAATTCCGCGGCCGGCCTCGGCCCGCTGCAGATCCGCCAGCGCCGACTGGCACATGCCCAGATCGAGCCATTGGCAGCCCGAGCAGATCCGGCCGAGATCCCCGGGCCGCAACCGCGCGGTGGCGCGGGCCTGCGCCTCGGCCCAGGTCATGCGCTGGCCCGAACGGATGCCGAGCGCGGCGGCATGGCGCCTGTCGAGCCGGCCGATCCGGTCGTCCGCGGCGCAGCCCATGCCGCGCCGCGACGGGCAGGGACGGCAGATCGCATCGGCCATGACGGTGAAGACCACCGGCGTCTGCGGATCAGCCCGCAGCCGCCCCAGCACGACGGCGTTCATGTTTTCGGTGAATTCCGGCGAATAGCCGCTGCCCCGCCAGCCGATCGCGCAAAGCACGTGATGCGGGCGCAGCAGAACGGCCCCGGAACTGTTCCGGGGCCGGTCCTGATCCTGTTCCCGCTCGCTCAGCGGGCGTCCAGCGGCTTGTAGTCCCGCCGCGGCGAGCCGACGTAGAGCTGGCGCGGCCGGCCGATCTTGTTCTGCGGATCGGCGATCATCTCCTTCCACTGCGAGATCCAGCCGACGGTGCGCGACAGCGCAAAGATCGGCGTGAACATCGAGGTCGGGAAGCCCATGGCTTCCAGGATGATGCCCGAGTAGAAATCCACGTTCGGATAGAGCTTCTTCGAGACGAAATACTCGTCTTCCAGCGCGATCCGCTCCAGCTCCTTGGCGACCTGCAGCGTCGGGTTGTTCTGGACGCCCAGCAGGTCCAGCACCTCGTCGGCCGATTCCTTCATCACCTTGGCGCGCGGGTCGAAGTTCTTGTAGACCCGATGGCCGAAGCCCATCAGCCGGAACGGATCGTTCTTGTCCTTGGCGCGGGCGATGAATTCCGGGATGCGCTCGACCGAGCCAATCTCGCGCAGCATCTCCAGGCAGGCCTGGTTGGCGCCGCCATGCGCCGGGCCCCAGAGGCAGGCGATGCCGGCGGCGATGCAGGCGAACGGGTTCGCGCCCGAGGAACCGGCCAGCCGCACGGTCGAGGTCGAGGCGTTCTGCTCGTGATCGGCGTGCAGCGTGAAGATGCGGTCCATGGCGCGAGACAGCGCCGGATCGACATGATAGGGCTCGGCCGGGACCGAGAAGCACATGTGCAGGAAGTTGCTGGCATAATCCAGCTCGTTCCGCGGATAGACGAAGGGCTGGCCCAGCGAATACTTGTAGGCCATGGCGGCGATGGTCGGCACCTTGGCGATCAGCCGGATCGAGGCGATCTCGCGCTGCACCGGGTCGTTGATGTCGATCGAGTCGTGATAGAAGGCCGACATGGCGCCGACGACGCCGACCATGGTCGCCATCGGGTGGCTGTCGCGGCGGAAGCCGCGGAAGAAGTTGTGCATCTGCTCATGCACCATGGTGTGGCGCGTGACGCGGGTCTCGAAATCCACCAGCTGGTCCTGGGTGGGCAGTTCGCCGTAGAGCAGCAGATAGCAGACTTCCAGGTAATGGGACTGGTCGGCCAGCTGCTCGATCGGGTAGCCGCGATACCACAGCTCGCCCTTGTCGCCGTCGATATAAGTGATCGTCGAATCGCAGGATGCGGTCGAGGTGAAGCCGGGGTCGTAGGTGAAGACGTCCGCCTCGCTGTAGAGCTTGCGGATGTCGAGGACATCCGGTCCCGCAGTCGGGGACAGGACCGCGAGTTCGTAGTCCTTGCCCGCGAGATGCAGTCTTGCGGCTTTCTGTTCTGCCATTCCCAGTTCCTTTCACCTGTCTCCGGCCCTCGGGCCGGGTGATGGGCGCGGGTCTCAGCCCGCCTGATCCTGCAGCCGGGCCAGCGTTTCATCGCGGCCAAGCGCCAACATCATATCGAACACGCTGGGGGTCGAACTGCGCCCCGCGAGGGCCGCACGAAGCGGCGCCGCCACCTTGCCCAGCCCCAGCCCGTGCGACTCGCCAATCCGCTTGGCCGCCGCCTCGAGTTCGTCGCGCTCCCAGCTAGCATTCTGCACCGCGGCAGTCAATTCGTTCAGTATACGACGGGATACAATATCCAGCGCGGCTGCCGCCTTCTCCTCGACCTGGACCGGGCGGCCGATCAGCGCGAAATGCGCCTGATCCAGCAGCGCGGGCAGGGTTTTCGCCTTGGCCTTCAGCGCCCCAAGCGCCGGGCGCAGCCAGGAGATCTGCCGGTCGTTCAGCGGTTCGGCGCCGGTTGCGGCGCGGAAGGCGGCGATTTCGTCCAGCAGCTCGGCATCGCTCATCCGCGCGATATGCCATCCGCTGACATGTTCCAGCTTCTTGAAGTCCAGCCGGGCGGGGGCCTTTCCGATGCCGTCGAGGTCGAACCAGGCCCGGGCCTGCGCGTCGTCAAAGAGCTCGTCGTCGCCATGGCTCCAGCCCAGCCGCGCGAGATAGTTGCGCATGGCCGCCGCCGGATAGCCCATCGCCGCATATTCGTGCAGGCCCACGGCGCCGTGGCGCTTGGACAGCTTCTTGCCGTCGGTGCCGTGGATCAGCGGGATATGGGCAAAGACCGGGATCTCCCAGCCCATCGCCTGATAGATCTGGATCTGCCGCGCGGCATTGGTCAGGTGGTCGTCGCCGCGGATCACATGGGTCACGCCCATGTCGTGATCGTCCACCACCACCGCCAGCATGTAGGTCGGCGTCCCGTCCGAGCGCAGCAGCACCATGTCGTCGAGCTGCGCATTGCCGAAGGTCACGTCGCCCTGCACCGCGTCATGCACCACCGTCTCGCCATCGCGCGGCGCCTTCAGCCGGATCGCATAGGGCGCATCGGGAAGGCTTGCCGGATCGGCGTCGCGCCAGGGCGACAGGAACAGGGTCGAGCGGCCTTCGGCCTTGGCCCGTTCGCGAAACGCCTCGATCTCCTCGGCGGTCGAGAAGCATTTGTAGGCCGTGCCGTTCTCCAGCATGGTCCGGGCGACCTCGGCGTGGCGCTCGCGCCCGGCGAACTGGCTGACCGGCTCGCCGTCCCAGTCGAGGCCGAGCCAGCGCAGGCCCTGCAGAATCGCCTCGGTCGCCTCGGGGGTCGAGCGGGCGCGGTCGGTATCCTCGATGCGCAGCAGGAACTTTCCGTCCCGGCCGCGGGCATAAAGCCAGTTGAACAGCGCCGTCCGCGCCCCGCCGATATGCAGGTAGCCGGTGGGCGAGGGGGCGAAACGGGTCACGACGGGGCGGGAATCAGTCATCGGGGGTCCGGTCAGTCCAGAAAACAGGGGCATTGGCTGTGCCGTTAACCGTTTCGAAAGGGACGGCATGCCAATCTTGGCGCCAGAGATACGCAAGTGGCACGACAAGGACAAGTTTCGGTGACGGAATCGATGAACGCCTCGCTGATACGGCGGCCGGCATCGCCTGCTCGCGGCGGGCGGCGGGCGGCGGCTGCGCGCCGGCCTTCGGTCACCCTCCGGGCCGGGCTTCTGCCCTGGATGCCCGTCTGGCTTTCGCTGGGCATCGGCGGCTGGTTCCTGCTGCCGGACGAGCCCGGCGCCGGATTCTATTCGGCGCTGGTGCTGGTCGGCGGGCTGTGCCTGCTGCTGCCGGCCTTGGCGATGCGGCTGGCCGATGCCGGACGGATCGGCTGGATCTGGACCGACCGGCTGCGGCTTGCGGCCCTGGCGCTGCTGGTGGTCGCCCTCGGGGCCGGGCTTGCCGGGCTGCGGGCGCATATGGTCGCCGCCCCGGTGCTGGAATTCCGCTATTACGGCCCGGTCGAGGGGCGGGTGATCGGCATCGACCGCTCGGCGCGCGACCGGATGCGCCTGCTGCTCGATCAGGTGCAGCTGCAGCGGGTGCCGCCCGGGCGGACGCCGGCGCGGGTGCGGATCTCGCTGCTCGAGCCGGGGGACCTGCCGGTTCCCGGCCAGCGCGTGATGCTGACCGCGCATCTCGGGCCGCCCTCCGGCCCATCCGAACCGGGCGGGTTCGATTTCCGTCGCCTGGCCTGGTTCGCGCGGCTGGGGGCGGTGGGCTATGCCCGCACGCCGGTCCTGACCGTCGAGCGGCCCGCCGAGGGTGGCACCCTGGCGCTGCATCGCATCCGCATGTCGCTTTCCGAGGCCATGCGCGAGCGGATCGGCGGCCAGGCCGGCGCGGTCGCGGCGGCGCTGATGACCGGCGACCGCTCGGGCATCGCCGAGCGGACCAACCAGATCATGCGCGATTCGAATCTTTATCACATCGTGTCGATCTCGGGCCTGCACATGAGCATGCTGGCCGGATTCGTCTATGCCGCGCTGCGGCTCTCGGGCGTGGCGATGCAGGGGGTCGGCGGCCCCCGCGCCCTGCCGGCGCACAAGCTCGCAGCGGCGGGGGCGCTTGGCGCCTCGGCGCTCTATCTCTGGCTTTCGGGCGGCGGGGTGGCGACCGAGCGGTCCTTCATCATGGTGGCGGTGATGCTGCTGGCGATCATCGCCGACCGCCGCGCGGTGTCGCTGCGCACCGTCGCCGTCGCCGCAGGCATCGTGCTGGTGCTGACCCCCGAGGCGCTGACCGAGCCCGGCTTCCAGATGAGCTTTGCCGCCACGGTGGCGCTGATCCTGGTGCAGGAGCCCTGGATGCGGCTTTCCACGCGGCTGCCCTGGTGGACACGGCCGGCGCTGATGCTCTTCGTCTCCTCCTTCGTGGCCGGCATGGCGACCGCACCCATCGCGGCCGCGCATTTCGGCCGCATGACGCAGTACGGCCTGCTGGCCAACATGATGGTCGTGCCGGTGGTCGGGGTGCTGGTGATGCCCGGCGGCGTCTTCGCCGCGTTGCTGGCGCCGCTGGGCCTGGCACAGCCGGCGCTGTGGCTGATGGGGCTGGGTACCCGCTGGATGCTGGCGGTCGCGCAATGGATATCGGAACTGGAGGGCTCGGTCACATTGGTCCCGGCCGCGCCGCGGCTCGTCCTGCCGCTGATGGCGGCCGGGGCAGCGATGATCCTGCTGGGGCCGGTCGGCGGCGGCGGGCGGCGCGCGCTCCTGCTGCTGCGGCGCGCAACGGGCGGCGTGCTGCTGGTCGCCTCGGCCTTGCTCTGGCTGGGCGCGAAGCGGCCCGACATCCTGATCTCGGCCGAGGGCGACGCGGTGGCGGTGATGACGCCGGCGGGCAGGGCGCCCTCGAAACCGCGAGGGGGCAGCTTCGCGGTTGCCAACTGGCTCGAAGCCGATGGCGATGCTGCAGACCAGACCGCCGCGGCGGCGCGGCCGCTCTGGCAAGGCACGGCCTCGGACCGTTGGGCAGAGCTCGGGCAACCCGACGGGCGGGTGCCGATCCGGCATCTGACCGGCAAGGCTGCGCGGGGCGAAGCCGAAACCCATTGCCCTCCGGGCGGCATTCTGGTGGCGGACGGCAATCTCGCGACAGGCGCCGGTTCCCCGCCATGCCTGGTTCTCGACACCGCCTATCTGCGGCGGCACGGGGCCTCGGCGATATTCCTCGGCGCCGATGGGCTTGCGCTTGTCTCGGCCGATGGAACGGGGCGCGGACGGCTTTGGCACTGACATGCCGCGACGGCGGATTTTCAACCGGATCTGAAGAAATGCATGGTCTCGTCAATCGTTGCATCGAATTGTTCATGCGCGGCACTTACGGTCCGGGCCTTTGGGAAAAGGTCACGCGCGAGGTCGGTGTTGATCCGGAAGGCTTCCTGACCTGGAACGCCGGCCCCGACAAGGTAACCTATTCCATCGTGATCGCCTCGGCCCGATTGCTGGACAAATCCGTGGGCGAATATCTCGAGGATATCGGGGCCTGGCTGACCCGGCAGGAGGATATCCGCAGGTTGCTCCGCTTCAGCGGTTCGACCTTCGAGGAATTCGTCGAATCCCTGCGGGAACTGCCCGGTCGCATCAGGCTGGTGATCCCGGATTTCCAGCTCCCGGCCCTGGCGATCACCTCGCCGACGGCCGGGCGCTATCACATCGCGGCAAGCGCGCATCAGCCCGGCCTGCTGCGCGTGGTCGCAGGCATGCTGCGCGGCATGGCGGATGACTATGGCGCGCTGGCGATCATTTCCGTGATGCGCGACTGCATAGACATCGACGTCGCCCTGTCCGACTATTCCGGGAAACGCCGCTTCGTGCTCTCCCATCCGCAGGTGGCGCCTTGATCGAGGTCCGGCTCGATATTCGGCAGGTGGCGGCCCTCATGCCGATGCATCTGGCCATAGACCGGCGCGGCCGCATCCTGTCCCGGGGCAAGACCCTGGAGAAGGTGGTGGGCAATGCCGCGAGGCTGGACGAGGTCTTCGCCTGCACCGACCAGATCGGCCAGAGCATCGGCTTTGATCGGGCATTCGCCCGGCTGGGCTCGGGAGAGCGGGTGTTTCTGCAGATGAAGCGCCATCAGGGGATTTCGCTGCGCGGCCAGGGGGTCGCGCTGTCGTGCGACCTGATCGTGCTGAACCTGGGATTCGGCATCGCGCTGTCCCTGGCCGTCCGCGAGTTCGGGCTGACGGATTCCGATTTCCCGCCCTCGGATCTGGCCATCGAATTCCTGTTCCTGCATGAGGCCAACCGCGCCGCGCTGTCCGAACTGTCCCGGGTCAATGCCCGCCTGGAACGGGCGCGGGAGGATGCGCAGATCCTGTCGATCACCGACCCCCTGACCGGCCTTTTGAACCGGCGCGGGTTCGAGGCCGAATTCGCTAGGGTCAGGACCCATTGATTTCTGCTGGGTTGGGTGTTTCACCTATTGAAAACCGAGCAGTGAACATGTCTGATCTTTTCTGGCTGACGGATGCGCAGATGGCGCGCCTTGCGCCCTTCTTCCC
>Ga0180222_1000195_pt1 | contig 106560 bp, 91 predicted proteins | sample eDN5th37CKraftOP_FD_151336 | JGI IMG/M metagenome (GOLD analysis project Ga0180222, IMG submission 151336) | Enriched Organic Plus compost microbial communities from Emeryville, California, USA - eDNA 5th pass 37_C Kraft OP (version 2) (version 2) ... | reverse complement strand
CGATATTGGCCATCGAGCTCAGCGCATCCATCTTCTGCGCGCGCGAGATGCGCGGCACCATGTCCATGGCGATGGCGGTGACGCCCTGCTCGCGCGCCAGCTCCAGGAGGTCCGGGTTCTGCGCCGGGTAGAAATGCGAGATCAGCACCTGGCCGCGCCGCATCTGCCGCAGTTCCCCGGGCTCGGGCGGCCGCACCTTGACCACCACATCCACCGCGCCGATCAGCGCCGCGGCGTCCGGCAGCACCGCGACCCCGGCCGCCTCATAGGCCGCGTCCGAAAACCCCGCCCGGACCCCGGCGCCCGCCTCGACGGAAACCTCATGCCCAAGCTTCTGCAGATGCGCCGCAGAGGACGGAGTCACCGCAACACGCGCCTCACCCCCAAAACGCTCTCTCAATCCGCCGATCTTCACCAGGCGATCCTTTCCGTAGTCTTCACGCGTCAGAATCCGCCGGCCCCCGGGAGGGCCGGGCGGATGCCATTCAGAGTTCGGGATAAAGCGGGAAACGCGCGCAAAGCGCCTGGACCTCGGCCTTGACCCGCGTTTCGACCGCCGCATTGCCGTCCGGACCGTTCGCGGCCAGCCCGTCCACCACCTCGATGATCCAGCGGGCGATCTGGCGGAATTCCGGCTCTCCGAAGCCGCGGGTGGTGGCGGCCGGGCTGCCCAGGCGGATGCCCGAGGTCACGGTGGGCTTTTCCGGGTCGAAGGGGATGCCGTTCTTGTTGCAGGTGATGTTGGCCCGGCCAAGCGCCTTTTCGGTCTCGTTGCCGGTCACCTTCTTCGGCCGCAGGTCGACCAGCATCACATGGGTGTCGGTGCCGCCGGTGACGATGTCCAGCCCGCCCTCGATCAGGCCCGCCGCCAAGGCTTGCGCGTTCTTCACCACCGCCGCGGCATAGGATTTGAACTCGGGCTCCAGCGCCTCGCCGAAGGCCACGGCCTTGGCGGCGATCACATGCATCAGCGGCCCGCCCTGGATGCCCGGGAAGATCGCCGAATTGACCTTCTTGGCGATCTCCTCGGAATTGGTCAGGATCATGCCGCCGCGCGGGCCGCGCAGGGTCTTGTGGGTGGTGGTGGTCACCACATCGGCATGGGGGAAGGGCGAGGGATGCGCGCCGCCGGCGATCAGCCCGGCGATATGGGCCATGTCGACCATCAGATAGGCCCCGACGCTCTCGGCGATCTCGCGGAACCTGCGGAAGTCGATGACCCGCGGAATGGCCGAGCCGCCGGCGACGATCAGTTTCGGCCGATGCTGCCGGGCCAGGTCCGCCACCTGGTCGAAGTCGATCAGGCAATCCTGCCGGCGCACGCCGTATTGCACCGCGTTGAACCATTTGCCGGACTGGTTGGGCGCCGCGCCATGGGTCAGGTGGCCGCCCGAGGCCAGGTTCATGCCCAGGAAGGTGTCGCCGGGCTTCATCAGCGCGGTGAACACGCCCTGATTGGCCTGGCTGCCGGAATTCGGCTGCACATTGGCATATTCGCAGCCGAACAGCCATTTCGCCCGCTGGATCGCCAGATCCTCGACGATATCGACATATTCGCAGCCGCCGTAATAGCGCCGCCCCGGATAGCCCTCGGCATATTTGTTGGTCAGGACCGAGCCCTGCGCCTCGAGCACGGCGGGCGAGACGATGTTTTCCGAGGCGATCAGCTCGATCTCGTCGCGCTGGCGGCCCAGCTCCATGCGGATGGCGCGAAAGATATAGGGATCGCTGTCGGCCAGCGGCCTGGCGGCCATGGTGGTGTTGATCGGTTGGTGGTTCATCTTCCTCTCCCTGTTCTGTGGTTCAGCCGGTCCAGCCCAGGCCGGCGGCTATGCAGTTCATCGTCTGAAGCAGCGGCACCGACAGCTTGCCTGTGGTGCGGCCGCGCAAGTCGCGCAGCAGGTCGACCTGCAGCGCATGAATGTCGTTCATCGGGGCGCGGACCCGCTCGAACCGCTCGCGCATCATGGGGAACCGCTCGGCCAGCAGCGCCTCGCCGGTCAGCCAGAGCAGCGCCCGTTCGCTGCGGCGGTATTCGGCCTGCACCGCGCCCAGGATCGCGTCGCGCAGCCCGGCATCCTCGACCAGCGAGGCATAGCGGGCGGCGATCCGCATATCCGCCTGGAACAGCGATTTCTCGACCTCGTCCACGATCAGCTGGAACAGCGCCGAGCCGCGCAGCATGCGCCGCAGCAGGGCCTCGCCCTCGGCCCCGCGCACCTTGCGGAAGCTGTCGATGGCGGTGCCGAAGCCGTACCAGCCGGTGATCAGGTGGCGGTTCTGCGACCAGGCAAAGACCCAGGGGATCGCCCGCAGGTCGTCAAGCGACTTGGCCCCGAAGCGGCGGGCCGGGCGCGAGCCGATCTTCAGCATCGCCAGTTCCTCGACCGGGCTGGCCTGCTGGAAATAGCTTACGAAGCCGGGCTGGCCCAGCAGGGTGGCATAGGCGGTCTGCGACATGCCCGCCAGGCCTTCCAGCGCATCGTCGAATTCCGGCGTCGCCGCGGTCCGCGCCGGCGCCGCGCTGTGCAGCAGCACCGCCGAGGTCAGCACCTCGAGCGTGTTCAGCGCCGTGCCGCGGTTCGCGTATTTCGACGACACCACCTCGCCCTGTTCGGTGATCCGCATCCGGCCCGAGACCGTGCCGGGCGGCTGCGCCGCGATGGCGCGCTCGGTCGGGGCGCCGCCGCGGCTGACCGAGCCGCCGCGACCGTGGAAGAAGGCCGGGCGCATCCCGTGGCCGGCCAAGGCGCGGGATATGCTGCGCTGCGCCCGCTCCAGTTCCCAGGTCGAGCTGACGAAGCCGCCGTCCTTGTTGCTGTCGGAATAGCCCAGCATCACCTCGAACCGGTTGCCGCCGCGCGCCTTCAGGCTGCGGCGTGCCAGCGGCACCTGCAGCAGCTCGGACAGGATCGCGGGCGCGGCGCGCAAATCGGCGATGGTCTCGAACAGCGGCACCACGCGCAGGTCCAGGGTCTCGGCGCCGAAACCGGCATGGCGGGCCAGCAGATAGACCCCCAGAAGATCGTCGGTCGAGCGCGTCATGGACAGGATGAAGGGGCCGAGCGCATCGCGGTCCACGCCCTCGCCCATGTCGCGCATCAGCCGCAGCAGCGCCAGCAGTTCCTGACCGGCCTCGGTCAGCCGGGCGGGATCGACCTCTGGCAGCGCCGGGCTGGACAGGTCGGCGCGCAGCCGCTCCGACCAGGCGCTTGAGCCGTATTGCGGCGCGGAGCCGCCGTCGCCGGCCCAGATCTCGGCCAGCACTGCGGTCGTCACCGTCGAGTTCTGGCGGATGTCCAGCGTCGCGGTGCGAAAGCCGAAGGTCTGCGCCTGCCAGCGGATCGGGCGGACATGGCGATGCGCCAGATGCGCGGCGCCGATGGCGTGCAACCCGTCCTCGACCACCTTCAGGTCGGCGATGAAGTCGCCCAGGAAGCGATAGCCGCCGGTCCGGTCGCGCAACGCCCGGATCTGGTTGCCGATGACCGTCAGCGCCTGGCGGAAGACCTCGCCCGGATTGCGGCTGCGGCATTCGGGGCGCTCGGCGATCAGGGCGTCCAGCGCGATGCCCTCGGCCCCCGGAACGGCGACGATGGAGGAACTGATGCTGATGCGGGCCCCGGCCTCGCGCAGCCCGTCCAGATAGCGGTCGAGGATCGCCTGCCGGTTGCGGGCCAGCGCGTCGCTGGTCGCTTTGGTCGTCACGTTGGGATTGCCGTCCCGGTCGCCGCCGATCCAGCTGTGAAAGCGGATCTCGGGCAGGGTGCCGGGGTCGAAGCCGGCGGCCAGATAGCGGTCGTAGAGCAGCGGCACCGCGTCATAGATGCTGTCGCGAAAGAATTGCAGCCCCCATTCGATCTCATCCGACAGCCGCGGGCGTTCCAGACGCAGCTCGCCGGTCATCCAGAGCAGGTCGATCTCGCTGCGCAGGTCGTCGGTCAGCTGCGCCCGTTCCCGGGGCGTCCAGCGTTGCGTCTCCAGCGCCACGAGGTTGCGATAGATGCGGCGATGGATTTCCAGCACGGTGACGCGCTTGGCCTCGGTCGGGTGCGCGGTGAGCGTCGGCCCCACGCAGATGCCATCCTCTGCGCCGCTGGCGCCGATCCGGGCCGCGGCGCCCAGCTCGGCCCGCGCCTTGGCGAAGCTGCCGGGCACGGTCGCCGGGCCCGACTCGGTCTCGGCTTGCCGCCGCTCGCGCATGGCCACGTTCTCGTCGGCGATGCGCAGCAGCTGGAACCAGATGTTCAGCGCCTGCAGATAGGGCACCGCCGCATTGTCGCGGGGGATCGCGACCGGCGCAGCGGAATCGAGGCTGGCAGCCACCTGCGGCGCGCGGCGCAGAAGCATGTCGCGCCAAAGCTGGCGCAGCGTGCGCCTCAGCGTCTCGGCATAGGCATCGGCGCCGCCGTCCGGTCCGGGCTGGAAGTCCCGCGCGCGTGCCATCAGTTCACACGGTCGCGCGGTTCGCGGCCCTCGAAAAAGGCCACGAGGTTCTCCATCACCCGCAGGCCCATGGCGTCGCGCGTCTCGCGCGTGGCGGAACCCAGATGCGGCAGCATGACCAGGTTGTCGGCGCCCAGCAGCGCATAGGGGATGTCCGGCTCGCCCTCGAACACGTCCAGCCCGGCGCCGCCGATGGTGCCGAACCACAGCGCCTGCGCCAGCGCGTGCTGGTCGATCACCTCGCCGCGGGCGGTGTTGATCAGGCAGCCGTCTGGCTTCATCAGCCCCAGGCGGCTCGCGTCGATCAGGTGGTGGTTCTCGGCCCCGCCCGGGCAGTGCAGGGACACGAAATCGCAGCGCGGCAGCAATTCGTCGATGGTGCCGACCTGCTCGGCACCGAACTCGGCCAGGGTCTCGGGGGCGACGGCGGGGATGTTCTGCACCACGATCTTCATGCCGAAGCCGAAATGCGCGCGCCGCGCCATGGCCTGCCCGATCCGGCCGAAGCCGACGATGCCCAGCGTCGCGCCCGAGACCTTCTTGCCGATCATGTGGGTCGGGCGCCAGCCGGTCCATTTGCCGGCGCGCAATTCCCGCTCGCCCTCGCCGGCGCGGCGCGCGACCATCAGAAGCAGGGTCATGGCAAGGTCGGCGGTGCATTCGGACAGCACGTCGGGCGTGTTGGTGACGGTGATCCCGCGGGCGCTGGCGGCGGCCAGGTCGATATGGCTGAAGCCGACGCCGAAATTGCCGAGGATCTTCGTGCGCGGGCTTGCCACGTCGAAGACAGGGGCCGACAGCCGGTCGGTCACCGTGGGAAGCACCGCGTCGTAATCGCGGAGCGCGGCTTTCAGCTGGTCGGCGTCCAGCGGCAGGTCGTCCCGGCTGACGGTGAGGTCGAAGACCTCACCCAGCCGCGCTTCGATCGCCTCGGGCCACCGTCGGGTCAGAAGTACCTTGGGCTGTGCCATCTCGACCTCTCAGGCAAACTGTTTCATCGACCGGGCGATGGTCTCGCCGATCATCGAGGGATGTTCGGCGACGGTGACCCCGGCGGCGGTCAGGATCTCGACCTTCTCGCTGGCGCTTTCGCCGAAGGCCGAGATGATGGCGCCGGCATGGCCCATGGTGCGGCCCTTGGGCGCGGTCAGCCCGGCGATATAGGCGACCACCGGTTTCTTCATGTGGTCGCGGATATAGCCGGCCGCATCCGCCTCTTGCGGGCCGCCGATCTCGCCGATCAGGCAGACCAGTTCGGTCTGGTCGTCCTGCTCGAAGGCCATCAGGATGTCCTTGAAGGACGAGCCGTTGATCGGGTCGCCGCCGATCCCGACCGAGGTCGAGACGCCGATGCCCAGATCCTTCAGCTGCTGCGCCGCCTCATAGCCCAGCGTGCCGGACCGCCCGACGATGCCCACGTTGCCCGGCAGGTAGATATGGCCCGGCATGATGCCCAGCAGCGCCTTGCCGGGGCTGATGGTGCCGGCGCAGTTCGGCCCGGTCAGCACCATGCGGCTTTCCCGGGGATAGCGATACATGTAGCGCTTGACCCGGATCATGTCCTGGGCCGGAATGCCGTCGGTCACGCAGACACAATAGCCGATGCCGGCATCCGCCGCCTCCATGATCGAATCCGCGGCAAAGGGCGGCGGCACGATCACCAGGCTGGCATTGGCCCCGGTCGCCGCCACCGCCTGCTTGACGGTGTCGAAGACCGGCACGCCCTGCACCGTCTCGCCGCCCTTGCCGGGCACGACGCCGCCCACGACATTGGTGCCGTAGTCGATCATCTCCTTGGTGTGGAACTGCGCAAGACGCCCGGTAATGCCCTGAACGATCACGCGGCTTTCATTGTCCAGATAGATGCTCATCAGATCGCCTCCGCCTTTTCCAGATTGGTTGCCCCGTCCGTCAGGGCGTTCACCGCCTTCTGCGCCGCGTCCATCAGGGATTTGGCGGCAATGACCGGCAGGCCGGATTGCTCGAGGATCCTGCGGCCCTCCTCGACATTGGTGCCGGCTAGGCGCACCACGACCGGCACCTCGACCGGGTTGGCGGTCAGGGCCTGGACCACGCCCTCGGCCACCCAGTCGCAGCGGTTGATGCCGGCGAAGATGTTGACCAGCACGGCGCGGACGTTCTTGTCCGACATGACCAGCCGGAACGCCTTGGCCACCCGCTCGGGCGTGGCGCCGCCGCCGATGTCGAGGAAGTTCGCGGGCTCGCCCCCGGCCAGCTTGATGGTGTCCATGGTCGCCATGGCAAGGCCGGCGCCGTTGACGATGCAGCCGATGTTCCCGTCCAGCCCGACATAGGACAGGCCGCGGTCGGCGGCGCGGGATTCCCGCGGGTCCTCCTGCGACTTGTCGCGCAGCTCGCTGATCTGCGGATGGCGGAACAGCGCGTTGTCGTCGAAGGTCATCTTGGCGTCCAGCGCCAGGATGCGGTTATCGCCGGTGACCACCAGCGGGTTGATCTCCACCATGGTGGCATCGAGGTCGCGGAAGGCGCGATAGCAGCCGGTCAGCGTGCGGACCATCTGCTGGACCAGCGGGGCGGGGATGCCAAGCGCGAAGGCGATCTCGCGCGCCTGGAACTCGCGCAGCCCCACCGCCGGCTCGACGGCCGAGCGGACGATGGTCTCGGGCTTCTGGGCCGAGATGTCCTCGATATCCATGCCGCCCTCGGACGAGGCGACGATCATCACCCGCTGCGAGCCGCGGTCGAGGACGAAGCCCAGATAGATCTCGCGCGCGATGGGCACCGCGCCCTCGACATAGACGCGATAGATGCCCTTGCCCTCGGGCCCGGTCTGATGCGTGACCAGCTTGCGGCCGAACATGGCCTCGCAGGCCTCCATGATCTCGTGATCGCTGTCGCAGAGCTTGACGCCGCCGGCCTTGCCGCGGCCCCCCGCATGCACCTGCGCCTTGACGATCCAGCGGTCGCCGCCCAGTTCGCGGGCGCGATAGGCCGCCTGTTCGGGGCTGTAGGCCAGCGCGCCGGGCGGAACGGCGACGCCGAAGCTCGCCAGGATTTCCTTGGCCTGGTATTCGTGAATATCCATCTGACAATCCCTCCCTGGATTAGGCGTCGGCGTGGTCGTAATGGGCGCTCAGCACCGCCCGGACCTTGGCCATGTCGATATTCGCCCCCAGGTCCGCCATGGCATCGGCGAAGCGGGTGACGATCTCGGTGATCGCGGGTTCGGAAAGCTGGTTCAGAATGCCGATGCGGACCTGCACGGGTTCCGAAAGCGTCGGCCAGATGCCGAAGCCCTCGGCGCGGCAGTTCTGCACCAGTTCCATCTCGCGTCCCGCCAGCGGCCCGGGCAGGTTCAGCACCACCAGGCTGGTCATGTTCGAGGTGACCTCGCAGCCCATGGCCTCGACCGCCGCGCGCAGGGCCTTTTCGTGGAAGGCATAGTCCTGGGCCCGCTTGGCGCGGCCGATCTGCAGGATGATGCGCAGCGCCTCGTGAAAGGCCGCCACCGCATAGCCGGAATGGGTGCGGTGATAGACGCCCTTCTCGACATCCTGGCCGTTGACGATCGCCCAGTGCCGCGCCTCGAGGATCGGGTGATGCGCATAGGTGTGGCAGCCGTTCTCGCGCAGCTCGGCGATATAGCGGTCGCTGAAGCTGACCGGCGCATAGGTCAGCGGCAGGCACAGCACGCCCTTCTGCGGGCAGGAGGCCCAGCCGACCACGCCGGGATAGTCGTCGATCGAGAAATCCGCGATGCCCAGCGACGAGACCGCATCGACCAGCCCCAGCGCGCCGTGCCGCTGACAGGCGTCCGAGAAGCCGCGCAGGTCGTTGATCCGGCCCGCGCCGGTTTCCCAATGCGCCATGAAGGCCCATTTCGGCTTGTGGCGGGCCAGCGCCGCCTCGATCACCTCGGCCGAGACGGATTGGCCATGCGGCACCTCGACCGTGGTGACCGAGGCGGGCTGCGGGTTCAGGGAATCCGCCCGCAATTCCTCGCGGGTCGAGGCCTTCATGCGGATCGACAGCCCGTCGATGCCCGAGAAGGTGCCGTTGGTGAAGACCACGACGCTGTCGCCGGGCAGGATCGCGCTCAGCATGCAGTCGAGCCCGGAAAAGCCGGTGCCGGCGACGCCGAAGGTATGGATATTGCCGGTCCCCCAGACCTCGCGGAGCATGATCTTGCATTCGATCATCCCCCGCAGGACGTCGGCCTGCATGTGGTCGGCCAGTCCCGACTGGCAAAAGCGTTGGAGCACCCGCGCATCGGTATTGCCCGGGCCAGGCCCGGCGGCCAGCGTCTCGGGGATTTCGAGGGGCGGGAAAATGATCGTGTCCTTCATCGCGTCAACCTTTCGGAAAGAATGTTTGCCTGGGTGCCGTTGCGGGCGCGGCTGGACGGGGCCGGATGGTTCTTCACGGTTTCCTCCTTGGTTCAGGGGCCGAGCAGCAGGATCTGGACATCGGCGACATTGGTCCCGGTCGCTCCGGTGACCAGCAGATCGCCCGCGGCCTTCAGCGCCACGTGGCTGTCGTTGTTGGCCAGCAGCGCCGCGCCGTCGCGGCCGGCGGCGCGGATGCGGGCGGCGGTGCCCGCGTCCACGATGCCGCCGGCGGCGTCGGTCGGGCCGTCGCGGCCATCGGTGCCGCCGGACAGGAAGACCCAGTCCCGGCCAAGGGCCGGCATCGTCAGGGCCACGCGCAGCGCCAGTTCCTGGTTGCGCCCGCCCAGCCCGGTTCCGACGACATTCACCACCGTCTCGCCGCCGAAGATCAGGCAGGCCGGCCGGCCGCGCGGCGCGTCCTGCGCCGCCGCGACGATGCGTGCCGCGGCCTCGGCCACCGCACCCACCAGCGCGTCGCAAAGGATCGCCGGGTTCAGGTCCGCCGCCGCCGCCGCAATCGCCTCCAAGCTCTTGCGGTTCGAGCCGATCAGGTGGTTCCGCGCCTCGGGCAGGGCCGCAGCGGGGCCGGACGCCTTGCCGCGGCCCAGATGCGCCCGGACCTCTTCGGGCAGCAGCAGCCACAGGCCCCGTGCCTCGATCAGCGACCGGGCCTCTTCGATACTGCCGATCGGCGCCACGGTCGGCCCCGAGGCCACCACCGCAAGGTCGTCGCCGATCACGTCCGACAGGATATAGGCCGTCACCGGCGCCGGCGCGGCGAAATGCAGCATGCCGCCGCCCTTCAGCCGCGACAGCTGCTGGCGTACAAGGTTAGCGGCGCGGATGTCGAAGCCGCGCTCCAGCAGCAGCCGGCCGACCGCGACCTCGTCTGCCAGCGTCAGGTCACCCGCCGGCGCCGGCAGCATGGCCGAACCGCCGCCGGAGATCAGCGCGATCACCCGGTCCTGCGCCCCCGCCGCGCCCAGCAGGGCGATCACCGCCCGTGCCGCCGCGGCGCCGTCCTGGTCCGGGACCGGGTGGCCGGCGGCCATGACCATGGCGCCGGGCAGGGGCCGCCGGTTCTCGCGATTGGTTACCACCAGCGCCTGCACTGGCGCCGGTCCCAGCGCGTCCAGCATGGCCCCGGCCATCGCGGTCGCCGCCTTGCCGACCGCGACGACGATATAGCGGCCATTCGCGCCCAGGTCCGGCACCGGATGCTGCCGCAGCGCGGCGCGCAGGGCTTGCGCCGGGTCGGCGGCCGCGCAGGCCGCCCGGAACAGCATCTCGGCCCGGGATCTGAGCGCGGCGGACATCACGCGGCGCCGGCGATCTGCCGGGCCTTCTCGACCAGAACCTCGGCCTGGCGGATCGAGGCATAGTCGATCAGCCGCCCGTCCAGCGAGACGGCGCCCTTGCCTTCGGCCTCGGCCTCGGCCATCGCCGTCAGGATGCGCTGCGCCTTGGTGACCTCGGCGTCCGAGGGGCTCATCACCGCGTTGGCCAGCGCGATCTGGCTGGGGTGGATGGCCCATTTCCCCTCGCAGCCCAGCACGGCGGCGCGATAGGCGGCGGCCAGATAGCCCTCGCGGTCGCTGAAATCGCCGAAGGGCCCGTCGATGGGACGCAAGCCGTTGGCCCGCGCCGCGACGACCATCTTGGCGATGGCATAATGCCACATGTCGCCCCAGTGGCGCTGGCGGCCGCCATGCTCGTCGGGATCGGTCAGGACGGCGTAATCGGGGTTCACGCCGCCGATGATCGTGGTGCGCGCGCGGGTCGAGGCGGCATAATCCGCCACGCCGAAATGCAGGCTCTCGTTGCGTTTCGAGGCGGCGGCGATGGCGCTGACATTCTGCATCCCCAGCGCCGTCTCGATGATATGCTCGAAACCGATGCGCTTCTTCAGGCCCTTCGCGTCCTCGATCTGCGTGACGAGCATGTCCACCGCATAGACATCGGCGGCGGTGCCGACCTTGGGGATCATGATCAGGTCCAGCCGCTCGCCGGCTTGTTCGACCACGTCCACGACGTCGCGATACATGTAATGCGTATCCAGGCCGTTGATGCGCACCGACATGGTCTTGCTGCCCCAGTCGATCTCGTTCAGCGCCCGGATGATGTTCCGGCGCGCTTCGGCCTTTTCATCCGGGGCGACCGCGTCCTCGAGGTCCAGGAAGATGACGTCGGCCTCGGATTCGGCGGCCTTCTGGAACATCTGCGGGGCGCTGCCGGGCACGGCAAGCTCGCTTCGGTTCAACCGCGCGGGGGCCTGTTCGATGACGTGAAAGCTCATATCGGGTTCCTTCTTCCTTCGGTTCCAGTTCGCCGCCCCCGTTAGGAGGTCAGCCCTTCCGGTTCGGGCAGGCCATGTGCCCGCGAGCAGGCGGTGACGGTATTGGCCAGCAGGCAGGCGATGGTCATCGGCCCCACGCCGCCCGGCACCGGGGTGACGGCGCCCGCGACCGCCGCGGCGCTGTCGAAATCGACGTCGCCGACCAGCCGGGTCTTGCCCTCGTTCTCGATGCGGTTGATGCCGACGTCGATCACCGTGGCGCCGGGCTTGACCCAGTCGCCGGGGATCATCCGCGGCCGGCCGACAGCCGCGACCAGGATATCGGCGTTGCGGCAGACCTCGGCCAGGTTCTTCGTGCGACTATGGGCGATGGTCACCGTGCAGCTGTCACCCAACAGCAGCTGCGCCATCGGCTTGCCGACGATGTTCGAGCGGCCTACGATGACCGCGTTCAGCCCCGAGAGCGAGCCGTGATGCTCGCGCAGCATCAGCAGGCAGCCCAGCGGCGTGCAGGGCACCATGGATTTCTGCCCCGTCCCCAGCAGCCCGACATTCGAGATATGGAAGCCGTCCACGTCCTTCGCCGGGTCGATGGCATTGATCACCACATCCGGGTCCAGATGCGCCGGCAGCGGCAGCTGCACCAGGATGCCATGCACCTCGGGATCGTTGTTCAGCCGCTCGATCAGCGCCAGCAGGTCCGCTTCCGAAGTATCGGCATCCAGCCGGTGCTCCCAGGAGTTCATCCCCGCTTCCAGCGTCGCCTTGCCCTTGGAACGGACATAGACCTCGCTGGCCGGGTCCTCGCCCACCAGCACGACCGCCAGTCCCGGGGTGATGCCGGCTTCCGCCTTCAGCCGCTCCACGGTCCCGGCCACCCGGTCCCGGACCGTTGCCGCAAAGGCCTTGCCGTCGATGATCTTGGCATTCATTGTCTTCGCTTCCTGATAATGCGCCCGGTCCTGCGGCAGCCCTGGGCCACCGCCGCCGCAGCGTCGTTGGGTCGCTTGGTCGGGCGACGGGCCGGGCGGTCAGAACAGACCTTCGACCTCGCGCGCCCCGTTCAGTCCGATCACCTCGGCCGTGGGCTTCCGAGGCAATCCGGGCATGGTCATGATCTCGCCGCAGATGACGACGACGAAACCGGCGCCGGCAGCCAGCCGCACCTCGCGGATCGGCACGGAATGGCCCTCGGGCGCGCCGCGCAGATTGGGGTCGGTGGTGAAGCTGTACTGGGTCTTGGCCATGCAGATCGGCAGATGGCCGTAGCCCTGGCCTTCCCATTCCTTCAACTGGTTGCGGATCGCGGTATCGGCCAGCACCTCGTCGGCATAGTAGATGCGCTTGGCGATGGTCTCGATCTTGGCGAATAGCGGCAGGTCGTCGGGATAGAGCGGGGCGAATTCCGCGCCGCCCGCCTCGGCGATCTGCACGACCTTCTGCGCCAGATCGACCGCGCCCTCCGAGCCCTCGGCCCAGTGCCTGCACAGGATCGCCTCGACCCCGCGCGCCCTGGCATAGTCCTGCAGCGCCCGGATCTCGGCCTCGGTATCGCCGGCGAAATGGTTGACCGCGACGACCACCGGCACGCCGAAGGATTTCATATTGGCGATGTGGCGGCCCAGATTGGCGCAGCCCTTGCGCAGCGCCTCGACATTCTCGGCCGCGAGGTCCGCCTTGGCGACGCCGCCGTTCATCTTGAGCGCGCGGACCGTGGCGACGATCACCGCCACGTCGGGCTTCAGCCCGGCCTTGCGGCATTTGATGTCGAAGAATTTCTCGGCCCCCAGATCGGCGCCGAAGCCGGCCTCGGTCACCACGTAATCGGCCAGTTTCAGCGCCGTGGCGGTGGCGATCACCGAATTGCAGCCATGGGCGATATTGGCGAAGGGCCCGCCATGGACGAAGGCCGGGTTGTTTTCCAGCGTCTGCACCAGATTGGGCTGCATCGCGTCCTTCAGCAGCACGGTCATCGCGCCGTCCGCCTTGATGTCGCGGCAATAGACCGGCGTCTTGTCGCGCCGATAGGCGACGATCATGTCGCCCAGCCGGCGCCCCAGATCGTCGAGATCGGTCGCCAGGCACAGGATCGCCATGACCTCGGAGGCGACGGTGATGTCGAAGCCGGTCTCGCGCGGGAAACCGTTGGTCACGCCGCCCAGCGAGCAGGTGATCTGCCGCAGCGCGCGGTCGTTCATGTCCAGCACGCGGCGCCAGACCACGCGGCGCAGGTCGATCTGCTGCTCGTTCCCCCAATAGATGTGGTTGTCGATCATCGCCGACAGCAGGTTGTGGGCGCTGGTGATGGCGTGGAAATCGCCGGTGAAATGCAGGTTCATGTCCTCCATCGGGATCACCTGCGCATGGCCGCCGCCCGCCGCGCCGCCCTTCATGCCGAAATTCGGCCCCAGGCTCGCCTCGCGGATGCAGATGCAGGCGCGATGGCCGATGCGGTTCAGCGCGTCGCCCAGGCCGACCGTGGTGGTGGTCTTGCCCTCGCCGGCCGGGGTCGGGTTGATCGCCGTGACCAGCACCAGCTTGCCCGAGGGCCGGTCGGCCAGCCGGTCGATGAATTGCTGGCTGACCTTGGCCTTGTCGTGGCCATAGGGCAGCAGGTCCTCGACCGCGATGCCGAGCTTTGCCGCGACCTCCCCGATCGGCAGCTTGGTCGCCTTCGAGGCGATTTCTGAGTCAGTCTTGTATGCCATGCTGGTGTACTTGATGCTGAAGGTTGCGCCGAAACGATCACCCGCAAGCCGGCTTTGCCGGCCTGCCCGGTCGGTTTCGTCAGATGCCGGAGATCCTGTGCGGCGCTGCGCGCTACGGCACGAGCCGCCGTCAGGTCATCCGGCCGCGATGCAGTTCAAAGCCCTGGATGGGGCAGCACCGGGCATCGTTCACCAAGGCGACCAGTGTCCTGCCGGGCGCCTGTGACCTGCCGGTCACCTGGTGCCGCTGATTGTCGCCATGTCGGCATGCTGCAATGACGCATCATTTCCTCCCTTCCCCTAGCTGCCGGTGTCCGCACGCAGCGTTCCCGACGAAGCCCCCCAATTGCAGGAACGACATATTGCGTCTGGCTGTCAATATTTTATTGTTTTATATCAATGAGTTGATTGGTCACATTGTCTGTTCTCCGCGACGCGACCGTTCGATATGTAGACATTCTGACCATGGGCAGGCGGATGCGGCGGCCAAACTGGTACATTCTGTCCAAATCGCCCCTTTTCGATTGGCAGGATCGACCTGCCGTTCCATCCTGGGAAAAGGGCTCGGTGCTGCTCCGAAGGACGAATCACCCGTTCCCTCCTGATTGACTTGGCCCGGTGCTGAAAAATCGACGAGCTGCAACCCGGAAGCCGGGCCTTGGTGGGGCGGGATGACATTCGCGCCGGATTGATCGGCCGGGGATCCGGCGCACGCGCTAGGGACAAACCTCCATAGCCGGAACATGATTGCGGCCAGCGCGATTCCGGCCGGAAAGTCCTCGGAACATCTGTCGTATGGGATTGCGACGGGACGCCCCTCCGCGCGATACGGACGACGCGCTCGCGTTCGAGGCGACCAGGCGGGGGGGGGGGGAGTCGTGCTCAACCGCTTCACGGCTCTTGGCACCCATCACGGAGGCGGTGGGACCAGTCCGTCCGAGGAAAGGGGAAGTCCGATCATCATCTGATTTGTGCAGCAGAGCCATGCAGGATGACCGGCGGCGATGTCGCGATCCTGCGCCTTCGCACGGCGGCCTTCTCGGTCTGGTGGACGATTTCCGAGATTGCCAGATCGGCGATGCGCGGCGCGCGGATGAAGCCGGTCGTCATCGGGCGCCTTTTTCGGAAGAAACGGCTTTGAGGAGGGTGTTGCGGCCGGTCTCGGCCAGGTGAACCGCCTGGGCGCCGGCTTCATAAAACACCTGCTGCAACGCGCGCCAGGCGACGGGGGCAGGGCGGGTGACGGGCAGGGGCAGGTCGGATTCGGCAATCTCGCCGGCCAGCAGGGCGGCCATGCATTGCCCGAAGACGGTGCCCGGTGCGATGCCGCGGCCGTTATAGCCGCAGAAGGCGAGGACGCCGTCGTCCAGCCGGTGAAAGCGCGGCAGGTGGTCCGACGTCATGCCGATGCTGCCGAACCATTCCTGTTCGAAACGGACCGGCCCGATCTGCGGATAAAGGCGGCGCAGCGCGGTCCTGGCCCAAGCCCGATGCACTGCCGCGCCGCCGTTCCTCAGCGCACCGACCGAGCCGAAGATTAGCCGGTTCATCCTGTCGAAGCGATAGGACAGCAGCACGTCCCTGGTGTCCCAGACACCCTGACGGCCCGGCACGATGGTCCGTGCCATATCCTCGGGCAGGGGTGTCGTCGCCATGTTGAAATAGGGCAGGACGACCTGCTCACGGGCGATGTCCGTCATCACGAAGCGAGTATACATGTCGGTCGCCACGACGATCCGACCCGCCTTGACCCTGCCCTTCGGGGTGCGCAGCAGCCAGCCATTGCCGCTGCGTTCCAGCGCAATGGCCGGCGTGCCGGTATGGATCGCCGCGCCCTTGGCGATGGCGGCCCGCGCAAGTCCGCGCGCATAGGCCAGAGGCTGGATGGTTCCCGCCCGTCGATCCAGCAAGGCGCCTTCGAAGGCATGGGTGCCCAGCATCTGGGCGGCCTCCTCCCTGCCCAGAAGCTCGACGGGGGCGCCGCGCTTCTGCCATTGCCGGGCGCGTTCGGCCAGTTCGTCGAATCCCTTGCGCCCCGCACCGGCATGCAGCGTGCCGACCGGCGTGGCCTCGCAATCGATGCCGTAGCGGCGTGCGATATCCCAGACCTTCGCCGGCCCCCCGCCCAGCAGATCCAGAAGCCGGTTGCCATGATTCGGCCCCAGCGTGGCGATCAGGTCTTCGGGCATCACCCACATGCCGGCATTGACCAGCCCGACATTGCGGCCCGAGCCGCCAAAGCCGATCTGCTCGGCCTCGACGACGATGCAGCCGATGCCGCGTTCGCCCAGATGCAGCGCGGTGGAAAGGCCGGTATAGCCGCCGCCGATGATCGCCACATCGGTCATCACCGCGCCCTCAAGCGCGTGGGTCACCGGCGGGGCTGGTGCGGTTTTTTCCCACAGGCCGTGCGAGCGCGGATCGTTGAGCATCATTCCTCCCGTTTTGTCCTGAAGGCCGGTGTGGGCAGGGCCGGTTTTTTCATCTTTATTCAGGGGTCGGGCGCCATTACGCTAGCAAGCGTTTTGCATGACATCATACCGTGGAGTCATAGCCATCCTCTCTGCCCGCCGCTTCCTTCCGTCGTTGCCATTGCTTGCGGCGTTCGATGCCGCCGCCCGAACCGGCTCGATCACCCGCGCGGCCGATGAGCTGTCGCTGACGCAATCTGCGGTCTCGCGGCAGATCAAGGCCCTGGAAGGGCAGCTGGGGGTCGAGCTGTTCGTCCGTGAGAAGCAGAAGATACGCCTGACCCTGGGCGGCATGGTCTATGCGCGGGAAATCCGCGATGCGCTGGCCAGGATCTCGAACGCCTCGCTGAACCTGCGGGCCAATCCGTCCGGCGGCTCGCTGACGCTGGGTGTGCCGCCGACATTCGGCGCGCGCTGGCTGACGCCGCGATTGCCGCGATTCGTCGCGCGCCACCCCGAGGTGATGCTGAACCTCCTCAGCCGGCCGACGAAGTTCGACTTCAGCCAGGACATCATCGACGCCGCCATCTATTTCGGCCCGCCGCAATGGACCGGCGCCAGGATGGTGGCGCTGCGCGCCGAAGTCACCGTGCCGGTCTGTGCGCCGCAGATGATGGAGCGTTTCCGGTTTCGCGAGCCCAGCGACATCCGCTTGGCGCCGCTGCTGCATCTGACCACCAGGCCGGATGCGTGGGAATGCTGGTTGCGTCATTACGGGGTGGATGATCAGGCCGTTTACGGCATGCTGTTCGATCAGTTCACGACGCTGTTCGAAGCGGCGGCGGCGGGTCTCGGTATCGCCTTGCTGCCCCGATTCATGTTCGAAGATGAGCTGCGCAAGGGCCGCATCGTCGAGGCGCTGCCCTTGGCCTTGGAAAGCGTGGAAGCCTATCATCTGTGCTGGCCCGAGGATCGCGGCACGCATCACCCTCTGATCCTGTTTCGCGACTGGCTGATGGAAGAAACGGCCGCTGATCGTCCGTAAGGGTCCGCGGGCGATCATGCCGATCGGAATGCGTTCAGATCGGTTCCCTGATCATTCGGCAAGGGCCTCCTTCTGCGTCGCTGGTCTGCGATTTCAGCAGCATGATCCGCCTTGTCGAACGCGCCCCGGAGGGCGGGCCCGGATCAGAGTCATTCCCGGCTGGCATGATGTCAGCCCCAATCAACGAAGGCCGCGCCGGATCGCTCGTGCTATCCAAGGCACCACAGAGAAAGGAGCGTCCCATGAGCGCCGGCATCCATATCAGCCCCGACACGATCCGCGGCCGCTTTTCGGCGGCCATGTCCGCCATGTATCGCGACGAGGTGCCCGCCTATGGCACGCTGATGGACCTGGTGGCCGGGGTGAATGACGAAACCCTTGCCGCGGACCCGGCCGAACGTGCGCGACTTGAGGAGGTCGACGACCTTGCCCGCATTTCCGAGGAACGCCACGGCGCCATCCGGCTTGGCACCGCCGAGGAACTGCACATCATGCGGCGGCTGTTTGCCGTGATGGGGATGCATCCGGTCGGCTACTACGATCTGTCCGAGGCGGGCGTGCCGGTCCATTCCACCGCCTTCCGTCCGGTCGGCGCCGAGGCGCTGAAGCGCAATCCGTTCCGCGTCTTTACCTCGCTGCTGCGGCTGGACCTGATCGAGGATGACTCCCTGCGGGCCGAGGCGGCGCGGCTTCTGTCAGGACGCCGGATTTTCACGCGAGGCTGCCTGGACCTGATCGAGCGTGCGGAAGCCCAGGGCGGTCTGACCGATGCCGAAGCCGGGCGTTTCGTGACCGAGGCGCTGGAGACCTTCCGCTGGCAGCCGCACGCGAATGTCGGCCATGACATGTATCGCCGGCTGCATGACGCCCATCGGCTGATCGCCGATGTGGTGTCCTTCAAGGGGCCGCATATCAACCACCTGACCCCGCGGACGCTGGACATCGACAAGGTGCAGGCCCGGATGCCCGCCCGCGGCATCACGCCCAAGGCCGTGGTCGAAGGCCCGCCCACGCGCAAATGCCCGATCCTGCTGCGCCAGACCTCGTTCAAGGCGCTGGAAGAGCCGGTCCTGTTCCGCGCGGGCGAGGATTGGCAGGAAGGCTCGCACACCGCCCGCTTTGGCGAGATCGAACAGCGCAGCGTGGCGCTGACCCCGAAGGGGCGGGCACTTTACGACCGCCTGCTGAGCCAGACCCGCCGGCGTTGTCGCCCGGCGGCGGACGGCTCGAATGCATCCGAATACATGGCCGCACTGACCGAGGCCTTTGCCGCTTTCCCCGACGATTGGGCAAGCCTGCGCGCCGAAGGTCTGGCCTATTTCACCTATGCGCCGACCGAAAAGGGTCTGGCCGCAGGGGCAGGGGGGAAGGATCTCGAAACGCTGATCGCGCAAGGCGCGCTGCGTTACGATCCGATCATCTATGAGGATTTCCTGCCCGTCAGCGCCGCCGGAATCTTCCAGTCGAACCTCGGCGATGATGCGGCGCAGGATTTCGCGGCCAGCCCCAGCCAGCGGCGGTTCGAAGCCGATCTGGGGGCAGCCGTTCTGAACGAGTTCGATCATTACGCCGCCATCCAGTCCGCTTCGCTGGACGCAAGCCTCAAGGCGCTGGACGGACTTGCCGCATGAGCGTGACGGCCCTGGACGAGTTGCACGCCTTGCTGGGGCCGCGCGGCATGCTGACCGCGCCGGATCAGATGCTGTGCTACGAGACCGGCGCGCGCTATGATCGCGGCCATGTGCTGCATGTCGTCGCACAGGCGGGCAATACCGGGCTCGTTTCCGGCTCGACCCCCGATGACAGCGGCCGGCAGGTCGTGCTGAGCGTGGAGCGGCTGATCGCCACCGATCCGGCGCAGGAGGCGCAGCTGCGCGGCTGGGTGATCGAGGTGACCTGCCGCGAATTTGGCGGCAGCTTCAGCGCCGAACATGCCCTCGGCCGCAAGAACCAGCACTGGTATGACCTTTACACGCCCGAGCCGCAGCGCCGCCTTGCAAATGCCCTGCCTGGGCAGACGGCGCCCGCCGGGCTCGGCGTGGTGAAATTCGGATGACAGAAGAGGAAGAACCCATGTCCCAATCCATCGCCGCCCGCACGACCGACTTGCTGACCCGCCTTGGCGTGGCGTCCGATGCCTGTACCGGCGGCACCCTGGCCAGTTTTTCGCCGGTCACGGGCGAGGAGGTCGCCCGGCTGAAGGCCCACAGCGCCGAGGATACGCAGCAGGCCATCGCCAGCGCCCGCGCGGCCTTCGAGGCATGGCGCACCGTCCCCGCCCCGCGTCGGGGCGAACTGGTTCGCCTGCTGGGCGAGGAACTGCGCGCCGCCAAGGATGATCTGGGCCAGCTCGTATCCATCGAGGCGGGCAAGATCCCGTCCGAGGGCCTGGGCGAGGTGCAGGAGATGATCGACATCTGCGACTTTGCCGTGGGCCTCTCCCGGCAGCTTTACGGCCTGACCATCGCCTCGGAACGTCCCGGCCACCGGATGATGGAGACATGGCACCCGCTTGGCGTCGTCGGCGTCATCTCGGCCTTCAACTTCCCGGTCGCGGTCTGGTCGTGGAACGCCGCGCTGGCGCTGGTCTGCGGCAATGCCGTGGTCTGGAAGCCTTCGGAAAAAACCCCGCTGACGGCGCTGGCCACCCAGGCCATCTTCGAGCGCGCGCTGAAACGCTTCGGCGACGCGCCCGAGGGCCTCAGCCAAGTGCTGATCGGCGGCCCCGAGATCGGCGCGGCTCTGGTCGCCAGCCATGACGTGCCGCTGATCTCGGCCACCGGTTCGACCCGCATGGGCCGGATCGTCGGTCCGAAGGTCGCGGAACGCTTTGGCCGCTCGATCCTGGAACTGGGCGGCAACAATGCCGGCATCGTCTGCCCCTCGGCCGACCTGGACATGGCGCTGCGCGCGATTGCCTTCGGCGCGATGGGCACGGCCGGCCAGCGTTGCACGACGTTGCGCCGGCTGTTCGTCCATGAATCGGTCTACGACAGGCTGGTGCCCCGGCTGATCAAGGCTTATCGCTCGGTCAGCATCGGCAACCCGCTGGACAGCGGCGCGCTGGTCGGCCCGCTGGTGGATCGCCAAGCCTTCGAGGCGATGCAGAATGCGCTGGAGGCCGCACAGGCCGCCGGCGGGACGGTGCATGGCGGCGAGCGCGTGCCGGTCGGGCCCGATACCGCCTTCTACGCCCGTCCGGCGCTGGTCGAGATGCCCGAGCAGACCGGCCCGGTGCTGGAGGAAACCTTCGCCCCGATCCTCTATGTGATGAAATACAGCGATCTGGCCGAGGCGATCCGCCTGCATAACGCGGTGGGGGCTGGTCTTTCGTCGTCGATCTTCACGCTGGATCTGCGCGAGGCCGAAACCTTCGTCTCGGCCGCAGGTTCGGATTGCGGCATCGCGAATGTCAATATCGGCACTTCGGGCGCCGAGATCGGCGGGGCGTTTGGCGGCGAGAAAGAGACCGGCGGCGGGCGCGAAAGCGGATCGGACGCCTGGAAGGGCTATATGCGCCGCCAGACCAATACCATCAACTACTCGACCGCATTGCCGCTGGCGCAGGGCGTCGTCTTCGACATCGAATGAGGCGGTGCGCCGTTTGGGGAAAGGGTGTGGGCCGCCTGTGGAGCCGGTCGAGGGTATCGGCGAGCTGATCGGCAAGCCGGCGGCGCGGCCAGAGGTCCTGCCCTCGGGCGCCTATGGCGACGAACTGCGGATGATCGCGCCCTGGCGCCTGCCTGTGCTGGCCCAGCGACTTGCCGGGCGGGATATGGCACCGCCACGCTGGCGAAGATCATGGGCGGCAATCGTGAGCGCGTCGCGCCGCAGGTCTGGAAGACGGGCTGAGCAGAAGGGTTTCGATCATTCCGGGGCCGAGGAACGGCTCAGCAAACCTGATCGAGACATTGCAACCGGGCCTTGCGGCGTGAACTGGCCATGACCAGCCGGACGGGCCGCCGGATATGCTGTTGATCATGCCCGAAAGGTCGCGGGAGGTGCCTTGTCGCAACCACCCCGGGGCAACCTATCGCACCCCCGTTCCGGCGAAGGCGGCGGGTGTCACGCCGTCAGGGAATGCGCGGCCGGTCGATGAATTTGCGCAGCGCGAAATGCGTGCGCACGCTGCGCACCCCGGCGATCTTCAGCAGCTTGCCCTGAAGGAAATCCTGGTAATCCTCGAGGCTGCCGACGACGACTTCCAGCAGGAAGTCCTGCGAGCCGGTCATCAGCATACCGGCCACGACCTCGTCGAATTGCGCGACCTGCTGCTGCACCAGCTCGATCTCGTCGCCGTCCTGCCGCTCCAGCTCGACCGAGACGAAGGCGGTGATCCCGAAACCGGCGGATTTGTGGTCGATGCGGGCGGCATAGCCGGCGATCACGCCGCCCTCTTCCAGCCGTTGCAGCCGCCGCTTGCAGGGCGTGGCCGAGAGGCCGACCCGCTCGGCCAGCTCGACGACGGGAATCCGGCCCTCTTGCCCAAGGACGCGCAATATCCGGCGGTCGATCGAATCAATGGTGATATTCACGCAAATACCCCGAAATAAGAGCGATAGTCACCCAAGTTTGCGTTATTAACCCTCCATATAGGAGAGTTTCACCGGAGAAAAGCGTTATAATCGTCCAGAGATCCAGCCGAGGAGGAAATCATGGCACTTGTGATCACGGATGAAACGCCGCCGGCGGGCTATGAACGGCTTGTCCATGCCGAAGATGCCGAAAGCGGCCTCGACGCCTTCATCTGCATTCATTCCACCGCTTGCGGTCCCGCGGCGGGCGGATGCCGGATGTGGAACTATGCCTCGCGTGACGATGCACGCCGCGATGTGCTGCGGCTGGCGGAAGGGATGACCTGCAAGAACGCCATCGCCGACCTGGGCCTTGGCGGCGGCAAGTCGGTGATCATCGGCAATTCGCGCACCGACAAGTCGGAGGCGCTGTTGCGTGCCTTCGGCCGTGCCGTCGACAGCCTGGGCGGGCTTTACTACACCGCCGAGGATGTCGGTATCACGCCCGAGGACATGGCCAACGTGGCCAGCGAAACCCCCTATGCGGTCGGGCTGAACACCGGCGCCCATGCCAGCGGCGATCCGTCGCCCTTCACCGCCGAAGGCGTGTTTCAATGTCTCCGGGTTGGGGCCGAGCAGGTCTTCGGCAGCACCGATCTGACCGGAAAGCGGGTCTTGGTGCAGGGGCTGGGCCATGTCGGCATGGCGCTGGCCGAAAAGCTGCATGCGGCCGGGGCCGTGCTCATCGTGTCCGATCTGAACGAGGCTGCGGTAAAGCGTGCGCAGACCGATCTGGGCGCAGAGATCTGCAGCCCGGATGACGTGTTTTCCCAGCAGATGGATATTTTCGCGCCCTGCGCCCTGGGCGGCATCCTGACCGCCGAGACGGTCGCGCGACTGACCGCGAAGGTCGTCTGCGGGGCGGCGAACAACCAGCTTGCCACCCCGGACATCGCCGGGCATCTGCGGGCCCGCGGCATCAGCTATCTGCCCGACTACGTCGTCAACGGCGGCGGCATCATCAGCGTCGCGGGCGAGATACACCGCCGCGGCGAAAACTATCGCCGCGAACGGCTTGCAGGCATCGCCGAGCGCATCCGCCGCATCCTGGCGCTGAGCCAGAGCAGCGGCAAGACCACCACCGAGGTCGCAAGCGACATGGTCGCGGATATTCTGGCACAGGCGTCCTCCCGCCGGGTCCTGGCCTGATCCTCGGGACAGCAGGCCCCGCACCATCCCCGGAAAGCTGGGGGGTGGTGCCGCCGCTTCTCTCGACGCCAGAGGTTTTCGCGGCTGCGGGACGAGTTGCCGAGCTTTCGCCTGATCGCGATCCCGTTGTCGCCGGGCCGGCGTTTGCGCATCTGCCAAGGCTGGCGCGCAACCAGCGCCTCGACCTTAGGCATTCGTGGCACCACGGATCCGGTTGCGCAGGGATCGTCCGGGCCGAGCTGACGGAACGCGCCGGACTTTCCGCTGGCCGAGACGGCGCTGGACGGTCCTGTCACCTTGCCCTCGCCTGCTGTCGGTCTGGATTCTTGCCAAGGTGTTCTCGCAGCCACGCCTGCGCATCGAGGGAGCGGAAGGGGCCGGGGCGGTCATGGGGATGAGGGGTGCGGTCGGAAGGGGCGCGCCGGATTTCGGATATGCCCAGTTCACGCATGCATCGGACAATATCGCCATGCCAAGCGGCCGGTTCTCCTTCTTTCTGAGTTTTCAGCTGTAAACGGCCTTTCCGGCCTGCCGGCGCGTCCGACCCGTCACGTGAATGTCGGCCGCGGCGGCGAATCTGCTTCCGTCAGAACCCATACCTTGCCGGCAGAAACGGTTCCGGCGCTGCCGGAGGTGGTTCGTTCGACATCAGCGCCGCCAGGTGGTGGCCGCTGGCGGGGCCGAGCGTCAGGCCCTGGTGGCCGTGGCCGAAATTGACCCATAGCCGCGGAAGCCTTGCGGATTCCCCGATCAACGGAAGCATGTCGGGCAGGCAGGGCCGCGTCCCCGTCCAGGGCTGGATCTCATCGGCCCGCCCGATGTCCAGGATATCGCGCGCCGCCGCCTCGGCGCGGGCCAGTTGCGCGTAGTCCGGCGGAAGGTGCAGCCGGGCAAGATGCGCGCCGGTGGTGATCCGCAGCCCCTGCTCGACCGGAGTGGCGACATAGCCGTGGTCGGTATCCAGCATCGGCACGTGCAGCGGAACCGGCGCCGCATAGTGGCGGTGATAGCCGCGCTTGTAGACCATCGGGACGCGGATGCCCAGCCCGGCCAGCAATCGCGGCGTCCACGGACCGGCGGCAAGCACCAGATGCGGCGCCGACCAGCCGCGTCCCCATGCCTTGGCGCTCCAGCCGGTGGCGGTTGCCCGGATCGCGGTCACTTCGGCCCGGACGATCCGTCCGCCTCGGGCGACGAAAACTGCCGCATAGGCCGTGGTCAGGCGACCGGGATCGCTGACGCTCCACGGGTCCAGCCAGTGGACGGCGCCAGCACCGGGGTCCGCGATGGCCGGCTCCGCCGCTTGCAGCGCCGCCGCATCCATGATCGCCAGGTTCAGGCCGTGACGCGCGGCCATCTCCTCGCTGCGGCGGGCGGCAGCCTCGAACAGCCGCGGATCGCGGAAATATTCGCGGTATCCGCTGCGGCGGATCAAGCTCTCCGCGCCGGAGGCGTCGATGAAATCCCGATGGGCCGCCAGCGAGGTCCGGATCAGGCTCTCATAGGCCGCAGACAGGACGGCATGGCGCGCCGGGGTCGAGTGCAATCCGTAGCGGAGCAGTGCGCCGGCCTGCAATGCCAGCTCGCGCCATCGCGCGCGGACATCGTTCCTGCGGCCCAGAAGCACCCCCAGCAGGAAGCCCGGCCCCAGCGGCATGGCATAAGGCGCCACGGCCTCGCGCTGCAGGATGCCGGCATTGCCGAAGCTGGTTTCGCTGCCCGGCTCCTTGCGGTCGATGACGGTGACGGTCCAGCCGCGCTCCTGCAGCGCCAGGGCGGTCGAGACGCCGACGATGCCGGCGCCGATGACAAGGGCTTCCTTCATTGCGGATAACGGCCCCTCATCCCCGGCCTGCAAGATGACGCAGGAAATAATCGACGGTCCGCCGAAGGGCGTAGGGGTGAAAGGCAACGCCATGGTCGGCGCCCGGCACGATCAGCATGTCGAAATCGGCATCGGCCTTCACCAGCGCATCGACAAGGCGCAGCATCTGGCTGGGCTGGACATTGTCGTCCATCTCTCCCTGAATCAGGAACAGCTTGCCGGCGATCCGGTCGGCCACATCGGCGCTGGCCAGGCCGCGGCGCGCGCTGGCATCCATGCCCTGGAACATCTCTGCCCAGTTGGCGATATACAGGGAAACATCGTGATTGCCGCAGATCGACACGCCGACGGTGAAGACATCGGGATGGACCGCCATGCCGCGAACCGTCGCGTAGCCGCCGCCCGAGAACCCGGTCAACCCGACGCCCTTCGCGATGTCCATCCAGGGGCGGTCCGCCGCCAGCGACCTGATGGCCGCCGCGTGGTCGGCAAGGCCGCCGCAGCATTCCATCCTGCCGTGGGAATGCAGCCAGAAATCCCTGGACCGTCCCGGCGTTCCGGGCCCGTCAAGCAGAAGCGTGACGAAACCCGCGGCGGCGAGGCCCTCGGCATAGCGGGCATAGGTCGTCTGGCCGAAGGATTTCGGCGCCATGAAGACCTGCGGACCGCCATAAATGACGTCGATGACCGGGTAGGATTTTTCCGGGTCGAACCCCGGCGGCTTGTAGAGCACCCCCCACAGCGCCGTTTCGCCGTCCAGCGCCGGCACGTGGAACGGCTCGGGCAGCGGCATGTCGGCGGGCCAGGCTTCCCGGGCATCCGCATGTTCCAGCGTCATGACCATCCTGCCGCTCCGGTCATACAGGGCCGAGACGGGCGGGCGGTCCGGCGCCTCATGGGCGGCGACGAAAAACGCTCCGTCGGGGCTGGTGCCGTTCGGATATCGCCCGCTGCCGGCCGGAACCTGCGTCAGCGCGCGCGGCGGCAGGGACAGGTCATGGTTGAGATCCTGACGGGTCAGGCGGCGCAGATCCGTCCCGTCGAAACGGATCGAATAGACCTGGAGGTAATAGGGATCCAGCCCCGGCTCGCGGCCCGCGGCAGCAAAGAGGATGGTTCCGCCATCCTCGTCGACATGAAGGATCGACACGACGTTCCATTCGCCCGCGGTGATGCGGCGGCGGCTGCGCGGATCGCCGGGATCGACGAAATAGAGATGCCGCCAGCCGTCGGCCATCGACGACCAGAGGATGCGGCCGTCGCGCAGCACCTGTGGTTGCGGGCTTGGGCTGAAACAGGGCCGCCCTGACCCGGGGCCTTCCTCGATGACCAGTCGCCTGGCGTCGCCGGTGGCGGTGTCCACCTGCCAGAAATCCAGGCGGTGTCCGTCGCGCGATCCCTCATGCAGGTAGAAGTGACCTCCGTCGTCGGACCACCAGGCGGGATAGCTGATCAGCGGATTGGCGCCAAAGCTGACCAGTCTGTCCATCCCGGCCTGCACCCGCTGTCCGTTCCTGCCGATGAACCACAGCTCGCTCAGGGCGCCGTGCTCGTCGCCGGGGACGGGATAGGGAAAGCTGTGCAGCCTGGGACGGGATCCGTCCGCCGGAACCGCCTCGATCAGATGGGCAAGGGGAACCCGGCGCAGATCGGTGCGCAAGGTTGCGATCCGGCTGGAATCCGGCGACCAGAGCGCAATCGGCGGACAGCGCCCTTGCGTGAGGTTGTAATCGAAACCAAGAAAACCGCCGTAGCCGTTCCCGGCCTCGCCGTCGCTGGTCAGCGGATGCTTGCCCGAATGATCGACCAGCCAGAGATCGTGATCCCGAAGGACCAGACGCGCCGAATGATCCGGCGCCACGTTTTCGGTCGGCGCCGCCACAGGGCCCAGATCGGTCAGGACCAGCCCATCGCGTTGGGCCCGCCAGAGACGCCCTTCCAGGCGGAACTCGATGGCCCTGGCATCGGGGGCAAGCCGCACATCCTCGGGCTCGGCCGCCTGCGGCGCGACCGGCAAGGCGGCGATCCGCGCGGCAAGCGCCTTTCGGTCGAAAAGGGGCTCGACCCTTCCCGTCCCGGCCTCGACCAGCAGGTAATCCGTTCCCTCCGGCGTGCGGCGGCAATAGGAGAAGAGCTTTCCGTTATCGGACCAGAACGGGCGCACCGTGTCGTTGAAGACCCGCGCATTGCGCTGCCCCGAGGCTAGATAACGCGCCCGCCCGTGCGGGTCGGCTCCGGTCGAATTCCCTTTCGCGACCATGTGCTCCTCCCTCTCCCGACTGCATCACGTCATGGCAGGAATGGAGCTACACAATTGTGTAGTCAATGGCCAAATGCAAACACGATGCTGGTCAGGTGCCGCGTTTTCCGCCTTCTTCCGATGCCAGGCCCGCCAAAATCAATTGCATGATCCGTTCTTCCTGCAAGTTGCGGCGCTTCAGTTCCTCGACCGAGAAGAGGTTGCGATTCAGCAGGGTTTCGAATTGCGGCGCCAGCAGAAGATAGCCGATTCGCTGGGCGACCATCCGGATCGAATCCCACAGGGCGGGTTCATCCGGAAACCGGGCGCGCAGATCCGCGTTCAGCATCTCGGTCGTGCCCAGAAGTTCGCGCAGGAAGTCAAGCGCGATGGGCCTTTCCTCCATGATCGCGCGGCGCAGATAGCGGACGATCCCCGACAGGCTGCCCGTCTGGCTCTCTATCATCGAGGAAAGCTCTTCCGGCGAGGTGGCACGGTTGGCGACCTGCACCAGCTGCAGATAGTCGGTCATCACGCGCTTTTCCACCGCGTCGCGCAGACCCTCTTTCGACTGGAAATAGAAGCGGACGAGCCCCCAGGACACGCCGGCCTCGTCGGCAATCGCCCTGACGGATGTGGCATCGAAACCGTCGCGCCCGAACAGCGTGATGGCGGCCTCCAGCAGGCGTTCGCGTCCGTTGGTCTGTTCGGCTGGCGGGTCTTTCTGTGTCATGGCGGCAATCTAGGCGAAGGCCGGTGCGAAGGCAATTTCCGCCGCTTCCGCCGGACCTGAATGCATTCCGCCGTCCGCTTATCCTCCATTTCTCAACGGCTTGAAGGTCCGGGATTCAATCTTCTGGACTCGAACTACACAAATGTGTAGTAATCCTGAATTCAGGGGAGCCCCGGGAGGAGACGCGCAAGATGGATACCGAAAAGAAGCAGCATGCACGGGCCTGGTTGGCGGCCGTCGTCCTTGCCATGGCCGCGATGATCGCCATGGCGGACAAGACGCTGCCGATGCTGCTGATGGAGCCGATCAAGCACGCCATGGCGCTGACCGACGTGCAGATCGGCATCCTGACCGGCTTCACCTTTGCCATCGCCATGGCGGTCGCCGCGCTGCCGCTGGCATGGCTGGCGGACCGCTATGACCGGACGCTTCTGCTAGGGGTCGCCATCACCGCCTGGTGCCTGCTGACCATTGCCAGCGGCTTTGCCACGAACTTCACCGCGTTGTTCCTGTGCCGGCTTGGGGTCGGCCTGGGCGAGGCGGCGCTGATGCCAGCCGCGCTGTCGCTGATTGCCGACCTGTTTCCGCTTCGGCGCGTTGCCAGGGCGTCGGGGCTGCTCTTCTTCGGCGTGACCTTCGGCGGGGTCCTCGCCATGGTCGGCGGCGGCGCGCTTTACGGATATCTTCATGCCGCCGCGCTGGAAGGCACGCTGCCCTTGGCCAGCGACGATGCCTGGCGCTGGACCACCATCGCATTCGGCGCCGCCGGTCTTGTCGTCGCCGCCCTTGTCGTCACCATCCTTCCCGAGCCGCGGCGGCGCAATCCCGCCATGGCCGCCGCCGCGATCGGCACGCCCGAAGCGGCAGGGTTTCGCGAATACCTGACGGCGACGCTGCCCTTCATCCTGCTTCTGGTCATCTGCCTGGGCATGAGCGCGATCTTCACCGTCGGCTTCAACGGCTGGCTGGCGCCGTTCTTCACCAGAACCTATGGCTGGTCCATCGAGAGGACAGGCAGCACGCTGGGCACGATCCTGCTGGTCGCCGGTCTGCTCTCTCCCTTCATCGGGGTGTTCTTCAATCAGATCGTGCGCCGCTGGATGGGCCGCGAGGCGCCGCTGGCCGCGATTTCCCTCATGCTTCTTGTGATCCTGCCCTTCGTGATCGGCGGCCCGCTGATGTCGAACGGGCTTTGGGCGGCGGCGGCGGTCGGCATTGTCATCGCGATTTCCGGCGGGTGCTCGATCGTCATCTCGGTCATTTATGTCAGCATCGCGCCGTCCCACCTGCGCGCCCGGATCACCGCCGTCCTGTTGCTCGTGCTGGGGCTGATCTCGGGTGCCGGAACGGTGGTCTATGCAGGGTTTACCGATATCGTGCTGGGGGATCCTTCCAGAATCCACCTGACGATGTCGCTGCTGTCGGGCCTGCTGATCCTGTTTACCGCGATCACGAGCTTTTTCGTCGACCGCCGCTATCCGGCCGTCGTCGCCATGGCGAAAGAGGCAGAGCTGCGGCATCTCGGAAGCGGCGCAGCCGATCCGCGGGGGCACGAACTTTCCGCGACCAACTGAACGCCCGGCGTTCGCGTCACACATCCATCGGCAATACAGGTGAAGCAATGACCTCTCACAGCGCTGTCGAGCGTTTGCAACTCATGCTCGACGATTATGTCGAGAATTTCGGCGCAATCGGCGTGATCGTCGGGATCGACCTGCCCGATGCCGGGCGCCTCTGCCTCACCGCCGGATCGCGCGCGCAGGGCGAGGCGGCACTCGGGTCATCGGACCTGTTCCAGATCGGCAGCCAGGCCAAGACCTTTGTCGCCCTGTCGATCCTGCTTCTGTGCCGCGACGGCCTGCTGGACCTCGACGACCCGGTCGCCCGCCATATCGACCTGCCGGTCGACGGGCGGATCACGCTTCGCCATCTGATCATGAACACATCGGGGCTGCCCGAATATCTCTCGCTCATCGATCCGACCTCGGCGGGCCGGATGGCTCCGCGCGACATGGTGATCCCGGCGCTTGAGCAAGGCGTGCTGTTCGCACCGGGACAGCAGTTCGACTATTCGAACACGGGATGGGTGATCGCCGCCATGGTGATGGATGCGAGGGCGCCGGGCGGCTATGCCGGCTACGTGAAGAAGCGGATCTTCGGCCCGCTCGGCATGCAGGACTCCTGGGTCGGCAGCGGCTATCCGGAGGAACGGCTGGCGCAAGGCTATCTGAAGCGCGCCGGGCAGCCGGCCATCAGTGCCGCCAGGGGCTTTTCCCTGGCCTGGGCCTATGGCGCCGGCGACATCATCTCGAACTGCGGCGACATGCTGGACTTCTACCGGGCCTTGTCGCGGCCCGGCAATCCGCTGGGCGTGACGCTGCAGGACATGACCGCGCATTGGGCGCTGCCCGCCGAGAAGCCCTTCCACCCGATGAGCCTTGGCGCGGCCTACGGCCTCGGGCTGGAAAGGCGGCGCTGGGGCGGGCTGGAGGTCTGGGGCCATCCCGGCCGGACGGTGGGATACGGCGCATCGTCCTGGTTCGTGCCCTCGACCGGGGCGATCGCGACCACGGCCTTCATGTTTGTCGAGGACGAATCCGAACCGCCCCATATCGCCGCGCAGCGATACAACCCCTCGATGCTGTTCACGCAGGTGTTGTGCACCGCCCATGCCCTGACCGATCTTCTGCCCGCGGCGGTCCCGGCACCCGTCCCGGTCGCCGGCAACCGGTAAGGCTTATGCGCGTCTTCATCGCCGGCCTCGCGACCGAAACCAACAGCTTCTCGCCGATCCCGTCCGGCGCGCTGGCCTTTTCGCTCGACCATGTCCGCCGCATCCGGGCGGGCAAGATCGCGCCGCCGAAGGACGAAATGCTGGCGGTCTTTCACGCGCTGTGCAGCGCCGGCGGCCACGAGATCGTCCAGAGCATCGCCGCCGGGGCGGAGCCCGGGGCCCCGGTCGTGCGCGCCGTCTATGAGGAACTGCGCGACATGATCCTGGAGGATCTGCGCGCCGCGGGCGCTGTCGATGTCGTCCTGCTTGCCCTTCACGGTGCGATGATCGCGCAGGGATACGACGATTGCGAAGGCGACCTGCTGGCCCGTATCCGCGAGATCGCGCCCCGGGCAATCATCGGCGCCCAGCTGGACCCGCATTGCAGCCTGACCGAAGCCATGGTCGCCCATGCCGACCTGATCACCATCATGCGCGAATATCCCCATACCGATTTCGCCGAACGGGCGGCGGATCTGTATCGGCATTGCCTTCGGGCCGCGCGCGGGGACATCCGCCCGGCCGCGGCGCTGATCGACTGCCGGATGATCGGTTTCTTTCCGACCACGGAGGGGGCGATGAAGCAGCTCGTCGCCGCCTTTCGCCACAGCAGCGCCGACCCGCGCATCGTGACCGCGGAATTTGCGCATGGCTTTCCCTGGGGCGACGTGCCGGAGATGGGCGCGCGCGTGCTGGTTTACGCGGATGGCGATCTGGAAACCGCCAAGGCAGAGGCCCTGCGGCTGGCGCGGCTGGTCCATGACAGGCGGCGGGAATTGCAGGCCGCATTCCCCGGCCTCGCATCCTCGCTCGACCGGGCGGAAGGGCTGGACGGCCTGGTCGTGCTGGGCGACTTTGCCGACAATCCCGGCGGCGGGGCGCCCGGCGACAGCACCTTCGTTCTACGCGCATTGCTGGACCGCGGCATTGCCGATGCGGCGATCGGCGCCTTCTACGACCCCGAGGCCGCGCGGCTTTGCGCCGATGCCGGGCCGGGAGCCACGATCCGGCTGCGTCTGGGCGGCAAGCTGGGGCCGGAATCCGGCGACCCGGTCGATCTGGTGGCCGAGATCGTCGCGGTGGCCAAGGATCACGCCTGCACGGCCTTCGGCATGCGCGTGCCGCTGGGCCGCTCTGCCGCGATCCGCTGCCGGGGCATCGACATTCTGATCGTCTCGTCACGCAGCCAGCTCTATGGCGCCGACGGCTTCACCGGGCTTGGCATCTCGCTGCAGGACAAGCGGCTGGTCGTCGTCAAGTCCAGCAACCATTACGTCGCCAGCTTCGGCCCTCTGGCCGATCACATCTGGCATGTGGCGACGCCCGGCGCGATGACCCTGGATTTCGCCTCGATTCCCTATCGGCGGCTGGATCGCCCGGTCTTTCCGCTGGTCGAGGATCCCTGGGCCGACGAAGACATGCAGGCTGCGATCCGCGTCGCGAAAAGACCTGCATCCGGCGGCATATAGGAATTGCCAACTACACAATTGTGTAGTAAATATTGCATCACCCTCCGGCGCTTGGATTCGGATGGCAGAACAGCGGCTTCGCCCTTTCGGGAGTTGGCATGACAGCCTGGACACAAATCGACATCCTGCAATCCGACGAACCCGCGGCGGAATTCGTTCTCGCCTTCGCCGGCAAGGATGGCCCGATACCGGAGAGGGATCAGCCCCGGCTTTCGCTGGCGATCCGCCATACGGGCTTCGCCGCCCAGCCCGGCCAATGGCTCGACGTTCCGCCGGCGAAGGACACCGATGCCCGCATCATCCTGATCGGCGCGCCCGAGATCGGCACGGCGACGCCGCATGACTGGGCAAGTCTGGGCGGCAACATCGTCGAGGCGATGGGGGCGCTTCGGCTGGAAACCGCCCGGCTGTCGGGCGGGGCGGCGCTGGCCGACGATGCCCGCCTGTCCGCGATCCTGCTGGGGGTGCTGCTGCACGGCTTCCGCCCCGATACCGGGCGCAGGCACCCCGATCCGACGCCCTGGCCGCAGCGCCTGCTCATCCCGCCGGGACGGGAGGGCGCGCGCGACCAGGCGCTGCGCACGGCGCGGGCCGTCAACCGCGCCCGCGCCTGGGTCGAGGCGCCGGCCAACCGGCTGACCCCGCAGGCATGGGCGGCGGAACTGCCGGCGATCTTCGAGCCGCTGGGCGCGACCTTGCGGATATTCGACAGCGCCGCCCTGCAGGAGATGGGCGCCTCGGCCCTGCTGGCCGTCGGCCGCGCCTCGGAATTTCCGCCGCTGCTGGCGGTGGTGGAATGGCGCGGCGCGCCGGCGCGCGAAGGCTGGGACGCGGTGCTGGTCGGCAAGGGCATGACCTTCGACAGCGGCGGGCTGAACCTCAAGACCGCGGCGCCGGTGATCGCCCGCATGGGCTTCGACATGGGCGGCGGGGCCGCCGTGCTGGGCGCGGTCGAGCTGGCGGCGTCGCGCAAGGCGGGCTGCAACGTCGCGGCCATCGTGCCGATGGCCGAGAACGCCGTCGACGGGAAAAGCTTCCGGCCCGGCGACGTGATCCAGTCCCTGGGCGGCCTGACCATCGAGATCCGCAATACCGATGGCGAGGGGCGGCTGGTCCTGGCCGACGGCATCGCCTATGGCCTGAAGACCTACCAGCCTGCCCATGTCGTCGACATCGCCACCCTGACCGGCATGATCGCCGTGGCATTGCTGGAGGAATTCGCAGGGCTCTATGCCAATAACGATGCGCTGGCCGCCGAACTCGACGAAGCGGGGCGGGCGACGGGAGAGCTTGTGTGGCGCATGCCCTGCCAGCCCAACCAGGACCATGTGGTCGAGACCCCGGTCGCAGATGTGGCCAACATGAGCACCTTTCCGGGGCTTTTGGGCACCGGCCTGTCCGCCCCGGTTTCCGGCGCGAAACTCTTGCAGAAATTCGTGGGCGATACTCCCTGGGCGCATATCGACATCGCCGGCACCGTCTGGGCCACGCGCCGCTCGGCCTATGGCGGCAATAACGCCACCGGCTACGGGGTCCGCCTGCTGGACCAGTGGCTGCGCCGTTTCGAGAGGGGGTGACCGCCATGGATCGCGACAGCGCATTGTTCGACCTGATCGGCAAGCTGGTCATGTGCCATTCGCCCAGCGGGGTCGAGGCGCGGATCGACGCTTTCCTTATGCAGCGGTTCTCGGAACTGGGCATCGAGGCCGCGCTGGACGCCGCCGGGAATTTCGTCGCGCGCATTCCCGGCAGCGGGCCGGGCAGGCTGGCGATCACCGCCCACAAGGATGAGATCGGCGCATCGGTCAGCGGCGTCGGGGACGATGGCCGGCTGAAGCTGCGCGCCTTGGGATCGTCCTTCCCCTGGGTCTATGGCGAGGGAATCGTGGATATCCTGGGCGATAACGAGACGATCCAGGGCGTCCTCAGCTTCGGGTCGCGCCACATCACCCGCGCCTCGCCGCAATATCCGCAGCAAGAGACGGCGCCGGTCAAATGGTCGGATGTCTGGGTCGAGACCAAGCGCAGCCGCGACGACATCGCCGGGGCGGGGGTGCGGCCTGGCTCTCGCGTGCTGGTCGGAAGGCATCGCAAGGCGCCCTATCGGCTGGGCGACCATATCGCCGGCTATACGCTGGACAACAAGGCCTCGGTCGCGATCCTGATCGAGCTGGCCAAGCGGATCCGCAACCCGGTCTCGGAAATCTGCCTGGTCTTTTCCTCCATGGAAGAGGTCGGGGCCTGCGGCGCGCTGTATTTCACCAGAAACGAGCCCGTGGATGCGATCATCGCGCTGGAGATCGCCCCCCTGTCCGATGAATACGACATCGTGGACCGACCGGACCCGGTGATCTACGCGCAGGACGGCTATGGCCTTTACCATGAGGGGCTGAACGGCCGGATCGCCGCCGCGGCCTCGCGGGCGGGGGTCGGGCTGCAACGCTCGGTCGTGCATGATTTCGGCAGCGACGCCTCGATCGTGATGCGCAACGGCCATGCGCCGCGCGGGGCCTGCCTGGCCTTCCCCACGCAGAACAGCCACGGATACGAGATCGCGCGCCTTGCCGCGATCCGGAACTGCGTCGCCGTCCTCGCGGAACTCTGCAAGGAGGATCTGTCGAAATGGTGACGCCGGACCACCTGAAGCGGGCCCTTTCAGGCGGACGGCATCGCGAACGCCCGACGCGATAGGCCAAGGCCCGGCCGCCAACCACCCCTGACCGGCGGACCGCAAGAAGGTTGCGGCGCCGGACGGAAGCCTGCGCCCGCATCGCAGGCCGGGCGCAGATACGACCAGCCAAGGGTCCGAAGAAGACCCGGCGACAAGACCCCAACGCACCAACAGGAGATGACATCGTGACCGACACGCAAAGTCCCGACCCGCAAAAACCGCGCCGCTTCGGCGGGCGTGCCCTGGCCCTCATGCTCGGGGGCCTGTTCGCCACGGCCCTTCCCGGCGGCACGGCGCCGGCCGTCGCGCAGGAGCTGCCGAACTGCGCCAAATACGACCAGCTCAATCACCGGGGGTCCGAGGTCCCCTATCCATCGAACTGCGAGGCAATCGACCCCGAACTGGGCGGCCTGCGCGAGAAGCTTTTCCGCCGCGGCTGGAACCTGCAGGTCGTCACCACCCAGGGCCTGACCTATGACGTCCGCGGCAACGACGGCGGACCACAGATCTATACCGGCCAGAAGCCGACCGCGAATGCCTCGGTCTCGCTGGTCTTCACGCATGACCTGAGCCGATACGGGCTGCCGGAGGGATCGCTTCTGACCTTTGCCCCGGTGGCCGGCTACACGTCCTTTTCCGGGGCTGGGCTTTCCCACGCCTATGTCAACCAGCTTTCCGCCATGGTGCCGCTGAACGACGGGCGGGTGGTCCTGCAGGCCGGGCAATACAACATGGCGTCGCAATTCTACGGGCAGGCCATCGGCAACAACCTTGCCGCCTCGGCGCTTGGTCCGCAAAGCTTCATCCTCTACGGGCTGGGCGTCGGCGGGTTGAAACCGGCGCCGGGCTTCGACATTCGCCTGTCTTCCGCGGACAAGCGTTTCTACAACCATTTCGGTGTCGCCCGCAGCATCAGCCCGGACGGACTTTTCGCCGATGGCGAGGAAAACCATTCGGGCCTGAAATTCTCGACCCGCGGGGCGAAGGCGGTCTTCATCAACGAGATCGGCTACAGGGTCCAGCCGGACGTGAACCAGCGCAACATCTGGCTGCGGGCGGGCGCCGTCTACAACACGTCCGACTTCGCCCATCTCGACGATCCGGCGACGACCGGCAAGAATTACGGCGGCTATGTCGTCGCGACCTACCAATTGTCGCAGCCCGACATGGCCGCGCCCTATCAGGGCTGGTATGTCACCGGTAGCGTGAACTTTGCCAAGAAGGATGTGAACGCCTTCTCGCATGACGCGGGGCTGGTCTTCTATCGCATCGGGACGTTCAAGAGCCGGCCCTATGACGTGTTCTCGATCGGGGCCGCCAAGACCTATTTCAGCGACGTGGTGGTGCAGAACGCGACCGATCTGGGGCTGGAGGCGGCTTCCAGCTCGACCAGCTTCCTCGCCTCCTATACCTACCGGCTGCAACAGGGCGCCTATCTGCAATCGGCGATCACCTATATCGACAACCCGACGCTGGCCCCGGTCCGGCCTTCGGCGCTTAACGCAAGCGTCAACCTGACGCTGGTGTTCTAGGGAACGCGGCATATTCGTCCCGTTCCGCCGCCCGATGCCCTAGAATGAAACCTCCCGATGGCCTTGCGACGGGCCATCGGGACAGGTTTGAAGATCGCTCGCCATCGATCAAATCCGAAACCTATCCCAGGATGATGTTCGCCATGCCCTTGCCGGATCGTGCCCGTGTCCCCTTCGTCAGCGTCGAAAACATGGCGAGGCTGGTGCATTCCATCGGACTGCCGCTGGTCCTGGAGGAGCTGGCGGCCTGCATCGAGGCCGACTTCCTGCGCTGGGACGAGTTCGACAAGACGCCGCGCCTTGCCTCCCATTCCGCGGAAGGGGTGATCGAGCTGATGCCGATCTCGGACCGGCGGCACTATGCGTTCAAATATGTGAACGGACATCCCGTCAACCGGCGGCGGGGATTGCAGACGGTGGTGGCCTTCGGCGCCCTGTCCGAGGTGGCATCCGGCTATCCGTTGCTGATGGCCGAGATGACGCTGCTGACCGCGCTTCGGACGGCGGCGATGTCCGCGGTCGCCACGCGCGCGCTGGCGCGCAAGGACGCGCGGGTTCTGGCGCTGATCGGCAACGGCGCCCAGGCCGAATTCCAGGCCATCGCCCTGCAGACGATCTGCGGCATCGACCGGGTCCGGCTCTACGACATCGACCCGGCGGCAACCCGCAAGGCGGCGGCGAACCTGCGGGCCGCGGGGCTTTCGGTGACCGAATGCCGCACCGCCCATGACGCCGTCGAGGGTGCCGACATCGTCACCACCTGCACCGCGGACAAGAAATGCGCGACGATCCTGACGGACAACATGGTCGGCGCGGGGATGCATGTGAACGCCATCGGCGGCGATTGCCCCGGCAAGACCGAGCTGCACCGCGACATCCTGCTGCGCTCGGACGTCTTCGTGGAATTTTCCGAACAGACCCGGATCGAGGGCGAAATCCAGCAGATGCCGGAGGATTTCCCGGTGACCGAGCTATGGCAGGTCCTGTCCGGCCGGTGTCCCGGTCGCCTGTCCGATCAGCAGATCACGCTGTTCGATGGCGTCGGTTTTGCCATCGAGGATTTCAGCGCCTTGCGCTATATCCATGCCCGCGTGCAGGGCACCGATTTCTTCGACCGGCTCGATCTGCTGGCCGATCCCGACGATCCCCGCGATCTCTATGGCATGTGGCGACGGCTCCGCCCCGGATAGGATCGGGCGGTGGCGGATGTCCCAGACCGGCGTGATGTCCAGGAAGATGTCGGGCTTCCAGCCCATCTGCTCGGTCTGGTGCGGCTCGAACAGGTGGAGCTGCGGCGCCCCCAGCCCTTTTTCGCCCGGGCAAAGGCCCGCCGGCTCCGCCTGGCCAGGATTTCGCCCCGCCGGGTCGGAAAGAAGCCCTGCCGCGCGCTGGACCCGCCGCTGGTCGAGCTGTCGCCCCGGTTGCGGCTGACCGCCAGTCACGCGCAGCTCATCGCCCTGATCCGCGTCTGCGAGTTCGAGAACTTCACCCTCGTTGCGCGGTCGCTGGAACTGTCGCAGCCGACGGTTCACCGCGCCATCTCGCAGCTTGAGCCAGAGGCAGGGCGGCCCCTGTTCCAGCGCACCCCCTTCGGCCTCGTCGCCAGCCGGGCCGCGCGCGACCTGCCGCAGGCCGCAAGGCTGGCCTTTCACGAGCTGGAGCAGGCGGTCGGCGATCTTGCCGAGATCGAGGGCGGCGAGGTCGGCAAGATCGTCATCGGCGCGCTGCCGATGTCGCGTTCGGTCCTGCTGCCCGGTGCGCTGGCCGCCTTTCGGCGACGGCGCGCGATTCAGCCCGTGCATGTGGTCGATGCCTTTTTCATGGATGCCGGGGTGGCGCCGGCCAACAGCATCATCGAGGCAGGCTCGATCCTGCTGATGCGCGAGATGCTGAGCAAGGGCGATTTCCTCGGCTGCATTTCGGCGTTGCAGGCGGCGGCGGAGATCCGGCACGGGCTGATCCGGCACCCTGATGTGCCGGCGCGCTGGACGCCGCGGCCGATAGGCTGTGCATCGCCGACAGCTGACCGGGTCAGATGCGCACGGTCTGGGGCGACCACCAGCGTTTCATGGAGACCTGTTTCCAGCAATATCCGGGCTATTACTTCACCGGCGACGGCTGCCGGCGGGACGAGGACGGCTGATCTTTGCCGGGCTTGCGAGCGCCGTGCTCGCGGCCCTGGCGGCGGGGCTGTGGGTGGCGGGGGCAAGCCTTGCGGGCCGGGGCGTCCCGGTCCAGTCCATGCTGGACGCGCTGGCGACGCCAACAGGTTGGCAGGCGACCTGGCCTCCGGCTCCCACCCGTCAGCAGGCTGACCGCGCGGCCTCCTGCGCCGCCATGGGGTGAACCGGGTATCCGCCAGCCGGCATCCCGCCGGTCGGTGCCGTCGGAACGGACAGGCCAGGGCCCGCCCGCTCCGATACGGCGCGGCCGGGTCAGGCAAGCTCTCGCCGTTCCCCGATCAGGCCCTTGACGATGGCCCAGCAGGCGCCCAGCAGCACCAGCGTGAAGGGCAGCCCGGTCGAGACCGCCATCGCCTGCAGGGCCGTCAGCCCGCCGCCCAGCAGAAGCGCGATGGCGACCAGCCCCTCGAAGCTGCACCAGAAGATGCGCTGCGGCATCGGCGCGTGGATCTTGCCGCCCGCCGCGATGGTGTCGATCACCAGAGACCCCGAGTCCGAAGAGGTCACGAAGAAGACGATGACCAGGATGATGCCCACGAAGCTGGTGATCGCGGTCAGCGGCAGCTGCGACAGCATCTGGAACAGCTGCAATTCCAGCGCCGCCTCGGTCACGCCGGAAAAGCCCGCCAGCGTGACCGAGATCGCCGTGCCGCCGAATGCGGTCATCCACAGCACCGAGATGATCGAGGGCACGATCAGCACCGCGACCAGGAACTGCCGCACGGTGCGGCCGCGGCTGACGCGGGCGATGAACATGCCGACAAAGGGCGACCAACTGATCCACCAGGCCCAGTAAAAGGCCGTCCAGCCCTGCCGGAAATTGTCGTCGTCGCGCCCGAACGGGTTCGACAGCGGCAGGATGTTCGCTGCATAGGCGCCCAGGTTGCCGAAGAAGCCGCTGACGATCTGGGCCGTCGGCCCGGCGAAGATCACGAAGCACAGCAGGATGAGGGCCAGCACCATGTTGATCTCGGACAGGCGCTTGACGCCCTTTTCCACGCCCAGCACCACCGAGGTCGTCGCCACGGCGGTGATCGCGATGATCAGCACGATCTTCGAGGTGTCGGTGGCGCTCCAACCGAACAGGAAGCCGAAGCCGGCCGAAGCCTGCTCGGCCCCGATTCCCAGCGATGTGGCCAGCCCGAACAGCGTCGCCATCACCGCCATCACGTCGATGACATGGCCCGGCCAGCCCCAGATCCTGTCGCCGAACAGCGGGTAGAAGACCGAGCGCAGCGTGAGCGGCAGCCCCTTGTTATAGGCGAACAGGGCCATCGACAGCGCCACCACGGCATAGATCGCCCAGGGGTGCAGGCCCCAGTGGAAGATCGTCGCGGCCATCGCCAGGCGGCGGGCGGCAAGCTCATCCCCCGCCGCGCCGTCCAGCGGCGCCCAGTCGGTGCGCAGCCCGCCCTCGACCACCGGTCCGCCCAGGGCGGCGGTGAAATGACCCAGCGGCTCGCTGACGCCGTAGAACATCAGCCCGATCCCCATTCCCGCGGCGAACAGCATCGAGAACCAGCCGGTCAGGCTGAAATCGGGCCTGGCTTCGGGCCCGCCCAGCCGGACCGAGCCCAGAGGCGACAGGATCAGCCCCAGGCTGAGCAGCACGAAGACATTGCCCGCGATCAGGAAGAACCAGTCGAACCGGCCGGTCACCATGTCCCGCAAGCCGCCGAAGAACGGCCCGAGCACGGCGGGAAACATCAGCGTGACGGCGGTGAACAGCACCACCGTCGCGGCCGAGATCACGAAGACCGGGTTGTGGATGTCGAAGGCGACCGGCTTGACGCCCTCGATATTGTCCTGGCCGATCTCGTAATCGGTGGTGATGATCTCGGTCGGTCCTTCGGGCTGCGGCAGGGCCTCGATGCTGGTATCGGGGTCGTGATGGCCGGCCAATGCCTCCTGTTCTCGCAGGAGATCGCCGGGATCGTCCTCGTGGCCTTGGCCGATGGGTTTGTCCTGTGCGGGTGTCTGTGACATGCGTCCCTTTCTCTTTTGCGGATCGATCGGGCGCCGAAGACTTCGACTCGGCGCGAAAAGCGCCTGAAGGGCCGAAGTTTCCACAATTTTCCCGCGAATGCCATCCCGCTGCCGTGATCCGCGCTGGCGATTGCGCGGCCCCGGGATGCCCGGGCGCCATCGCGTCGCGGCGGGTGGCGCGCCAAGGCCGCCCGCCGGCCGTGGCGGATCACCCTTGCAGGCGGGCGGCCCCGGCGGACAAGCCCGAGGCATAGGCGGCCAGCGCCGCTTCGCCGGGGGCGCAGGCGCGCTCCAGCTCATGGCGCTCGTCGGCGGACAGGGCGGCAAGGCGCGACGGGCGCTGCTGCGGCATGCCTGCCGTCCGGTCCAGCCATGCGGCGGGCGCGCCGGCGTCCAGATGCAGCCCCAGCCTTTCGATCCAGATGCCCGGTTCCCGGCACAGATCCTCGTAGCGCAGGATCAGCGGGCGGGCGCCCTGCAGGCCCCGCAGGCCGCGGACCATCACCGCCGACCAGAAGGCCCCGGTCTCGGCAAGGCCGGGCCGCTGTGAGACGATGCGGCGGACGCCGGAACGCCCGCCGACCGCGGCGACCAGCGGCCACAGTGCGCCGCGCCCGAAATGCCGGCGCGGGTGCAGCAGGTCGAGGCCCAGAGGCCCGAGCCGCCGCCAGCACCAGATCGCCAGCCGCGCCGCCGGATAGTCGCGCATCGACAGTGCGGTCTCGGGCCCGCTGCGGGTCAGCAGCACCAGCGCCGCATCGGGAAACATGCCGCGCAGCGTCGCCGCGGCGACGAGAGAGCCGCCCGACCGCTCGGCCCAGATCCTGCGGCCGCCGATCTGCTGCGCCATCGCCTGGAAAAGCGCCCGATAATGCGCGGCCAGCGGGGCCTGGGGCCGCCGGCGCATCTGCGCGGCCAGCGCATCGAACAGGGCGTCGGGGTCGCGGCTCAGATGCGGCAGCGCGACGGCAAGGATCGGCGGGCAATGCCAGGGGTCATGCGCGGGCTGCGGAACCCGGCCGTAAAGGAATTCCGACGGCGCGGCATCCGGATTGGCCACTTGCGACATGGCGCGCGACGGCGTGGCCATCTGCGCCCAGAACCGTGCCCCATCCAGATGCGCCGGGCGAAAGGCGTTATGCCCCGCGGCGGCGAAAAGCTCCGAGACCGACAGGACGGCCGGATGCGCGTTCAGGATCTGCGACACCAGGGTCGAGCCGCAGCGGGCCGAGCCCAGGATCAGCGCGCCGCGCATGGCCGGTGCCGCAGCGCAGGCATCACTCGGCCCCGGCGCGGATGGCGGCGATCATGCGCTCGACCGCCGCATGCGCCAGGTCCATGGGCTTTTGCTTGGTGATCAGGTCCAGCCGGTCGATGGCCGCCAGCGCCACGATGCCATGCACCGAAAGCAGCAGCTGCTCGGCCAGCAGGCGCGGGTCCCCCTTGGGTTGCAAGGCCGCGACCGGCTGGGTGATGCGGCCGATCAGCCCGTCGATTTGCGCCAGATACCAGTCGGGAAAATTGTTCGAGATGCGCGGTCCCTCGAACAGCGCGCGCCAGACCGCGCGGCGATCCAGCATGAAGGTCACATAGACCTCGGCCAGCGCCAGCAGCCGCGCGCGCGGATCGGTCTCGCGCACCGCATCCACGGCGATGGCCAGATCGACCAGCGCCTGCCGGTTCACCTCCTGCAGCACCGCGCTCATGCTGTCGAAGAGGTTGTAGATGGTGCCGGGCGTGGTCTTGACCGCACTCGCCAGGGCGCGGGCGGTCAGCGCCGCCGGTCCGCCCTCTTCCAGAAGCAGCTTGGCCGCCTCGATCGTGCGGGTCCGCAGGGCGTCGTGATCGTATTGTCTGGGTCTGGCCATGGCGTTCCTGAACTGTGTTCAAAAATATGCTTGACAGGAATCGCCGCGCTTGTCAACGTTAATGAACATTGTTCAGTAATGGTGCCTCAAGATGCCTCCGATCAACCTCACGATCATCGGGACCGGCAGCTACCTGCCCCGCACGGTCCTGCTTTCGACCGATATCGACGACCGCATGGGCTGGGCGCAGGGCGAATGCGAAGCGCGCTTCGGCATCGCCTCGCGCCATGTCGCCATGCCGGACGAGACGACCTCGTTCATGGGCGCCGAGGCGGCGCGCCGGGCGATGGAAATGGCCGGCTGCGCGCCGCGGGACCTGGACATGATCCTGGGCGCCTGCGGGGTGATGGAGCAGCCGATCCCCTCGACCGCGACGCTGGTGCAGGACCGCCTGGGACTGGGCCGGTCCGGCATTCCGGCCTTCGACGTGAATGCCACCTGCCTCAGCTTCCTGCAGGCGCTGGACCTTGCGGCGATGCATGTCCAATGCGGCCGGGCGCGGCGGGTGCTGGTGTTTTCCTCGGACATCGCCTCGGTCGGGCTGGACTGGAAGCGGCCCGAGGCCGCGGCGATCTTCGGCGACGGCGCCGCGGCCGTGGTGGTCGAGGCGGGCGGCAAGGGCGCGGTTCTGGCACATGATTTCCAGACCTATGCCCATGGCCACGACGCCTGCGTGCTGGCGGCCGGCGGCACGCGGGTCAATCCGGCCCGCGGCATCGCGCCGGGCGAGGACCGCTTTCACATGGACGGGGGCAAGGCCTTCAAGCTTGCCTTGCGCTATCTGCCGCGCTTTCTGCAAAGGCTGCTGAAAAAGGCCGATGTCGGGCTGAACGGCATCGGCTGCGTCATCCCGCATCAGGCCAGCGCCCAGGCGCTGCAGCACGCGACCCGCAACCTGTGGCTGCCGCCCGAGCGGGTGATCGACATCTTTTCCCGCGCCGGCAACCAGATCGCCGCTTCGATCCCGACGGCGCTGGATCATGCGGTGCGCTCGGGGCGGCTGGGGCGCGGGGATACCGCGCTGCTGATGGGGACCTCGGCCGGGATCTCGCTCGGCGGCACGCTGGTGCGGTTCTGATGCGCGCGCTGGTGACAGGGGCCAGCGGCTGCCTGGGCCGCGCCTTGGTCGAGCAATTGTCGCTCCATGGCTGGGATGTCGGCACCACCGCGCGCCAGCCCGTGGCGCTGCCCGGCTTTCGCGCCGCCGATCTGGTCCGCGCCGATCTGGTCCCGCTGCTGGACGGCATCGACGTGGTATTCCACTGCGCCGCGCTGAGCTCCGCCTGGGGCACGCGGGAGGAGTTCCATGCCGCGAACGTGCTGGCGACCCGGCGGTTGCTGGAGGCCGCCGAAAGGGCAGGGGTCATGCGCTTCGTCCTTGCTTCCTCGCCCAGCATCTATGCCGACGGCACCGACAGGCTGGACCTGGCCGAGGATGCGCCGCTGCCGGCCCGGCCGCTGTCGCTTTACGCCGAAAGCAAGCGCGAGGCCGAGCGGCTGGTGCTGGCCCATGCCGGTGCCATGGCCTGCACGGCGATCCGTCCGCGCGCCATCTACGGCCGCCACGACCGGGCGCTGCTGCCGCGCCTGATCGAGGCCATGCGCCGCGGCCGGGTGCCGATGATCCGCGGCGGCCGGGCGCTGATCGACCTGACGCATCGCCACGATGCGGCGCGGGGGATGATCCTGGCCGCCTCGGGCCCGCGCGGCGGGGTGTGGAACATCACCTCGGGCGAGGCTTTCCGGTTCCGCGACCTGGCCGAGATCATCGCGCATCGCGGCGGGCTGCGCCTGCGCGGCATGCCGTTGCCGCACGGGCTGGCGCGCTGGCTGGCCGGGGCCTCCGAGAGGCTGGCGCGGATGCGCGGCGGGGCCGAGCCCCGGCTGACCCTGCAGGCCGTGGCCTCGCTGGGCAGCAGCCTGACGCTGGACATCTCGGCCGCGCGCCGGGATCTGGGCTATCGGCCGCGGGTGGGATTCGAGGAAGGGGTGGCGGAATGCTTCGCCTGACCACGCTGAAGATCGGCGAATGCCGCGCCCCGGCCTGGGCTGCCGGGCTGGCCGGCCCGGGCTTTGCGCGGTTTCCGGCGCTGGCGACGCTGATCCAGACCGAAAGCGCCTGCGTGCTGGTCGATACCGGCTACGGCCCCGCCTTTTTCGCCGCGACGCGCGGCTTTCCGGCGCGGTTCTATCGCTGGCTGACCCCTGTCCGGCTGCCGGGGCAGGAGCAGTTGCTGCGCCAATTGCCGCGCCTGCCGGATCTGGTGTTCCTGACCCATATGCATGCCGACCACAGCGCCGGGCTGATCGACCTGCCGGCCGGCATTCCGGTCATGGCTTCGGCCGCGGCGATTGCCGAGCTGCGGACGCTCGGCGATCTGGCCAGCCTGCGCGCCGCCTGCCCGCCGCTTCTGCGCGACGCGATCCTGGCGCGCGATCCGCAGAGGGTCGAGACGCGGCCGGCGGTCCCCACCGGCCTGCCCGAATTCCCGCAAGGCCGCGACCTGCTGGGCGACGGTCGGCTGATCGCCGTGCCGCTGCCCGGCCACGGCGCCGGCCAGACGGGGCTGTGGCTGCCCGGGGCCGCGCGCTTCCTGGTCGCCGATGCCGCCTATGGCCGGGCATTGTTGCGCCGGAACCGGCCGCCGCCCGGCCCGGTGCTGGCGCGCCTGGGCGATGCCGCCGCCTATCGCCGGACCTTCGCGCGGCTGCGCGCCCTGATGCAGCGCCGTCCCGACATCGCCATCGACCCGTCGCATTGCCCCGAGACCGCACCATGAGCCTGACCGCCTTCCTGCACAGCCGCCATGGCCGCGGCTTCGCCTCTCGCGCCCGGATCGAGGCGCATCACGCCGCCGCCTTCCGCCGGTTCCGCGCGCAGGTCATGCCGCGCTCGCCCTTCTATCGCGGCATGGCCGACCTGCCGCTGGAGGCGCTGCCGCGCATGGACAAGGCGCGGCTGATGGCGCATTTCTCGGCCATCAACACCTGCGGCATCGACCGCGACAGGGCGATGCAGATCGCCATCCGCGCCGAGGCCAGCCGCGATTTCCGTCCGCTGATCGGCGATGTCTCGGTCGGGCTGTCCACCGGCACCTCGGGCCAGCGCGGGCTGTTTCTGGCGACGCCGCGGGAAAGGCGGCTCTGGGCGGCGATCATGCTGGGGCGCTACTGGCCGGAACTGTGGCGGCGCCAGCGCGTGGCCTTTTTCATGCGCGCCGACAATGCGCTGTATCGCAGCCTGTCGAATGCGCTGGTCCGCTTTGCCTTCTTCGACCTGCTGTCGCCTTTCGAGGCGCATCTGCCCCGGCTGGCCGAACTGAACCCCAGCGTGCTGATCGCGCCCGCGCGCATCCTGGCGCTGCTGGCCGAACGGCAGGCGGCGGGCGGGCTGGCCCTGGCGCCGCGCCGGGTGATCTCGGTCGCCGAGACGCTGTCGCCCGAGGATGCGGCGCTGATCGAACGCGCCTTCGGCATTCGCGTCGATCAGGTCTATCAGGCGACCGAGGGCGTTCTGGCGATGACCTGCCGGCTGGGCCACCTGCACCTGAATGAACGCTGGCTGCGCATCGACCGCGACGTGATCGACAGGGCGACGGGCGCGTTCTGCCCGATCGTCCACGATTTCACCCGTGAAAGCCTGCCGATCCTGAACTATCGGCTGGACGACGTGCTGATCCCCGATCCCGAGCCTTGCCCCTGCGGCTGCGCCAGCCAGCGCATCGCCCGGATCGAGGGCCGCGAGGACGACATGCTGTGGTGGACCTCGGCCACGGGTCCGCGTCTGATCACTTCCGAGGCGATCCGCACCGCCATCGCCTGCCTGCCGCAGGCGCTGCGCGACTATCGGGTCATCCAGCGCGGCGCGGTGCTGCATCTCTGGCTGGACGGCGCGGCTTGGGGAACCGAGGCGGCGCTGCGCACCGGCCTTGCCGCCATGGCGCGGCGCCTGGGCTGCACCTTGCCCGAGCTGGCCTTTCACCACGGCCTGCCGCCCGAAACCGGCGCCAAGCGCCGCCGGATCAGGGTCGAGCCGGAGACGCCGGTCTCCCGGTGATGGCATCGGACTGGCCGGTGCCCTGCCTCCGGCTTTGCGCGCAGATGCGGCCCCGGGGATCGAGAATCGCGAGACCAACCTGGTTTCGGGTCCGGTCATGGCGGGCAGGGTGTTGCAGGGCGCCTTGGACCGCCGCGCGGACCTGCAGACGATCCGGGCGGCGGCGCTACGCCGATGTTCAGCATCTATTTCTGGCGGCCCGTAACCGCGTCGTTGCGGTGGACGGTGGGGGCCCGGGGTGGTTCAGCCTGTTCGCGGCGATCACCGCCGTTCCTTTCTGCGCGCGGTCGGAATTGCGGGCTCGCCGGCCGGGCTTCGGCTTGCAAGCAGCCGGCTGGTCTGGGGCGTGCTTTGAGCTTCATGCATTTCCTGCTGCTGGCGCGCTGGGGCGGCTATCCTGCGCGTGACCGCCTAGGTGGCGTTGCTGGCCGCAGGACCTTGCCAGCCGCCCGCGCATACCGCCCGGACCGGCATCGCAAGGCGCCTATGACCGGCGCCCGGGCCCCCTCCGGCTGCCGGTTCTCCCTTGGCCAGCCGCGGGGTCGGGCCTGAAAGGCGCCTGCGACGCTCTCCCGGCCGGGCATGGTTCCGGTCGCCCGGCCCTCAGGACAGGTGGCGGCCGCGCCGGTGGTTCATTCCGCCGGCTCCGCGGGCGGCGGCGCGGTTTCGGGCGGCGCGGTTCCGGTTTCGGTACCGGTGCCGGCGGGCTCGGTGATCTCGTCCACGGGTCCCGGCACCTGGCCGGGGATCTCGGGATTGCTGGTCTCGTCGTCGAACCACCACAGGAAGGCGGCGATCACCACCAGCACGACGGCGATGATCCCGATGATCGGGATGAGGTGGCGGCGTTTCTGCTTTTCCAGATCCGTGCGTGGTGCGGACATTGCGGGTCTCCTCGTGATGTATCGGACGTCCCTCGGCTTGCATCGGGAAAGGAACCTGCCGGAGGGCCAGGTTGTTCCCTCTGCGGATTGGCGCGGAGGGCGCGGCCCGATCCGGCCAAGCGGTGGCAGGCGCATGTTGCGCCGGGTTCGCCAGAGGCTTTGCCGCCGGGCGGAACCGTCCCCACGTCCGCATCGGCGGCGTCCGACATCGCTGTCACCCGCCCTCCGGAGGCGGTCCGGCCCCTGCCTGCGCAACCCGGGCGGGGGTTGTTGCGTTGCGCCGGGACGAACCCGGCGGCGGGACGGGTGCGGACGGCACGGAAAGGTGGGGGAATGGGCGGTTCGGTGCATTTTCTGGACGGTGGCGGAGAGATGGCCCGGGCGATTCGCGCCCATGACTGGAGCAGAAACGAGCTTGGCCCGCCCGACGGCTGGCCCTCGGCGCTGAAGATCGCGGTCGGCATGGCGCTGAACTCGAAATTCCCCAAATGCATCGTCTGGGGGCCCGGGCTGGTCTCGTTGTATAATGACGCCTTCCGGCCGATTCTGGGCGACAAGGGGCATGTGCTCGCCCGCTCCTTCGCCGATATCTGGCGCGAGGCCTGGCCCGAGATCGGCCCCATCGCCGAGCGCGCCTATGCCGGCGAGGCCACCTTCATCGAGGATTTCCCGCTGGTCATCGACCGCTACGGCTATCCCGAGCAATGCCATTTCACCTTCTGCTACAGCCCGATCCGCGACGAGACCGGCGTGGTGCGCGGCATGATCGACACGGTGATCGAGACCACCGGCAAGGTCGAGGCCAGCCGCCAGATGCGGCTGCTGAACGGCGAGCTGGGCCACCGGATGAAGAACACGCTGACGGTGGTGTCGGCCATCGTCAACCAGACGCTGCAGACCCATTCGGGGCAGGAGGCGCGCGCGGTGCTGCGCCAGCGCATCGGTGCGCTGGCGCAGGCGCAATCGCTGCTGACCCAGTCCCATGCGCTGGATGCCGAGATCGGCGCCGTGGTGGAACAGGCGCTGCTGCCGTTCCGCAGCGGCCAGCGGCGTTTCCGCATCGCGGGCCCTCCGGTGCGGTTGTCGGCGAAGCAGGCGCTGACGCTGGCGCTGGCCCTGAACGAGCTGGCCACCAATGCGCTGAAATACGGTGCGCTGTCGGTGCCGGGCGGCATGGTCGACCTGCATTGGAGCGGCGGGCGGCCGGGCAGCGCCGAGCCGTTCCGGCTGGTCTGGGCGGAAACGGGCGGCCCCCCGGTCGCCCCCGGCCCGGCGCGGGGCTTCGGCTCGATGATCATCGAGCAGGCGCTGGCGCAGGATTTCATGGGGGAAAGCGTGATCCGGCTGGAACCCGGCGGGCTGCGCCACGAATTGCGGACGCGGATGTGCCATATGGGCATGGACCCGGTCGCGGAATGACCGGATCGCGGCGAGAGCGGGGCGCCGCGGCAGCCCGGCCAGACGCGCCGAAGCGCCCCGGCGGGCCGGTCGCGATGCCCGAAGCGGCGCCCGGCATCCGCCCGCGGCCCCGCCGCCGGTGCCGGCGCGGCCAGGGGACTTGAATCCGGCCGATCCGGTCCTAAATCGCCTGTTGCGGGCCGCCGGGTCCGGGGTCCGCCTGCCGGGCGTCTTCCGGCAAGATCAAATGCTTGTACCCATGTTGCTCAAGGAGGATGTGGCTATGAGAACCACGTTTGACTTCACCCCGCTCTTCCGGTCGAGCGTCGGATTCGACCGGCTCCTGAACGCCCTCGAAACCGCCTCGCGCGCCAATGCGGCGGAAAGCTGGCCGCCCTATGACATCGCCCGGGAAGGCGAGGACAGCTATCGCATCAGCATGGCCGTGGCCGGTTTCCGGCAGGACGACCTTTCGCTGACGCAAGAGCGCAACATGCTGATCGTCACCGGCCGCAAGGAAGGCGACGACAAGGCCGAATACCTGCATCGCGGCATTCCCGTCCGCGGCTTCGAGCGGCGCTTCGAACTGGCCGATCACGTCAGGGTCGAGGCGGCGGAACTGCATGACGGGCTGCTGACCATCACCCTGCGGCGCGAGATCCCCGAGGAGATGAAGCCGCGGCGGATCGAGATCGCCTCGACCAGGACGGTGCAGGCGGCCGAGCAGAAGCGCATCGCCTCGGACAAGCCCGCGGAGAAGGCGTCGGTCACGCCCTCCGGGAAGGCGTCGGAGACGGCTGCGGCCTGATTCCTGCGCCGCTCGGCCATCGCGGTTTCGCGTGATCGGGCCGCCGGTGCCCCCGCAGCGCCTGCGCGGCGCTGCGCGCGTCCGGGGCGGGAAACCGTGATCCCGCCGGTCGGCGCCCGCAGAGCCGGCGGCTTCATGCCGGCCCTCGCCGAGGGTTGATCGCGCATCCGCAAGGGCCACATGTATGGCAGGCTGCGCTATTGCGCGCCGGGCCAATCCCATTATGACTGGCGCGGCAGCTCAGCCCCGGGGAGAAGCCAGATGCGCATGCGCGACACCTTCATCAAGCCGATGCACCGCGAGGGCGTCCGTTTCGTGGCGATCTTTGCCGCCGTGACGCTGGTGCTGTTCCTGCTGTGGGAGCCGCTGGGCTGGATCGGCGTCGGCCTGACCGTCTGGTGCTATTACTTCTTCCGCGACCCCGAGCGGGTGACGCCCGCCCGTCCCGGCCTGGTGGTCAGCCCGGCGGACGGCGTGGTCTCGCTGATCGAGCCCGCGGTGCCGCCGGCCGAGCTGGGCATGGCCGACGCGCCCCTGACCCGGGTCAGCGTGTTCATGAGCGTGTTCAACTGCCATGTGAACCGCAGCCCGGTGGCGGGCGAGGTGGTCTCGGTCGCCTATCGGCCCGGCAAGTTCTTCAACGCCTCGCTGGACAAGGCCAGCGTCGACAATGAACGCAACGGCCTGCGCATCCGCATGCAGGACGGCCGGGAACTGGCCGTGGTGCAGATCGCCGGCCTGGTCGCGCGGCGCATCGTCTGCTTCGTCAAGCCCGGCGACCGGCTGCGCACGGGCGAACGCTTCGGCCTGATCCGCTTCGGCTCGCGGCTGGACGTCTACCTGCCGCCGGGCGTGGCGCCGCTGGTCGAGATCGGCCAGACCATGGTCGCCGGCGAGACCGTCATCGCCGAACTGCCGCCGGCCGAGCGGGCGGAGGCGTGATGGAACAGCCTACCGGCCCGCAGACCGAATTCTCGCTGGTGCAGCTGCTTCCGAACATGCTGACCATCATCGCGGTCTGCGCCGGGCTGACCGCCATCCGCTTCGGGGTGCAGGGCGACTACATGCCGGCGGTGCTGCTGATCATCGGCGCGGGCATCCTGGACGGCATCGACGGGCGCATCGCGCGGCTGCTGGGATCGTCCAGCAAGATGGGGGCCGAGCTGGATTCGCTGGCGGATTTCCTGAATTTCGGCGTCGCCCCGCCGCTGATCCTGTATTTCTGGGCGCTGAAGGACATCCGCAGCCTGGGCTGGATCTGCGTTCTGGTCTTTGCCGTCTGCTGCGTGATCCGGCTGGCGCGGTTCAACGTTTCGAGCAAGTCCGAGGAGGCGCATCGCGACAGCGCCTATTTCGAGGGCATCCCCTCGCCCGCCGGGGCGCTTCTGGTGATGCTGCCGATGTATCTGTCCTTCGCCTTCGCCGACCGGCCGGTGCTGCCGCAGATCGTCATCTGCCTGCACATGATCCTGGTCGGCCTGCTGCTGATCAGCCGGATCCCCACCTGGTCCTTCAAGACCACGAAGATCTCGCGCGAGAACGTCAAGTTCTTCCTTGTCGGCGTGGCCTTCATCGGCGCCGCGCTGCTCAGCTTTGCCTGGATCACGCTGATCGCGCTTTGCCTGGGCTATGCCGTCATGGTGATCTGGGCCTGGATCGACCGGGACCGCCCCTCAAGCCGATAAGGAACGGCCATGGATATCGAAGCCATCCAATCCTCCTATTCCCGCTGGGCGCCGATCTATGACCGGACCTTCGGGGCGGTGACCCATATGGGCCGGCGCCGGGCGGTGGACTACATCAACCGCCGCGGCGGCAGCGTGCTCGAGGTTGGGGTGGGCACCGGGCTGTCGCTGGAACATTACGGCCCGCAGATGCAGGTCACCGGCATCGACTTCAGCCAGGACATGCTGGACAAGGCCATCGCCAAGGTGCAGCAGCTGGGCCTGAAGCAGGTGCGCGCGCTGCGGCAGATGGATGCGCGTTCGCTGGATTTCCCGGACGGGAGTTTCGACACCGTGACCGCGATGCATGTGCTGTCGGTGGTGCCCGAGCCGGAAAAGGTGATGGCCGAGATCGCGCGCGTCTGCCGGCCGGGCGGCAAGGTGGTGATCACCAACCATTTTGCCCGCGAACGCGGCGCCCTTGCCGCGCTGGAGCGGGTGTTCGCGCCGCTGGCCAACACCATCGGCTGGCATTCCGATTTCCCCATCGACCGGGTGCTGCAAGAGCGGTCGCTGGTCCTGGAAGAACGCCGGAGCCTGCCGCCGCTGGGCATGATGACCTTCCTGGTGCTGGGCAAGGTCGCGGGCTAGGGGCTTTCCGCCGCGCGCCGGGGCGGCTATGTCCGGGGCATGACGGCGCAGAACCAGATCCTCGACCGGCTGGCCCGCTCGGCCTTTCGCCGCCGCTTTCGCCTTGGCCCGAAAGAGCGCGCCTATGCCGATGCCAAGGGGCGCGAGACCATCGCCGCCCATGCCCGCGATTTCGTCGCCGCCCGGCTGGCGCCCGCCCAGCCGCAGAACGACGGCCGGCAGACGCCGATGCGCGGCCATCCGGTCTTTATCGCCCAGCACGCCACCGCCTGCTGCTGCCGGTCCTGCCTGGGGAAATGGCACGCCATCCCGCCGGGCCGGGCGCTTGGCGATGCCGAGCAGGCGCGGATCGTGGCGCTGCTGATGGGCTGGATCGACCGCGAGATGGGCTTTGCGCCGCCGCGGGACGGGACCGCGGGATGAGCACCGGCACGCCGGCCACGCAATTCCTGCGCCGGGCGAAGCTGGGCTTCCGCGCGGTCGAATACCGCTACGACCCGGGTTCCGAGCGGGTGGCGCTGCAGGCGGCCGAAGCCATCGGCCTGCCCGCCGGGCGCTTGCTCAAGACGCTGATGGTCGAGGTGGACGGGCGGCCCGCCTGCGCCGTCATTCCCGGCGACCGCAGCCTGTCGATGAAGCGCGTGGCCGCGGCCTTCGGCGGCAAGACGGCGACGATGATGCCGCCGGACAAGGCCGAGCGGCTGACCGGCTATCGCACCGGCGGCATCAGCCCCTTCGGCCAGCGCCGCCCGGTGCCTGTGATCTTCGAGGCCCAGGCCATGGGCTTCGACGAGGTGGCGGTGAACGGCGGCAAGCGCGGGCTGCTCTTGCTGCTGTCGCCGCGCGCGGCGCTGACCGCGCTTGGCGCCCGGGCCGAGCCGCTTTCGGCTTGAGAAACCGTTGAAGCGACGGGCGATCAAGGCCTGTCCGGTCTTGGATATATCCATGTTTTCGCGACTTTAGCCGCGAAGGGACGGCAAGTCCGCCCATTTGTCAGGGCAATTGGCAGCCATCGAAGTTTTCGTCAGGCAACAAAAACTCGATATTGATGAAATGGTCGTGATGTCCGGAACCGCTGGTTTCGAAGCGCGCGCGTCCGTCGGCGAAGCTGTGGCGCTCGATCAGGCCACAGCTTTCCAGTGTGCTGACCGATCGATAGACCGTAGCGATGGAGATCCCGGTGGCCCATGCGGATCGTTCATGCAAGGCGCGACCTGTCGCCGGATGCCCCCGCTGACGGCTGTCCACCCCTTCCCTTCGGGCGACGGCACGAGACCTTTTCGCGGCCCGTCGGAAAGCTGACGGCCGATGTCGCATTGCTGCTGCGCCGGAACCAGGGCGCAGGACAGGATGCCCGCGAATGCCGAAATGCGCCCCCATGGGAAGGGTTATCAAGAGGTTAGCGAGAATGCTGAAAGAACGGATAGCGGGTTTGCTTGCGCAGCGCCGGCCCGGCCATTCCCTGCCCCGCGACTTCTATGTCGATGACGAGATCTTTCGCGCCGACATGCAGGCGGTGTTCGAAACCGACTGGATCTTCGCCTGCAACGTGGTCGAGATTCCGCGCCCCGGCGACTACCTGACGCTGAAGGTCGGCGACAATCCCGTCGTCGTGCTGCGCAACCGGGATGGAGAGATCGCCGCCTTCCACAACAGCTGCCGGCATCGCGGCTCGATGATCTGCCAGAAGGAAAGGGGCCGGGCGAACCGGCTGGTCTGCCCCTATCACCAATGGGTCTACGAGCTGGACGGCAGCCTGATCAATGCCCGCCAGATGCCCGAAGGGTTCGACAAGGCGGCCCACGGCCTCGCCCCGGTCCATGTCGAGGTGATCTGCGGCATGGTCTATATCTGCCTTGCCGACGAACCGCCCTCGCTGGCGCGGTTCCGCGCCGGGGTCACGCCCTATATCGCCCCGCACATGCCCGACCGCACCAAGGTTGCCTTCACCTCGACCATCGTCGAGGAGGCGAACTGGAAGCTGGTGATCGAGAACAACCGCGAATGCTATCACTGCGCCGGCAACCATCCCGAACTGCTGGTGACGCTGGTCGAATTCGCCCTGCCCGACGATCCGCTGGTCAAGGCGCAGTTCCAGGGGCTGATGGACCGCTCGGCCGCGCGCTGGGACGGGCTGGGGCTGCCCCACAAGCCCGCCGAGGGCGGCAATGAGTTCCGCTGCATCCGCCTGCCCTTCAACGAGGACTGCCTGTCCTTCACCATGGACGGCAAGCCCGCCTGCAACAAGCTGCTGGCCGATTTCACCGAACCCGACCTGGGCTCGGTCCGCATGTTCCGGGTGCCGAACAACTGGAACCACTTCCTCTCCGACCACATCCTGCATTTCCGGGTCCTGCCGCTGTCGGCGAACCGGACCGAGGTGCGCACCACATGGCTGGTCCACGAGGATGCGGTCGAGGGCGTGGATTACGACCTGCAGCGCCTGACCGAGGTCTGGCTGGCCACCAATGACGAGGATCGCGTGCTGGCCGAGAACAACCATCGCGGCATCCTGTCGCGCGCCTACCGGCCCGGCCCCTATGCGCCCTCGGAATTCATGCTGAACAATTTCTCGGAATGGTATGCGGGCAAGATGGCGGATTTCACCGGCGGCCCGCAGGCGCGGATCGCGGCGGAGTAAGGCGCATGGACATGCAAGCCCCTTCGGCGGCCCTGCTGTCGCTGTCCTGCATCGCCACGCGCGACGAGACGCCCACCGTTAAGACCTTCCGCCTGCGTGCCGCTGTCGGCCCGGTGGGTTTCATCCCCGGTCAGGCGCTGGTGCTGAAGGTGCCCCTGCCGGGCGGCCCGGTCTGGCGCAGCTTCACCATCTCGGGCGGGACCGGGGGCGATCTGGAGCTGACCATCAAGGCGCAGGCGCCGGGCGGCGCGACCCGCTGGCTGCATGACAATCTGCGCGAAGGCCGCGGCATCGAGGCCCGCCCACCGCGCGGCGCCTTCACGCTGGGGCTGCGCGACAACGACCGGCTGGCCTTCGTCTCGGGCGGCTCGGGGGCCACGCCGATGATGGCCATGCTGCGGCATCTGGCGGAGACCGATCCCGAGGCCGACCTGGCCTGGTTCCACGCCGCCCGCGATCCGGCCGAGGTGCTCTTTGCCCGCGAACTGGCCGAATTGCAGGCGCGGATGCCGAACCTGGCGGTGGCGATCAGCGTCAGCCGCGCCGCGCCGGGCTGGTTCGGCTATCGCGGCCGCGTCAGCCGGGGGCGGCTGGCGAGTGCCCTCCCGGATCTGGGCCGGCGACAGGTCTTTTGCTGCGGGCCGCAAGGCTTCATGCAGGAGGTCCGGCTGATCCATGCCGCCGAGGGCGGCGCGCGGGCGCAGTTCCACACCGAAAGCTTCGGCGGCGTGGCCCCCGCCGCCGCGCCCATCGCCGAAGCCGCCCCCGAAGGCCCCGGCTTCGGCCTGACCGTGAACGGCCGCGCCATCGGCATCCGCGCCGACGAGACGCTGTTGCAGGCCAGCCTGCGCCAGGGCGTCATCATCCCCTGCGGCTGCGGCGAGGGGATCTGCGGCACCTGCATGGTGCAGCTTGTCTCGGGCCGGGTCGACAGCCGGCCGAATGGCGGGCTGACGCCGGAAGAGGCGGCCAAGGGCTATGTGCTGGCCTGCTCGACCCGCGCGGCCTCGGATGTCGAGATCAGGCTGGCCTGACCCCGGATCACGGTCGGATTTCTTTCCCTTCGGGTCGAAAACCTGCTGCCGGCCCGGCGGGCTTTACACCAAGGATGACCCTGCCGCGATGCAGTCACCAGAGGACGCAAGATGACCACAGACCCCCGATCCGTCGCCGGCAAGCGCCTTGAGATCGCGGAACGGACCCAGATCCTGATCGTGGGCGCCGGGCCCGCCGGGATCGCCGCCGCCCGCCACGCCCATCAGGGCGGCGCGCAGGTGATGCTGGTCGACGAACATCCCGTGCCCTTCGAGACCATGGGCGAAAGCGTCCCGCAGATCTGGGGCGGCCGGATGGGCGGCACCATCCGCAACCGCAACGCCATGACCGAGCGGATGCTGGAAGCTCGCCCCGATCTGGTCGAACTGTTCGATCTGGGCATCGATATCCGTCTTGGCACCGCCTGCTGGGGGCTGTTCGCCAATCAGCCCAATCTGGGCTGGATGCCCGGCCTGGTCGCCGGGCTGGTGGACGAGGAACAGGGCAGCCACCTGGTCGGCTTCGATCAGGCCATCGTGGCCACCGGGCGGCGCGACATGGGGCTGGCCTTTCCCGGCTGGGACCTGCCCGGCGTGCTGGGTGCCGGCGCCGCGCTGATGCTGGCGCGGCTCTATGATGCGCTGGACAGCCGCCGCGCGGTCATGCTGGGCTCGACCCCCGAGACGCTGCTGGCGGCGCTGGACCTGATCGAGGCGGGCGTCGCCATCGCCGCCGTGGTCGAACAGGCCGAGGCCGCCGCCGCGCCCGAGGATCTGGTCGCGCACATCCGCGCCGCCGGGGTCGAGATCATCACCGGCGAGGCGCCGCGCGGCGTCACCTCGGACGCGGATGGCGTCACCGGGCTGGTGCTGCGCAACCGCACCGTCGCCTGCGATTCCGTGCTGCTGGGCGTGGGCGCGGTGCCGATGATCGACCTGCTGCAGGCCGCCGGCGCGCGCTGCGCCTTCGACAATGATCGCGGCGGCTTCGTGCCGCTGCTGGGCGCGGGGGGCGAAACCAGCCTGCCCGGCATCCGCGCCGCGGGCGACTGCGTGGGGATCTGGCCCGCGAAATCCGCCGATCCGGCGCTGGCCGAGGCCGAGGGGCGGCTGGCCGCCGGGGCCGCGCTGGCGGCGCTGGGGCTGGCAGACGCACCGGCCGGGGACGCGCCGCAGCCCGCACCCGCCGCCGATCTGGGCGAATACCGCAAGGCCTGGGTCCGCGCCTCGGTGGTGGAGGCCGTGGCCGACATGCCGGTCTGCCAATGCGAGGAGGTCACGGCGCGCGAGATCCTGGATGTCAGCCCGCCGCGCTATCTGAACGCGCCGCATCTGCCGAACCTGACCCGCAGCCTGACCGAGATCCTGGGCGAAGGGCCGCCCGATCCCGACCAGATCAAGCGGCTGACCCGCGCCGGCATGGGCCCCTGCCAGGGCCGCCGCTGCCGCGAGCAGATCCAGGCGCTGCTGGCCCTGCAGGAGGACCTGTCGCTGGGGGTGGTGCCGCTGGCCGGCTATCGCAGCCCGGTCCGCCCGCTCAGCCTGGCCGCCGCCGCCCTGCCCGAGGATCCCGCCATCGCCGCCGCCTGGGATTCCTGGTTCGGGATGCCGCGCCAATGGGTGCCCTTCTGGGATGTCGAGGACCATTACACGGTCGCCGCGCTTGCGACGGAGAAGGAACATGTCAGTGAATAACCCCATCCCCGGCATCGACGCCGGCGACGACAATCGCGGCGCCTCGGTCATCGTGATCGGCGGCGGCGTCACCGGCCTCTCCACCGCCTTCTGGCTGGCCGAGGCGGGCGTGGACGTGCTGGTGCTGGAACGCGGCATCGTCGGCTGGGAGGCCTCGGGGCGCAATGGCGGCGGCTGCTCGCATCATCACAGCCCGCTTTTTGCCGAGGAACAGCGGCTCTGGCCGATGATGGACGAATTGCTGGGTTACCCGACCGAGTTCCGGCCGAACCGCATCCGCATCGCGCTGACGCCCGAGCAGTTCACGCTTTACGGCCGCGCCGCGGCCAATGCCCGCAAGCAGGGCTTCCGCGCCGACGACCTGGACGCGCAGACGGTGCGCGAGCTGGTGCCGCTGGCCGGGGACAATGTCCATGCCGGGCATTACTATCATTTCGGCGGCCATGCGAACCCGCACCGCACCGTGCAGGCCTATGCCTGGGCGCTGCGCGACCGGGGCGGGCGGGTGCGCCAGCATGTCACCGTCACCGGCTTCCGGCGGCAGGGCGGCCGGGTGAGGGCGGTCGAGACCGACAGGGGCGCCTTTGGCTGCGACCATCTGGTCATCGCGGCGGGCCCGCAGACCGGCAGGCTGGCCGCGATGCTGGAGGTCGCCATCCCTATGCGCGCCGCCCGCGCCGAGATGATCGTGACCGAACCGCTGCCGCTGATGCCGCTGGGGGGGATCGACGGCAACGGGCTTTATGGCCGCCAGACCCTGCGCGGCAACCTGGCCTATGGCGGCGGCCCGCATGAATGGGTCGAAACCGAGGAACAATCGGGCGGCCCGCGCCCCTCGACCCCGCTGGCGGGCAGCATCGCCCGGCGCGTGGCCGAGCTTCTGCCCAAGGCCGCCCATGCCCGCGTCATCCGCAGCTGGTCGGGCATCATCGAGAACACCCCCGACGGCCGCCCGCTCATCGACCGCCCGGCGCCGTGGCAGAACCTGACCGTCGCCACCCTGTCCGGCGTCGGCTTCGGCCTGTCGCCCGCCTCGGGCCGAGCGCTGATGCAGCTGGTGACGCAGGGGCACTGCGATTTCGCCGATCTCTCCAGCCTGCGGCTGGGACGCTTCGACCGGCTGGAGCCCGACTGGGACGCGCTTCAGGGCTGGCTGCCCGCCGCGATGGCCTCGGCCTGATGGGACGGGCTTGAAGCGGGGCGGCTTGAAGAACGGGGCGGCTTGGCCGAACATGGCGCATCGCAACCCGGACCCGCCGATGTTCTACCACGACACGGGCGAGCCTTTGTGCTTCGCTTTCCTGATGCTGGAAGGGCTCTCGATGCTCAGCCTCGCCTCGGCGACCGAGCCTTTGCGCGCCGCCAACCGCCTCTTGGGGCGCGAGGCTTTCCGCTGGGACCTGTGCAGCATCGACGGCCAGCCGGTCATGCCGTCCTCGGGCATTCCCTTTCCGGCCATCCCCGTCGATCAGGCGATCGAGCGCAACCACGCCCTGTTCATCTGCGGCGGCGCGCGTGTCGATCCGCAGGACGAACGCCCCTATCTTGCCGCCCTGCGGCGGGCGGCGCATCGCGGCCGGGCCATCGGCGCCCTGTCCACGGCCAGCTATCTCTTGGCCAGGGCCGGGCTGCTGGACGGCTATCGCTGCACGATCCACTGGGAAAACCGCGCCGCCTTCGAAGAGGATTTCCCGCATCTGCCGATCACCGGCACGCTTTACGAGATCGACCGCAACCGGCTGACCTGTTCGGGCGGGACGGCATCCATGGACCTGATGCTGCATATCATCGCCGATCTGCACGGGCGCGACCTGGCCAACGGGGTCGCTAACCAGTTCCACCACGCCCGCATGCGCGATGCGGGCGAGAACCAGCAGGGCGGCCGGGCCGAGCAGATCGGCACCCTGCCCGGGACGATGCAGATGGCCATCCGCCTGATGCAGGCCAATATCGAGACGCCGTTGCAGATCGAAAGGCTGGCCGCGCTGACGGGCGTCAGCGAACGCCAGATGGAGCGCAACTTCCGCAGCTTCCTGGGCATGACGCCGGCGCGCTGCTACCTGTCCCTGCGGGTCGAGCGCGCGCGCGAGATGCTGCTTTACACCGAGCAGCCGATCATCGACATCGCCGTCGCCACGGGCTTCGCCTCGACCTCGCATTTCTCGAAATGGGTCAAGGAATTCTACGGGATACGCCCAAGCGAGATGCGCGAACAGGCGCGGGCCGCCCGCGCCCGGTCGCGCCGCATCGCCTGAGCCGCGCTACGACCCGGCCGCCGTTCAGGTCGCGCCCAGCAGTCCGAACAGCGCCGTCGTGCCGCCGCCGTCGCCCAGCCGGTCCACCGCGCGTTCCAGAGCGGTCGTTCGAACCTCGCCCAGAACCGGCGCGGCATAGGCGCGGAACTTGGCGCGCACCGCATCCATCGGTGCCGGGGCCTCGGGATCGCCCGCCGCCTCGGTCGGGCCGGATTCCAGCACCCGGCCGTCCTTCATCACCAGCCGCACATCGGCAAAGCGGCGGGCCGGGAAGGCGGCATTGAAATCCTCGCGCTCGGTGACGGTCATGCCGGCGGCAAGGCTGCGGATCAGCGGGTCGGCCAAGCCGTCCTCGGCCACGTCCGCGGGATCGACGCGGCCCCGCACCAGCGCCACGGCGGCGGGGTAGGCGGTGGAATACTGCGCCTCCTCGGTGCTGGTCGGATCGCGGGCGGCCAGGCGGCGGGACTGGTGGAAGGTGGCGATCTCGATCCGCTCGACCTGATCGGCGGTCACCCCATGCCGGGCGCGCAGGTCCAGCACCGCCTGCACGGAGGGCTGCGCCCAGCGGCAGACCGGCCAGGGCTTGAAATACTGCTCGGCGATGCGCCAGTTCGTGCCCAGATCGGCCCAGAGGTCGGCGACATCCGCGCCCTCGACGGTGATCGCCGGGGCGCCGGTAAAGCCCGCCGCCGCCAGATAGGCGGCCGAGACCCCGGCCATCGCGCCCCAGCCCGAACCGTCCTTGACCATGGTCGGATGGTCGATGCAGCGCATCATCTGGCTGCGCGGGCCGTGATATTCGGCGATGCCCACGGCCTCGCGGGTCCGCGCCGCATCCAGCCCCAGCACCCGCGCGCCCAGCGACGCCGCCGCCACCGCGACCCAGGCGCCCGAGGTGTGGTAGTCGCAGGCGGTGCGGTGCAGCGCGATGCCCGCGCGCGTCCCGATCTCATACCCGACGACCAGCCCGGCCAGAAGCGCGCGGTCGTCCGTCCGTCCCTCGGCCTGCATCAGCGCCAGCAGCGCGGGCAGGCTGCCGCAACCGACATGGCCCTTGGTCAGCTTGTGCCCGTCATGGCCGTCCAGCGCGTCGATGGTCATGCCGCCCGCCAGCGCCGCCCCCGCCGGGCTGACCCCGCGGCCGTCCATCAGCATCGGGGCCGCGCGGCCCCCCGCGCCGAAATGCGCCGCCGCATGGTCGCGGATGATGCGCGACAGCCGCGTCCGGCTGCCGCCCGCCGCGACCCCCAGCAGGTCCAGAAGCCAGCGGCGCCCAAGGTCCAGCACCGCATCCGGCATGTCCTCCGCGCGCATGTCGTGCAGGAAATCGTGAAAATTCGATGGCATGATGCTGTCCTCAACAGGCCGGCTGCGGGGCATGGCGCGCGACCAGCTCGCGCCGCAGCACCTTGCCGCTGGGGTTCAGCGGCAGACTTTCCAGAAACTCGTAGCGGCGGGGCCGCTTGTAGGGCGCCAGATCGTCGCTGGCCTTGCAGAACGCATCCAGATCCTGCGCGCTCAGCGCCGGGTCCGAGCGGACGACGAAGGCCGTCACCGCCTGGCCCCATTTCTCGTCCGCCAGCCCGACGACCGCCACCTCCTGCACGCCGGGGCAGCGATAGAGGATCTCCTCGACCTCGCGCGGATGGATGTTCTCGCCGCCCGAGACGATCATGTCGTCGGCCCGGCCGTGGAAGTAATAGAACCCGTCCCGGTCCTGGCTGAACAGGTCGCCGGTATAGATCCAGCCCGCCTTCAGCTTCTTCTGCGTCTCGAACGGGTTGTTCCAATAGCCCTGCATCGCCTGCGGGCCGCGCACGATCAGCTGGCCCACCTGTCCGCGCGGCACGGTTTCCGAGGGCGGCACCTCGCGCCCGGGGTCGTCGGTCACGATCCGGCATTCAGAAATCAGCGTCGGCTTGCCGCAGGACCCCAGCTTGCGCAGCGCGTCCTGCGGATGCAGCACCAGCGTCAGCGACGCTTCGGTCATGCCGTAGCCGTTGAAGATCGCCGGGCAGAACTCGGCCATCACCCGCTCCATCGTGGCGGCGGAAATGGCCGCGCCGCCGGTGGTGATAAGCCGCAGCGAGGAGAGGTCCTGATCGCGGAAGCGCGGGTGAAACAGCATCTCCTGGATCTGGGTGGGCACGGCGAACAGCGTGGTGATGCGCTCGGCCGCGATGGTGTCCAGCGTCTTTTCCGCCTCGTAGCGGCCGATCACGACATTGGTGCCGCCGACCAGCAGATGCGGAATGAAATAGGCCTGCATGCCGCCCACATGGTAGAGCGGCGCGATATGCAGCGCCTTGTCGGTGTGGTTCAGCGAATATTCCATGACGCAGTTCATCGCGATGGCGATGTCGTTGGCATGGGTGTGGATCACCCCCTTGGGCCGCCCGGTCGTCCCCGAGGTATAGACCAGCGAGGAAATCGCATCCCCCGGGGGAATGATGCGCGGCTCGTCCCGGTCCGCGGTCTGTTCGGCCAGGGTATCGAAATGCAGATGGCCGGCGGGGATATGCGCCCGGTCATAGGCGCAGCCGATGAAATCGTGGACCGAATGCATCTGCGCCGCGATCCTTTCGACGTTTTCGGTCAGGCTGCGGCCATAGATCAGCACGCGGGCGCCGGAATCCTGCAGGATATAGGCGGCCTCGCCCGCCGAAAGGCGGAAGTTCATCGGCACCGCCACCGCGCCCAGCATCTGGCAGGCGAAATAGGTCGTCACCGAGTTTTCCGAGGTCGAGACATAGAAGGCCACGCGGTCCCCGGGCCGCACCCCCAGATCCGACAGCGCCTGCGCAAAGCGGCGCACGCGGGCCAGCCATTCGGCATAGGTCCAGCGCCGGTCCTCGAAGACCAGCGCGAGGTGATCCGGGTAGCGGTCGGCGGAAGCCTCCAGAATGCGGGCGATATGCATCGGTCTCTCTTGCTGTCACAGATTGGGACGGATCGCCGGCATCTCGCGCGCCGCGATCAGGTATTTGCACATCTCGGAGCTGCCGCCGACGATGGGCAGCGCGCGGGCGTCGCGGTAAAGCTGCTCGGCCCGGCCGTATTGGCGGGTGACGCCGTCGCCGCCGAGGATCTGCACCGCGCGGTCCGAGCAGAAGACGGCGGTCTCGGTCGCGACCAGCTTGGCCTGGCTGGCCTCGCGCATCAGATCCTTGCCGCCGATGCCGCCGTCATACATCCTGGCCGCCCGCTGGGTCAGCAGTTCGGCCGCGTCGATCCGCCAGCTCATCTGCGCGATCATGTCCCAGATCAGCTGTTTCTGGCCCAGCTTCTCGCCGAAGCTGACGCGGCTTTGCGCATGGTCGCGCGCCAGGTCGAAGGCCGCCCGCGCCACGCCCAGGCCCGAACCGCCCAGGATCACCCGCTCGAAGTTGAAGGCGCCCAGCATGATGCGGAAACCGGCATTCGCCTCTCCCAGCAGGTTCTCCTCCGGCACCCGCACCCCGTCCAGCGCGACCTCGCCCACGACCGAGCCGCGCCGGCCCATGAAGTCGTAAAGCCGCGGAAAGGACAGTCCGGGGGTATCGGCGGGCACCAGCACCGCGCTCATGCCTCTTTGCGGAGGGGCATCGGGATCGGTGATGCCCCAGACGATATAGACATCGGCCTTGGACGCGTTCGAGATATAGCGCTTGAAACCGTCGATCACCCATTCGCGGCTGGCCTCGTCAAAGCGGATCGCGGTTTCCATGCCGGCGCTGTCCGAGCCGACATTCGGCTCGGTCATGCAGATCGAGCCGACGGCGCGGCCCTCCAGGATCGGCGTCAGGTAGCGTTCGCGCAGCGCCGGGCGGGCATGACGGTGGATCGGATAGGCGCAGGACAGGGCCGTGGCGATGGTCGTCTCGAAGGCATAATTCAGATAGGCGGCCTCTTCCGAGACGATCACCGCATGGGTCAGGCCGGGCCGCGACAGGCTGCCCGTGTAAAGGTCGGGGAACATCAGCTTCAGATAGCCGGCCTCGCCCAGGGCCTGCGCGACCTCCAGCTGGGCCGCGAAATCCTGGTCGCGCTCGATCCGGTCGACGCGCGGGGCCAGTTCGCGGGCCAGAAAATCGCGGATCTCGGCGCGGAAGGCCCGGTCCTCGTCATTCAGGAAGAAATCGCGCATCGTCGCCTTGCCTCATTCGCGGACGAAATCCGGGACGCCCAGCGTGTCGATCAGCCGCGCCGTCTCGCGCTGGACCAGCGCCAGATTGCTGTCGCGCACCGTGGGCAGCAGGTGGCGCGCGCGGCGCAGCACGTCGTAATCCAGCACCGCGGTGATCATCTCCTCGCCGGAACCGGCCACGGCCAGTTCGCGCCCGAAGGGATCAATGATGCGCGAACCGCCCCAGAAGGTCAGGTCGCGCTCGGTCCCGGTGCGGTTCACCATGACGACCGGGGCGCCGTAGATCATCGCATAGAAGCGGCAGGTCAGCGCCCAGCCGCCGGGATTGTCGAAATCGGCGCCCACCGCCTCCTCGCCGGAACTGACCGGGCAGATCAGCAGGGTGGCGCCATGCAGGAAGGCCAGATGGGTCAGCGCCGGGTTCCAGACATCGGCGCAGATCAGCAGGCCCGCGCGCCAATGCCCGTTCAGCTCGCAGGTCTCGACGAAGCGGCCGGGGGCGTAATGCTTGCCCTCTTCCAGCTTGCCATAGGTGGGCAGGTTCACCTTGCGGTGCAGATGGATCATCCGCCCGTCGCACAGGATCGCCGCCGCGTTGTAGAATTGCGCGGCCGGCCCTTCCTCGATGAAGCCCAGCGTCACGGCCATCGGGCCCGCCGCCTCGGCCAGCCGCTTCAGCCGCGGGTCCTTGCGCGACATGGCGGCGTCGAGCAGGTTCTCGGACCCGTAATGGCCGGTCAGCGACAGTTCCGGCATGACCAGCATGTCCAGGCCCGCCTCGCGTCCCCGCGCGATCCAGTGCAGGTGGCGGTCCAGATTGGCGTCGACATCGCCGATCTCGCTGGAGAATTGCGCGGCGCCGATGGTGATCGTCTTGCTGGTGGTCATCGCCTTCGGCCCCTCCGCATCGCCATCCCGAGGACAGGGGCGCATCCGCCCCCGCCCGTCCCGCCTCAGATGAGGCCGTTGTCCTGCAGGAACTTCGCCGCCGCGTTCTCGACCGAGACCTTGTCGACGTCGACGCTGGCATTCAGCGCGGCCATGACCTGATCGTCCAGCTTGGCCGAGACCTCGTTCAGCAGGTCGCCGATATCGGGATTGGCCTCCAGCACCTCGGCGCGGATCACGGGCGCCAGCGCGTAGCTGGGGAAATAGCCCCGGTCGTCCTCCAGCACGGTGAAGTCGAAGGCGGGAATGCGGCCATCGGTGGCAAAGACCAGCCCGACATCGACCTGCCGGTCCCGCAGCGCCTGATAGACCAGCCCGGTATCCATGCGCTTGACATTGGCGCGGCCGAACTCGAAGCCGTAAGCCGCCTCCAGCGGCTTCAGCCCGTCCGGGCGGGCATAGAATTCGGCGTTCGAGCCGAAGGACAGGCTCTGGCCGCCATTGATCGCCCCGGCCAGGTCGGAAATGGACGCGATGCCCTTTTCGCTGGCATCCGCCGCGCGCATCGCCAGGGCATAGGTGTTGTTGGCCTCGGACGGGTTCAGCCAGACGATGCCCTTCTGGGCGTCCAGCTCCTTGACCGTGTCATAGGTCTGCTGCGGGGCCAGCTTTTCCTCGATATTGTTGTAGGTGATGAGCGAGGTGCCGGTATATTCCCAATAGACGTGGATCTGGCCGTTCTCCATCGCCTGGCGCACCGCGGCCGAGCCCATGCCGGCGCGGTTGTCGACCCGGTGGCCGTTGGCCTCCAGCACCTGCTGGGTGATGGCTGACAGGATCTGCTGTTCGGTGAAGTTCTTGCCGCCGACCACGATGTCGGCCGCCTGCGCGCCGGTCGCGAATGCCGCGAAGGCCAGTGCCGCAAGGCCGGATTTGACGGTGATGTTCATGCTGTTGGCTCCCTTGGTTGCTGGTTCTGGTTCCGCCTTATCGAAGCGGATTCACGCCTTTCGGGATCAGCCGCAGCTGCGCCTGTCCCATCAGGAAATCGACGGCCACGGCCAGCGCCGCCGTGGGGACCGCGCCCGCCAGCAACATGCCCGTGTCCATCAGGTCGATGCCGGTAAAGATCAGCTCGCCCAGTCCGCCGCCGCCGATCAGGAAGGCCAGCGGCGTCGTGCCCACATTGATCGCCAGCGCCGTGCGGATGCCCGAGAAGATGACATAGAGCGCGTTCGGGATCTCGACCCGCAACAGGATCTGCCGCTGCGTCATGCCCATGCCCGTCGCCGCCTCCTTCAGATGCGAAGGCACGGCCAGCAGCCCGGCATAGGTATTGCGCACGATGGGCAGCAGCGAGGCGACGAACAGCCCGAAGAAGGCCGGCGGAAAGCCGATGCCCAGAAGCGTCATCGACAGCGCGATGACCGCAAGCGTCGGGATGGTGGTGCCGATGTTGAAGACCTGCATCACCGTTTCGGCATAACGCTCCATCGAGGGGCGCGACAGCCAGATGCCCACCGGCACGCCCACGAGGATCGCCGCTCCGCCGGAACTGGCGACCAGGAACACGTGCTGCCGCGTCAGATAGGTGATGTCGTCCCAGTATATCGCCATCTGGTCCAGCAACCCCGAGGTCGCTACCCAGATGCCCAGCAGGAAGACCAGCAGCATCGTCGCCCCGCGCCCGAGACCCAGCCAGCGTGTCATGACGCCCCCTGTTCCAGTCCCGCGCCCTTGTCGGGGCCATAGGTCGCGCGCAGCGCCGCGGTCACGTCCGGCTGGGTGATGACGCCCGCGAAACGGCCGTGATCGTCGGTGCAGGCCAGCCACATCGTGTCATGCGCGAACATTTCCGAAACCACGGCGCGCAGGTCCGCCCGGATCGGCACCGTGGCGGGCAGCGGATGGGCGAAGTCCCGGACCGCGCCCGAGGCGCCGGCCATCTCTTCGGCGGTCACGAAGCCCACCGGGCGGCGGTCGCTGTCGATGACCACCGCGCGGCGGGCCTTTGCGACGGTCAGCTGGTGCAGCGCGTCGGACACCTTGGTCGACCGCGCGGTCACCGGCACCTCAGTGGAGGCCACCTCTTCGGCCGTGACCAGCCGCAGCCGCTTGAGCGTGCGGTCCGCGCCCACGAAATCGGCGACGAAGGCATTGGCGGGATGGGCCAGGATCATGTCGGGCGTGTCGTATTGCTCGATCCGGCCGGCGCGGAAGATGGCGATCTTGTCGCCCATCTTCACCGCCTCGTCGATGTCGTGGCTGACGAACATGATGGTCTTCTTCAGCTCGGCCTGCATCTTCAGGAACTCGTCCTGGATGATCTCGCGGTTGATCGGGTCGATGGCGCCGAAGGGCTCGTCCATCAGCATGACCGGCGGATCGGCGGCCAGCGCCCGGATCACGCCGACGCGCTGCTGCTGGCCGCCCGACAGCTCCTTGGGGTAGCGGCGCAGGAACTGGCGCGGGTCCAGGCCCACCAGGTCCAGCAGGTCGGCGGCGCGCTGCCGGGCCTTGCGGATGTCCCAGTTCAGCAGCCGGGGAACGACGCAGATGTTTTCCTCGATCGTCATGTTCGGGAACAGGCCGATCTGCTGGATCACATAGCCGATATTGCGCCGCAGCTGGATATCGTCCAGCTGCGCGGTGTCTTCGCCATTGATGTAGATCTTGCCGCTGGTGGGCGGGATCAGCCGGTTGATCATCTTCAGCGCCGTGGTCTTGCCGCAGCCCGAGGGCCCCAGCAGGATGCAGATCTCGCCGGTGGGCACTTCCATGTTCACCCGGTCGGCGGCCACGATATCGGCGCCGGGGGTCTTGAATCTCTTGGTCAGGTCTTCGAGTCGGATCATCCGCAAAGGTCCTTGCCCGGAAATGTCAGCGTTTCAGCCCGGCCGGGGTCAGCCGCTTCTGCAATTGCAAAAGCGCCCAGTCGGCCACGATGGCGAGAAGAGAGACGGCGAGTGCGCCGGTGACAAGCTGGCGCGGATCGGTCTGCGAAATGCCGCGCGCGATCAGCACGCCCAGGCCGCCGGCGCCGATATAGGCGGCGATGGCCGCGACGCCGATATTCATCACCACCGCGGTCCGCACGCCGGCCATGATGACCGGGATCGCGATGGGGATCTCCAGCCGGGTCAGCCGCTGGAAGGGCGTCATGCCCATGCCGATGGCCGCCTCGCGCAGCGCCGGATCGACATTGGTGATGGCGGTATAGGTGTTGCGCACGATGGGCAGCTGCGAATAGAGCAGGATCGCGATCACCGCCGGCAGCCAGCCGATCCCCTGGCCGATCTTCGACAGGATCGGGATCATCAGCCCGAACAGCGCGATCGAGGGGATCGTGACGATGATCGAGGCCACATAGAGCACCGCGTCCGCGACCCGCCGGTTCTGGGTGATGGCGATGCCGATGGGCACGCCGGTCAGGATCGCCAGCCCCACGGCCACCGCGACGATCGAGATGTGCTCGCCCGCCAGCCGCAGGATGACCGGCCAGTTATTCGCAATGAAACCAAATATTTCCATATCCCTCTTTCCCTCTGGCAGAGATGGGGGGCCGACCAGCGATATCCCGGAATAGCCCGGTTGAAACGGCATCATGTTGCGCCAATTCGTCACCAGCTTGCACGAATCCGTCGCGAGGACGGTTCAGGCGCCAGTGAACCGGGGCGGAGATCATCGCTCCACCGGATCGCATATCGCAAAGCTGTCGCATGATCCCATCTTGCAACAATCCCGGCCGCAGGACCACCCCGCCGTGTCCGGCGTCAGGGCCTATGGGACGGAATTCTTGATTGAAGGCGGAAGGGCTTGCGGTTCGTCGGGCCTGTCAGGCAGCGATGATGAGCCGCAAACCCGTGGGCCAGGAAGCCGTCGCCGTTCGGGCGGATCAACGCCGCGGCCGATCCCCGGCGGGCTGCTGACCGAAGCGACGGTCGCGCAGGTGCCGGTGGGCAGGTGAGGGGCGGAGGCGCCGCCGGTTCGACCATCGCGCCGAACCCCGGTCCTCTGCTATCGCCATGGAAGGATGCTCCTGAACCCCGCCTGATTGCACATCGGTTTTAAGAGGCGTTCTGGCCACCGCTATGCCTCGGCCTTGCGCTTGAACGCGCGTCATGCGTCCAAACCGCCTGCCGGATGCGCGCGCGCTTGTAGGCGTCGAAGATCGCCATGGCTTGCACGAAGAAGGCCCCTGCGAAACGGCCCACGAAGGATATCTCGGGTCCGGTGGTCATCAGGGTGAAGCCACCCAGCAGCAGCAGGAAGAACAGGAAGATCAGCCCGCGCTGCGGCTCTCCGTTCCAGACCTGGCCGGAACCCGGCAGCAGGACGGCCGAGGCCAGCACCAGATAGGGATTGGGCGGCGGCCTCATGCGCATTTCCTTTCGGCGGCGGCCTCGTCCAGGATATCCGCGCGCAACCCCGCCAGCGCCGCAAGAAGCGGTGCAAGCGTCTGCGGGGCAAGCGGGGTCCGTCCCATCTCGGCCTCGCGGAACAGCAGGTAGCGGCCGCGCTCGGCCTCGTCGGCAAGCCAGGTGATCCGCAGGCCCTTGGGCGAGATCACCAGCTCTTTCACCCTCGCATCGGCAAAGACCGCACGGTGGCGGGCCAGCAAGGCGGCGTCGCCGGGCGAGAGCGGCCTTTCGCTGCGCAAGGTGGCATCATGGGGAAATCCCTCGGGCAGCAGGGTTTGATGCGGCAGGGTGTCGAAGGCCGAGAAGGGCTCGATCCCGCGCGGACGCGCCATCAGGTGGACGCGTTGCGAGACCGGCAGGGCGGCGGGCTGGGTCACCAGAAGCCACAGCGCCGGCAGCTTGCGATAGGTCAGCGTGTCGGGAACCGCCTGGAGATCGGTCTCGATCCCTTCGATGCGGCCCGAGACGCGGGCAAAGCCGGTCGGCGACACCGCGCGGCGCAGATCGCGCATCATTGGCGCGATGCGGTCGAAATAGCCGGCGCGGGCAGAGCTGCGCCGCGCCGCCTCGGATCTGAGGCGGAGGGCCAGGATCACCAGCCCCCCGCCAAGGAGCAGGACGAGAAGCCCCGCCTGCATGTTCAGTAGCCCCTCGGCTTCGGCCAGGGCATGGTGAACTGCGCGCCGCGGTCCACGAAGCGGTAGCGCCAGAAGTGGAACCACAGCGAGACCACGATGTAGAAGGCAATCATCGCCACCAGTTGCGTGCCGTAGCCGAGGAACACCGCGAAGAAGGCCGTCCCGCATAGCGCCAGCAGCGCGAAGGCCGGCAGCGGGTGGAACGGATGTTCGTAGCCGCGCTTGATGGTGTCGAGCGGCCATTTGCGCCGGAACAGGATGATGTTCAGCGGCATGAAGGTGTATTCCAGCAGACCCGACAGGATCGAGAAGGTGATCACCTGGTCGATCGGCGCGCCAAGCGCGAAGATCAGCGCGATCGGCACCAGGAAGATGATCGAGCGATAGGGCGTGCGGTGCTTGGGATGCACCGCGCCGAACCAGCCCGGCAGGTAGCGGTCGCGCGCCATGGCGAACCAGGCGCGGCTGGCGTCGTTGATGCAGCCATTGGCCGAGGCCAGCGTCGCAAACAGCGTGCCGATGCCCAGAAACACCATCAGGAAGCTTGATCCGCTAAGCCGGGCCGCGTCGAACAGCGGCACGCCGGCCTGGCCCAGATATTCCCAGGGCATCAGCCCCGTGCAGACATACCAGGTCAGGGTTGCCGCGATGGCCAGCGTCATCACCCCGGCCAGCGTGCCGAAGGGCAGCGAGCGCGCCGGGCTGCGCACCTCTTCGGCGGCCTGGGTGGTGCCTTCGATCCCCAGATAGAACCACAGGCCGAAATGCATCGCCGCGAGGATGCCGAGCCAGCCGTAGGGCAGTGATGCGGCGCCCTCCATCAGGTCGGCATGGCGCAGCGGGCTGGTCCCCAGGGCGCCCGAGGTTGACAGGAACAGCACGATGATCGCCGAAAAGGCGATGGCGGTGATGACCAGGTTGAAGGTCAGCGTCGCCAGCACGCCGCGATAGTTCAGCCAGGCCAGGAACATGATGGCCAGGATGATGAAGGGCCGCTGGTCGATCCCGCCGTGATGGCCGCTCATCGTGGCGACGGTATCGACGAGGAAGCCGACCGTGATCGCGTTCGCCGCCTCCAGCATGGTATAGGCGAAGACGAGATAGAGCCCGACGTTGAAGGCCATGAGCGGCCCGACGATATGCTTGGCCTGGGTATATTGCCCGCCGGCGGCGGCGACGGTCGAGGTCACTTCTGAATCGATCATCGCCACGCAGGTATAGAGGATGCCGGCGAACCAGCAGGCCATCAGCGCGGCATAGGCGCCGCCCTTGCCGACCGCGAAGTTCCAGCCCATGTATTCGCCGACCAGAACGATCCCCACGCCAAGCGCCCAGACATGGGCGGGGCCAAGCACGCGGGCCAGGCCGACATGTTCGGTTTTATGCACCTGTTCCATGTCACCCCCGATGCTGTTCTTCGGTCAGGGCTTCCAGTTCCCCCTCGCGGGAGGAGGTCAGGAACTCCTCGCTATAGGTGCTGTCGGTGCGGATCCAGTCCAGGACGATGACCAGGCCGAACACCGCCGAGGCGCCCCAGGCCGCATATTCCAGATAATCCCAAAGATCCATGATGCCCTCATTCTCCGAATTTTTCGGCGATCACGTCGCGATATTCGTTTTCCGAAAACCGCAGCAGGATTGCGTAATAACCCACGACGACAACGATCATCGCCAGCAATGCGCCGATCGAGAAACTGTAGTCGAAACGCGCGGTGATCATTTCGGCGGCAAGGCTCGGGTCGGAATAGCCGAGTTTATGCCATTGCTCGACCATGGCCGGATTTTGGGCCAGCGCCTCCCATGTCGGATTTTCGAGGGTCTGCGGGTTTTTCGCAGACCCCGCGAGACCAAGCCACAAGGGAATATACAACGCGCCAATGGCCATGATCAGCAGGACGATCACGTCGATGATCTGGCCGATCTTGCCTTGGACGGGGGCATTGTATTTAGCCATGACGCAGGACCCTTTCCTCATAGCGCCTGGCTTTTCTGGCTTCCCTGGCCTCTCGGGCTTCGTCGAGGAACTGGATGTCCAGCCCGTACATGAAGTCCCGGTCCTCGCGATAGTGGCGCAGCATCGCCATGATGGCTGCCGAATTGAACAGCAGCACCACCGCCCCGCCGATCAGCAGCACCGTCCGCGCTGCCGCCGACGGCGCCAGCGACCAGGTCCCGATCGCCACGAAGATGATCGCAAACCAAAGTCCCAGCACAAAGGCCAATGCCACGGCGATGTCGCGCCGATGCATGGTTTCGATCCGTTTCGTCAGATTCGACACGTTGCATTCCTCCCTGAGGCCCGATTTTTGATAAGTCGTCCGCGTGGGCCGTAGCGCGATTCTTTCTGCGCTCGAAATCTTTTTTCTCTACAGGAAAGGCATCCTGCGACATTCTGTCAAGTTTCTTCTTCAGGGGAGAGAGATTTTTGGCCGAGGGAACGCCGGTCAAGGCCGTGGGTGCCAAGCGCAAAGCGCGCTTGGTCGTCGCCTTGGGATCCATGAATTACATTGATATATCAAGCAATTGGTCTCACGGTCGCGCAAACCGGCGCCCGGTCCGCGCGACAGGATTTTCCCATGCGGGCGATCGTCAGTCGCGGCGAATCACCGGGCGACGGTGACGGTGCAATGCGCGCGTGCCATGACATCGGCCGCGACAGAGCCCAGCATCAATCGCGACAATCCACGCTTGTCACCGGTTCCGACAACGATCTGGTCATAGGCGTTGTGCTCGGCATAGGTCACGATTCCCGCGGCGGCTTCGCGGTTGACGATATCGACCTGCTTCACTTCGGTGACGCCGTTCTCGAGCGCGAGGGTGCGGGCGCGCTCGAGCTTGTCGGTCATTTCCTGATTGGTCCAATGATGGATGACCGGGCCACGCGCACCGCCATGGGCGATATTCACCACGCATATGGTCAGCGACGCGCCGAATTTCGCAGCCAGCTGTGCAGCGTAAGCGACGGCAATATCGGAATGATCGGTCCCGTCGGTTGGACAAAGGATCTTCTGGATCATCGGATTTCCTCCCTTCTTAAATCCACAAGGCGGGAGGCTCCCATTTTTACCTGTGACTTGCCAAGGAGTTTTTGAAGGAAGGGCCATAATTCCTGCAAGCCGGTTCCGTCGATTTGCGGCGGCCGGGCGATTGCCGCCGCCCCGCTGGCCCACGTCCGGAACGGCCAACCCGCGAAACGGAACGGTCGTCTTGGGGTTAGGGTCCGTTGATCTTGCGGTTATATGCAGAAGACGATCAGGATGGATGCGCCCAGGCTGCGGGTAAAACAGGGGAATCGAGGACGGCGGATCGGGTGAGCGCAGGGCGGGGCGAACTCCAAACCGCATGCTGTCTCGGATATCCAGAGGGGCAAAGATCGGCGGCACATCACCGCTGTGACCAGAGGCCAGCGCATTGGCCGACAGCACCTCGGAAAGCGGTTCGCGCTGGCCCGTTTCGCCGCAGCGCGCAAAGCCTCGCAACCGGCGTAGCGCTTGACCGCTGATCATCGAAATCTGGACCTTCGGGCTATATTGCGCCATGGTCGCTTCTTCCGGGTGGCGCGTCGGAAGCCGGGCCGCATCGCCGGCAAAGATGGCTCGGCCCTGCCCGGAGCACCATCCGCGACCCCGGAAAAGGACGACCCGAACCATTGACCTGCACGCCTCAAGCCGCCTCTCTCCAGTTCCGTCCGCCGGAGGGAGAGCGTTATCCCGCCTTCAAGCGCCACATCCCCGAACGGCTGTTCTATGTGGTTCCCGCGCTGATGTGGCTGGCGCTGGCGATCCGTTACCGCAGCCTGACGCTTCCCAGCGCCGCCAATCCCGCGATGGAGGCGGGGGGCCTGTGGGGCGAAAGCAAATCGCAGGGGCTGGACCTGTTCGGGTCGCAGGGCAGGGCGCGGCTGGCCCGTTTTGCCCGCCTTCGTTGCGATCCCGGAACCGAGGCCCCCGTGGATTGCGCCCTGGCCGCGATGGCCGAGGCCGGGCTGGATTTCCCAGTCGTCGCCAAGCCCGACCGCGGCTATCAGGGCTGGGGAGTCAGGCTGATCCAGCGGGCCGGGGATCTGGCGGATTATCTGTCGGTGCAGCCTCCGGGCACCGTCATCCTGTTGCAGGAACTGGTCGACTTGCCCGGCGAGGCGGGGATCTTCTATCTGCGCCATCCCGACCAGGTGCGGGGACGCATCGTCTCGATGGCCTTCGTCTATCCGCCCCATGTGATCGGTGACGGTTGCCGCAGCGTGGCCCAGCTGGTCCGGGCCGACAAGGTCCTGCGTCCGAACAGCGCCATCTATCGCGACCGCCATCCCGAAAGCTGGGAGACGGTGCCCGGCCCCGGCGCCTTCCACGTCCTGACCAATGCCCGCAGCGCAAGGCTCGGCGCGGTCTATCGCGACGCGCAGTCGCTAGTGACGCCGCAGCTGGAATCGCTGATCGACGAGATCTCGCGCGAGATACCGGATTTTCATTTCGGGCGCTTCGACATCCGCTTCCGCAGCGTCGAGGACCTGGGTGCGGCCCGCGATTTCAGGATATTGGAGCTGAACGGCGCCGGTGCCGAGATGCTGCATTTCTGGGCCGGCGGCAGCACGCTGCGGCAGGCATACGGTGCGTTGTGGAAACAGTATCGCTGGCTTTTCGGCATCGGCGATGCCATGCGAAGGCGTGGGGCGCGGCCCGTCGGCCTGCGCGCCATGATCCGGTTGCAGCGACAACAGGAGGCGCTGCGGCGCGTCTATCCCCAAAGCTCGTGAACATCCCTTGCGCAGCTGCGCGCCGGGCGAGACAATCCCGCCGTCGAGCGGTGCGGCGGCTTCAGTCCTCCGCAAAGGAGCCTTGCATGATTCCCGATCTGCCCATCTGTCCGCCCCCCGGCCAAACCATCGTGATCCCCGCGCCGGAACAGACGCTGGCCGAAGGGGCGCTGGGTTTCGTGCTTGAGCCGTTCCAGCCGTTGCGCGAACAGTTCTCGGCGATTACCGGCATCGGGCTGGAACCCGACGACGCCTGGCCCGGGGAACAGGGCCGCACGGTCCGGCAAATGCGGCTGGCGCGCGGGGACGGGCAGGCCCAACTGGGCTATCTGGCGGCGGGCCAACCCGGCGGGCGGCGGGTGATCTTCCTGCATGGCAGCCCCGGCACCGCCGAGGAATGGGACCGCTTCCTGCTGGACGTTCCGGTCGGGCAATATCACATGGCCGTGGACCGTCCCGGGTTCGGCGCCAGCGGGGAAAAGCCCGAGCCCGATCTGGCCGGTCAGGCCGCCGCCGTCGCCCCGCTTCTGACGGCGGGCGGGACCGGAGCCGCGGTATTGGTCGGCTATTCCTATGGCGGCCCGGTTGCGTTGCGGCTTGCCGCCGACTATCCCGACCGGGTTGCGGGGGTTCTGCTGATCGGCGGCGCCGCCGATCCGGAGCTGGAGGAAACCCATCCCCTGCAGCAACTGGCGGCGCTTGATTTCTTTGCCGGGCTTCTGCCCACGGAACTGGCCAACGCCAATGCCGAGCTGATGAATCTTCGGCCCGGGCTTGAGGAGCTGACCCCCGACCTGGCGCATGTCACTGCCCCCGTCACCATCGTCCAGGGGCTGGCCGATACGTTGGTGCCGCCTGAAAACGTGGCCTTCCTGCAGGCGCATTTGCCCGGCAGTCCCGGCCCGCGGCTGATCCTGATCGAAGAGGCCGACCATTTCCTGCCCTGGACGCATGCCGACCTGCTGCGCGCAGCTCTGGCTTGCGTCATCGGGGACGGAAAGTCGTCGTCTCAGTCGCCCGAGCGCCCCCCCTCGTCCTTGTCCGAGGCGAAATAATAGACCGTGAAGCGGTGGCTCAGCCAGACCGCGCCGATCACCAGCCCAACCATGACCGGCCAGGCCCAATTGCCCAGCAGATCGAACAGGACCAGGTTGAGGCCGAACGCCCCGAAGAACAGCGCCGCAGTATATACTGCCGCGACCACGCCGTTCACGATTGCGAAACGGCGAAAATCGACGCGCAGGAAACCGCTGGCCATGAAGACTGGAGGCAACAGCCGTGCCAGCAGCGCCGCCGGCAGGACGCCGCGATCCAGCAGCCGCCGTCCCCGCTCCAGCATCTTGCCGTCCACCCAGCGCCGGACGAGACGGTTGCTTCCGGCCAGCGCGCCGATCCCGTAAAGGGCCCAGTCGCTGATGATATTCCCGGTTACCAGCGCCACCAGGGCCAGTCCGGTGCCGATCTCTCCTGCGGCGGCCAGCGCCGCGCCGGCGATGATCGCCCCTTCTTCCATGACAAAATTCGCAAGAAACAGCAGCAAGGCCAATATCAGCGGATTGCCCAGATATTGTTCGATAAGGGCTTCCACCGCGCGGAGTCTCCTTGGGGCGAGGGGCGGGACAGATCAAGCTAAGGACACCCACCCGCAAACGCAAGCCGCAAGGCTTGCGCCGGCGACACGCATGGCGCCGAACGCATCCAGATCGCGCGATGCCCAGAGGCACTCGGCCCCCGGCGTGACGTCGATCTCCTCATCGATCTTGCCGCGATATCAAGCGCACCACCACCAGGCGGGAAAAAGCAGATACTGCCCATCTAATCTGTTTATTTGACAACTCCCTTGTGCTATCCGGTCGCCGACGGTGCCCCGCAAGGGGTGAAAAGGGAATGCGGTGAGGGAAACCGATGCCGCAGCTGTGCCCGCAACTGTAACCGGGAGCGACCCGCATATGCCACTCTGCCCCAGGGCGGGGGAAGGCGCGGAACTCGCAAGGAACCGGAAGCCAGGAGACCTGCCGTCGCTGTCGCCCATCCCGCGGCCGGGACAAGCCGAGGGTGCGGATTTCCGCTGCGGTGACCCATGTGGATCGAAGGCAGCGGTATGTGCGATGCGACCGATAGAATCTGAACTCGCGCGCGCGGCGGAAGAACCGTCGCGGCAATGCCTTCGTATCCGGCTTCCCTTCCCGTTGAACGAGGATAAGTGCCGAAATGAAGGTCCGCCATATCATTCCCGTGCTGTTGGGAACGACCCTTGCCGTCCCGCCTGCCACCGCCGAGGACGGGGTGACGCTGGATACCATCGTCGTCACCGCCTCGCGCGCCGACCTGCCTGAACGCGCCATCGGCAGCGCCGTCACCGTCGTGACCGAGGAGCGCGCCCGCCGCGAACAGGCGAAGCGCATCACCGACCTGCTGCGGGACGTGCCGGGGGTTCAGGTCTCGCAGGACCGTCCCGGTGCCTGGACCAGCATCAGCATCCGGGGATCGGATAACGGCCAGGTGCTTGTCCTGATGGACGGGGTCCGGCTTGGCGATCCGTCCTCGACCGAGACGGCGTTCCAGTTCGACCATCTGGATGTCGAGGGCATCGACCGGATCGAGGTGCTGCGCGGCAACCAGTCCTCGCTTTACGGATCGGACGCGATCGGCGGCGTTGTCAACATCATCACCCGGCGCCCGGTTCAGGACGGCTGGCGGCTGTCCAGCGGATTGGAGCTTGGTCCGGACGGCTGGCGCCGGGCCACCGCGACCCTGCTGTGGAAAAGGGGCGATCTCGACGCCCGGGTCAGCGGCTTTTCCACGCATTACGACGGCCCGTCGCAGGCCGATCCGCGCACCAGCCCGGTTCCCGGCCCCATGGACGACGACGCCCATCGCGGCAACGGGATCGGCACGGCACTGGGCTGGCAGATCGCGCCGCAGTTGCGGGCCGAACTCACCGGCCTGCGCAGCGATACGCGGCACGAATACGATTCGCCGCCCAGTGACGGCAGCGATACGGTCGAAAAGGACGAATGGAACCTGGGCGCGCGCATCCTCCATGAAAGCGCCGACCGGACCCTGCGGCAGTCGCTCAGCTGGGGCCGCTACAATGCCCGGCGAACCTATCATACCGGCTTTTCCCGGCCCGAGGGCGATGTCTACGACGGCACGCTGACCCGCTATGGCTACGACGTGACCTGGAAGCCGGCCGAGCCATGGTCGCTTGTGGGCGGCGTCACGCGCGAGAAGGAAGAAACCCTCCAGATCACCAATTATACCGGCAGCTTCATCGCCAGCAACGCCACCACCGCGCTCTTTACCGAGGCGGCCTGGCGTCCCGACGACCATCTGACCCTGACCGCCGCGCTGCGCCGCGACGACAATGATCAGTTCGGCACCTTCAACACATGGCGGCTGACCGGGGCCTATCTGCTTTCCGCCAGCGGCGCGGCGGATGTGAAGCTGCGGGCCAGCTATGGCACCGGTGCAAAGGCGCCGGGGCTTTATCAGCTTTACGATCCGACCTATGGCAATCCCGACCTTACGGCACAGCGCAGCCGCGGCTGGGACATCGGCGCGGATGTCTATTGGCCGGATGCCGGGCTGGAACTGGGCGCGACCTATTTCCAGAACCGGGTCGAGGACAAGATCGCCTGGGGCCTGCGCGAGGACGGCAGCTATGGCTATTACATGGCCGGCCGCACGCGCGAGAAAGGCATCGAGCTGTCCTGGCAGGCCGAAATCCTGCAAGACCTGCTGATCCAGCACAACCACACCTGGGTTCTGTCCCATAATGACGAAACCGGCCAGTGGCGCGGCCAGCCCAAGAACTCCGGTGCGCTGACCGTCAGCTATCGCCCCGGCGACTGGTCGGTGGGCGCGCGCCTGCGCTATGCCAGCCGCAACGGCCTGGGCGCGGTCAGCGGCTATGGGCAGGAGATTGGCGGCTATGGCGTGACCGACCTGCTGGCCAGCTATCGTCTGGATGAGCGGGCCGAACTCTATGGCCGGATCGAGAACGTCTTCGACAAGCAATACCAGACCAGCTGGGGTTACAACACCAACGACCGCAGCTTGTTCGCCGGCATCCGCCTGAGCCTGCAGGGGAATTGACATGACGAAGCTGACCATGGAAACGACCGTGAATGCCGAAGGGCGCGCGACGGAACATCGCTGGCCCGCACCGCTGGATCAGGACTGGCTGCAAGACTTCCTGACCGACATCTTCGACAATCATTGGCAGGGGCTCTCTTTCGGTCCCATCGTCGAGGGGGCCGCCTATGAATTGCGGCCACCGTCCAAGCCGCAGCGCATTTCGCTGCATGACGGCTATCTGACGGTGTTCTACGGGCTTCAGGGGCATTTTCATCTGTGCATCGGCCGCAACGAAGGCGCCGTGAAGCAGGGCGGCGAGGCGCTGGTCGCCCATCGTCGTCCGGGCAAGGCCGAGTTCTTCCGCAGCCTAGATCCCGACGGGCATCCCCGCTCGTGGGGATTCCGCATGGATAACGGCAAGGGCGAGCAGATGCTGAGCCTCTTCTTTCCCAACCCTTTCATCACCGCCGACGACCAGCTGGCCGACCAGCCGGGCTGGGAACGGCTGGCGACATGGGACCACGTTCGCCGCACCTATATCGGCATCGAGGACGGCGCAGCGGACCGGATGAGCAAGGGCTACAGGGGATGAAACCCATCGTCGCGCTGGCGGCGGGCCTTGCGGCCCTACTGTCGCTCGGGATCGCCGCGGCACATGTGGGGGCGGGGGGCGGGCAATCCCAGCCCCCTGCGGCTCCCGCCGCGAAACCGCGCGTCGCCTCGACGGCGCTATGCGGGGATATGTGGGTGCTGGCACTGGCCGATCGCGACCAGATCCTCAGCCTGTCGCGGGATGCGGCGGGCCCGTCCTCCCCCTATGCCGGAGAGGCGGCCGGTCTGCCCCGGAACCGCGGCAGCCTGGAGGAGCTGATCGCGGGCGATGCCGGCCTGGTGGTGACGGGTCAGGGCAGCTCGACCCAGATGCGCAGGGTTCTGGGGCGTTTCGGGATCGCCGAACTCGATCTCGGGGCGACTTCGGACCTGCAGGAACTGGCGGACAAGATCCCGCAGGTCGGAGAGCGGCTGGGTCAGCCCGAGCGCGGCAAGGCGCTGCGCGCGGCGTTCCTGCACGACATCGCGGCCGCCGCCGACCCCGGCAGGGACGGGCCAGTGGTGGCCTATTATCGCCCCGACGGCGGCGGCGCGGGCGCGGGCACCATCGTGGATGCGGCGCTTTCCGCCGCCGGATACCAGAACATGCAGCGCAGGACCGGACCCGCAGGCTGGGGCGGCATCCCGCTTGAGCAGATCGTGATGACCCCGCCCGGGGCTTTCGTGGTTTCCTATTTCGACACGCAACCGCCGGCGCGAAACGCCGGGCTGGGGCGCAATCCCGTCCTGCGGCGGGCTGCCGAACAGGGCGTGGTCCTGCCGGTCCCGGGCAAGCTCTGGCCCTGCGACCACCCGGTGATCTCGCAAGCCGTCACGCTTCTCGCCGGCGAGCGGCTCCGGCTGGAGGGCGCGTTCCGATGATCCGCCCGGTTCCGCAGCTGGCGCTGAATATGGCGCTGCTTCTGACCTGCTGCGTGCTGGTCGTCATCTCGCTTGTCCTTGGCTATACGCCCATCCCGGCGGGCGAGGTGCTGCGGGGCCTTGCCGGTCTGGCAGACCCCAAGACCGTGACCATCGTGCAGGATCTGCGCCTGCCCCGCACCGCGCTGGCGCTGCTGATCGGCGGATCCTTGGGACTGTCGGGCGCCGCGTTGCAGGGGTTGCTGCAAAACCCCCTGGCCGAGCCGGGGGTGGTGGGCGTCAGCTCGGCTGCGGCCTTCGGCGCGGTTCTCGTCATCTATTTCGGGCTGGCCGCGACCAGTTCGTGGACCCTGCCGCTGTCCGGGATGGCCGGGGCACTGGCGGCGACGACGATCCTGTGGGCTCTGGCCGTGCGTGGCGCTGCCAGGCTGACCTTGCTGCTGACCGGGGTGGCGATAGGCGGGCTGTCGATCGCGCTGATCTCGCTGGTGATGAACCTGTCCAGCAATCCCTGGGCCATCAGCGAGATCGCCTTCTGGCTGATGGGATCGCTGAAGGACAGGACGCTTTCCGACCTGGGGCTGGCCGCGCCCTTCATCCTGATCGGCTGCGCGATGCTGATTGCCTCGGGCGGGGGACTCGAGGCGCTGACCCTGGGCGAGGATACCGCCCGCTCGCTGGGAACGCCGGTGAACCGGGTCAGGATGCAGGTGGTGCTGGGCACCAGCCTGTGCGTCGGCGCCGGGGTGTCGGTCGCGGGGGCGGTGGGCTTCGTCGGGCTGATCGTGCCGCATCTGCTGCGCGCTTTCACGGATCACGCTCCGGCAAGGCTGCTGCTGCCCTCGGCGCTGGGTGGGGCGGCGCTGCTGCTGACGGCCGATATCGCGATCCGGCTGATCGCCGTCGGGCCGGAATTGCAGCTTGGCGTCGTCACCTCGCTGATCGGTGCCCCCTTCTTCTTTGCGCTGATCTTTCGTTTGCAAGGAGAGCAGGCATGATCCCGCTGCACCTGAAAGGGGTGGGCGTTTCGCTGCGGGGGCGGGCAATCCTGCGCGACATCACCCTTGCCGTTCAGCCGGGCGGCATCACGGCGCTGGTCGGGCCGAACGGTGCCGGAAAATCGACGCTTCTGCGGGCGAGCCTTGGACTTGTTCCCCTGAGTTCGGGCGAGATCCTGCTTCAGGGCCGCAACCTGACCGCCGTGCCGCTGCGGGAAAGGGCGCGGCTGCTGGCCTATCTGGCGCAGGGCCACCACGCGATCTGGCCGATCCGCGTCCGCCGGCTGGTCGGGCTTGGCCGTCTGCCCTATCGAGGCTGGTCCAGACGGGCGGCGGCCATGGAGGATGCGCTTGTCGAGGCCGCCATGGCCCGATGCGGCGTGATGGGTCTTGCAGACCGGACCATCGACACCCTCTCGGGGGGCGAAAAGGCGCGGGTCATGCTGGCCCGCGCCCTTGCCGTCGGTGCCGAGGTGCTGCTGGTGGACGAACCCATCGCCGCGCTGGACCCCCGCCACCAGCTTGAGGTCATGGCCCAGCTTCGCATGATCGCACGGGGCGGAACCGCGGTGGTCTGCGTGCTGCACGACCTGCAAATGGCGGCAAGGTTCTGCGACCGGGTCGCGGTCCTCGCGCAGGGCAGGATCGTGGTCGCCGGCCCGCCTGAAACCGCGCTTTCCCCCGATGTGTTGCGCCCGACCTACGGGATCGAAACGGTGAAGATCCAGATCCGCGGCCAGCAGCTTCCGGTCGCATGGGAGGTGACCGACTAGGCGGCACGGAAAACCACCGCCCGCGAAGGTCCAGGGGCAACGCGGGCAGGCCGCGGGCGTTGAGCGGCCCGCGCTTCCGGATCAGCTTCCAGAACTGCGTGCATTGCAAGACCTGCGACATCAAGGACCCATCCCAAAACATCAACTGGACCGCGCCCCCAGGGCGGCGATGGGCCGAACGACCCGAATATTTGACAAGGGAAACTTGTCGATCGCCAATCCTTCTTGGCGGTCTGATTGTCGATGATCGGGAATAATCGCGCCAGTTTCTTGAGGCAAATCCTTGCCCGGCAGCAGGAGGCAGGCATGCAGGACTGTAAGCGCAACTTGATCGGCGGCGAATGGGTCTCGCCGCAGGCCTTCAGCGAGAACTGCAACCCGGCCGACCCAGACGAGCTGATCGGCCTCTATGCCCGCGCCGAAGCCGGTGACGTGGCCCGCGCCGTCGAGGCGGCGAAGACCGCCCAGCCGGCATGGGCTGCCGCCTCGCCGCAATTGCGCTCGGACGTGCTGCGCCGGGCGGGCGACATGCTGCTGGCCCGCAATAATGAGATGGGTCGGCTGCTGGCGCGGGAGGAGGGCAAGACGCTTGCCGAGGCCAAAGGGGAGGCCCTGCGCGCCGCGCAGCTGTTTCACTTCTTCTCGGGCGAGGCGGTGCGCAATCCGGGCGAAAAGCTGACCTCGATCCGCGACGGTGTCGAGGTCGATGTCATGCGCGAGCCTCTGGGCGTCGTGGGTCTCATCACGCCCTGGAACTTTCCCATCGCCATCCCCGCCTGGAAGACCGCCCCGGCCTTGGCGGCAGGCAATGCGGTCGTGCTGAAGCCGGCCGACCTGACGCCGGGCTGCGCGCATCTGCTGGCCGAGATCTTGGTCGAGGCGGGATGTCCGGGGGGCGTGTTCAATCTGGTGATGGGCAGCGGTTCGGTCATCGGCAAGGCGCTGGTCGAGCATCCCGACGTCGCTGCGATTTCCTTCACCGGGTCCGAGCGGGTGGGTCGCGGCATCGCGGCGGGCTGCGCGCAGGGGCTGAAGAAGGTCCAGCTTGAGATGGGCGGCAAGAACCCGATGGTGGTGCTGGCCGATGCCGATCTGGATGTGGCCGTGAATGCCTGCCTCAACGGCGCCTTCTTCTCGACCGGGCAGCGCTGCACCGCCTCCTCGCGGCTGATCGTCGAGGAGCGGATCCATGACGCCTTCGTCGACCGGATGCGGCAGGTCATGGCGGCGCTGCGGATCGGCGATCCGCTGGACGAGGCCGTGCAGATCGGGCCGGTGGTGTCCGAGGGCCAGCTTGCGGGCAATCTGGACTATGTGCGGATTGCCGGGGAAGAGGGATGCGAGGTCGTGGGCGGCGAGCGGCTGGACCGCCCCGGCTATTTCCAGAACCCGGCGCTGTTCGTCGGCGCCACGAACCGGATGCGCACCTCGCGCGAGGAGATCTTCGGCCCCTGCGCTTCGGTTATCCGCGTTGCGGATTTCGACGAGGCGTTGGCGGTGGCGAATGATACGCCCTTCGGGCTTTCGTCGGGGATCTGCACCTCGTCCCTGAAACATGCGACGGCGTTCCGGCGTGGCTCCAGGGCGGGCATGGTGATGGTCAACCTGCCGACCGCCGGCGTCGATTACCATGTGCCCTTCGGCGGGCGCGGCGCCTCCAGCCTTGGCGGTCGCGAGCAGGGCCGGATCGCGATGGATTTCTACACATCGGTCAAGACCGCCTATGTCTTCGCGGGGTAAGGGATGAGCCTGCAGCAGGAACTGAAGACGATCCTGGGCGCCTCGGGCTGGATCGAGGGCGCGGATGCCGCGTCGTGGCAGCGCGACTGGCTGGATCGCTATGGCGAGGCGCCGCTGGGGGTGGCTCGTCCCGCCTCGACCGCCGAGGTCGCCGATGTGGTCCGGGCCTGCCATGCCGCCGGCGTCCCGGTGGTGGTGCAGGGGGGCAATACCGGGCTGTGCGGCGGCGCGGTGCTGGGGCGGGCAGGGGGCGTCATCCTGTCGCTGACGCGGATGGCCGCGATTTCGCAACCGGACGTCGCCAGCGCCTCGGTCGAGGTCGAGGCGGGGGCGGTGTTGGCCACCCTGCACGACGCGCTGGATGGATCGGGGATGATGTTTCCCATGCATCTGGGCGCCGAGGGATCGGCCCAGATCGGCGGGCTGATCGGCACCAATGCCGGCGGCAGCCATGCGTTCCGCTATGGCATGATGGCCGATCTGGTTCTGGGGCTGGAGGTCGTCCTGCCCGACGGCACGATCTGGAGCGGCCTTCGCGCGGTGCAAAAGGACAATGCGGGCTATCAGTTGCGCCGCCTGTTCGTGGGCTCGGAGGGGACGCTGGGGATCGTGACCCGCGCGGTGCTGAAACTGTTTCCCGCGCCGCGTCAGCGGGCCACGGCGTTTCTCGCCTTGCCCGATGAAGCGGCGGCGGTGCGCTTCGGGACGCGGTTGCAGGCAGAGGCGGGCGAGTTCCTGACCGGTCTGGAATTTTTCCCGGAACTTGGCCTGGAGCTTGCCCTGAAGCATGTCCATGGGCTGGCCTATCCGCTGGAGACGCGGGGCGGCTGCTATCTGCTGGTCGAGGTCGCGAGCGGCTCGGACAAGGTGCCTTTGGACGATATTCTGGGCGCCGTTCTGGAATGGGGCATGGCGGAGGGGCTTGTCCTCGATGGCGCCCTGGCCGCGTCCGAGGCGCAGCGCGCGGCTTTCTGGCGCCTGCGCGAGGAACAGCCCGAGGGCCAGCGGCTGGAGGGGGCGCAGCTGAAGCATGACATCGCGGTTCCGCCGGGTCGGATCGCCGAATTCGTGGACCGTGCGGGCGCGCTTTGCCGGGCGCTGGTTCCCGATGTGCGGATCAACCCCTTCGGCCATCTGGCGGACGGCAACATCCATTACAACCTGACGCCCCCCGAAGGGATGGCGGATTTCGCCGGTCAGGACCGTGAGCTTGCGCTGCGGCTGGCGCGGCTTGCGACCGAGATGGGCGGCAGCTTTGCCGCCGAACACGGTCTGGGCCGGGCGAAGATCACGCTGGCCGACGCCCTCCGCCCCGCCGCCGAACGCAGGCTGATGCGGGCGGTCAAGGCGGCGCTGGACCCCGAGGGCACGATGAATCCCGGCGCGGTGATCGGCAACTAAATCTTGTCGATGGGCCGGAAATCTTGATTTTGTCCGCCGCCCCGGACGGGCAGGATCACCCCAGACAGATGGTTCATTTGCGCCCGCTGGCCGGTTTTGAACGCCAGGGCAGGAAGGATACGGGAATGCGCAACGGAGGTCAGCTTCTGGTTGAAAGCCTGGTGGCGCTTGGCGCGGAAAAGGGTTTCGGCGTTCCAGGGGAAAGCTATCTTGCGGTGCTGGATGCGCTGCACGATACGCAAGGCAAGCTTGATTTCGTGCTGTGCCGGAACGAGGGCGGTGCGGCCTTCATGGCGGCGGCCTGGGGCAAGCTGACCGGCCAGCCGGGCCTGTGCTTCGTGACGCGCGGGCCGGGCGTCACCAATGCCTCGATCGGCGTGCATACCGCGATGCAGGATTCGGCGCCGATGATCCTGTTCGTGGGCCAGGTGGCGACCTCCATGAAGGGCCGCGAGGCGTTCCAGGAGATCGACTATCGCGCCGTTTTCGGCACGATTGCGAAATGGGCGGTCGAGATCGACGATGTCGGGCGCATCCCCGAGATCCTCGCCCGCGCATGGACCACGGCGCTGACCGGCCGTCCCGGCCCGGTGGTGATCGCGCTGCCCGAGGACATGCTGACCAGCCTGACCGACGCCGCGCCGCTGGCCGGTCCCGCGCGCATCACCGAGCCGGCCCCGACCGCCGAAGCCCTGGCCGAGGCGCTGGCGATGCTGCAAGGGGCGGCACGCCCCCTGATCCTGCTGGGCGGCTGCAACTGGACCGAAGCCGGGCAGAAAGCATTGCAGGCTTTCGCCGAGGCCAGCGACATCCCGGTCGTCGCCGCTTTCCGCTATCAGGATCAGTTCGACAATTTCTCGCCGGTCTATGCCGGCGAGGCGGGGGTCGGCATGCCTGCCCATGTGCGCAAGCTGATCCTGGATGCCGATGCGATCCTGGCGATCAATGTCCGCTTCGGCGAGATGACGACGGACGGCTACACGCTGCTGGACGTACCGGTCCCGGCGCAAAAGCTGATCCATGTCCATGCCTCGGATCGCGAGATCGGCAAGATCTATCAGCCGACGCTTGGCATTCAGGCGGGGCCGAATGCCTTCGCCGCCGCCCTGCGCCCGGTAAAGGGCAACTGGGCCGCGTGGCGCGCGAATGGTCGCAAGGCCTACGAGGACGGTTTCGAGGCGCCCGCCCAGCCCTCGCCCGTGGATATGGTCCTGGCTACCGCGCATCTGCGCGAGGTGCTGCCCGAGGATGCGATCCTGACCAATGGCGCGGGGAATTTCACCGTCTGGCCGAACAAGTTCTACAAGTTCGGGCCCAAGGCGCGGCTGCTGGCGCCGCAATCCGGGGCGATGGGCTACGGCGTTCCTGCGGCAATCGCCGCCAAGGTGGCCTTCCCTGAGCGCACCGTGGTCTGCTTCGCCGGCGACGGCGATTTCCAGATGAACTGTCAGGAGCTTGGCACGGCCATGCAGGCCGGTGCGCAGCCGATCATCCTGGTGCTGAACAACGGCATCTACGGCACCATCCGCGCCCATCAGGAGCGCAACTATCCCGGCCGCGTCTCGGGCACGACGATGGAGAATCCCGATTTCGTCATGCTGGCGCAGGCCTACGGCTACCACGCCGAACGGGTCGGGGCGACCGAGGACTTCCCGGCGGCCTTTGCCCGTGCCCGCGCCTCGCGCAGCGGTGCGCTGCTGGAGCTGAACATTTCGCCCGAGGCGCTGACCCCGCGCCAAACCCTGTCACAGATGCGCGAAGCCGCGCTGAAAGCAAAGGAAACCGCATGAGGGCTGCTCATCAACAGATCCGGTTGGGTGCGGATATCGGCGGCACCTTCACCGACATCGCGCTGGATTGCCGCGGCACGATGTTTTCGACCAAGGTGCTGACGAATTACAGCGCGCCGGAACAGGCCATCCTGGACGGGATCGAAATCGTGACCCGCGACGCCGGCATCTCGCCCGCTGACCTGGACATCGTGATCCACGGCACCACGCTGGCGACCAATGCGCTGATCGAACGGCGCGGCGTCCGCACGGCGCTTGTCACCACCGAGGGTTTCCGCGACGTGATCGAGATGCGGACCGAGAACCGCTTCGAGCAATACGACCTGAACCTGAAGCTGCCCACCCCGCTGATCCCGCGCGAGGACCGTTTCACGGTCAAGGGCCGGATCGGGGCGCAGGGGCAGGAGCTTCAGCCGCTGGACGAGGCCGCGCTGGAAGAGATCGCCGACAGGATCGCCGCCGAGGGCTTCGGCGCCGTCGCCATCGGCTTCATCCATTCCTACATGAATCCGGCGCATGAACGCCGCGCCCGCGAAATCATCGCGGCCAAGGTCAATGTGCCGATCTCGATCTCCGCCGAGGTCTCGCCGCAGATGCGCGAGTTCGAGCGGTTCAACACCGTCTGCGCCAATGCCTATGTGCGGCCGCAGATGGCGGATTACCTGGCCCGGCTTCAGGTCCGGCTGAAGGAGATGGGGTCCGATTGCCGGGTCTTCATGATCCACTCCGGCGGCGGGCTGATCTCGGTCGAGACGGCGGCCGAATTTCCCGTGCGCCTAGTCGAATCCGGCCCGGCGGGCGGCGCGATCTTTGCCGCCGACGTGGCGCAGCGGTTCGGGCTGGAGACCGTGGTCAGCTACGACATGGGCGGCACCACCGCCAAGATCTGCCTGATCGAGGATTTCCAGCCCAAGACCGCCCGAACCTTCGAGGTCGCCCGCACCTATCGCTTCTGCAAGGGCTCGGGCATGCCGATCTCGATCCCGGTGATCGAGATGATCGAGATCGGCGCGGGGGGCGGCTCCATCGCCTGGGTCGATGCCATGGGCCGTATCCAGACCGGCCCGGAATCGGCGGCATCCGAACCCGGTCCTGCCTGCTATCAGCGCGGTGGCAAGCGCCCGGCGATCACCGATGCCGACCTGGTTCTGGGCAAGCTCGATCCCGACAATTTCGCCGGCGGCGCGATCAGGCTGTCGGTGGCGAATGCCGAAGGCGCCATCGCGCGCGACGTGGGCGACAGGCTGAACCTGCCCGCCGAGGCCGCCGCTTTCGGCATCGTCGAGGTGGTGGACGAGAACATGGCCAATGCCGCCCGCGTCCATGCGGTCGAGAACGGCAAGAACATCAGCGACAACATCATGATCGCCTTCGGCGGCGCCGCTCCGCTGCATGCCGCGCGGCTGTGCGAGAAGCTGGGGATCGACGAATGCCTGATCCCGCCGGGCGCCGGCGTGGGTTCGGCCATCGGCTTCCTGAAGGCACCCTTCGGTTATGAGGCGCTGGCCTCGAAGATCGTGCGCCTGTCCGAATTCGATCCCGCGCAGGTCAATGCCTTGCTGGCCGATCTGAAGAGCACCGCCGAGGGCTTCGTCCGCGCCGGAACCGATGGCACGATCCAGCGCGAGATCACCGCCTTCATGCGCTATGTCGGCCAGGGCTGGGAAATCCCGGTCGCGCTGCCCGACCGCGATTTCGCCGCCGGGGATGTCGAAAGCCTGCGCGACAGCTTCCGCGAGAACTACGCCCGCTTCTTCGGTCGCGCCATCGACGGGCTGGACGGGCTGGAGATCGAGATCGTCACCTTTTCGGTCAAGGCGCAGGACGAACGCCGCGCGCCCGAGCGGGTGGCGATCACCCGCGGCGAGGGCCGGCCGGAGACGCCGGTTACCCGCGCGGTCTTTGACCCGGCGCAGGGCGAAATGCTGACCACCGCCATCGTCGAGCGCCAAAGCCTGACCCCCGGTGCCCGCGTCAGCGGCCCGGCCGTCATCGTCGAGCGCGAGACCTCGACCGTCGTCACCTCGCCTTTCGATGTGGTGATGCAGGCCGACGGCACCCTTCTTCTGACCCGCAAGGAGATCGCGGCATGAACGCCAGAACCCAGGATGCGACCCGGGAAATCCGCATGCAGGTCATGTGGAACCGGCTGATCTCGGTGGTCGAGGAACAGGCGATGACGCTGCTGCGCACCGCCTTCTCGACCTCGGTGCGCGAGGCGGGCGACCTTTCGGCCGGCGTTTTCGACCCGCAGGGCCGGATGCTGGCGCAGGCCGTCACCGGAACGCCGGGCCATGTGAACACCATGGCCGAGGCCGTGCTGCATTTCATCGCCGAAATCGGGCGCGACGACATGTTCCCCGGTGATACCTATGTCACCAACGACCCCTGGAAGGGCACCGGGCACCTGCACGACATCACCATGGTCTCGCCGTCGTTCAGGGGCGATGAACTGGTCGGTTTCTTCGCCTGCACGGCCCATGTCGTCGATGTGGGCGGGCGCGGCTTCGGGGCGGACGGCAAGTCGGTCTATGAGGAAGGCATCCAGATTCCGATCATGAAATTCGCCCAACGCGGCGAGGTGAACCGGGATCTGATCCGCATCCTGCGCACCAATGTCCGCGAGCCGAACCAGGTGGTGGGCGATTTCTTCTCGCTGGCGGCGTGCAACGATGTCGGCCACCGTCGGCTGATCGCGATGATGGAAGAGATCGGGCTGGAGAATCTCGACAACCTGGGCGAGTTCATCTTTTCCCGCACCCGCGCCGCCACGCTGGAACGCATTCGCGCGCTTCCCAGGGGAAGCTGGTCGAACGAACTCTGGACCGATGGCTATGATGAGCCGGTCAAACTGGCCGCCACCGTGAGTTTCGGCGAGGATGTCGTGCATATCGACTTCACCGGCACCGACGGGCAAAGCCGCTGGGGCATCAACGTGCCCCTGATCTATACCAAGGCCTATGCCTGCTATGCGCTGAAATGCGTGGTGGCGCCGGATATCCCGAACAACTGGGCCTCGCTGGAGCTGTTCACGGTCTCTTCGCCGGTCAATATCCTGAACGCCGAGCGTCCGGCTCCGGTCAGCCTGCGCCACGTGAACGGCCATATGGTGCCCGATCTGGTGCTGGGTGCGGTCGCCAAGGCCATGCCTGGCCAGATCCTGGCCGAGGGCGCCGCGGCCTTGTGGAATATCCACATCTCCGCCCGCCCGGTCGCCGGGCAGGAAGGGCGCCGCGCGGAAATCCTGATGTTCAACTCGGGCGGCATGGGCGCGCGGCCGGGACTGGACGGGCTTTCGGCGACGGCCTTTCCCTCGGGCGTGATGACCATGCCGATCGAGGCGACCGAGCAGACCGGCCCGATCACCGTCTGGCGCAAGGAATTGCGCCCGGATTCAGGAGGGGACGGCGAGTATCGCGGCGGGTTGGGGCAGATCATCGAGATCGAAGCCGCGGACGGCCATGAGTTCGACTTTTCGGCCATGTTCGACCGGGTGGGCCATGCGGCCCGGGGTCGTGACGGCGGAAAGGACGGCGCGCCGGGCAGGGTTGCGCTGGATGACGGCACGGAATTGAGGCCCAAGGGCTGGCAGCATGTGCCGGCCGGGCGCCGGCTGGTCCTGCAACTGCCCGGCGGCGGCGGTTTCGGCGACCCGGCCCGGCGCGGTGCCGATGCGCGGGCCGAGGATGCGTTCAAGGGCTATGTGACGGAGAAGGGCAAATGAGCTATGTGGCAGACCGCCTTGCGGCGGTGAAACCCTCGGCCTCGATGGCCGCCTCGCAGGCGGCCAAGGCGCTGCGGGCGACCGGGGTCGATGTGATCGACCTGGGCTTGGGAGAGCCGGACTTTCCGACACCCGCCCATGTCGCGCAAGCCGCGCACAAGGCGGCGCTGGCGGGCGAGACGCTTTATACCGCCGCCGCCGGCACGCCTGCGCTGCGCAAGGCCGTGGCCGAGAAGTTCCGGCGCGAGAACGGGCTGGATTACGGTCCCGACGACATCGTGGTGGCGAACGGCGCCAAGCAGATCATCTTCAACGCGCTGATGGCGACGCTGAACGACGGCGACGAGGCGATCCTGCCCGCGCCCTATTTCGTCAGCTATCCCGAGATGGTGAAGCTGCTGGGCGGCGTTCCGGTGATTGCCGAATGCCCGGCAGAGACCGGCTTTCGCCTGACGCCCGAGGTTCTGGAAGCCGCGATCACCCCACGCACGAAGTGGCTGTTCCTGAACATGCCCGGCAATCCCTCGGGCGCGGTCTATTCGCGGGACGAGTTGCGTGCGCTCGGCGCGGTGCTGGCGAAGCATCCGCAGGTGCTGATCCTCTCGGACGAGATCTATGAGCACATCATTTTCGACGGGCGCGCATTCGTCAGCTTCGGCGCGGCCTGCCCGGAACTGAAGGACCGCAGCCTGATCGTGAACGGCGTCGCGAAAGCCTATGCCATGACCGGGTGGCGCGTCGGCTATGCCGCCGGTCCCGCGCCGCTGATCAGGGCGATGAACACGGTGCAGAGCCAGAGCGTCACCTCGGTCGCCGCGCCCATGCAGGCCGCGGCGCTGGCGGCGCTCACCGGCCCGCAGGATTGCATCGCCCGGTTCCGCGAGGCTTTCCAGCGCCGCCGCGACCTGGTGGTGGCGGGGATCGCGAAAATCGACGGGTTGACCCTTCCGGCCCCCGAAGGCGCGTTCTATGCCTATATCGGCTGTGCGGACCTGATCGGTCGTCGCACGCCCAAGGGGGAGGTGCTGGCCGATGACGTGGCCGTGTCGAATTATCTGCTGGCCGAGGGTCATGTCAGCTCGGTGCCCGGCTCGGCCTATGGGCTGGCGCCCTTCTTCCGCATCTCGACCGCGACCAGCGACGAGATCCTGACCGAGGCCATAGCACGGATCGCCCGTGCCGTGGCGGCGCTTGAACCAGCCGAGGTGACCGCATGACTGCCCCACGTTTCGACACCATCCTGATCACCGGGGCCGCCGGCCGTCTGGGCAGCGAATTGCGTCGCGGCCTCGCGCCGCTGGCACGCAGGTTGCGCCTTGCGGACGTGGCGGAGATCAAGGACATCCAGCCCAACGAAGAGGTTGCCGTTTTCGACCTGGCCGACGAGGCTGCGGTGCTGAAGGCGACCGAGGGCGTCGATGCCATCGTCCATTTCGGCGGCGCGCCGCTGGAGCGCCCTTGGGACGAGATCCTGAATTCCAATATCCGCGGCAGCTACCACATCTATGAAGGTGCGCGGAAGAATGGCGTCAAAAGAGTGATCTATGCCTCGTCGGTGCATGCCATCGGCTATTACCGGCTGGAGGACCATATCGACGCCAATGCCCGCCAGCGGCCGGACAGCCTTTACGGGCTGTCAAAATGCTTCGTCGAGAATCTGGGCCAGCTTTATTGGGACAAGTTCGGTATCGAGAGCGTTGCCCTGCGCATTTTCTCGTCCTTCCCCGAGCCGGCCGACCGGCGGATGCTGTGGTCCTGGCTTTCCTTCGACGACTGCGTGCGGCTGGTCACGGCCAGCCTGACCGCGCCGCGCGTCGGCTGCACCATCGCCTTCGGCATCTCGGACAATGCGGTGAAGCCGGTGGACAACCGGCTGGCCGGGCATCTGGGCTATCATCCCCAGGACAATACCGAAGGCTTCCGGGCCGCCATGGAAGCCAAAACCGACCCCGCCGATCCCCATGCCCCCGCCGTGCAATGCCTTGGCGGCTGGTTCGTGGACCTGGGCCACCCCGACGACGAGGCAGCGCAATGAAGGACAGCTATGACGTGGTCATCGTCGGCGGCGCCGTCATCGGCTCGGCGGTGGCCTATTTCCTGACCGCGAACCCGGACTTCAAGGGCTCGGTCCTGGTGGTCGAGCGCGACCCCACCTATCTGAAGGCCGCGACCTCGCTGTCGTCCTCGTCGATCCGGGTGCAGTTCTCCAACCCGGTGAACGTGAAGATCAGCCAGTTCGGCAGCGCGTTCATCCGCGACTTCGCCGAGACGATGCAGGTGGCGGGCGAGCCGAAGCCCGACCTGAACTTCCATCCCGGCGGCTATCTGTTCCTAGCCAATACCGAGGACCAGGCGCGCACCCTGCGCGAGAACCACGAGGTCCAGCGGGCCTGCGGCGCCGATGTGGTGCTGTGGGGGCAGGAGGATCTGGCCCGCGCCTTCCCGCATCTGAATGTCGACGACATCCTGCTGGCCTCCTATGGGCAATCGGGCGAAGGCTGGTTCAACAACACCGGCCTGATGTATGGCTTCAAGGCCAAGGCCCGCGAGCAGGGTGCGGAATATGTCACCGACGAGGTGGTGGCGATCGGCCGCGAAGGCAACCGCGTCACCTCGGTCACGCTGAAATCCGGGGCGGTGATCCATGCGGGAACGGTCGTGAATGCCTCGGGTCCGCGTGCGGCGCTGACGGCGCGGATGGCCGGCCTTGACGTGCCGGTCGAGCCGCGAAAACGCACCCTGTTCGTCTTCGATTGCGCGAAGACCCCCGAGGGCACGGCCCAGGTGAACGCAGGCCGCCTGCCGCTGATGATCGACCCCTCGGGTGTCTTCTGTCGCCCCGAGGGCCGGTTCTTCCTGACCGGCTGCGCGCCGGTTGAGGATCCGGCGGTGGACTGGGACGACTTCGAGCCGCGCTACGAGGAATTCGAAGAGATCATCTGGCCGACGCTCGCCGAACGCTCGCAAGCCTTCGAGGCGATCAAGGTGGTGAACCAATGGGCGGGCCACTATGATTTCAACACCCTGGACCACAACCTGATCGTCGGACCGCACCCGGAAGTGACGAATTTCATTTACGCCAACGGCTATTCCGGGCATGGCTTGCAGCAGGGGCCCGCAGCGGGTCGCGGCGTGTCCGAGCTGATCATCCACGGTGGCTTCCGCACGCTCGACCTGTCCGAAGTCGGCTATGAGCGCATCGTCGAAAACCGGCCCTTCCTGGAAAAGGCGGTCATCTGATCGCCGGAAAAAGGCGAAGGAACCATGCGTTTGAAACGCTGGATTGACGGAAGTTCGGGGCGGCCATGAGCGACCGCCCCTTTCGCCTGCCGCCGTTGAACGCGTTGCGCGTCTTTCACACCGTTGTGCGGCATTGCAGTTTCCGGGCCGCCGCCGACGAATTGCTGGTGACGCCCCAGGCCGTCAGCCAGCAGATCAAGCTGCTGGAGGAAACCCTGGGGCTTGAGCTGTTCGAGCGCAAGGGCCGCGTCATCGAGCCGAACGAGCAGGCGATCCTGCTGGCGCATTACATCCAGTCCGCCTTCGAGGAGATGGAGGAGGGCGTGCGCCGCGTCACCAAGGTCGGACGGCGGACCCGGATCAATGTGAATGCCAGCCCCTATTTCGCGACACGCTACCTGCTCGACCGGCTTGCGAGGTTCCGGGAAACCATGCCGGATGCCGATCTGCGCCTGACGACGATGGTCGATCTTCCCGATTTCGTCGCGGATGATGTGGATGTGGCCATCCAGTGGGGCTATGGCACATGGAAGCCCTATGAGGCGAGCCTGCTTCTCTATGATTACAAGGAAATCTGCTGCACACCTGAAATCGCCCGCAAGATCGGGGATCCCGATGATCTGAGAGGCCTGACGCTGCTGCATTCGGTTCTGTCGGATCGGCTTTGGCCCGATGTGCTGGCCCATCTGGGCGTGAAAGCGGAGGTTTCAGGGGCTGCGATCCGCTTTCAGGATGCCGCGACGATGCGGCGCGCGACGGTGGCGGGGCTTGGCGTCGGCCTGATTTCGACCATCGATGCGGAAGAAGACCTGAAACTGGGCAAGCTTGTCGCCCCCTTCGGGCGGGGGATCATGCAGGACATGCCGCGCGAGCACGTGCCCGGCTTCTATCTGGTCCTGCCCAAGGCGCATCGCCGGGTCAGCGCCATCGCGGCATTCTGCAAATGGATCGCGGAAGAGGACTGGACCCAGCCCCAGTGACCGGAGAGGGCGCGATACGCTGCCCCTCGCGCCGGTGAAAGGCAAGAAAAACTTGTCGATCCAGCACTTTTCTTGATTTGGTTGCGCTCCCCGATGCTGCACGCTTCTGCTTGAAAGGATGCAGGCATGACTCGAGCTTTGGTCACAGGCGCCACCAGCGGAATCGGACGGGCAATCGCATTGTCCCTGAGGGATGCCGGTCACGAGGTGATCGCCGTCGGACGGCAACCCGACGCGCTGGCGGATCTTGAGGCGCAAGGCGTCAGAGGTCTGGGACTGGACCTGGCCGAGCCGGCGGCTCTCCGTTCACTCGCGGAATTGGCGCCGGACATCCTTGTCAACAACGCGGGCATGATGCCGGCGATGGTGAACTTCTGTGACCTGCCCGAGGACGAGATGCAGAGAGCCATCGCGGTGAACCTGACCGCGGTGCTGCAACTGACCCGGATGATCGCGCCGGGCATGCGCCAGCGGGGCAGGGGCCATATCTTCTTCACCGGTTCGACCGCAGGCCATGCGCCGTTCCCGAACCTGGCCGTCTACTGCGCCACCAAGGCGGCCATCGGCGGTTTTGCCCAAGCCTTGCGTCTGGACATGGCGCCGCATGGCGTGCGCGTGACCGAAATCGTCGCGGGCCGTGTCGAAAGCGGTCTTTACAAGGATCTGCTGTCGGAGGAGGCGCGCGCGGCGATGTATGCCGGCAACTCCGCCGTGCAGCCGCAGGATGTCGCCGCCATGGTGCTTTCGATCTGGAAGCTGCCGCAGGCCGTGGATGTCGCACGGTTCGACATTCTTCCCACGCATCAGGCGACAGCAACCGGCGGCCAGAACAGGAAACAAGGATAAAGGCAGATGCAGGGACTTTCGGTCTTAATCGTGGGCGGCGGTGCCGGGCTGGGCGCGCTGATCGGCCGCATGGCGGTGGAAAATGGGGCTTCGGCCTTGGGGATCATCGACCTCGACCCCGATGCGGCTGAGGCGGCACTGGTCCCGGCGCGAGAGGCCGGCATTCCGGCCGCATTCGCGGCCTGCGACATCCGCACCGCCGATGCGGCCCATGCGGCGCTGGACAAGGTGGCCGACGAGTTGGGCAGGATCGACACGCTGGTGAACTCGGCCGCCATCTATCCCAGAAAGCCGATCCTCGAGATCACGGATGCCGATTGGGACGCCTCGAATGCGATCAACGTCAAGGGCACCTATCACATGATGGTCGCGGCGGTCCGCAGGATGCGGCAGCAGTCCCTGAACGGTCTGGTGCGCGGGCGGATCGTCAACATCACCTCGGTCGATGCCTTCAAGGCGCATCCGCAGAATGCCCATTACGCCGCCACCAAGGCCGCCGTCGTCAGCCTGACGAAAAGCATGGCGCATGAAGTCGCCCCCGACGGAATTCTGGTCAACTCGGTCGCGCCGGCCGGAATGGCGACGCAAAAGGCCCGCGAGCTGGGATTCCTTGCCGAACTGGCGAAGGCCAGCCCCTTGGGCAGAGGTGGCGAACCGGAAGAGATGGCGGAATGGGTGCTGATGGCCGGCGGCCCGAAGAACACCTATATGACCGGAGAAAACATAATTGTTTCAGGTGGTTACATTTACGCCTGACACTGTTTCCCTATCCGCGGCGCCAGAAGCGGAAAACCCGGCGCGAAACGCAGGCCGCGGCGGGATCAAGACCGAATGCCTGTAAACAAATGCCAACACGGGAGTGGGCTATGAACTGTTTTCTGAAAACCGGCATTGCCGCCGGTATCCTGACCCTTTCCGCCGCCGGAGCCTTCGCAGGGAACGGCGACACCCTGAAGACGGTGAAGCAGCGCGGCGAATTGCTGTGCCCGGGCCATAACGGCTCGTATCTGGGCTTTGCCGAAACCGACGATCGCGGCAACTGGAAAGGGATCGACATCGAACTGTGCCGCGCCATCGGCACCGCCATCCTTGGCGATCCGTCCAAGGTCCGCATCATCCCGCTGTCCTGGGAACAGCGCTGGCCGTCGCTGCAATCGGGCGATGTGGATATCATGATCAAGGCCTCGGGCGGCACGCTGAGCCGCGACACCGACCTGAACATGCAATTCTCGAACTCGTACTATCTCGGGACGACCCGCGTCCTGGCCCATAAAGAGCTTGAGCTGGAAAGCCTCAAGGACGCCGAGGGCGGCACGATCTGCGTCATGGCGGGCACCTCGCAGGAAAAGCAGCTGACCTCATATCTGCAGCAGATCGGCATCGAGATGGAGGTCGTCGCGATCGAACGCACATCCGAGCTGGAGGGTGCCTATTTCTCGGGCCGCTGCGATACCTACATCCAGTGGGGGCCGGTTCTGGCTGTGTCCCGCGCGGCATCGAACGATCCCGAGGCGCATGTCATGCTGCCCGATATCGTCGCGTTGGAGCCCTCGGTGATGTTGATGCGTCAAGGGGACGACAACTGGGTCGATATCGCGAACTGGACGCTGAGCGCGCTGCTCTTCGCCGAACAGGAGGGCATCACATCGGAAAACATCGATGAGATGAAGGCGAATCCGCCCACGGTCGAAGTCGGCAAGTTCCTGGGTGCGACGCCGGGCATGGGCGCGGGGCTGGGGCTGTCGGATGACTGGGCCTATAACGTGATCAAGAAAGTCGGCAACTATTCCGAAATCTTCGAGCGCAGCTTGGGACAGGAATCGCCCTACAAGATGGACCGCGAACTGACCGCGCTGTGGAAGGACGGCGGCGTGCTGTTCCCCTACATCATCGACTGACAGGAGCAGGCAGTCCCGCAAATCGGGCAGAGCGATCCCTATCCCGATCGCTCTGTCATGCGGTTTCACAGCGACATGTTGGAGGCTCTCTGCATGACAACGATTCCTTTCTGGCGCCGCAAGAAAGTCCGCCGGCAGGTGCTTCAGGGCGCCTTTCTCGCGGCCATCGCCGCGATCCTGATCATCGGCGCGACGACCGCGCAGAGGAACCTTTCCGCGCAGGGGATCTCGTCGGGCTTCGGTTTCCTGTGGCGCGCGACCGGCTGGGAGATGGGGACCTCGCTGCTGCGGACATCGCCCGGCGATCCCTATTGGTGGTTCACTTCAACGGCATCCTGAATACGTTGCTGATGGGCTTCGTCGGGCTGTTCTGCGCCACCTTGCTTGGCCTGGTGATCGGCCTTGCGCGCAGTTCGAAAAATGCCCCGGCGCGTCTGCTTGGCACGATCTATATCGAGATCTTCTGCAACATCCCCCTGATCGTGCAACTGTTCTTCTGGTATGCGGTGGTCACGCAACTGCCCAATCCCCGGAATGCCATCCAGATCGGCCATGTCATGCTGACCGGTCGCGGCCTGCACTTTCCCGGTCTGAACGTGACCGTGCTGTCGGCCGTGGTGGCGATTGCGATCATGATCGCCGCGCTGTTCGTCATCTTGTGGATCGCGGTCGCCCGGCGTTTCGGCAGGGTCGAGTCCGCGCGCCGCCGCCTGCTGAGCCTGGGCGTTCTTGTGACCGGCATCCTTGGCGCGGCGGTCGCGCTATCCTGGGGGCGTATCCCCGAGACCCCGCTGGTCAGCCTGCCCGAGTTGCGCGGCCTCAACATTCGCGGCGGCTTCCAGTTGCGGCCGGAAATCTATGCGCTCGCCTTTGCCATCACCGTCTATGGGGCGGCCTATATAGGCGAGATCGTGCGCGGCGGCTTCAAATCCGTTGGCCGCGGCCAGGTCGAGGCCGCGCAGGCGCTTGGCCTGTCGCCCTGGCGGGTGTTCAGCCGGGTGCGGATGCCCTTGGCGGTCCGCGCCATGCTGCCGATCCTGATCAATCAGTATGTCTGGCTGATCAAGGCCACGACGCTGGGGATCGCGGTCGGCTTTTCGGACTTCTTCATGGTTATCGCCGGGTCGATCACCCATTCGGGCCAGACGCTGGAACTGATCGGCATCCTGATGGCGGGCTTCCTGATCATCAACTTCTCGCTTGCCGCTGTGCTGAATCGCGTCAACCGCGCCATCGCCCTGAAGGGCAAGCAGATCGGAGTAGCACAATGACCGATCTTTCGATCCATGCCCCCGACCCGTCGCAGCGCCTGTGGCGCCGGTTGCGCAGCGAATATTTCGCCTCGCCGCTGGGCTCGATCCTCACGCTGGTCTGCGTCGCCATCCTGGGCCTGCTGATATGGTGGGTTCTGGATTGGACGCTGTTCCGCGCCACCTTCGAGGCAGACGCCCGCGCCGCGGAATGTCGGGCGAATGGTGGTGCCTGCTGGGCCGTCATCGCCAATCGCTGGCGGCTGATCATGTTCGGCATCTATCCCTATGACGAGCAATGGCGGTCTGCGCTGGCCTGCGTGATCGTCATCGCGACCGTCGTTCTCAGCTGCCTGCCGCGCATGTGGGGCATCATACGGCTGGCTGCGATCTGGCTGTTTGCCGCCCTGGCCTTCTATATCCTGATGAAGGGCGGAGCCCTGGGCCTGTCGCGGGTCAGCGAGGAGCAATGGGGCGGGCTTGCCCTGACCTTGTTCCTGTTCGTTTCGACTGTCGTGATCGGGATGCCGCTGGCGGTGATGCTGGCCCTGATGCGCCGATCCGAGATGCCGGTCATCGCCAGGGTCACCGGGCTTTTCATCGATGCTATCCGTTCGCTGCCGCTCCTGGCGATCCTGTTCACCTTTGCCGTGGTGCTGCCTTTCGTGTTGCCCGCCATGCTGACGGGCGAAAAGCTTTACCGCGTGATCGTGGGACTTGCGATCTTCTTCGCCGCCTATCAGGCCGAGATCATCCGCGGCGGGCTGCAGGGCACCGCCTCCGGACAAGAGGAGGCCGCCAAGGCGCTTGGCATCCCCTATCGTTACCGCATCAGCCGGATTGTCCTGCCCCAGGCCTTTCGCCTGGCCTTGCCCGCCACCATCAACCAGATCGTGATCACCTTCATGGAGACCTCGCTGGTGGTGGTGGTCGGCTTTGTCGAGCTGCTTGCTGCAGGCAATGCCGCCTATAACACCGGAGAATGGAAATTCGCCTATGTCGAGGTGTATGTCTTCATCTCGGCGATCTATTTCACCTTCGTTTTCGGCCTGTCCCGTTATGGCGCCTATCTTGAGCGGCGCATGAATGTCGGCCGCCGATAGGAGCCTGCCAGATGAGCAATCGCCAAGCCCCCGCCATCGAGATCACCGGCCTGAACAAGTTCTATGGCAGTTTTCACGCCTTGCGGGATATCAACTTGACCGTATCCCGAGGAGAGAAGGTGGTCGTCTGTGGGCCGTCCGGTTCGGGCAAGTCGACCATGATCCGCTGCATCAACCAGCTCGAAGAACATGATGCCGGCACAATTCGGGTTCTCGGCACGGCGCTGGACGACAGCGTGGGAAGCATCGACGAGATCCGGCGCGAGGTCGGCATGGTGTTCCAGCATTTCAATCTGTTCCCGCATATGACGGTCATGGAGAACTGCACGCTGGCCCCGATGCTGGTGCGCAAGACCCCGCGCGCCGAGGCCGAGGCGACGGCGATGCGTTTCCTGGAAAAGGTCCGCATCCCCGATCAGGCCGAGAAGTTCCCGGGCCAGCTGTCGGGAGGCCAGCAACAGCGCGTCGCCATCGCCCGCGCCTTGTGCATGAAGCCCGAGATCCTTCTGTTCGACGAACCCACCTCGGCGCTTGACCCCGAGATGATCGCCGAGGTGCTCGACGTCATGAGCAGCCTCGCGACCGAAGGCATGACGATGATCTGCGTCACGCATGAGATGGGCTTCGCCCGCAAGGTTGCGGATCGGGTGATCTTCATGGATCGCGGCGAGATCGTCGAGGAAGCGGCCCCCGACGCGTTCTTTTCAAATCCTCGAAATGAACGGACCAGGCGCTTCCTGTCGCAGGTGCTTGGCCATTGAGAAAGCCGCCGCCAGCGTGATCGCGGAATAAATTGAACGTAAAGCCAACGGGTGGGAGACATGCCGAGGTAACCTGCGCTGGCTGCCGCATTATGGCTTCTGCGCAAGCGGAAACGGCCTGGATATGGCTGCGGGTTACACCGAAGGAAGCTTCTTTACGCAAGATATTGAGACCAAAGCGGGAGTTGAAAATAGATCTCCTTGTCTTGCGCAGGGCTTCTGCACCGGCAGGCCCATAAGTTCGGTCGATGAGGCTCCCTCGGGCTTTCGAAATAGTCCTGAAGGCCGAACGGGGTGGCCCAAACCCTCAAAGCGGGCTGCAGGCGCCTGCCGGTTCACAAACCGCGCGCCTCCGCATCCCGCGGCCAGAAAGCGGTTTGAACGAATCGCGCTTTATGTTAATTGATTGATCAGTCAAGTTGTGGTGGTTTGACGTGTTACCGACTGCCGGACCTCCGGGTCCGGCTTCTCTCAGACCACCACCGCGCGCGCTTTTCCCGCAATCAGCTCAGGAAGCGGCGGAACTGCCGCAGCGCCAGCCAGAACAGCGCGCTGCCGATCACCGCCAGCGCCAGAAGCTGCGGCCAGACCACGCCCAGCCCCGCGCCCCGGAACAGCACGCCCTGCGACAGGATGACGAAATGCGTATTGGGCGCCAGCGCCATCAGCGCCTGGATGATGTCGGGCATGCTTTCGCGCGGGGTCATGCCGCCGGACAGCACCTGAAGCGGGAACAGCACCAGCATCAGAAGCAGCCCGAATTGCGGCATCGAGCCCGCGACCGTGGCCAGGAAAATGCCCATCGAGGTGGTCGCGAACAGCATCAGCGCCGCCGCGGCGATGAACAGCGGCACCGAGCCCGCAACCGGCACCTGCAGCGCCATCTGGACCACCACGGTGATCGCGAAGCTGGAGGCCAGCAGCACGACAAGGCCCATGGACCAGATCTTGGACAGCATGATCTCGGCCGCGGTCACCGGCATGACCAGCAGGTGCTCGACGGTGCCGTGCTCCTTTTCGCGGATCAGGGCGGCGCCGGTCAGGATGATCGACAGCATGGTCACGGCGTCGATGACGCTGTTGATCGCGCCGAACCAGCCTGCGTCCAGCGCCGGGTTGTAGCGCGCCCGCAGCGCAAGCTCGACCGGCAGGGCGGTTTCCTCGCGATGGCCGGCCGTGAATTCCTGGACCTCGGCCGCGACGATCTGCTGGACATAGCCGCTGCCGGTGAAAGCCTGGCTCATCCGGGTGGCGTCGACGTTCAGCTGGATCGCCGGATGGCGGCCGGCCAGCAGGTCGCGCTGGAAATCGGGCGGGATGTCCAGCGCGAAGGTGTCCAGCCCCTCGTCCATGCGGCGGTCCATCTCGGTCGTGGTGATCAGCCGCGGCGTTCCGAAATAGGGCGGGGTAAAGGCGCCCACGATGCGCTCGGACAGGGCCGAGCGGTCCTCGTCCACCACGGCGATGGCGGCGTTGGACAGGCTTTCCGGCATCGCCTTCGATTCGGTATAGATCGACAGCGAGAAGGCATAGACGATCAGCAGCAGCATGGCCGGGTCGCGCCACAGCCCGCGCAGTTCCTTGATGCCCAGGTTCCAGACGTTGCGCAGCCTCATTTCGCCTGTTTCCTCAGCAACAGGGCGCTGAGCCCCAGGATCAGCGGCCCCGCCGCCGCCAGCGCCGCGAAGGCCATGCCCAGATCGGCAAAGCCCAGCCCTTTGGAGAAGGCCCCGCGCGAGGCGATGATGAAATGCGTCGTCGGATAGACCTCGCCGATGGCGCGGCCGACGCCCTGCAGCGAGGAAACCGGGTCCAGCAGCCCGGAATATTGCGCGCCGGGGATCATGGTCAGCAGCACGGTCGCGAACAGCGCCGCCGCCTGGCTGCGCATGAAGGAGGAAATCAGCAGGCCCATGGCCGTGGTGGCGGTGACATAGAGCGCCGCCGCCAGCGCCAGCGCCGCCAGGCTGCCGGTCAGCGGCACCCGGAAGGCGAAGACCGCGAAAGCCGTCATCAGCGCGAAATTCAGCATTGCCAGCGCCACATAGGGCAGTTGCTTGCCGATCAGGAATTCCAGCCGCGTGACGGGTGTGACGTAGAAATTGATGATCGAGCCCAGCTCCTTTTCCCGCACCACGCTCAGCGTGGTCAGCACCGCCGGGATCAGCAGCAGAAGCAGCGGGATCACCGCCGGCACCATGGCGACCAGGCTTTTCACGTCCGGGTTGTAGCGGAATCGCGTCACAAGCTCGAAACTGCCCTGCACGGCGGCATCGCCATACGCCTCGCGGGTCTTGCGCATGATCCAGTCGGCATGCATGCCCTGGACATAGCCGCGCACCGTCTCGGCCCGGGTCGGGTTGGCGCCGTCGATCCAGGCGCCGACCTGCACCGCGCCGCCGCGCGCCACGTCGCGGGCAAAGCCGGGCGGGATCTCGATGGCCAGCGCCAGGGTGCCGCTGCGCATGCGGGCGTCCATGTCGTCATAGCCTGCCAGCGGCTCGGTTTCGGTGAAATAGCGCGAGCCGGCGATGTCCAGAACATAGTCGCGCGAGGTCGCGGTCTGGTCACGGTCGAGCACGGCGAAGCTCAGGTCCTCGACATCCATGTTGATGCCGTAGCCGATGACGAACATCAGGATCAGGCTGCCCAGCAGCGCCAGCGTCAGCCGGATCGGGTCGCGCCGCAGTTGCAGCGATTCCAGCCGGGAATAGCTGAACATGCGCGCCAGGCTGAACCAGCCGCCGGTCCGGGCGGACGTTTCGGCCGTATCGACCAGCGGGGCGGGGGCGGGCTCGTCACCGATCGCCTCTTGCAGATAGGCGACGAAGGCGTCGTCCAGCGTCGCCGCGCCCTTGGATTGCCTGATCGCCTCGGCCGTGTCGCTGACCAGCACCCGGCCGGCATGCATCAGCGAGATGCGGTCGCAAAGCTCGGCCTCGTTCATGAAATGGGTCGAGACAAAGATCGTCACCCCGTCCTGGCGCGACAGCTCGCCCAGCATGCGCCAGAAGGCGTCGCGCGCCACCGGATCGACGCCCGAGGTCGGCTCGTCCAGGATCAGGATCTCGGGGCCGTGGATCATCGCCACGGCCAGCGACAGGCGCTGGCGGATGCCGAGCGGCAGGGCGTCGGGCAGGTCATCCGCCACGGCCTCAAGCCCGAAACGCTCGATCATCCGCCGGACGCGGTCCGCGACCTGTCCGGCCTCCATGCCGAACAGCCGCGCATGCAGGTCGAGATTCTGCCGCACCGTCAGCTCGGAATAAAGCGAAAACGACTGGCTCATGAAGCCGACCCGGCGGCGCACCGCCATGTCGGACGGGTCGACCCGGGTCCCGAACAGCCGCGCCGTGCCCTCGCTGGGTTCGAGCAGGCCGGTCAGCATCTTCATCGTCGTGGTCTTGCCGCAGCCGTTCGAGCCGAGAAAGCCGAAGATCTCGCCCTTGCCGATGCGGAAGCTGACATCGTCGACGGCGGTGAAATCGCCGAAGCGCATGGTCAGGTGCCGCGCCTCGATGGCGGTCTCGCCGTCATCGGCCCGGCGCGGCGGGATCGAGACCGGCTCATGCCCGCGCCTTTCGCTGTCGGGCAGAAGCGCGATGAAGGCGCGGTCCAGATCCTCGGCCCCGGTGCGTTCCAGCAGCTCGGCCGGGCTGCCGGTGGCCAGCACCCGGCCCGCGTCCATCGCCACCAGCCAGTCGAAGCCGGCGGCTTCCTCCATATAGGCGGTGGCCACGATCACGCTCATGCCCGGGCGGTCGCGGCGGATGCGGGCGATCAGCTCCCAGAACTGGCGGCGGGACAGCGGGTCGACGCCGGTGGTCGGCTCGTCCAGGATCAGCAGGTCCGGGTCGTGGATCAGCGCGCAGCACAGGCCCAGCTTCTGCTTCATGCCGCCGGAAAGCTTGGCGGCGGGACGGTCGCGAAACGGCGACATGCCGGTCGCCGCCAGCAGCGCGTCGATGCGGCGGGCGCGCTCGGCCGGGCCGTGGCCGAAAAGCCGGCCGAAGAAATCCAGGTTCTCGGCCACCGACAGCGTGGGATAGAGGTTCCGGCCCAGCCCCTGCGGCATATAGGCGATGCGCGGGCAGATGCGGGCGCGGTGGCGGGCGTCGCCCATGTCGCCGCCCAGCACCCGGATCTTGCCCTGCTGGATCGCCCGCGCCCCGGCGACCAGCGACAGCAGGCTGGACTTGCCCACCCCGTCCGGGCCGATCAGCCCGACCATGTGGCCGGCGGGAACGGCCAGCGTCACCCCGTCCAGCGCCACCGCCTTGCGATAGCGCAGCGAGACGCCGGCGACCTCGGCCACCGGCGGGTCGTCGGGAGGGTCGGGCAGGGCGGTCATTCTACCAGGTTGGACAGGGCGTCGGGCCAGGCGACCTCGGCGTCGATGCGCACATAGGCGGTGCCGGGCAGGCCGGTCTTGACGTAGTTGCTGTATTTGCGCAGCAGTTCGGGATCGATCTGGGCGCGGACGCGGAACATCAGCTTTTCGCGCTCCTCGGCGGTCTCGACGGTCTTGGGCGTGAACTGCGCCACATCCGCGACGTAAGAGATGCGCGCCGGAATCACGTATTGCGGGGCGGCGTCCATGACCAGCCGCGCCTCGGCCCCGACCTCGACCCGTCCGGCCTGCGAGGTGGGCAGGAAGAAGGTCATGTAAACGTCCTCCAGATCGACCAGGTTCAGGATGCGCCCGCCGGCCGCGACGATCTCGCCCTCTTGCGCGATGCGGTATTGCACCCGGCCGTCGCGCGGCGATTGCAGCGTGGCGTCGCCGATCTGCACCTCGACGGCCTCGATCGCCGCCTGCGCCGCGTCCACCGCCGCCTCGGCATCGACGACCTGGGCGCGGGCGGTGCCGATCCCGGCCTCGGCGGCGGCAAGGTTCGCCTCGGCCGAGGCCAGCGCCGCCTGCGTCTCGCGCCCCGAGGCCCGCACGTCGTCCAGCACCTGCTGCGAGGCGACATTGCTGCGCGCCAGGCTTTCGGTGCGCGCCAGTCGCGCCGCCGCCGCATCCGCCGCCGCCCGCGCCTGCTCGACCGCGGCCTCGGCCGCCTTGTGCTGCGCCTCGGCCTGGGTCACCAGGCTCTGCGCGGTCTCGACCCCGATGCGGGCGCGGCGCAGCTGCGCCTCGGCCTGCCGCTTCTGCGCCTCGAGCTGCAGCGTGTCCATCTGCACCAGCAGGTCGCCCTTGCGCACGACCTGGCCCTCGGCGGCCTGGATGCGGGCGATGCGGCCGGCGGACAGGGCCGAGATGTCGATCTCGGTCGCCTCGATCCGGCCATTGCCCGAGGCGATGCCGGCCAGCTGGCCGTCCCGCGACAGGTTCTGCCAGGCCAGCCAGCCGACGATGGCCAGAACGGCGAGGGCCGCGGCCCCGCCCCACCAGGATCTTGCCTTGCCTGCCATGCACGACCTCCGCGATCAGAAACGGCGCCGGATCGGTCCGGCTGCGACGGCGCGAATCGCGTCGCCCTGCCACAATAGCCGCCCTGCGCGCGACGCGCCCTGACCAAAATGCCGCTGCTCCGCTTGCGCCGGAAATCCCCAACCCGTTGCCGATCCTTCATGAACCCTGCAAGGCTGCTCGGGCAGCCCCGCCAAAGGGACAGGTTGCCGGTTTGCGTGACGCTGGGTAATCTTTTCCGACTTCAGGCCCCTCATGGCCCCTGTGACATCATGCGCGAGCTGATCGTCTTCCCTCCGACGCGCAAGCGGCTCAGGGAGGTCTTTCTGGATCGCTACCAGCGGCAGCAGCATCCGGCCGAGATGCTGAACTGCGCCGCGCACATGATCCTGACCATCGACGCGCCCGAGGAGCCATAGCGACACCATGCCGACGGCGATACGCGTGGCCCCAGCGAATTGCGTCATCCTGCTCTCTTCCTGCGCATGACGATTCTGTCCGGTCGGCCTTCAGGCTAGCACCCCGGGCCGGTGGCCTGCATGACAGAGAACCCCCAGGCCCAAAGACGAAGCCCCATTCGCAGCGCGCCCGGCAAGGCCGGTGCCACGGATGGCGGCTCCTGCCGCGCGCAAAAGATGATGTCAGAACAGGTTGCGAGCCGGGCACGGAGGCCGCGACCGAATCCGGGGATTGCCGTCCCGCCCTCCGCAGGGGCGGGACCGGCATCCCGCCATCCCCCGTGGAGCGCCGTCCTTCTTTCTTGTCTAAATATCCTCGGGGGTGAATTGCGGCTTCAGCCGCAAGAGGGGGCGGAAGCCCCCTCCCCCTGTCAGCTCACCCGACGATCGCCGCCTCGGTCGCGGCGCGCAGCGCGTCCTCGCTGACGCCATCGG